>Ga0209619_10000410_pt1 | contig 30034 bp, 28 predicted proteins | sample Rifsed16ft3_FD_184011 | JGI IMG/M metagenome (GOLD analysis project Ga0209619, IMG submission 184011) | Soil microbial communities from Rifle, Colorado, USA - sediment 16ft 3 (version 2) | ecosystem: Environmental > Terrestrial > Deep subsurface > Rock core/Sediment | place: Rifle, Colorado... | reverse complement strand
GGCCGCGCGGCAGGGTCAGGGGCGCTTATTCGCTTGTAATTCTTACAGAGTCATTTCTGATCGCTGCAAGGGACCCATATGGTTTTAGGCCGCTTGTGATGGGAAGGCTCAAGGATGCTGTAGTTTTTGCGTCCGAGACCTGCGCTTTTGACCTTATAGGCGCCGATTATGAAAGGGAAGTTGAACCCGGGGAAATTGTCATAGTATCCAAGAATAAAGTTGAGTATGTAAAACCCTTTGAGAAGCAAAAACCGTCCATGTGCGTTTTTGAATATATATACTTTGCAAGGCCGGATAGTTATGTTTTTGGAAAGTGTGTTTATAATGTAAGAAAAGATCTTGGGAGGGCACTTGCAAAGGAGCAGCCGGTTAATGCGGACATTGTTATACCTGTTCCGGATTCAGGTGTTCCTGCCGCAATTGGATACGCCCAGGAATCAGGTTTGCCCTTTGAACTGGGACTGATCAGAAACCATTATGTGGGCAGGACATTTATTGAACCAGAAGAATCAATCAGGCATTTTGGCGTTAAGGTTAAGCTAAATCCTGTAAGAGATATTCTGAAGGGGAAAAAGGTTGTGCTAATTGATGATTCAATTGTCCGGGGAACAACAAGCAGAAAGATTATAAAAATGGTCAAAAACGCGGGCGCAAAAGAAGTTCATTTGAGAATCAGTTCCCCTCCGACAACCCATTCCTGTTTTTATGGAATTGATACCCCCACAAGGGAAGAACTGATTGCATCTTCTAATCCTGTTGAGAAAATAGCAAAATTTATAACGGCAAAAACCCTTGGCTATTTGAGCTCTGAGGGGCTGCTCTCGGCGGCAGGCAGGGATAAATTCTGCTGTGCATGTTTTACAGGAGATTACCCGGTAGAGATACCTTTTATTCTCCATGCACCGCAATTGGGACTTTTTGAGGGGAAAAATGGAAAAAGAAAGAGAAAGGCTCCTTGAACTTTTAAGAAGCAAGTCCTTCCAAAGAAAAAAGGTTGTGCTCGCTTCAGGAAAAGAAAGCGATTTTTATATTGATTGCCGGGAGGTTACCCTTAATCCTGAAGGTATCTATCTTACAGGTAAAGTCTTTTTCAAAATTTTGAAAAGCCATACAGCGACAATTGATGCCGTTGGAGCTGTTCCTGTTGCTGCTGTTCCTATTGCTGCTGCGATATCGGTTATAAGCTATATTGAAGGATCTCCTATTCCTGCATTTGTTATCCGGAAAGAGCCGAAGGCTCACGGAACCGGAAAATGGATAGAGGGTGCGGCAAACCTAAAAAAAGGCGCAGTAGTTGCCATTGTTGAAGATGTGATTACCACTGGCGGCTCTGTTCTGAAAGCAATTAAAACTGCTGAAAATGAAGGCTTAAAGGTTGACTGTGTGATTGCTATTGTTGACAGGGAGGAAGGTGGCAGAGAGGGAATAGTAAGTGCTGGATATAATTTGATTACTTTATATACGCGAAAGGACTTTATGTAGATATTTTTTATATGTTTATCCGCTAATCAAATTCCCAGGATTTTTATTAAGAAGCAAATCTACTCCGTTGTCTCCGGCAATTTTTTTCAATGCGGGGAGCCCTTTTTCAACGCATGATTTAGCCTGTTCTACAGAATGAATATCCAACGCCACGCAGTACGCTGCCCCGTTGTCTATTAAGACTTCGGCAGTTTTTTTTGCTTCAACACCGTAGATACCATAGAAACTGCCAAGGTTTACCTGAAGAAGAAATCCTTTCTGCTTCAGCTCTCCAGCTCTCTGCGGTTTGGAAATTATTGCTGCATTTCTTTCCGGGTGAGCAAGGACAGGGGTCAGTCCATGGACCTTAATCTGGAAGATTATATTATCAATTACATTTGGTATATCAATCATTGGGAGTTCAACAAGCACATATTTACCGGTGTTGTTTATGGTTAAAATTGCGCCTGGTGTTGAGAGTGATTTGTAAAAAACAAAATCAATATAGTATTCAGCGCCACAAAGTATTTTTACCGGTATTTTTTCCCTTTCAAGCGCCTGATTTACTTCCTGAACCCTGATTGTGATTTGTTCAGGGGTATTATTATACACCCCCGAAAGTACATGTGGTGTTCCGACGACTCTATTAAACCCGTTATCAGCAAGAACCCTTGCAATTTCTAACGAATCCTGAAGTGTTTTAGCCCCTTCGTCAATGTCAAAGAGAAGATGTGAATGGATATCAATCATTCTTTTTGAATGGATTTACCCAGTTGCGTATTTTCTCAGCGAGTTCTTTTATTATTGATTTGTTTTCAGCATCAGGAGAGGAATAATGCGAATAAGGATATTTATAATAATACTTGTAATAGCCGTACTTCATAAAGCTTTCGGCTTTAAGATTGTTGACGATAACACCCTTAAGCGGAGCATGGACATTGTCAAGGGATATACGGGCGCGGGTAATACCTTGCAGCGTGGCTCTTCCGGATTGAACGACAAGAAAAACAGCATCAATCCGTGATGCAAGGATTGCCGCATCTGTTACAGCGAGCACAGGAGGGGTATCAATTATAATAAAATCGTAGATATTTTTTAGTTCACCTATAAAATCCTGCATTTTTTTTGTGCTGAGAATTTCAGCGGGATTTGGCGGAATTACACCACAGGGTATAATTGAGAGGTTTTCTTCTTGTGTTCTGTGAGTTATATTCTCAATTTTAGCTCCGCTTGAGAGATAATTGCTTATTCCTGGTTCCTGGGGAATGCCGAAAGAGGTATGTATTGATGGTTTTCTCAGATCGCAGTCAACCAGTATTGTCTTTATCCCGGTTTGCGCAATGGCAATAGAGAGATTTATTGCTGTGGTTGATTTGCCTTCTGCCGGCCCTGTGCTTGTGATTAATATTGTTTTTACCGGCTTTTCCAGTTCAGCGAATTGAATATTTGTTCTCAACGTTCTGTATGCTTCGGCTACACTTGAGCGCGGATCGAGGTTTGTAAACAATTTTGGTGTACTTTTCTTGCTTCTTTCTTTTTCTGCTGACACAGCGCCTTCAAAAAATTGATCAGGAAAGTGTGGAATGAAGCCATACACAGGCAGATTTAATTTTCTTTCAACTTCCTCAACGGATTTAACTGAATCATCAAAGAATTCTGCTATAAAAGCGAAGGATACCCCCGCAAAAAGTCCCACTATCAGTCCTATTATAAGATTTTTCTTCTTTTTGGGTTCCACCGGAAACTCTGGCAGAAGCGCCGGGTCTATCACCCTGATACTGCTGACGGTTGCTGCTTTTGCAATTCTTGTTTCTTCATGCTTTTTTAAAAGAAAGGTATAAATCTCTTCATTGACTTTGGTAGAACGGGTAAGCATCGCAAACTGCCGTTCTGCCTGTGGAATCTTTTTAAGGTTTTCCTCATACCTTTTCAGTACCATACTGAGGGCGCTTTCGCGTTGATTGATGGCATTAAGCATATTCCCGAGTGTTTCAAGTATTTTTTTCTTTGATTCGTTTATCTGTGTGGTAAGCATTATAATCTGCGGATGTTTTTCAGTGTAGTCCTCAAGTAGTGTCCTTCGCTGAATCTCCAGTTGCGTCAGACTTGAAACCATCGTCGTTATAATTGGATCTTCTGTTGTTAGCGTTGGAAGGATAAATTCACTGCCAAGGCTATCGTTGGATTGAAGGCTGTTATAGAGAGGTTCAATCTGTTTCCTTTTTAAAGTCAATTCGGTTTTTGCTTTTTCAAACTCCGAAATCTTGTTTATAAGGGATGTGGTTTCGGAGCTCAATTCCACAAAGCCATGTTCGGATTTATATTTGTCAAGATTGAGTTCCGAAAGCTCAAGCTCGCTCCTTATAATATTTAACTGTGAATCAATAAAGCTCAATGTTTGCGAGATATCCTGGCTTTTTCGCGCCACATTGTGCTTGAGATAAACCTCAATCAGTTTATTCAGAATGTTTCTTGCAAGCGTCGGATCCTGATGGCGGTATTTAATAAGGAGTATATTGGTTTGCTCTCCAATATCTTCAACTTTCAGGTTATTTCTGATTGACGTTACAGCTTTATTAAAGGGTTTTACATATACTTTCAGATAATCGCCCTTTTTTGCATTTGTTGACTCAATCTTGAAGGTTAGGGGCTTTACGCTGAATAAATGCCCAACGCTGCCATTTCCGAGTAGTGGCACTTCGCCATCTTTTACTGTAAAATTACCGGTGTCGTCTTTGAATTTTATTTCAAAAACCCTCGCGTTTTGCAAGACATCGGTGCTAAGTGTTTCAATATTTACACTTATATTTTTTGAAGAGACAGTCAATTCTTTGTCCAGTCCAAGTTCTCTTACAACCTCTTCGCAAACTGTTCTGCTTTTGAGAATTTCACTTTCCGTATTAACCGGGTTCCACCTGCTCATAATGACAAGTTCCGAAAGCAGCTGGCTTTCCCTGGTTCTTTCTTCAATCTGGATAGTGCTTATCGCTTCATATACGGGTTTGGTAAGAAATGTTTTTAAAGCAGTAAAAAAAAATATTACGGTAAGAAAAAAAAGTATTATATATCTTCTTCTGAAGAGAATTATAAGATAATCGGTAACTCGTATATCCTGCTGTTCGTCAAATTTTTCCAATTTATTGTCTCCGTAGAATCTCTAATTGTTGTGAGTACAACAATACCTGCAATGTTGCTTGCAGGGGATTGATAATAAGTGTCTGCAGCGTTGGAGTGATATCCTCTATTATCTGGTTCCATGAAGCTATGGCAGTTTTCGGAATATAAACTATGTCCCCGGGGCTTAGCGTATAAATTTCATAGCTCTGTTTTCCTTTTAGTATTTTTTCAAAGTTCACATTTATAATTGATGGGGAAGAAAGGCCGCCCTTGATAATTTTTACGTTGTCAAGTTTCGCGGAATGTAATGCGCCTCCTGATACGGAGATTGCGTCAAGGACGGATATTTCATTCATAAACGGGACTATGCCCGGATTCTTTACCTCGCCAAGAACAAATATCTTCATGTCTTTGCTGCTCGGTATATAAATGATGTCCTTGTCTTGCAGAATAATATTCTGAGATAGATCTGCAGATTTTACAAGTTTGAAAAGGTTCAACGGATATACTCTATTCTCCCTGATCAGGAATGTTCCTGCAAGGTTTCCGTCCATTGTTGGCCCGCCGGCAAGTGAAATGGCCTCAAGTATATTGATTTCCTCAAAAAGGGAATATGCCCCCGGTTTTTGGATTGAACCAAGAAAGTACACCTTTCTGCTATGATATTCTTTTATTTCCACGTCAACAATAGGGTTCTTCAAAAACTGGGAAAACTTTTCAGTTATTAATCTCTGTATTTCCTGTACGCTCAGACCTTCAACTACGACCTCGCTTATGAGTGGCATGTAAATTGTTCCGTCTTTTCGTACAATTGTTGTTTTGCTAAGATCAGGGTGATTCCAGACATTGATTATAAGCGCATCCCATGGCCCTACAGGGTATCCCTCGTTTACTGTTCTCAGTGATTCTGCAGATAGGCTCAGCGTAACATCTTTCTGCGGGACTGGTTCTAAGTTAGAAGGCTCCAAATCCTGTTGCTTGACTATTTCTTTTTTGGCGCCGCATGAGAAAAACAGATTGGCTGCTAAAAACATTGTTATATATAATCTGCCGTTTGGCATAATAAATTACATTAACACTGTAAAATTAAATAGTCAAATAATTTGCAAAACTCTCCCCTGCTGGTAGAATGTATTACATGAAAAAGCCTGATAAAAAAGGCCATTTCGGTAAATTTGGAGGCAGATATGTTCCGGAGACCCTGATCCCTGCCCTTGAGGCGCTGGAGGCTGCCTCCAGAAGAGCAAAAGGGAATAACAAATTCAAAAGGGAACTCAATGATTATCTTATAAACTATGCAGGCAGGCCAACTCCGCTTTTTTTTGCGGGAAGGTTTTCTCAATATGTTGGTATGAGGGTTTATCTCAAACGGGAGGACCTCTGTCATACCGGTGCCCATAAAATAAACAACACTATAGGACAAGCGCTGCTTGCCAGACAAATGAATAAGCCAAGGGTAATCGCGGAGACCGGGGCGGGACAGCATGGAGTGGCAGTGGCGACTGCAGCCAGCCTTCTGGATCTGGAATGCGTCATATACATGGGATCGGAAGATATAAAAAGACAGTCACTGAATGTGATTCGTATGAGGCTTCTCGGGGCAGAAGTTGTCCCTGTAAATGCAGGCTCCTGTACATTAAAAGATGCAATGAATGAAGCAATAAGGGACTGGGTCACCAATGTTGAAAATACGCATTATATTATTGGTTCGGTTGCGGGTCCGCATCCTTATCCTATGATGGTTAGGGATTTTCAGTCAATAATAGGAAAAGAAGCAAGACGCCAGGTGTTGAAGCATGAGGGAAAACTCCCGGACATTCTCATTGCATGTATTGGCGGCGGAAGTAACGCAATGGGTCTTTTTTCGCCATTTCTAAAAGACAAAAAAGTAATGATGACCGGTGTGGAAGCAGGGGGATTTGGTCTGAAATCTGGAAAACACGGCGCATCGCTTACAGCGGGCAGGCGCGGAGTCCTCCATGGGAGCATGAGTTATGTGCTCCAGACGGCGGACGGGCAGATCCAACCGGCGCATTCAATTTCTGCAGGACTTGATTATCCCGGCGTTGGACCGGAATTGAGTTACCTGAAGGATGCAGGCCGCATCAATATATTGACAGTGACTGACAGGGAGGCTCTGGATGGATTTAAACTGCTTTCTGAAAAAGAAGGCATTATTCCTGCCCTTGAGAGTGCGCATGCAATCGCAGGCTTGAATAAGGTCTCAAAAACGTTTAAGGGCAAAGTTGTCATTCTGAACCTTTCTGGCCGTGGAGACAAGGACGTATCTGTTGTAGCAAAGTCACTTGGGATTGATGGATGAACAGGATTACAAAAAAATTCAGGGAATTAAGCGAAATCCGAAGGAGCGCTTTAATAGGGTATATGACGGCGGGTTTTCCGTCACTTGATTTTACCGGAAAGATTGTTATGACAATGGAGTCTTCAGGGGTTGACATTATTGAACTCGGTGTCCCGTTTTCTGATCCGGTTGCTGATGGCCCTGTAATTCAGCGGGCATCGGAATACGCTCTGCGGCGTGGGATAACTCTTAGCGGAGTTATAAATTTTGTAAAGGGGATTAGAAAGATTACGGAAATCCCGGTCCTTTTGATGGGATATTACAACCCGATCCTCTCGTATGGAGTGGAGGATTTTGTTAAGGATGCTTCTTGTGCAGGTGTGGATGGGTTAATTGTTCCGGATCTCCCTCCTGAGGAATCTGGCGAACTGATAAAACATGCGAGGGAGTATGGCCTTGCTACAATATTCCTGCTTGCACCGACAAGCACAGAGAGCAGGATAAGAGCTGTTGCGCGGGTATCGCGTGGATTTCTCTACTATGTTTCGCTTACGGGTGTTACTGGTTCCAGAAGCAGACTTCCCGCAGGAATAGCGAATAACATCCGGAGAATAAAGAGGTTTACCAATCTGCCTGTGTGTGTAGGATTTGGAGTATCAACGCCGGAACATGTGAGGATGCTTGGCAAGGTTGCTGATGGCGTTATTGTTGGCAGCGCAATTATAAAAATAATCCAGGAGAACAGGGATTATCGCAGGAGTATAAAAAATATCCGGAGATTTTTGTCTTCATTGCATGCATCTATACGCTTATAAAAATTCTTTTGTGCTTCTTCATAGATTATAAATACGCACAATGATAAAATATTCCCATGGATAATAAGAATCTGCACGCCAGAATTATTTTTCATTCACTGTTGTTCATTTTAGGGTTTTCAATGGTGTTTGTTTCTTTTGGCATCCTTGCGGGTATAGTTCCGGGAATTCTACATTCTTCAAAAAGATTTCTCAGCATTATTGGCGGGGCAATAATAATTTTTTTTGGTTTGCACCTCTCAGGAATTTTCCGTGTTTTCGCCCTTGAAAAGGAATACAAACTTGAGTATTACAGAAAACCATCAGGTTACCTGGGGACATTCCTGATTGGAATAGGATTTGCAGCGGGATGGACACCCTGTATCGGGCCAATACTTGCGTCTATTCTTGCTCTTGCTGCAGGGACTTCCGGGGGGCTTACGGAGAGTGGTATTATGCTCTTTTTTTATTCCATTGGCATAGGAATTCCATTTTTTTTGTCATCAATTGCAATAGGGTATTTCCTCGGTTTTTTCAGCCAATTCAAAAAAATTATGACATATCTTTCTATTATTTCAGGTTTGCTTTTGATAATTACAGGAATACTCCTTGTTACGGACAGCTGGAGGGTTATAAATGTATGGCTGCTGGGGCTATTTCCTGAGAATTATGTTGAGGGCAGGATTGCCGGTCGCCTTGGAATCTCTTATCTGGTGGCGTTGCTGGGCGGGCTGCTTTCGTTTCTTTCTCCTTGTATATTGCCGCTTGTCCCTTCCTATGTTACTTACATAACCGGCATATCCCTTGAAGAATTGACAGAAAGTAATAAAAGATAATTAACAAATACACTTATAGGCATAAAATCTAACCTCTATAAAAGTACCAGAACGCCATTTCCTCAAAAAGAAAGGCGGGCCGAATGGCCCGCCTTGGGTGGGTTTGGAGGGGGTAAAGGTGTTAATCTAAGAGTTAATACTCATTATTTGATAATAATATATTATATAAAGAAATAAATGTCAAGATATTTTTGATCTTTTATATACCTTTTCCGGGATAAATTTTTTTGTTCCTTTTGTAATAATTTTTCCATTTTTTATTGTCCTGTAGAAACAACTCCAATAACCGGTATGGCATGCAGCAGTTTTTTGTGCTGCTTTCAGCACAACGGCGTCTGCATCGCAATCAATTCTTATCTCCTTGACCTTCTGAACGTGTCCGGAGGTCTCTCCCTTCATCCACAATTTTTTTCTGCTCCTGCTGTAGAAATGGGCCAGCCCTGTTTCTATTGTTTTCTTTAGCGCCAGCCGGTTCATATAAGCAAGCATCAAAACTTCTCCTGTTTTATAGTCCTGAACTACAGCAGGGATTAGTCCGCTGCTGTTCCATTTTATTTCTTTTAAAATTTTTCTGAGGTCCATCATATTAAAATAAAGTATGAATTTGCTAAGGTCAAGAAAAAAGGTCATTTTACTTGAAAGAATTCATATGATATGTTATTAAATTCAGTAGCATACTAAGTGTAATAAAAAGATTATGGATGATTATAAACCAAAAGAAATAGAGCAAAAATGGCAGAATTACTGGGAAGAGAAGCGGGTTTTTAAATCAAAAGAGGATCCGTCCCTTCTCAAATATTACTGCCTTGAGATGTTCCCTTATCCATCTGGCAAGATCCATATGGGGCATGTGAGAAACTATACAATCGGTGATGTAATCGCAAGATACAAAACCCTGCGTGGATTTAATGTTCTCCATCCTATAGGTTGGGATGCCTTTGGTTTGCCTGCTGAGAATGCCGCAATAGAACACAAAACCCATCCGGCAAAATGGACATATAGTAATATTGAATATATGAAATCCCAATTGAAAAAAATGGGTTTTAGTTATGATTGGAGCAGAGAAATAACTACCTGCGATCCGGCATACTACCGCTGGGAACAATGGGTATTTATAAAAATGCTGGAAAAGGGGCTGGTCTATCGAAAAAAATCATATGTTAACTGGTGTTCTAAGTGTAATACAGTTCTTGCAAATGAACAAGTGGAGGAAGGTGCCTGCTGGCGGTGCGATACTCCGGTAGTGTTCAAGGAGCTTCCGCAGTGGTTCTTCAGGATAACAAATTATGCCTCCGAGTTGCTTAAGTGGTGTGATGAATTGAAGGGGTGGCCAGAAAAAGTCCTTTCAATGCAGAAGAACTGGATCGGCAGGAGTGAGGGTGCCGAGATAGATTTTCAGATATACGGAATAAGTGAAAAGTTAACAGTTTTCACAACTCGGCCAGATACGCTCTATGGAGCCACATTTGTATGCCTTGCCCCTGAGCATCCGTTTATAGATAATCTTTTGAAAAACAATCCCAATAGCAAACCGGTAAGGGACTTTATAAATGAGGTATTAGTCAAGGATACAAAGTCACGCTACATAACCCAGAGCAAAAAGGGTATGTTTACCGGTGTATACTGCATAAATCCTGCTAACAATGCCCATCTGCCTGTTTATGTGGCTGAATATGTGCTGATGGAATATGGTACAGGCGTGGTTATGGGTGTGCCTGCCCATGATCAGAGAGATTTTGAGTTTGCAAAAGAGAATAATCTTCCAGTTATTGTAGTGATTCAGCCGGAGGGAAAAACTCTGCTGTCCGAAACAATGAAAGAGGCGTATATAGAGAGCGGCATAATGACAAATTCCGGCGAATTTGACAAAATTCCAAGCGAGCACGCCAAGGAACAAATCGTTGCAAAACTTGCAAAAACAGGGAAGGGGCGAAAATCGGTCCGTTACAGACTCAGGGATTGGGGTGTTTCCAGACAGAGATACTGGGGGGCGCCAATTCCTGTAATATACTGTGATAAATGTGGCATCCTTTCCGTAAACGAGAAAGAACTTCCGGTTGTGCTGCCTGAGGATGTGGAGTTTAATCCCACTGGCGATTCCCCCCTTGCAAGGCATGAAATTTTTTTCAATATAAAATGCTACAAATGCGGGGGTAAAGCACGCAGGGAAACGGATACCCTTGATACATTCGTTGAATCATCATGGTATTTTATACGTTATACTTCCCCGGAGTACAGAAGGGGGGTTGCAGACAAAAATAAGGCTGCATACTGGCTTCCTGTTGATCAGTATATCGGCGGAATTGAGCATGCGATCCTCCATTTGCTTTATGCGCGGTTTTTTACAAAGGTTTTTCGCGACATAGGCGTAATAGAATTGGATGAGCCTTTTGTTAATCTGCTTACACAGGGAATGGTAATTAAAGATGGCGCGAAAATGAGCAAGTCAAAAGGGAATGTTGTGAATCCTGATGTTCTGATTGAAAAATATGGTGCTGATACAGTCAGGCTGTTTATCCTTTTCGCTTCCCCGCCAGAGCGCGATCTTGACTGGAGCGATCAGGGCGTTGAGGGAGCAAACAGGTTTCTGTTCCGCTTGTGGAGAATTATCAACGGCTTTATGCCGGAGATCAACAGTGTGAGAAACTATAAAAGTAACGATAATCATTCTGCAGAGGTTCATGAATTGAGACGAATAACCAATATCACAATTAAGAAAGTAACCGAAGATATTGAAAACAACTTTCATTTCAATACCGCAATCAGTGCTCTTATGGAATTCTTGAATTACCTTTCAAAAATTGATCTTTCCACATTGCGGCAAAACAGGTTATTTGTTTCAAAACTGAGGGGAAGCGTAGAAATTTTCCTTGTTTTGCTCAGCCCGTTTACTCCGCATATTGTTGAGGAACTGTGGGCGGGGCTTGGGAACAGTAAAAGCATATTCAAAGAAAAATGGCCGATCTGGGACAAAAGCGCAATCAAGACTGATAAAATTGAAATGGTAATTCAGGTAAATGGAAAGGTTAGAGGTCATCTGACTGTTACCCCGGGAATCAACGAAGAAAAACTGCGACAGATGGCAGTGCTGGATCCGCGTGTAAAGGAATTTCTCGGAACGAGGACGGTTAGAAGGATAGTGGTAGTTCCCGACAAATTGGTGAACATTGTTATATAAGGAATTTAAGTTAGCATGTTTGTTTGTTTTCTTTATAATTGTTGGAGGGTGTGGATACCATTTAAGAGAAAGCAGATCCGCTTTCAGGGATATGCCCGGCCTTTTCATTGAAGTCGTCAGAAACGAAACGGCAGAGGTCGGCATAGAGAAACTTTTTACGGAGTCGATTTACAAGGAATTTATAAAATCAAAGAGTGTTAATATTGTCAAAAAGGATAATTCGGAGATTATTCTTCATACTACGATAAAGAATTATTCCGTAGCACCTATATTTTTTAACCCCTCAGGTTTTCCGATTCAGTACAGGGTCAATGTGGATATCCATTCTGTGCTGCGCAGCAAAACTGGAGATCTACTCTGGGATTCAGAATTACTGCATGATGCAAATGAGTACTTTGTGCCGGAAAATGTGCTTGATATAAAAAGAGATGAGTGGCGTGCTGTTAAACATCTATCCGATAATATTGCGGAAGAGATCTACGATATGCTCCTGGAGTCATTTGAATGAAGATAGATGATTTTTTGAATGACGCAAGAAATGGAAGAGTGAAACAGGCTTATCTCCTGATGGGTGAACCGTTCATTATTGAGAAAAATACGGAGAGTTTTATTCAGTTAATTTTTCCTGATGGGAAAAAAGATAATTTGTTTTTTTTTAATGCAGAAGATGTTGATATGACTGAGTTGATTTTAAACGCAAAAAACCTCTCTTTTCTCGGTGGTAAAAAAGTCCTGGTGTTAAAACGGGCAGAGAACCTGGCGGCAGAGATGAATGAGAAATTAATTGAATATCTAAAAAATCCTTCAGAAAGTTCTTGTCTGATCATTCTTGCGGACAGCGGGTTTAAAAACAAAAAGATTCATGAACTGATCAATCAGAAATTCGGTTCGGTAATCCAATTCCTCTCCTATGAGAAGGTGAGCGATAAGGAGCAATTTATTGCGGAGGAATTTGTGTCCGAAGGTATTATTGTTGATCAGAATGCTCTTAAAATGCTTGTGGAACTTGCTGGCGATACCATGTCCCACCTGGGAGACGAAATTGAAAAACTGAAACTCCTTTCCAAGGACAGAAAAAGAATTTCTTTGGAGGATGTTGAAAACTCTGTGTTTGCCGAAACACAGGAGGATTTTTATGGCCTTCTTAACGGAATAGCTAATAGGGATCCTTCCCTTGCCATGGAAAGCTTCAGAAGCATGATAAAGAAAGATTATGATTTTTTACCCATGTTAGGCGCCATGGCTACTTACATTTATAGTCTTTTCATTGTTAAATGCCTAATGGATAGAGGGATGACCCCTCAGGAGATAGAAAAGGAGACAGGAGAAAAATCCTACCCGGTAAGGAGAAAAATGGAAGGATGCATGAATTACAGCACTGATGAACTTCTTGATGCCCTGAAAAAATTATTAAAAATTGATCTTGCGAGTAAAAGTTCCAGCGTGCCTAAGATGGTTCTTTTCGATGAATTTTTTCTTTCTCTTGGGAAAAAGAAAAGGGTCAGGACTTAATGCTTCCTGCAAATTTATTAATCTGCAGAATTAATCTGGAGATTCTTCGTGATGCGTTGTTTCTGTGCAGTATCCCCTGTGTAACCGCCTTATCAAGGGATTTTATAGCCTTGTTAAGGCTACCCCTTGCTTCATCAATTTTTTTCTCAAGTATTGATGTTCTCACTGCTTTAACAAGCGTCTTAATGTTTATCTTCACAGCGGTATTGTACCTTTTCTTTCTAAGGCTTGCCCTGTGCGCTTTTTGTGCTGATTTGTGTATAGCCATAATCTCACCTCCTGAATTATCTTATATAGCAAAATCAAGATGTTCTGTCAATAGATTATGAGAGCAAAAGAATCAAATGAAGGTATGACAAGGCATGCGGGGTTGCTGAGTTTTCTTACTGGATTGAGCCGCATACTTGGTGTTCTGAGGGAAAGCGTGATGGCTTACCTATTCGGCGCGGGTCCCGCTGTTGACGCCTTTGTTGTTGCTTACCGTTTGCCCAATCTCCTGAGGAGGCTCTTTGCCGAAGGTGCGCTTTCAATATCGTTTATCCCTGTTTTTGCCCGTTATCTCAACAGGGAAGGTGAGGACAGCGCAAGGAGGTTTGCCAATTCGGCATTCACGATTCTTTCGGCTGTATTACTCCTCGTAACGGTGCTCGGCATTTTACTTGCGCCTGTTTTTATTTACATAATGGCTCCGGGATTTCTTGAAAACGAGGGGAAATTTGCTCTCACCGTGAGCCTTGCAAGAGTGATGTTTCCGTTTATTTTCTCAATCGGGATTGTGACGCTGATGGCCGGGGTTCTAAACACCTATGACCATTTTTTTGCGCCAGCCCTTGCTCCTGTTGTTCTTAATATTTCCATAATTGCATGTTCTTTCGCATTCTACGCTTTTTTTAATCAGCCAATTTACAGCATGGCTGCAGGTGTTCTTGTGGGTGGCATTCTGCAGGTGTTCGTTCAATTGCCTTCGCTATCAAGCAGGGGATACAAACTAAGAATTGTACGAACAACGCTCCATCCAGGCGTGAAAGAAGCGAGCAGACTTTTTTTCCCTGCCACATTCGGCGCGGCCGTTTATCAGATAAATATTGTGTTAACGCAGATACTGGCATCCTTTCTTCCAGAAGGAAGTGTGGCTTTTCTCTGGTATGCAAACAGATTTTTTGAATTGCCTCTGGGTGTTTTCGCCGTATCCATAGCAACCGTTTCGCTGCCAAGACTATCCTTGCTTGCTTCGGAAGGCAGGATGGATGAATGGAAGAATACAATCAATTATGCTTTAGGGTTTACCTTTTTCATTACTTTTCCGGCTATGGTAGGGCTGATTATATTAGGTGAACCAATTATCAGAGTCTTATTTGAGGTTGGACAGTTTACTCGGTCCGATACCAGAAATACAGCCATTGCTCTTTTTTATTATACGCTGGGGCTTTGGTCTGTTGGTGGATCAAGGGTGTTTGTTCAGGCATTTTATTCTATAAAGGATACCATGACCCCTGTTAAGGTAGCTTTTATTGCCTTTGTAGTTAACATAATTGCAAGCATTGTCCTGATGAAGTCTATGGAGCATGCAGGGCTTGCTCTTGCCACAACAATTGCCTCTATTGTGAATTTTTTACCACTTGTTATTCTTTTGAGAATTAAGGCCGGCAGGTTAGGCTTCAGCCTTTTGTTTAATTCATTGGTTAAGATTCTCATTGCGTCCGGGGTTATGGGTATATTCCTTTGGTATGCTTATAACAGCTTTTTGAGAGACATTACAGGAAGATGGGCTGCTGCCGGAATTATTACGGTATTAATTGCGCTCAGCCTGATAATATACGCTGGAGTATCTTATCTTCTCAGATCAAACGAATTAAAAACAGTGATGGAAACCATCAGTCGCAAACCATAAAAAATTACCATAGCGCCATGCCGGCATATCCTACCACCCGGGAGTAATCGCCGCTGACATCCCCGGAAGTCTGATAGAGAATTAGATCTGCCTGCTTTGCCCCAAGTTTTTTCACTGCTATAAGCATTGATGTAGTGGGAATAACTCCGCACATGGTTATCTCGTTTTTTGCAACAGTATTGTATAGTCCCTCAGGGCTGAGTTTTTTAATCTCCTCAATGACAAGCATATCCATTTTTTTTGCCGTCTCATGGGATTCATAATGGGTCATGTCCGTGCTGGCGACAATTAGCGTCTCCCTTCCGCTTTGCATGATTGTTTCGGCTATTGCGTTTCCTATTTCTTCGCAGAACTTCAGAGACCTGCCGGCAAGGCAGACCGGGACAATCTTGAAGTTCTTGTTTTTGTAATATAAAAATGGCACCTGTACTTCAAGCGAGTGTTCTTTTTTATGCGCAGAGTGATCCTCCTTAAGAGTGGAGGAATTTTTCTTGAGCAATTTTGCAAACTCCGTATCAATATCAATTTCTCCGCCAGGGATTATCCATTTCCCCTCGCTGATGATTGCTGCTTCAGATCCTATCCCGGTATGGTTCGGCCCGAGAACAACTACGCAATCGGGGACAGAGACAGCAGAATAAACCCTCCCCGCTACCATCCCTGAATAAATGTATCCTGCATGGGGACTTACAATGCCCGCAGCCTTTTTTGCCTCTATTGGTTCACCTATGTATGATTTTAATTCTTTGTTTAATCTGTCTGGATCTCCTGGATAAAAATATCCTGCTACTGCCGGGTTTCTAATCATTCACTGCATTCCTTCAATTTGTTTTTTCTTGTTCCTCCACCATTGCCAGTGTCTCCTGTGGGTTCACGTCGTCACCCTCCCGGACATACAATTTTTTTACAATTCCATCAGTAGGTGTATGAACCTCATTCTCCATTTTCATGGCTTCAAGTATCATTATTGTATCTCCTGCGTTTACATGCTGGCCCTCTTTGACCTTTATTCTTCTTACTTTTCCTGGAATTGGGGTTGTTATATCTCCGGCATTTACTGCTTTCGGTCTGATTCCGGCGGTTGTAACAGGGGGAAGCAAATTCCCATCCAGAGACCTGACCTCCTCCATAAGCGATTCAACAAGCACCTCTTCAAGATGGTTGTTAACCTTTATGAAAAATGGACGCGGCCCTTCGCCCTTTGGTCCGACCCCTGCAACCTTAATGTGATATGTATCGCCGTGGAGTTTTATTATAAATTCCGAGGGCGAAATTTTCGGCTGAAGATGGACCTTCTCCAGTGGCTTCTCCAGTTCCTCAACCGGTTTTAGTTTTCCTTGCTCCCTTAACTCAAAAAATTCAAGGGCAATATTGGGAAAGAGTGCATATGAGAGGATATCTTCAACGTTTTTGGCTTTGCTTCTTAGTTCTTTTGTCAGTTTTTCCATTTCCGGTTCCAGCAAATCGGCAGCTCTGCATTTTATAATTTCTTTTTCCTTTATTATTTTTTTAAGAAGGCTTTGATTGACCTGTCCGGGTGGTTTGCCGTACAGTCCGCAGAGGTAGTTTTTGGATTCTGTTGTAATAACCTTGTATCTCTCTCCTGTAAGAACATTCAGTGTTGCCTGTGCCCCTACGATTTGACTGGTGGGGGTAACAAGAGGGGGATAACCGAAGTCCTTTCTGACCCTTGGAACCTCCGCAAGCACCTCTTTGATAAGATGCAGTGAATCCTGTTCTTTCAGCTGATTTGCGAGATTTGAGAGCATGCCGCCTGGAATCTGCCACACCAAAACGCTTGTGTCAATGCTTGTGAATTCTGATCTGAACCTGCTGTACTTTTTAACAACCGTACGGAAATAATCTGCTATCTCGCCCAGCAATTCAAGATTCAGATCTGGATTGTATTCCGTATCCTTAAGCGCTGCGACAATGCTTTCTGTCGGAGGGTGGGATGTCCCGGATGAAAGGGGTGAGATGGCGGTGTCAATCATATCAACCCCTGCCTCTATTGCTTTGAGGGCATTCATGCTTGCAAAGCCTCCCGTATCATGCGAGTGCAGATGAAGTGGAACCTTTATTTTTTCTTTTATGTTTTTTACCAATTTATATGTAACAAACGGAGTAAGAAGTCCAGCCATATCTTTTATACATATGGAGTCGCAGCCCAAATCCTCCATCTTTTCCGCAAGTTCAACAAAATAATTAATAGAGTGCACAGGGCTTACAGTATAAGAAATTGCCGTCTGCAGATGCGCCCCCATTTTTTTTGTAATATTTGCAGAGGTTTTAATATTTCTGATATCATTGAGAGCGTCAAAGATTCTTATTATGTCTATTCCATTTTCTATTGCCTTTTCAACGAATTTTTCAACTACATCGTCGGGGTAATGCTTGTAGCCCACGAGGTTCTGTCCTCTTAAAAGCATCTGAAGCTTTGTATTTGGAAGCGCTTTCCGGATCTGCTTCAGTCTTTCCCATGGATCCTCCCGCAGGTACCTCATGCAGGAATCAAATGTTGCGCCGCCCCAGACCTCAGCAGACCAGTACCCCACCCGGTCAATTTTCTCGCATATAGGAAGCATGTCTTCCGTCCGCATCCTTGTTGCAAGGAGCGACTGGTGTGCATCCCTGAAAACTGTTTCGGTAATCAATACCTTTTTCTTAATTTCTTTGTTTGTTTTTGCCATTTTCACAATCCTTCATAGGCGCCAACTGTAGTCCCAATTATGGCAGCAAGATCCTCCATGAGGAGATCCTGTTTGTAATTCAGGAGTCCCGGATGCGAATCAATAAAACTTATGTCAAAAATACCTTTTTCAAAATCCGGATACATTGCTATCTCCAGCAGGTAGGGCAGGGTGGTCTTTATGCCCCTGATAACAAACTCCCCCAGTGCCCGCTTCAGTCTTCTTACTGTTTCATCCCACGACCTTCCCCTGACTGTGAGTTTAGCAAGCAATGAATCATAGTATTCAGGAATAATGTAATCCTTGTACACGGTTCCGTCAATGCGGACGCCAATACCACCCGGCGAGTAGTATGCTGTGATCATGCCGGTATTGGGAAGAAAGCCGTTTTTGGGATTCTCAGCATTGATCCTGCATTCAATCGCGAAGCCGTGTATATGCACATCTTCCTGGTTTATTGAGAGTGGCATGCCGGATGCAATCTTAATCTGTTCCTGGACTATGTCAATGCCGGTAATTTCCTCTGTCACAGTATGCTCAACCTGGAGCCTTGTGTTTGCCTCCATGAAATAGAAATTCATATCCCTGTCCACAAGATACTCAATGGTGCAGGCATTTTCGTAACCGCACTCATTGAGAAGCATTTTTGAACATTCTCCTATTTTTTGTCTTGTTTTGTCGTTAAGCAGGAGCGATGGTGCAATCTCTATAATTTTCTGGTGCCTTCTTTGAATTGAGCAGTCTCTTTCAAATAGATGGACAATTTTCCCGTGGGAATCAGAAAGCATCTGAAATTCAATATGGTGCGGATTCTCCAAATATTTTTCAATGTAGACCGAGTCGTCGTCAAAAAAGTTTTTAGTTTCCATCCGGACAATGGGGAAGAATTTTTTTAATTCCTTTTCATTCCTTGCAACTCTCATTCCCCTGCCTCCGCCTCCCATGGGAGACTTAAAGATTACAGGATAGCCGATTTTTTCTGCTGCTATAATTGATTCCTCGGGGCTTTCAAGGTTCTTGCTCCCTGGCAGTACAGGTATGCCTAATTTTTCCGCAAGTGACTTTGCTTCCAGTTTGTTCCCGAGCCTTTTCATGCAGTCGCTGTCCGGTCCGATGAAGATAATGTTATGGAGTTTGCACTGTTTTGCAAATTCCGGATTTTCGGCGAGAAAGCCGTACCCGGGGTGAATGGCATCGGCATTTACCCGTTTGGCAACATCAATAATCCTGTATGGATTCATGTAGCCTTCTATTGGTCCGGGTCCAACAAGGTATGCCTCGTCTGCCTTTCTTACATAAAGAGCGGTAGAATCCTCTTCGGAATATATGGCAACGGAATTTATACCGAGTTCTTTGCATGCTCTTATTATTCTTGAAGCAATCTCGCTCCTGTTTGCTACCAAGACTTTTTTAATCATAGGTTTTTGAGTATAAGCAATTTTAAAAAATTGTCAAAGGGAAAATTTCCGCATTCTTTGATAACGCCATCCGGTGAAATTTTTTTTGTCTGGCATTTTCTTGAAAAAGTTTTTTGTAATTGTTAAAATGGTATAATTAACTTAGGAGGAAAATATGAAGACAGATATCCATCCCAATTACCCTTACGCCACTATCAAGTGTGCTTGCGGCGCGGTCTACGAAACGCGATCCACAAAAGGTAGTTACATGGTTGAAATTTGCTCAAACTGCCATCCGTTCTTTACGGGTAAACAGAAGCTTGTGGACACTGCAGGCCGCATTGAGAAGTTTATGAAAAAGTATAAAAAGTCAAAGTAATATGGTATGAAGGCTGTTCTTCTCAACTATACACCTGATCCTGAGAAGGCCGTGGCTGTAGCAGCAAAACTGTGTTATTCGTCCAGCGACATTGCGAAATTAAAAAGCAAGCTTGAGCCGCCTCAGGTTGAGAAATTATTGAGGAAAATCGTCAGAATGGGTCACCATTCTGTACTTGAGCATGCTAATTTTTCTTTTGGTGTTGAAGGGATCTCCAGAGCAGCGTCCCACCAGCTTGTCAGGCACAGGCTTGCTTCTTATTCCCAGCAGAGCCAGAGGTATGTTGTCTTTAAGGACAACGTGAATTTCATAACCCCGCCTTCGGTTTCAGGAAATCCCGGAGCAAAGAAGATATTTGAAAGATGTCTTGAATCGTCCTTTCGTACTTACAGAGAGTTAATGCAGATAGGAATCCCGGCGGAGGATGCGCGTTTTGTTTTGCCCAATGCGTCCGAGACAAGAATTATTGTTACTATGAATGCGAGGGAATTGCACCACTTCTTCAGACTCCGGGGATGCAGAAGAGCCCAATGGGAAATAAGATCTCTTGCTATGGAAATGCAGCGCCTTGTTAAACAGGTTGCGCCACTTCTTTTTGAGAGGGCTGGTCCGGGCTGCTTGACCGGCGGCTGCACCGAGGGTGAGTTTTACTGCGGAGACCTTGACGGGGTCAGGGAGGAGTTTGCCGAGTTATCTCGAAATTCATACGGTGCAAAGGTTTTATGAACGATCTTTTACGCCAGGCCGAGAAAATAATAAGCCGGTATGAGGATATAACACAAAAACTTGCCGATCCATTTATTATAGCAAATCCGCAGGAATATGCATCCCTTGCCAGGGAAAGGGCGTCTCTTGAGAATATAGTTCAGGTATACAGGGATTATAAAAGGATAAAAGCGGAGATAAGTGGAAATAATACATTGCTGAAGGATGAAGATAAAGAAATAAGGGATCTTGCAAAAAGCGAGATTGAGAAACTTGAAAAGCAAACAGAAGAATTAAATAAAAGGCTTAAAATTCTGTTGTTGCCCAATGACCCCCTGGACAAGAAGGGTGTTATTGTTGAGATCAGGGCCGGCGCAGGCGGAGATGAAGCGGCTTTATTTGCTGGTGCCCTATACCGGATGTACACAAGGTATGCGGAAAGGCACGGCTGGAAAACCGAGCTAATGGATAGCCACTCCACCGGAATCGGCGGCTTCAAAGAGGTTATTTTTTCCATTGAAGGCGAGGGCGCATACAGCAGATTCAAATATGAAAGCGGCGTTCACAGGGTTCAGCGGGTGCCAAAAACCGAGGCATCAGGCAGAATTCATACCTCTACATCCACAGTAGCTGTCCTTCCCGAGGCTCAAGAGGTTGATGTTCAGATAAGGGATGAAGATCTGAAAATAGACACCTTTCGCGCTGGTGGACGTGGCGGGCAGAATGTGAACAAGGTAGAGACTGCGGTGAGGATTACCCATATTTCCACCGGACTTGTTGTCGTATGCCAGGATGAGAGATCCCAGTATAAAAATAAAACCAAGGCACTGAAAGTTCTGCGGTCAAGGCTTTTAAAACAGGCAGAGGATCAGAAACATAACGAAATTTCGATGAAAAGGAAAAGTCAGGTAGGCACAGGCGACCGAAGCGAAAAAGTAAGGACATACAATTATCCACAAAGCAGAATAACAGAGCACCGCACAGGAATAAGCTATCATAATTTTCAAGCAATACTTGATGGGGAGCTGGATGAAATTATGGATAGTATAATAGCCTACTATCAATCGGAGGCTCTCAAAGAGATGGATAATGATGGCAAGGCTCCAGCGAATGAGGCTCTCGGATGAAAGCAGGAGAACTCCTTTCTTCAGGGATAAATATCCTGAAGTCCGGCGGTGTTGCTGAGCCTGTTTTGAATGCTGAGATCCTTCTGTCCCAGTCTATGGGCACTGACCGCACCGGCGTATACACAAGAATAGATGACGAAATGCCTTTGGAGCGGAGTAAGGATTTTTTAAAACTTCTGGAAAGGAAGCTTGAATTTGAACCGGTTCAATATATTCGGGGATATGCGGAATTTTACGGGCGCAGATTTATCGTATCAAAAGATGTCTTGATTCCGAGGCCCGAAACCGAATTGCTTGTTGAGGAGGTTATTGATTTTTGCTCGTCCATGAAGCATCCAAAAATACTTGATCTCTGCACTGGATCAGGGAATATCGCTGTCACTCTGAAAAAGGAGATTCCCGGATCGGTTGTTTTTGCCTCGGATATTTCATCTTCAGCCATAAATATTGCAGTGTCTAATGCCAAAGAAAACGGCATAGGAGACGGATTGCATTTTTTTTGCGCGGATCTGTTCTCCGGTTTGCACATTAAAAAGGAATTTGATGTCATAGTATCTAATCCCCCGTATATCCCTTCGGCTAAGATATGTTCATTGCAGTTTGAAGTATCTGGATATGAGCCAAAAATTGCGCTGGATGGCGGGAAAGATGGTTTGGATGCAATAAAAAGAATAATCCGGGACGCATACAATTACCTGATAGAGGGGAGAATGCTTCTTCTTGAGATTGACCCGGAGCAACAGCACGCGATCAGCGATATTATAAAAATGTTCAGAATGTATACAGGGGCAGCATTTTTAAAGGATCTCAGCGGGGATGTCAGGGCATTCCGCGCGGTAAAGAAAAAATCAGTTTGCAATGATAAATAAAGGCTCTCCGGCGGTCTTGTAAGGAAATAAAAAATGGATAAGATACTTGTGGAAGGAGGGGTAAAAATCTCAGGAGAAATTGCTGTCGGTGGTGCGAAAAACGCGGTGCTCCCCTTAATGGCGGCCTCTATACTTTTGACCAGGGGCAGTCTGAAAATCCATAATGTACCCATGCTTCAGGATGTTAAGACAATGATAAATATCCTAAGGCTTCTCGGGGCGGATATTAGTATAAATGTCGCCACTCTGGAGATTGACACTTCATCAATAAAGAAGGTAGATCCCGATCCTGAAGGTGTAAAAGCAATGCGTGCCTCGGTTGTGTTGATGGGACCGATGCTCGGGAAATTCGGTAGGGTCAGTCTTCCTCTCCCGGGCGGTTGCGCTATAGGAGAACGCCCTATAGATCAACATCTTGCTGTATTTGAGGCAATGGGCGCGGATGTGAGTATAAACAATGGTTTTGTGAATCTTATAGCTGATTCTCTTAAGGGAACGGATTTCAGATTCAAGGTATCCACCGTTACCGGAACCGAAAATGCCATTATGTCTGCAGTAATGGCAAAAGGCAAAACAGTTCTTTATAATTGCGCTATGGAACCGGAAGTTGTAGCGCTTGCCGATGCACTTAACTCAATGGGCGGAAGGATTTCAGGGGCAGGAACGGAGACGATAGTTATAAACGGAGGATACAGCCTCCACGGGATTGAGCATGAGGTTATGCCGGACAGGATAGAAGCTGCAACATTTCTCATAGCCGGCGCAGTAGCTGGAAGCAATGTTTTTGTGAAAACAGCCGGGGTCAGGCATTTGAACGCGGTTATAGGCAAACTGAAAGAAGCGGGAGTCAGCATTGAGGAAAGGGATTCCGGCATACTTGTGCATGGATGCAGAAATCCGGCGCCAACAAATGTCAAAACTATGGTATATCCCGGATTTCCCACTGATGTTCAGGCGCAGTTCATGGTGCTTATGTGCCTTGCTGATGGAGAGAGCCTTATAGAAGAAGCAGTTTTTGAAAACAGATTCCATCATGTAAGAGAACTACAAAAAATGGGCGCAGATATTACCCTTGACGGAAGATATGTCAGGGTAAGAGGGGTCAATAATCTTAAGGGTGCGCGGGTTATTGCATCGGACCTTAGAGCGAGCGCCTCCCTGGTTATAGCGGGGCTTGCAGCTGAGGGTTTTACGGAAATTGAAGGTGTAGAACATCTTGACAGGGGGTACGAAAAGATTGAAAATAAAATGTCCGGGGTTGGCGCGAGGATAAAGAGGATTGTGGTATGAAGATAATTAGGACATGGGATGCCGATTTTGACGATAACTTCAGATCGCTTATAATGCGAAATCTCTGGTGGGAAAGGGATGTAGAGCGAATTGTCTCAAGAATCCTTGAAAATGTATATTCAAAAGGGGACAAGGCTTTATTCTATTATGCAAAGAAGTATGATAAATCAAATGTTAGTCCATCGTCCATCTTGGTAAGTGAAGCAGAGATTCATCGTGCATACTATAGTGTTCTGAAAGAAGAGATAGATGCTTTGAAATTCGCAGCGAAGAGAATAGAACGGTTTCATAAGAGGGATATTCCTAAGTCCTGGTTTTTCAAGGAGAACGGGATTCGGCTCGGAAAGGTTGTTCAGCCCTTGGAAAGGGTGGGGCTCTATGTTCCAGGGGGAAAGGCTGCATACCCGTCTACGGTTCTTATGAATGCAATCCCTGCTATTGTAGCAGGCGTCAAGGATATTATTATAACAACCCCTCCATATAAGGAGGGGGTTAATCACTTCGTACTTGTGGCAGCGGATATTTTGGGAATTAATAAGATATATAAAATAGGCGGCGCCCAGGCAATTGCCGCAATGACATACGGGACAGAGACGATTCCCAAAGTTGACAAAATTGTCGGACCAGGAAATATCTATGTGGCAACAGCAAAAAGAATGGTGCACAGCCATGTGGGCATTGATATGGTTGCAGGTCCCACGGAGTTGCTGATTGTTGCGGATGAGAGCATCCATCCCAGTTTTGTGGCGATGGATCTGCTTTCTCAGGCAGAGCACGATGAAAGGGCAATACCCGTTTTAGTCTGTTTCTCGGCAGGATACGGCAATCGTGTCAAAAACTATATTACCAGTTTTTTGAAAAAACTTAATAGGAAGGAAATTGCCGAGGTATCCATCAGGAACAACGGAATGATAATCATTGCTCGCAATATAGAGGAGGTTGCCAGGATTGTCAATTCATTTGCCCCTGAGCATCTTGAACTTTGCTGCAAGAATTCGGAGAGCCTCCTCCGGATGGTCAGAAATGCAGGCGCAATCTTTATCGGCTCATACACGCCGGAGGCTGTGGGTGATTATATTGCAGGGCCCAACCATGTTCTTCCAACTGGCGGGACCGCGCGTTTTGCTTCGCCGCTCAGTGTAGAGGATTTTCTGAAGAAGTCCAACGTCGTTTTCTTTACAAGGAGAAAACTCAAGATGTTCAGAAATAAAATTAACCGCATTGCCAGTATGGAAGGCCTGGACGCCCACACTGGATCAGTGGATATAAGGATAGAATCTGCAGGTGATAAAGGATGAAGAAATTAAAATTAGGATTACCAAAAGGAAGCCTTCAGGAGAGCACATTTAAACTCTTTAGAAAGGCTGGATTTCAGATTTCTGCAAGCTCAAGGTCATACATTCCTGTCATTGATGATGAGGAGATTGAATGCCTTCTTTTGAGGGCGCAGGAGATTCCAAGATATGTTGAATTGGGAGTGCTTGATGCCGGCATAACGGGAAAAGACTGGACGCTGGAACAGGATGCGGATGTAGTGATTGTTGATAATTTTATTTATGCAAAAGAGGGTATGCGTCCGGTCCGGTGGGTGCTGGCTGTACCGGATAAATCCAGCATTAAAAACATCCATGATCTCAAGGGCAAAAGGCTTGCTACAGAACTTGTGGAATTCACAAAAAAATATTTCAAAAAGAAAAACATCGCTGTTGATGTAGAGTTTTCCTGGGGAGCCACCGAGGCGAAAGCGCCTTCCGTTGTTGATGCAATCGTGGAACTTACCGAAACCGGGTCTTCTCTCAGGGCAAATAATCTGCGGATTATTGAAACTCTTCTGGAATCAACAACGGTTCTCGTTTCAAATAAAAAATCGTGGAAGGATAACTGGAAGAAGACTAAGATGGAGCGAATTTCGCTCCTTCTAAAAGGGGCAATTAATGCTGAGGATAAGGCTGGGCTTAAAATGAATGTCCCGACGGCATCCATTCAGAAGGTCTTGAAACTGCTTCCATCCCTCCAGAAACCTACAATTTCAACATTGAGCGATAAGGACTGGTTCAGCATAGAGGTTATCGTAGATCAAAAAAAAGTCCGGGAATTGATCCCGGATTTGAAATCTGCTGGTGCATCAGGTATAGTGGAATATCCGCTTAATAAGGTGATTTACTAAAGGCGTATTTGAATGAAAAGGATTTCAAAAGTAAACAGGAAGACAAAAGAAACCGACATTACTATTTTCCTCAATATAGATGGCACAGGCAAATATAACATCCGCACTCCGGTCCAGTTTATGAACCATATGCTGGAACTATTTGCCATGCACGGGTTGTTTGATCTCAGAATTGCAGCGAACGGGGATGTGAATGTTGACGACCACCATACAGTGGAGGATGTTGGAATTCTGCTCGGCCAAGCCTTTAAAAAGGCTCTTGATAAAAGAATTGGGATCAGGAGATACGGCAATGCCGTTGTCCCCATGGATGAGTCGCTGGTTCAGGTTTCAGTTGATATAAGCGGAAGATCCTGGCTTGCTTACAACATTAACAGTAAAGCAAAACGGATAAAGAATTTTGACACCGGGCTATGTGAGGATTTTTGGATAGCTTTTGTAAACAATGCAGGGATGACGGTTCATCTTAATGAGATTTATGGACGAAATACCCATCATGTTCTGGAGGCTACGTTTAAGGGAATGGGCATGGCGCTGGGTATTGCTGCATCTGTAGATATCAGACGGAAAAGAATACCTTCTACAAAAGGCACAATTTAATTTCAGGAGAACGGGTAATGATCGCTGTTGTTGATTACGGAATGGGTAATCTCAGGAGTGTTCAGAAAGCTATGGAACACCTTGGTTTTAAATGTATTGTGACATCCCGTCGCATTGACATAGATTCTGCAAGCCATATAATAGTTCCGGGTGTGGGAGCATTCAGGGACGCAATGAAAAGGCTTGAGGATCTCAGCCTTACGGACTGCTTGCGTGAAAATGTTAAAAAGGGTAAGCCTTTTCTCGGTATATGCCTTGGTATGCAGATACTTTTTGAGGAGAGCACGGAATTTGGCAGATACAGGGGACTGGGAATACTCCGGGGACGAGTGGTGAGATTTTTTGAATCGCTTGGGTCATCCGCATCTGCGCTCAAAGTTCCGCATATGGGCTGGAACAGGGTAAATATAATAAAGGAAAATCTGTTGATTGCTTCCCAAAATAACAACAGGTTTTTCTACTTTGTCCATTCCTACTATGTTGATCCTGCTGAACGGGCTATTGTTGCCGGAGAAACCGAGTATGGAATAAATTTTGCGTCTTTTATTGCCAATGGTAATGTTTTCGCTACGCAGTTTCATCCGGAAAAAAGCCAGCAATACGGTCTGGAGATTCTAAAACGGTTCGGTGAATTAAAATGATGATAATTCCCGCAATAGATATTATGGATGGCAAATGTGTCAGGCTTTACCAGGGTCAGAAAAACATGGTCAAGGAATATCACAATGACCCTGCAGAGATAGCAAAACAATGGGAATCCAAAGGCGCTAAGCTGCTTCATGTTGTTGACCTGGACGGCGCCTTTTCGGGAGAGCCCCAAAACCAGAGGGTTGTAGAGAGAATTGTTGACAGTGTTAGGATTCCAATTGAGGTCGGAGGCGGCATAAGAAGCGAGGAGACAATTGAAGAATATCTTGAGATCGGTGCTGCGCGGATCGTGCTCGGAACAAGGGTGGTTCAGGATCCAGGTTTTCTCTCTAATGCCTGCATGAGTTACGGGGAGAGGATAATACTTGGAGTTGATGCAAAGAACGGCCTGGTTGCAATTAACGGATGGGAAAAGGTTACCAGCGAAGATGCCGTGGAATTTGCAAGGCGCTTTGAGGAATTGGGCATAGGAGGGATTATCTATACCGACCTTCTCAGAGATGGAACCCTTATAGGTCCCAACACAGAAGCAATCCGGAATTTTGCCTCCTCCATTGACCTCCCTGTAATTGCTTCAGGAGGGGTTTCTTCTGTTGAAGATATTGTGTTGCTGTCCGGACTTGAGAAGGATGGCGTAACTGGTGTAATAGTCGGGAAAGCGCTTTATGAAGGCAAGATAGATCTTGAAGAAGCATTAAAAAGGATTGGATGAAATGCCCCTTTCCAAGCGTATAATACCATGCCTTGATGTAAAGAACGGACGAGTAGTAAAGGGGGTTAAATTTATTGACCTTAAGGATGCCGGCGATCCGGTTGAAGCAGGATCAGCCTATGATTCTCAGGGTGCAGATGAATTGTGCTTCCTTGACATTACTGCCTCTGCTGAAGGCAGAAAGACCATGGTGGAGGTTGTGAAGCGGACAGCAGAAAGAATATTTATTCCGTTAACAGTTGGAGGAGGAATAGACAGCATTGGGGATATTGACGCCTTATTAAGGGCGGGGGCTGATAAGGTATCCATTAACACATCCGCAGTAAAAAAGCCGGAACTTGTCCGGGATGCGGCAAAGCGGTTCGGAAGCCAGTGCATTGTGGTGGCAATTGATGCTAAAAGAGCCAGCAGCAAGATTCGGTCAATGAACAGCAAAAAAGCAGAGGCCATGGCTGAGGCGGCTCTTCACTGCGAAATCTCGGCGGATTCTCTTTGGGAGGTTTACACCCATGGCGGGCGCAATCCAACCGACATTGATGCAGTAAAATGGGCTAAATACATGGAAGATCTTGGTGCCGGAGAAATACTTCTTACGAGCATGGACAGGGACGGAACTAAAGAGGGGTATGACATTGCATTGACAAAGGCTGTTTCCGATGCAGTGCGCATTCCTGTGATTGCTTCAGGCGGAGTTGGAAATCTTGAGCATCTCTACGAGGGGATTGTTTTCGGCGGAGCAGACGCAGTTCTTGCAGCATCTATTTTCCATTATGGAGAATACAAAATCTTAGAAGCCAAGCAGTTTTTAAAGAGCAGGGGTATTGAGGTCAGATTATAGGGCGGCTTTATATGATTGTCGGGTACGGCTTTTGATACACGCTGTCCGGCCTACTTATGCAGTCCGCACTCGGTTTTCTCAAAGCCCTTCCATCGGCCTGATCTTGGATCCTCGCCCGGTTTGACGGACGCTGTGCACGGTTCGCAGCCTACGCTTGGATAGTTCCTGTCGTGGAGCACATTGTAGGGGACATCGTTCTTCTTTATGTAATTCCAGACATCATTGGATGTCCATCTTACAAGTGGATTTACTTTTACAAGGTTAAATTTGTCATCCCATTCAATAACCTTTGTATTTGCTCTTGTAGGAGCCTGGTCCCTCCTGACGCCTGTTATCCATGCATCAAGTTGCGAGAGGGCTTTTTTTAATGGTTCTACTTTTCTTATTTTACAGCATGTATCCGGCTCTTTTTTCCACAGATTATCGCCGTACTTTTCAGCCATATCCTTCAGGGAGATCTCCGCCCCGTATCTTGTCGGTTTAATCCCGTACTTCTGAATCAGCCGGTCTTTCACCTCATATGTTTCTTTAAAGAACAGGTCGGTATCAAGATAAAAGATATTTGCATCTTTTTTTATTTTTGCAATCATATCAACAAGCGCCACGTCCTCTGCTCCGAAACTGCAAGCCAGAGAAATCTTGGGGTTAAAAGAATCCAAAGCCCATCCGAGAATCTCCGGTGGCTTTGCATTTTCAAATTTTTCAGCAAGGGTTTTAATTTCGTTTTCGCTAAACCTATTGCCAGTAATTTCACTCATTTCTACAACCTCCAGCACAGAATAAAAGTTTTTATCTTGACTTCATACTCTTATTAAATAAAATCATTTTTATGTTAAACGATCAAAGCGCAAAAGTCAAGGAATTAATAACCCTTGGGAGGAAAAAAGAAGCTCTTGATCTTTTGAAACCCTGTTCTCCAAAAGAGATTGCCGGTATAATCAATCCGCTGGATGGGGTAATAAAAAAAGAAGTCTTTAACTTGCTGGATGTTCTGCTTGCCGCTGATGTGATGGTTGAGCTTAGTGATCTTTCTAAACTGGAAATACTGAAAGAAATTAAAGAGCGAAAATTTGAGGAGATAATTCATAAAATTCATGTAACAGGTGAGATTTTTATAAGCGAAATACTGAATAAATCGGTTTTGGCTGCCAGGGGTGAGGAGATTGGAAAGCTTGTGGATTTTGTCATTTTATTTGGAGAACTTTTTCCGGAAGTTGAATCGCTTATAATAAAATCAGGCAAGGATTTGATAAGAATTCCCTGGACAAAGATCAATATATTTAACAAAAGCGTGGTTGCGACATCATTGTTTAAGGATCAACTGGAATCTTTTGGGTTTGCTGACAGCCTTGTGATGTTATGCAGGGACCTCCTGGACAAACAGATTGTTGATATCAACGGAATGAAAGTGGTCAGGATAAACGATTTAAAACTTGGTGAATTGAAAGGCAATCTTCATCTCCTTGCTGCAGATGTGGGAACAAGGGGATTGCTCCGGAGGCTCAGACTGGAGAGATTGGC
>Ga0209619_10000408_pt1 | contig 30090 bp, 19 predicted proteins | sample Rifsed16ft3_FD_184011 | JGI IMG/M metagenome (GOLD analysis project Ga0209619, IMG submission 184011) | Soil microbial communities from Rifle, Colorado, USA - sediment 16ft 3 (version 2) | ecosystem: Environmental > Terrestrial > Deep subsurface > Rock core/Sediment | place: Rifle, Colorado... | reverse complement strand
CGGAGTGGAGTCGGGTATCCCTATGCGGGAGGTGCCGCCGAGGGAAGGAGCAGGATTCCAGGGGGTTTACATCGGAAGATATGTTGTGAAGGACGAAGACGAAGCGAACAAAGCGAAGATCAGTTTCAAACTGAGGAAGAGTTTTTGGAGCAGTGAGAAGGCGGAAGCAAAAGGAAGGATTACGATTACACCCGGGGATCTGCCGCGGGTGATCGAGCTGACCGGACGTCGACCATTCCTGAATGTGGGTCGAGGCACGGATCGATTGGGCGGAGCAAAGCTTGGCTACCTCCAGCCGGGAATTCGCCTCACGGTCGCGGGCAAGAGAGGCCGACAGTATCAGGTAAGACTCACGGAGTCGATGGACGCTTGGCTGCCCGATGAATTTGGGACGCTCCTCCCCAAGGAGACGCCCCTGCCTCAATCTCTCGTGGGATCCATCAGCGCCGTGGGAAACGACAAGGCAGATATTGTCATGGTCTCACTTTCACAGAAACTGCCCTATACCACGGAGCTTCAGCTTAACCCTGCGGCGCTCATTGTCGACTTGTACGGGGCGACCTCAAACACAAACTGGATCACGCACCACCTGAGCGCAGTCGGCATTCAAAGCGTATCGTGGGTTCAGGTTGCAGCGGCTCACTATCAATTGACCATTCGTCTGGCCTATCCCTTTCATTGGGGTTATGACATCGGGTACGAAAACGGAGCAAGTCTCCGCATCAGGATCAATCGACCTCCTTTGGTCGCTTCGTCCGATTCTGTGCTGAAGGGGATGACTGTCGTTGTTGATGCGGGCCACGGCGGAGACAACAAGGGGGCAATTGGTTCGCTGGGAACGAGGGAAATGGACGTGAATCTCTCGATAGCAGGCCACCTCGTACAGGTGCTTTCGGAAAAAGGTGCGAGCAGTGTCCTGACCCGCACTGATACGACCGGATGGTCGATGACCGACAGGACGGACAAGATTCTCGCATCAGGTGCTCGTCTGCTTGTGAGCGTGCATTGCAACTCTATCGGTTTCACGTCGGATCCGGAAAAGGTCAGAGGGACGGCGACCTTCTATCGGTATGTTGGTTTCAAGCCTTTGGCCGACACCGTCTATGCAAGGATGCTGGAATTGGGATTCGAACAATTCGGCGTTGTAGGAAGCTTCAATTTTTCGCTGAATGCCCCGACCCAGCTTCCCAATGTGCTTGTTGAAACAGCGTTTCTGTCGAATCCTGAGGACGAAATGAAGCTCGTCGATGATGCCTTTCGGAGACGAATTGCGGAAAAGATCGCCGAAGGACTTGAAGGTTTCGTTAGAATCGCCGGTTCTCTCCCCCCTGCGGTCCCCCCAATCCCGCCGGCAATACCCAGATAGTTCTTTTCCTGCTTGACATGTGAAACTTTTGTATTTATCTTATCGTATTAATACGATAAAGAAAGGATGAGCGTGGCCAGAGGCAAGGTTCACTTATTCGACAAGAAGGAGACAGAAATAGCCAGGTTAGCCGGGGTCCTTTCCCACCCTGCCCGGGTTGCGATACTCAGGATTCTCTCAAAGAGGGACGAATGTGTCTGCGGAGAGATTGTCCAGGACATTCCCCTCGCACAAGCAACCGTTTCGCAGCATCTCAAGGAACTGAAGTCCGCCGGAATCATCACCGGAACGATTGAGGGGCCGAAGTCCTGCTATTGTGTCGATTGGGAAAGGCTTGAACAGTTTCGGAAGATCATTGACGGATTTCTCACAGATATCAAAGAAAACCACAAAGAATGTTGTTAAAGTTCAAACAGGAGGACCCACATGACATCCGCCCCCGAAGTAAAACCGACCGTAAAGAGCAGCGATGAGGAGATACCAAAACAATCCGGATCTTCCTGCTGCGGCCCTGATTGCTGTTCCCCTGCCAAGAGTGGCCAAAAAGGAGGAAAACAGGGATGACGACCATTGACGACGTGAAGTCAATTGTGAAGGGTAAATACGAGGAGATCGCAAAACGATCCGACTCCTGTTGCGGTCCTCAGTGCGGTTGTTCCTCGAAAGAGGGTGACATCATGGCCGACAGCTATGCCGGGTTGGAGGGATATGTACCGGAAGCCGACCTAGGTCTTGGCTGCGGCCTCCCCACGGAAATTGCCGGACTTCAGAAGGGCCACACGGTCCTCGATCTCGGATCCGGCGCCGGGAATGACGTTTTTGTCGCACGACGTATCGTTGGATCGACAGGGCGCGTCATCGGTGTTGACATGACCGAGGCGATGATCGCCCGCGCACACGTGAACAAGGAAAAACTTGGATATACCAATGTTGAATTCCGACTTGGCGATATCGAAAACCTTCCTGTCGAGAATGAATCGGTCGATGTTGTCATCAGCAACTGTGTTCTGAATCTTGTTCCCGACAAATCGAAAGCGTTTTCCCAGATATACAGAGTCCTTCGGGCTGGCGGACATTTCAGTATTTCCGATATCGTCATCACGAACAATCTTCCGGCCCCCCTTCTGACCGCTGCCGAGATGATCGCCGGGTGTGTAGCGGGAGCGATGATCGAAGGCGACTACCTGTCAGCAATCAGAAACGCCGGCTTCAAGAATGTCGCGGTGAAGAAGGAAAAAATCATCGACCTCTCAGACGAGGTGCTTTTGGATTATCTGAACCGGAAAGAGATTGCCGAGTATCGGAAATCGGGAACTTCCATCAAGAGCATTACGGTTTATGGAGAAAAATAGCATCGCCGCGGTTTCAATTCGGCCGGCCCGCAAGGGAGACGAGGTTGCGATTCAGGGTCTCTTGCGATTGGCAGAGCTTCCTTCGGAAGACGTGAGTGAACATCTGGAGACGTTTCTCGTTGCCGTTGTCGGAGGCGAAATCGTAGGTACGGTGGGACTTGAGGTAACGGGTTCATCCGGACTGCTCCGATCATTGGCTGTGGCGGTACCCCTGCGGGGAATCGGCCTGGGCAAGCTGCTGTATGGCGAGATCGTAGAGAAAGCACGCTCTCTGGGTATTCAAAGGCTCGGCTTGTTAACGACAACCGCGGAAGGTTTTTTCGCGCGGGTGGGATTCGAGAAGGAGAAACGTTCCGACATCCCTCCCTTTATCGCTTTGTCCAAGGAGTACAAGATCTATTGTCCCTCGACCGCTGTCGTCATGACGAAAACAATCGGGTGACCCCATGAAACGAGTACTTGTCCTATGCACGGGAAACAGCTGCCGGAGTCAAATGGCCGAAGGGTGGCTGCGCCTGTTCGGAGGGGATAAGATCGAGGTGCATAGTGCGGGGATCGAAGCCCACGGCCTTAATCCGCGGGCAGTTACGGTGATGAATGAGGCCGGTGTCGACATTTCATCACAAACCTCGAAGACCGTCGACGCGGTGCAGGGAATCGAATTTGACTTTGTGATCACCGTATGTGACAACGCGCGTGAACAGTGTCCCTATTTTCCCGCCAAATCCGTGACGCTTCACCATGACTTTCCCGATCCGGCGCGCGCAACCGGAAGTGATGAAGAAATCATGCTGGCATTTCGCTCGGTCAGAGATCAGATCAAGCATTACTGCCAAGCCTTTGTTATACAGCACTTGAAGTAGTTGTCGATTGTCAATTCTCGTTTGCCCATTGAAAATCCGCAATCCGCAATCCGCAATCCGCAATCCGCAATCCGCAATCCGCAATCCCATTGCCCTCCTCCTGAGTTTTTCCTATCTTGCATCCCGCAGTTACACCATCCATCATTGACCAACGGAACCTATTCATGGCTCATCGTGCTTTGTGGAGCGGGCGATTCAAGGAACCGCTTTCCGCCATTGCTCTGAAATTCTCCTCATCCATTGATCTTGACAAAAGGCTCTACGGTGAAGACATCGCCGGCAGTATTGCACACGTTGAAATGCTCTCCGCTGCCAGGATCCTCACGGCCTCGGAGGCGCGGCGTATCCGGTCTGCGCTCAAGGCCATTCAGAGGGAAATCGAGTCGGGAAAATTCGAGCTTTCGGGAGATTTTGAGGATGTTCATCTGGCCATTGAGCAGAGGCTGATCCAGAAAGTCGGTCCATTGGGCGGGAAGTTGCATACTGCCAGGAGCAGGAATGATCAGATAGCCCTGGACGAGCGACTCTATCTGCGGGGTGCCATACAAGAGCTCACGCGCCTGATTACGCAGCTTCAACGCGTGTTCTTGTACAAGGCAGAGAAATACTTCGGTGTTCTCATGACCGGTTACACCCACCTTCAACGGGCGCAGCCCGTCATGCTGTCACATCATCTGCTGGCATACGTTTCGATGCTCGAGAGAGATCTGGATCGTATGAGCGACTGCCACAAACGGCTCAACAAGTCTCCCCTTGGTGCAGCGGCCCTCGCGGGTACGTCGTTCCCCATCGACCGGAACAAAGTTGCCCGCAAGCTCCATTTCGACGGAATCGTGGAGAACAGCATCGATGCAGTCAGTGACCGCGACTATGTTCTCGAATTTGCGGGTGCATGCAGCCTGCTGATGACCCATCTGAGCCGGCTGGCCGAGGAGATCGTCCTCTGGTCGACGAAGGAGTTTGCCTATGTGCAGATCAGCGACGCGTACTCGACGGGAAGCAGCATCATGCCGCAAAAGAAGAATCCCGACATGGCCGAACTGATCAGGGGTAAAGCGGGACGGGTGTACGGCGATCTGATGAACCTTCTGACCATCATGAAGGGCCTTCCCCTCGCATACAATCGAGACATGCAGGAAGACAAATATCCGATGTTCGATGCGGTGGATACCACGCGACAATGCCTCTTCATGGCCGCTCACCTTTTGATCCATACCGAGTTCAAGAAGGATCACATGGAAGAGGAACTGCGGAATGATTTTACCACGGCGACAGAAGTGGCCGACTATCTTGTGCGGAAAGGGCTCCCCTTCCGCGAAGCGCACGAGGTGACCGGCAGGCTTGTCTCTTATTGCATCGATCACCGCATGTTTTTTGGCAATCTTGACCTGGAAACGCTCCACACATTCTCAAAGTCGTTCGATTCAGATGTGTTCGACTACCTTCTCCCTCACAAGAGCGTGGAGCAGAAAAAATCAGCCGGAAGTACGTCACCGCAGGAGGTCAAAAAGCAGATTGTGCACTGGACGAGGGCGCTGAAGGGAAGGTAAACATTGAAAATTGAACATTGAGCATTGAATATTGTCTTTCTTGCTCAGCGGAAGCAATGTCAAATGTTCAACTCTCAACGCTCAACGCTCAATGTTCAAGGGTTGATTCCTACCACGTATACCTTACCGTATAACTGACGACCTTTTCGGAATTCTTCTCGATCTTCACGGGAAATCGTATCGTTGATTGATCGAGTTTCTCCCATTCGGTATTCGACTTCGTAATATCCCACTCGCTCCATCTCCACGGGTGTTCGTACACCATCACCTCAACCGCTTCATCTTTGTGATTCTTGACCTTGATTTCGAACGTTTCTTCCACGCTGTGTCCGGAGACAACGACACGGAAGTTCTTCTGCACGCGTGATCCTGTGAGATCGAATGCATTGCCGAGATAGAGCCGGATTTCTTCATCTTTCGGGGTGTGATCGATCTGATCTTCTCCGATGAACTGCTCCTTCCCGTCGCTGTCCCGCTTATACACACGAATCTTCCCTTTCGGCAGAGGAATACCAAGGCCCTCGTTCTGCGAGTTCTTGAATGAGACAAACACTCTGACTTTGGGATTCGATTGCTGCCCGAAACTGCTTTGATCGCGGTATCCCGCGTTATTGCGCCACACGCGCCAGACGTCCGCAAGACCATCGTAGACAAACATTTTTCTTGACGGTACCTGCTTGCCCGAAACCAGCTCGATCTGCTTCGTCTCATTGTTGGCAAGGTCGGTCCTCCGTTGCAGGGTATACAGTTTGTACTCGAACAGTTCCTTTTGCTCAAACTGCGGCGCTTCGGCAACCCGTGCCATCGACTTGGCATAGCCTATCGCATCGGCCTCGGTCTTGATAACATTGAGATCGCCTGCCACAAGCTTCAGGCCGGCATCCTTGAAGGAAGTACCGGAATTGTTGGTGAGAGTCACCCAGCCCGTGAGGTCGAGTCGTGTGTCGTCCTGATTCAACAAGACCACGTAGTTGCTGTTCCACGAAAGCTGTGTTGCGAGATAACTTATTTCGGCGTTATGCGCTCCGGGACGCGTCGAATTGAGAAGCCACTGAAGTTGAGGCTTCAGGATAAGTCCTTCGGAGAGACTCGGGAGGACAAGACGGCCTGTGGGAGCGATTTCCACTTTGCCGTTGATTTCTGCAATCATTTGGCCCGAATAGACATACGAAGGAGGCGGCAAGTACTGCTCATAAGGATTATATGTCGGCTGTTGCTGCCATCCGGTGGCGAGAAGCTTCCCGAACACGCTGTATTCCTTTTCGGTCGACTGATCATATCGGACAAATTCCACCTGTTTTCCGATGTATTTCTCCAGAAGTTTGGCGTGGTGAACAAGGTCATACTGGAAATTCTGCTCGAGTACGCGAACGGACTTGGGATCCGTAAGACTGGAGAAATGAAGCGAGGTTCCGTCGATTGTGGCAGGAATGTCGGGGAGAACCAGGGTGTTCAGCCCCTTTGTCAGGGTCAGGGGGCGGATTTCCCGGATAAGGGCCAGGTTCATATTGTAGACCGTCAAATCAACCGATGTTCTTTCCCCGGCAGTCTGTGCAGACAAAGGGACGGACACGAGGGGAAAAAGGAAAAAGAACATGATGGAGCGGAAAGAGGTTTTCATCGAAAACTCCTGAAATTCGTGCAAGATATACGGTGAATGTCTGAGGTGGCGGAAAGGTAAATGCCGCAGTCCTTCTCTGAAGGTGATATCGGTCAAACGCGCGGCTGTCTAGCGGCGATATCCCGGCCCTCGGAGAACCCGCCCGGGGAGATTCCCGGCAAAGGTCCCCTCCCTCCATACAGGCTGCCCGTTCACAAGAACAAGCTGAATCCCTTCCGAATACTGGTGGGGATTCTCAAATGTAGCCTTGTCAATCACGGTAGTCGGGTCGAACACGACGACGTCGGCATAAAAACCGGCTTTGAGTATTCCCCGTTCCCGCAATCCGACGCGTTGCGCGGGGAGAGAGGTCATTTTGCGGACTGCCTCTTCCAATGAAAGGAGCTTTGCTTCACGAACGTAGCGGCCGAGAATTCGCGGAAACGTTCCGTAGGCGCGGGGATGCGGTTTCCCGCCGCTCAACGGGCCGTCTGTGGCATATGCGCTGCCGTCAGTGCAGAAACTTGTCCACGGCTGAGCGATTGCCATTCGCACATCTTCCTCATTCATCGAGAAGAACACTCCGCCCGTGCGGAGGGAATCCTTGATAAGGAAATCGATCATTGCATCAACCGGATCTCGTTTCCATTCCCTGGCAATCTCGCTCAATCGCTTTCCCTCATACCGTTTGAGTTCCGGATTGCTCGCGGATGCGATGAGAATTCCGTCTGGTCCCGTCGCCGCAAACGCGTTGTCCGTACCCGGCGTCATTCCCATCACCTCATTCTTTATCTTCTTTCGGGTTGCCGGGTCAAGGAGCCGTTCAAGGAGCTTTGCATCTCCGCCGTCGTGGGCCCATGAAGGGATGCGTGAGCTAAGACTGGTCCCGCTTGCCGGATAGGGATAGACGTCGGCCGTCATATCGATTCCCTGGTCGCGTTGCCGGTTGATGAGATCTACAATCGACGCCATTTTTCCCCAATTCTGCTTTCCTGCAACTTTCAGATGCCAGATTTCAACAGGGATAGAATTTGCCCGCGCGATATCCGCGGCCTCATAGAGAGCCTCTACTTCCTTGTTTCCCTCGTCACGGATATGCGACACATAGATTCCGCCAAATTCCCTTACCACAGATGCGAGTTCGATCAGCTCATCCGTTTTGGCGAATGTTGCCGGGGCATAGATGAGGGAAGTGCTGAGTCCGAGCGCTCCCTGCTGCATGGCCGTTCTGACGAGCCGTTTCATTTCTGCAAGCTCCTCAGCCGTCGGGGCCCGATCGTCAAGGCCCACAACATGCTCCCTCACCTGTGTTGCACCTACAAATGTTGCCAGATTGATCGCAGTCTTTGATTTCTCCAGCGTGCGGAAGTATCCTTCGAAATCGGTCCAATCGATGCGTTTGTTATACCGATCCATCCACGATTTCATTCCGGCGATCGTCCGTTCATTCATGGGTGCCGCCGATCCGCCTTCCCCGGTAATCTCGGTAGTGACTCCCTGGGAGATCTTGCTCATCGCCCTTCCGTCCACGAGCAATCGGAATTCGGATTGGCCGAGCATATCAACAAAACCCGGAGAAACGACAAGGCCCGAGACATCCACCACAGTTCGCGCCGTGGCATTCGGGAGCGACCCGATCGCCTCGATTCTGTCCCCCTTGATTGCCACATCGGCCTTGAACCACGGATTCCCCGTTCCATCGACGATGGTCCCGTTTTTCAGGAGAATGTCATAGGAATCGGAAGGTGGTTGACAGGAATAGAGCAGGATGGCCGCGAAGAGCACGAAGAGGCGGTTCATAGAGTCTCCCTGGTTCTAGAACGCGTTGGAGTATGAAATCTCGTAGAGAGCCCCGGCAAAGAAAATGATGAGGGTAATAACGATTGCCTTCAGGGGGTGGATTCGGGTGGCGTTCTTGAGCCCGAAGTAACAAAGGACACCGGGCCAGCCCCACGCCATTCCAATGAGAGAAATGAACAGGCTGATTTTGGGGAGTATCAGGTCGGTGTCGTTGGAGATGAACAGTGAACCCAGGATCGTTACGAGTATCGACCCCACAGAGGTAAGGATAAGAGGAGCGGCCGCCATTCCGACAAATGCAACAGCATTGACAATCTCTGCCAGGCTTCCCCACAACTCGGCGGCAACAAAAAAGATAATAGTCAAAAAGATCCAGGTGAGATACGTCGTAAGAAACGCCCCCATGAACGCAAGAAGCCCGAACCCGAAGCTCTCTGCTATGAAGACAGCCGAAAGAAATGAATTGAACGAGGAGAGGAGCGCATAGGCAGTAACGATGACCAGAGCATGACCGAGGTGCGGTGCATCATATTGATCGAACGTGGCATCATCCGGCGAGGTGATCAGAAGAGAGAACCGCTCAAGAACTGTCATAAAGTTGGCAAGGGGCTATATCGGCTAGAAAAGCTCTGTTTTATCGTTCCTCATGATACCAGTTTTGTTGAGGAAAAGCAACGACTCCTCACGAGAGCGGCTTCTCAACCTGGGACCGGGCGAAAAGCATTCTCACGGTTCCTCGCTCGACCAGTCGATCCCACGCGCGCATGATCTTCGGAGCCAGCACAAGAGCCAACACTGCCACAAGGATGCCGACCACCGCATCCGTCAAATAGTGGTAACGACCGTAGAACGTGGAGACGTAAAGGGAAATGATGATCGGCGTGAGGACGTGGAACGAAAGCCGATGGTACCGATATGCCATGATCCACATGATGGTCGCGGCCGCGGCATGGGGGCTGGGAATGGACCCTCCGGCGAAATGCAGATATTTCCTCATCAGCTCGCCAAGGAACGTGAAAACATAGCCGTCGAGCGGAACCGTGTAGACTTCCTTGATGAAGTACATCGGACTGGCTACGGGAAAGAGAATGAATCCGATATCGCAGAGGATATTGGCCAATCCCAGTGTAAAGAAATACTCTTCCATCGGTAGCTCGCCGCGTGTGAAGTAGATGATGCCGCAGAGGATCGGATAGAGAGGGACATATACGACGTACGAGAACATCATCCATTCCGTCAGCAGCGGCGTGGTGAATTTCTCGGCCCAAAGAGTCGGCTGAAAACCGAAAATCCATTGCTCGAAGTCAAGGATGTAGTAATCGAGCCATTCGCTGTGAAAAACCAGCTGGAGCTTATCCACCGCACCGAACAAATAGGCGTATGAAAGCGTTATTGCAGCCACTCTGACAAGAAACCGCCAGAAACGATGCTGGATTCGGGGCGTGACCATCGCTGCCCCAAGGAGAAGGAGACCCACAGCGAAATTTTTGAGAATGAGCAGCGCCCATCCGTCGACAAGAAAAAGCAGCCCAAGGACGCTGAAAGAAAGGAGCGCTGCAAGGACGAGCGCGTCCGTCAGTTGGAGCTCCAATTTTCCAAAGATTATTCGCCTGCCAAGAAACATGATTTTCCGGTATTATGATGGGAAGAGAACGATGAACGCGTCGACAGAAATCCCCAGAATCCAATGGGTCGCGATGCCGTAGAGGATCGAACGCGTGCGAAACGCAAGGATTCCCCAAATCAGCCCTCCCAGAATGGAGGTGAAGGTCTCGCTTGCAGGTTTGCCGATATGGACAAGGCATGATGCAAGAATCTGAACCAAAATGGCGTTCCAGTCACCCAGCGAGGTTCGGAGGCCAAACTGCATGAATCCGCGGAAGTACAGTTCCCAGCCGATGTAGAAAAACAAGTACGAGATGGCATGGAGAACGAATGTCACTCCCGATTCTCCCGCTCCCTTGAACACGGGATATTCGGCAATAAACTCCGGCATTTTGGAGGAGGTGTATCCCGAAACGGCGTAGATCGCACCGACGACAAGGAGCGCCTTCCAGCCGAAACTCCAATCCCCAACGCGAATTCCGTAATCGGCAAAAGACTCGCGGAAGACGAATTTGATGATGAGTGCCGGGACAAGGCCAAACAAGACGAACGATGAGGCAAACACGTACAGGGCAGCGGCCCATTCGGGATTGCCGGCTGAGAGGAAGGGCTGAATGTTGTCGAGGTAGAACTGCTTTGAACCGTAATACTTGAAAACCGTGAGAAGGATCGGCGTCAGCAGGAGAATCAGCGTGGGTTTCCTGTTTGGTCCGCTGAAAAGCCCTGCAAGAGAGACCGATGAATCAAATCGATTCATCATGATTTCTTCCTGAGGGTCATAAGCCAGTCGTACGTCAACTTGATACCGTCTTTCAACGGAGTTATGGTATATCCCAATTCGCGTTCAGCCTTGGCGCAGGTATAGGCCCAATCCTGCAGGAACGTTTCCACCCAGCCCGGTGTAATCTGGGGATACATTCTCAGCCACTCCGCCCTCTTCTTTTCGAGTGATCCGTACAGCATGGCTATTGACGGGGGAAGGCTGAACTGGAAGTGTTTCTTGCCGCTTGCTTCGTCCACAAGCTCGAAAATACGCTTCAGCGATGCATTCTCGCCGCCGAGGATGTACCGCTCCCCGATTTTCCCCCGCTCCATTGCGAGGATATGCCCCCTCACAAGGTCGTCGACCAAGACATAATTCCCGACGTTCACTCCATTGTTGAGCAATACAGGCACCTTCCCGCGGTCGTACATGTCGATCATCAACGAAACAGAGTTCCCTTCGGTGAGTTTCCCCGGCCCGTAGACCCGTGTGGGATTGACAATGACGATGGGGTGTCCCTTCTTGACGTATTCGAGGGCCTTTCGCTCGGCAACTGCCTTGCTTTCTTCATACTCCGTGAAATACTTCGGCGTTATCCGGGGCATCGATTCGTCGCCAATGACACCGGCCGGCCTTGGCCCGAACACGACAATGGTCGACGTAAAGACAACTCGCTTGATACCTGCATCGCGTGCAGCATCAAGAACATTCGTCATGCCGTCCACATTCTGTCTGAAGAAAACGGATGGATCACGGGACCAGTTTTTGGCGTAGGCGGCCAGATGAAACACCTGGCTGCAGCCCTCCATCCCTTTTCGCAGGGAATCCCGGTCGAGCAGATCTCCCTGGACGAGCCGGACGCGTTCATGCATCAGGCCCTCCCTGTTGCTGGCGGCGCGTGAAAGGGCATGCACGGAATATCCCTTCGCAAGAAGGGCATTGACGAGCTTCGTGCCGATAAACCCTGTGGCGCCGGTGACGAAGATGGTGTTGGTGTCAGTCATCGCTTTTGAGGAACACGCGGGGGAATCCAGTACGGTCGTGACCATTCTTCCAGTTCAACCGTCACCGTCCCCAGTGAAATACTCATTTCGGCTTTGATCGGGATCGATGCATAATCGTTGCTGAACCAACCCCGGAAGTCGCCCGAAAACCCTCCGAAGGTCTTCCCCTCAAAATTCGCCTTTCCAAACAATTCCCTGGTGTCAATCTCCTCGTCAACAGCTCCGATCTCTACCCCCGTGGATTTTCCGGTGAAGCTGATGTCGGTGCTAAACATCTCCATTTCGACAAGAGTCGGAGCGGAGTAACGGACATTGGTGTGGGCCATTGTTCGCGCATAAAAGAAGAGCGAAGCTCCGTCAAAGAACCGGTCGATGGAGTCTCCCACCAGGCTTTTTACAAGAGTGTCGACAGGCATCCGCCGCTGTTCCATGACAACACGTCTGAGGGAATCGAAGTACGTGTATGTGGTCACGAGTGTGTCGTCGCCATCCTTTTCCTTTCCCAGAAACGAGACGCACCGCAGCGGATGCAATCCCACAATTCCCTCATAGATACTGTGAATGCTGATGAAGAAGATATCCGGATTCGAATCGAGCTTCAGAAGCACCTTGAATTTTGCCGGGTCGCCCGGAATCGTGTCGGTTGTGACTGTTATCGTTCCGAGACGGAAGAACAGCCATTTAACCCTGTACTGGAGCCTTTCGCCCGCATGGAATGCGCCAAGGTTGGGCTGGGGTTCCTGCTGTGCATACCCAGGATTGCTTGCAGTGAACAAAGCAAGGGAGTACAAAAGCGTGAAAAGATGCCGCATCCGACCGGCGTTCCTCTTGCTTTGACGCAGTATGCGTTTGGGAGGATTCAAAACAGCAGACAAGATAGGCAAAATTGCGAAAAAACTCCATGGGAATTGCCCCGCCTCGACTGATGGTTCGACTTCTCGACGAGCTCGAAGCTCACCATAAAGACGTCTTCGGCGGGCAGGCGAGTGCCGATTTTTCCCGAAGGGATCCCTTCGGGACGATTTCCAATTGGCTTTGCTAAATCGACAATCGGCGAACGACAATCGTCAATGTTGTTTCGGCTTCAGAATGACGGCAGGGATTTCCTGTTCCTTGACGGTTTGATTGAATGCCGGAAGATCCTTCTGAAATATCTCCCGGTACTTCACAAGCTGAGTTTCCAGTTGTGCTGAGAGTGTTTCGAAGACGTCATATGATTGCTTCGTGGGCTTTCCGTCACCGCTCGCCACCACACCGGTCAATGCGGCAAGTTTGTTATTGAGCTTGATGGGATAGTTCAGTGCGTCCTGACTGCTCTTGATTCTTGTTTGAATAATCTCTTCTTCGATTGGAGTGATCTTCTCGTTGAGTCTCTTTACAGCGTCAGTGATTCCCTTTTCATTCGGCTGTCCCTTTATCCGCTTTGCCAAGTCGTCGATCTGCTTGCGAATCTCTCGAATGATATTGACCGCTTCGTGTGCTTCGCTCACCCTATCGCGAATCTTGATGAGAAAATCGAATTGCTCGCTATAATCCGCTTTGCTGATGCGGGTGCGCGGGTCCGTTCTGATCTCAAAGGGCTGAATCAATGTATCGGCTCCGTTCGACAAACGGACGCGGTAGTTTCCCGGAACGGCCTGAGGTCCCCTGGTCGTTCCTCCCCAGAGTAATGCGCCGGGCACTGTGACAGCATCGGAATGGCGCATATCCCAAACGAATCGGTTCATGCCGGAATCGGCCGAAACACGGGATTGTCCCCCTCCACGCGGGGGTCCTTCCTGCCCTTCTGCGGGGTCGGCTTTTGAAGAAAAAGACTTTATCAAAGCGCCGGAACCATCCAGAAAATCGAGTTTTACTTCGTCCTTTGGCCTGTTTTCGAAATGGTAATAGACCACAACCCCGTTGGTCGGATTCTTGCCGATCGTCGCTCCGGGGCGGCTGAAGCTTCCACCTCCCATGCGATAAGCGGCCGTTGGGACAAACAAATGATTGCGCGCGCGCGCCACGTTGTCATTGAGCTGATACAACGTTTCCAGATCATCAAAAATCCAGAACGATCTCCCGTGCGTCGCAATAACCAGGTCGCTCTCACGCTTCTGCACCACGAGGTCGTGAATGGGAACAACCGGGAGGTTCTGCCGGAGTGTCTGCCAATTGCTTCCGTCATCAAAGGAAACGTAGACACCCCGTTCGGTGCCGCAGTACAACATCCCACGGACATTGGGATCTTCACGGACGGCGTGGACGAATTCATTCTCGGGGATTCCAGCAACAATCTTTCTCCATGACTTTCCGTAATCTGCGGTCTTGTAGATGTACGGCTTGAAATCGTCCGATTGATATCGCTTGGCTGCAAGATATGCCGTCCCTGCGTCATGGGGAGAAGCGTCAACAAGACTTATGCGCGACCAGTCGGGGAGATCTTTCGGAGTCACGTTATGCCACGTCGTACCGGCGTCTCTTGAGATCTGCACCACGCCGTCATCCGACCCGGACCAGAGGATTCCTTTTTGAACAGGCGATTCTGCAAACGTGAAAATTGTTCCGTAATACTCGACGCTCGTATTGTCTTTGGTGATCGGGCCGCCGCTCGAGCCGAGCTTCGAGGGATCATTTCTCGTGAGGTCGGGACTGATAATATCCCAGCTCATTCCTTCGTTCGTGCTTCGAAAAACATAGTTGGCAGTTGCATACAGGGTATTCGGGTCGTGCGGAGAAATGACAATCGGATATGTCCACTGAAATCGATACTTCAAGTCCCCCGCTCCGGCCCCCATGGGATTCTCGGGCCATGGATTGATGGAGCGCGTGTCGTCAAGTTTCTTGTCGTATCGGGTGAGATATCCTCCATAGCTGCCGGCGTAAATAATGTTCGGGTCGGCTGGGTTGACCGCGATGTAGCCGCTCTCTCCACCTCCCACGTCCGACCAGTGAGTACGTTCGATTCCGAAGCTTGTTGTCCTGCTGGCGATTCCGACGGTACTATTGTCCTGCTGCGCCCCGTAGACATTATAGGGGAACTGATTGTCGACCAGGACATGATAGAATTGAGCGGTTGCTACGTCCTCCTCCGTCCATATCCTTCCGCCGTTGTTTGTGACCGACGCGCCGCCGTCGTTGCCGCTCACCATGCGGAGAGGATCATTCGGATCGATCCACAGATCATGGTTGTCGCCGTGTTGTACGCCGATCGTTGTCAACGTCCTTCCTCCGTCGACCGACTTGAGGAATTGAACGTTCAGCACGTAGACCGTCTCCGCATTCTTCGGGTCGGCATAGACGTGAGTATAGTACCACGCGCGCTGGCGCATGCGGCGGTCATCGTTCACTCTTCGCCATGTTGCACCACCGTCGTTCGAGCGGAACAATCCTCCGTCTTCCGCTTCGACAAGGGCCCATACGATGTCCGACTGGGCCGATGAAGCGGCAATCCCGATCCGTCCGAGCGGCCCTTTCGGGAGGCCGGAATTCTTAGAGATGTCCGTCCAAGTCTCCCCGCCGTCCGTGGACTTCCAGATGCCGCTCCCCGGTCCGCCGCTCGACATGCTCCACGGAGTACGGTGCGCCTCCCACAATGCTGCGTAGAGTACACGCGGATTCAACGGATCAAACACAATGTCAACAGCTCCCGTTCGTGTGTCTTTGTAAAGGATTTTCTTCCAGGTTGTGCCGCCGTCGGTTGATCGATAGACGCCGCGCTCGGGATTCGAACCAAATACGTGTCCGAATGCAGCAACGTAGACCAGATCGGCATTCTTTGGATGAACAATGACCTCGCTGATCGTCTGCGCTTCGCCGAGGCCGATGAACTTCCAGGTCTTCCCTGCATCCAGAGACTTGTACATCCCTTCGCCTGGCATGGTGTTCCCGCGTATACAGGCCTCTCCCGTTCCGGCATATATGACATTGGGGTCCGATTCGGCAACCGCAAGCGCTCCGATGATCCCGACCTTGAGAAACCCGTCAGAGACATTGAGCCACGTGACACCGCCGTCTTCGGTCTTCCAAATGCCCCCGCCCGTTGCTCCAAAATAGTAAGTCCAGGGTTGGTCTTTGTGTCCGGTGACGGCAATCGACCGGCCGCCCCGAAACGGCCCAATTTCACGCCATTGAAGCCCCCTGTAAAGGGTTGTATCGAATTTCATTGAGCTTTTTTGCCGCGCCAATGCCGGTTCGATGGAGAAGAATGAAGCGACGATGAGGAGAATGGGGATAGCAATCCGTAGTCGCATGGCGACGCTCCTTCGTGTTGGTATGTTCGATGGGTCTATGCCGCGGGTTGACCGGTCGGGTGCTCCAGGGCAGCCTTGGCCTGATAGAGTTGTGTCTGAGAAGCGTAAAACGTGGCCTTAAGACACAATCTGGCAAGGACATAAAGCTGCTGGATAAGGAACACAAAGAAAATGGTCCAATACCCGGTCTGGTCAAATGCAGATTCTACGAGAGCGTACAGAACGATGAAGAGAATACCCACAAGGCTGAGAAGAATATAGAGTCCCGTTGTCGAGAAGAAATGGGCGAAGACAAATTTCACACCGGCCCACGATGCAAACAGGGCACTGATCCTGTCGTCAACGACCATTCTGATTTTCGCATAGTCGAAACAGAGAGATACGAGCCCCAAGACCAGAAGAACGACGCCGTTCTTGATCATGTAATGGACGTAAGGGACCATTTCTGACCGCTCTTCGGCCGTCCACGACGAGATACTGCCGGTCCACCAATCGAAAATGACCTCAAAGAGAAGAACATAGACAATGAGCGAGAGCAGCGCGAGGCGGAAGAACTTGCCAAAGTATTTTGCCCCTTCCATCAGGAATTCCTGAAACGAGAGCCGGTAGCTTTTCGCATAGGTCCCGATGAATCCAGCGGCAAGGAATGTCGACGTGAGGACGTAGATGAAGCCGAGAACGGTGGTGAGGCCGAGATACTCGAGGCCGAGCCTCCACTTGAAAATCAGGTCGAAGAAGAAATTGCCGATGTTCTTAACCACTGTTCCGTTCAGGTACGATTCATAGTGTGTTAGAAACGGTGCGTATCCGAATATCGAGTAATCGAAATATCGGACAACATCGCCCGACTGGTTCTCCTGCCTGAATGTCTGGAACCAGTTGGAATCGATCTGCTGGAGGAGTTGCTCCTCCATGACGCCGCCGCGAATGTAGCTGTTCAGCTGCAGGAGCAGGGGGACTGCAACGATGAGCGTCAGCGTGACATTGACGAGCCATGCAAAGATGACCATCCGTTTGGTTTGACCGACCTGTTTCCATCCGATACGGAGCGCCTGGAAAATTGCCATACAGATACCCTTAAGTTTAATGTGCTGATGAAACAGAATTCGTTTGGCAGTTTACGGTTTGTTTAGTTCCAAAACGATGCATATTCCAGCGACATCTGCATCCAGAACATCCACTTCGAAGCAAGTTTCCGCGCTGCGAGGGATTGCGAACCGAATGCCGGGACTGATTTTCCGTTGTTGTTGTAGTTGATATCCATGGCGATCTTCTTGTCGGGATCCACGACAGCGTACTTGACGGGGGAGTCGGTGCGATACACGAACCGTCGCCAGCGGTACTGGCCGTCCCAGGTCTCTCGTTTCTGATCGCCATTCTCGAAGACAACGAGGACATCAACGGGAGTGACCGCTTCCCCTTCACGCTTCACAACCACCATGCATTCGTAATTCCCACCCGATTCTTTCTTTGGCTCGAACGCTGCCCCGTTGTTGTTGAAAAGACCGGCGGGAGGCGGAACCCGGGTGTTGCGGATCGCATCGATCGAGTAGTCGAAGAGGTTCGAACTGAACCATGTATTCTCAAAGAACCAGTTCATGTTCTTGCCTGCCACTTCATTGACGACATTGATGAAGTCCTGGGAGGTCGGATGCTGGAAGCGGAACCGATGGTGGTACGTGCGCATGATGCGGTACATCGTCTCTTCACCCAGAAATCGTTCAAGCTGCAGAAGGGACGTTCCCGGCTTGGTGTAAGAGTTCAAGCCGTAACTGTCGTGGTACTCCCAGCCGCGCCGCATCATGACGTCGTTCTTTCCTTGAAACTTGATCTGCAGGTTGTTCGTCCCTGCCCGCGGATCGGTATCATAAACGTCGTCAATGACATACGGAATGCCGACAAAACTTCCTGCCCCACCTCCACCAAAGTAGAAACGTGACGGATGGACAAAGATTGACGGCCATCCCGCATCGATCACGCGGGAGGTTGAATAGGTGTTGAATCCCTCGTCCAGCCACGCCTCTTCGAATTCGTTGTTTCCGATCAGCCCGTACCAAAACTGATGCCCGAATTCATGGACAGTGACTCCTTCGGGGGATGCGCTCTCAACCGGTGAAAACATATTGGTACCGCCCGTAAAGAGCGTGGGATATTCCATGCCGCCCGACCGGCTGTCGTTGGCAGGGTCGACAACGGTGACGGCATCGTAGGGATACTGGCCGTACCATTCGCCGTAGTACCGAAGTGCGTTAAACGTTGCCGTGAAGTAGCGGTCGATCATGTTGGCATGATGAGGCTGCGACAACAAAATGACCGTTACATCTTTGAGCGGGTGATGACGGTCCGGCCTTTCTCCCGTCTCAAGCTCCTTGTGGGAAAAAGTTCGAACTGTTTTTACGATATCGGGCGCAGTGACCCAGGCAAAATCATGGACATCTTCCTGGTAAAACCGGTAGGTCGTTGTCCCGTCGCTGTTTTCCTTTTCCTCTTTGGGATTTCCTCCTGTTGCGCCAACGACATAACCCGAGGGAACGGTGATGGAAATATCATAGACTCCAAAATCGGCAAAGAATTCGGTGTTCGCGTGGAACTGGTGGCAATTCCATGCGCCTTTCCACCAGACGCCGATCTTGGGGAACCATTGCACCACGAAATGGTAATCCCGAATCGCGCCCGTGCGGGCGATCGGGATCGGCTGCTTTGTTTCGAATTCGATGCGCAGGCGAAGAACGCCGTTTTGGGGGACTGAACGGGGGGTGGTAATCTGAAACACCGACTGATCGTCGGTGTTGTTGTCGTCGGGTTGAATGTATTGAAACGTGCTGGTGATATCGGTTTCGCCTCTGGCATCGAGGAGGACGACCTTCTTGACGTTCGTATATCCGTAATCCTTATCCTCCATCGCCCGGCCTCTGAGATTGTATCCCGATTCTTTCGCAAACGTACTGCGATTGTTTTTCCATGCGTTGTGATAGAGGTGGAAGGGGAATTGATTCTGCGCTCGGCCGGTGTTGTTTCGCCACTCCAGTACCTCAGACCCGCCGATGATGTTCGTCTCCGTATTGAGTTTGACGTTCATCGTGTAGCGGACCGTGCGGTCGCTTTGGGCGGGAAGGCGGAGGTTCATGTCCCACGGTGCGGGACCCGATGCCTGGCTCAGCATGGGAGTTGCGGGAGGCGTTGCCGGCTGTGGCCTCTTCGAAAAATCCGGCGGTCCGATGAAGGCGACCAGGACAATGAAAACAATGAAAAGAAGACCGTATTCAAGAAAGGCGGCGAGTGAGCGGTTCATAACAATTCTCCTGAAGAATCGGGACAAAGGGACTTAATAATCTGCGCCAATATAGGGAATTTGCTTTTGAGACACACCAGCCCGGCCTCATTGTTATTGCTGCTGGGCGGCAGCCTGCTCCCGCAGGAATTTCATGACCTTGGGGTCCTGTTTTAGACCCATGTTTTCCAGCATGTTGAAATGCACAAGGGCGAGCCGGTAGTCCTTTTTGGCGATAAATGCAATTCCCCTGTTGAGAATTGCATCGGTGTAATTTGGGTTGATCTCCAGCGCTTTATTAAAATCTTCGATGGCGCGGTCAATTTCACCCAGATTTGCATAAGAGCTGCCGCGGTTTGTGAAGAGGATCTCGTGTGACGATCCCCGATTGATTCCCTCGGTGTAGTCCGCGATCGCTTCTTTGAATTTCAGCTCCTGGAAGTAGATGTCTCCCCGGCGCACATATGCCTCGGTAAATTCGGGATTGAGCGCCAGAGCGCGGTTGTAGCCGGCGAGTGCGGAATCGAGTTCTCCGAGATTCAGGTAGACGAGTCCGAGGTTGTAGTGGGCCTGGGCGTTTGTCGAGTCGAGTTCCAGAGCCTGTCGATAGCTTGCTGCCGATTCGGAGTATTTCTTCTGGAGCATGAAAGCCCTGCCCCGGTTCATGTACGCATCCGCATAGGTGGGCGAGGCGGCGATGGCGCGCCCGTAGTCGGAAACGGCCTGGTCATAGTTCCCCATGCGCGCGAACACGTTGCCCCGGTTGTTCCAGGCCAATGTCAGGGTGCTATCCTGCTGGATCGCTCGGGTGTAGTCCACGACCGCCTCGCGCGGCCTCATGGCGCCGGCGTGTGCAAGACCGCGCTGCAAATACGCCATCGCAGGAGGCGACGGTTGTTCTATCACGGATGTCCAGAGGGTGATATCGTCGTACCAGACTTTGGTGCGGCCGACGGTTGCCGAAACAAGCACCACGACCCACGCCACGGCGAAAAACGTTGTTGCCGACCCGGGAATTCCCCTCTGCTTCAGAACATGATCGCGCAAGAGGAGGAGCGCACTCGCAGCAAGAAGGATGAAACCAAAGTACGGAATGTAGGTGAAACGGTCGGCGATGGTGGCAACGCCGACGGGGATTATCTGTGACACCGGCCCGAGAGTGACAAAGAAGAAGAGGCCGCCAAATACCAGCATCGGAGTCTTCTTCCTGTAGAAAATCAGAGCGGCGATTCCTGCGATCACCACAATCGGGGTCAGATACACGTACCATGGAAATCCGCCGACGTCGGTGGCCGGGAGCTTGTAGAGGACGGAAAGACCGACGGGCGCGAAGAATTTCACGGCATAGAAGAGAACCGCATAACTTGCGATGAAGATCCTGTCGATTTCGGAGAAGCTCAGGCTCCCGGTTTCCGTCTGCTGAACTGCAGTTCCTGCCGGCTGCGATAAAAGGGCAAGAATGCCGAAAGCAATGCTCAAAGCGAAGAAAGGAGCCTTTTCAAGGAGGGATTGGCGGTCGACCTTTCGCCCCTGCAAGTAGTCCACAAGCATCAGGACAACCGGAAAACTTATCGCCATTGCCTTCGAGAGGAGGGAACAAAGGAACATCACCCAGGCCAGGACGAGAAACGATCTCCTTTTGCTGTGCCGGAGATAATGGACATAGGCGAGAAGAGCCCCGAAGAATGTCACCCCGGAGAGCATATCCTTTCGTTCGGTCACCCACGCAACACTTTCGACACGCAGAGGATGGACCGCAAAGAGGAGGGCCACGAAGAATGAGAACGACAGGCTCCCGGAGAGCTGGAGTACGATCCAAAACACCAGGACGGCGCTTATTCCGTGAAGGATGACGTTTGTCCCATGAAAGACCGCCGGATCAAGTCCCGCGAAATAGTACTCGATGGAATAGGAAATGAGGACGAGCGGAACATAATGATGGATCAGGGGAATTGTCTCGATACTGAACATTGCCGCGACAGAGGACCAATCGAGAGAACGGATCAAAGCATTGTCTGTCACGTAGACCGGGTCGTCCCAATTGACAAATCGGCTTGAGAAGGCAGGCGAGAAGGCAATGAGCACGAGGAGGAAGATCACCACGCTTGCGCCGGCGAGCCGGGATTTGTTTTTCTCAGTAAAAGGGGCCATGAGTGCCTCAGTGTAACGCAGAATTTGCGAAGATTCAAGGATGGACCAGGATTAAAGGATGAAAGGATTACCAGGATAGAGGAGATGACCCGGCTATTGTCCGGGAAGCTGCTGCTGCACAATGGCAAGCTTCAAGATCTTCGACTCTCCGATATCGGGCATTTCGATGAGGCAGAGATAGATACCGCTGGCGACCTGCCAGTTCTGTTCGTTCGCAAGATTCCATTCACAGAACTGCGATGAATTGTTCTTACGGAGTATTCGCACGAGCTGGCCGGCGAGGTTGTAGATGCGAATGGTTGTTTTTGGGGGGAGATTGGTGAAGGTGACCGATCCGGAATGGGGTCCACGCTCACGTTCCAGGACGAAAGGATTGGGGAAAACTGATGTTCGCGAAATGCTTGCCTTGATAGCAGCCGCATTGTGTCCTGTGCCCGGAATCGTATAACGGAAGACGTCGGACATAGAATTTGGCTGCAAAGGATCATCAAGCACTTTCACCATAATCCCGCCTTCTGCGATCAAGTAATCTTCATCCCCGCTCTGATTCGTTTGGTTGTCAAGTAAGGTCATATTTTTCGTAACGTTCATAATGAACCAGCGCATCTGGCCCGCAGAAGTATCAAATCGAACCTCATAGGTGTCCCCGGTTCCATCAGTGGGATTGATGACAATGGGGAGAACCCGACCGTCGCCGGCACCTGAAACGTGAGAGACGGAAAGCGTATCGCCGAATGAGGATGGGACCAACATGCCGAAAGGAACTCCCGGTTTGACCCTGACGATAGTCGGCGAAGATTCGAATGACGGCATTTCCGAATCAAAGGGTGAATGATTGTAGGCAGTGACGGCAAAATAATAGTCGGTTCCGTTATTCAACCCGGCTCCATCTGTGAGATAATCTTTCCTCAGTCTGATGAACCGCCGGATGCCGGAATCGGTCCCTTGTTGGAGCAAGGCCGGCTGGAATTGTCCCACAACCGGATTGAATTCATTCCTTGTGACAGTTGTGACGCCGTTGATCACATCGAACGTGGCTATTTTCTTCCCGTGAGAGACACCAGCTTTTGCATCCGGGAGCTGATAGATGTTGTATCCCTCGAACAAGTAGGAATGAGCGATCCCTGATGCCTCGAGCCTCTGCACAGAGGGGTGGTTTGAACCCCAATCAAGGACGATTTCGCGATCAAGCTCTGCAGCTCGGACAAGGGGAGGCTGGGGGGCACGGGGGAGGTCAAACAGACGACCATACGCCTCCTGTGCAGAGCGGACATTTTGCTTCATGGCAGTAACACTGGAAAGCCGGTCGCCGCCCATTCCCCCCACGACGGCGAGGAGAACTTCCACAGTGTCTCCGGGCGCCATTCGAACAGGGCCCGTATTCACCTGTATCCTCCGATCTCCCGGAGCAAAAGAGTACGTCGTTCCAAGGCCGTCGATAAACCCTGTTTGGGAAACGGGATCGCCTGAAAAAGGAAACTGAGTCGCTGCATATCCCGGGGGACCCGGAAAAGGATAAAACGGATCATTGAGCCTCCCGATCGGGGCGTATCCGTGCAGCATAGCCCATGCCCGAGCCGTGCCTCTTTCATATTCATTGTACGGGAACTCGCACTCGAAACACGGACCGGCGGAATTGAAAGAGATTGAAGTCATTCCAAGATTCTTCTTCCCCGCGTATCGTTTCAAGAAGAAGACACCTGAATCGCCCGGAGAACCCTGAACGAGGGGGCCGCCGAGCACAACGCTGCCAACAGCAGGGGGAGGCAGATTGTAGCGGCCGTACGCCAGGTCGTAATCCTTTCCGTTGTAAGTGTACCCGAGATTGAGAATGGTATCACACCCCACCAAATCGTCACCGGCGTAGCCGAGGTCGGAGTCCATCCAATGGCCGATGGTGAGGCTGTCAATAAAGAAGGCTCCTTTCTGGCCGCCTCCGATATCGACACCGCCCTTGTTTATGAACTTGTAAAGGACAAAATAGCTGTTGCCCAATGATGTTTTCGTAGTGTATCCCCAAACGGTTTTCTGAATCTCGAGACCCATCGGCAGAGAGCCGACAAAATAGCGGGACTTTGTGCTGTCCAAACAATTGAAGACGGTGAAAAGAATCTGGTCCGCTGTACCAATCCCCGGCTCGTCGTATCCCCAGAGGGCGAGGCTGTCCGAAGTGAATGAGTGGTTGAATGCGGGAGGGGTTTGATATCCAGGGATTCCGTTTCTTTCGATATACGGCGCGCCGCGGTCGATCGGCCACTCATTCCAGTCCCTCTCATAATTCTGGCGGACAATATCGGCCATTGTCTGTGTTGCATTCCATTGAGAGATGAGCTCGTTGGAGATCGCTGCATCTCTCAATACTTCGGCGTCAGTCATTTCTGCGTAATCACGGCGAATGCGGTATATTCTCACGGCAGGATCGTAGGTATCCGCGGCACCGGCGAAAGCTCCGGTTCCCTCCACCCATCCCGGTACTAATCCGTGGACTGTAAAATAATGTCCCCCGTTAACACGGAGCGGCTGCCATGCGGCTTTTGTTCCCCCCTGCTCAGGCCAGCCCCCGACATACATGATTCCACCGAAAAGGATATTGTCTTCATAAATGCATCGAGCAGTGAATGCCGGATAAGCCATTCCATCTTCCCCACCTGGCGAATGATTTCCCTCTCCATCCGACCGGTGCCACGTCCAGAGATTGTTGATGTTCAGGACCTGCCAGGTGAGGCCGGCGGTGTTCTTGGAGAGGTGATTGGCCTGTGTTTTCCCAGGGAAGATATTCTGAGACCAGCAGAATTGCGCGATACATATGAGAAACAGGATTATCCTCCAAGTTGACCAGACTCGTTGATGAACGCTTTCAACATATGGAGGAACCCTGCCCATTTACATCTCCACGGTCACCCCAAACTGAATCTGCCGCGGCGCGCTGTACATGTCGTTTCCCGAGAAGAGTGAATAGGCCCACCGGTTGCGGAGATTGATGTCCCGGTAGAATGATTCATAGTTCGGGATACCCGAGAAGTCCCGGTTCTCATAGGGGCTCGAGAACCACGAATCGTCGTTCGGAGTGCCGGTGGTCGGATAAACATTGATGGCATTCTTCGTATTAAGAAGGTTCAGAACATTCACAAAGATCGTGACCGCAAGAGGAGCAATCTTCATCCTCTTGCTTACCCGGAGATCTACATTGAAGTAGGTCGGGGTTGAAGACTGATTTGGCGGTTCAACTGCAGCCACAAACCGCACGTCTCTGATCGATTTTACTCCGACATCCCACGCTCCATAAGGGTTCACATTTTTTACTTCTTCCTCCCTGGTGAACGGATGTCCGCTGTTGAATGTCAGCACGCCGGTGACATCAAACCCGTCGACCACCGGATCACTCCTATCTTCAATCCGGTAACTTGCGGAAACGGAACCCCGGTGGCTCTGATCGTAATCATAGGGATACATTGCCCTGGCATTGACAGGTAACGGATCATCCGAAACCTGACGTTCATTCGAGAGTGGATGGGAAGTGAATCCACTCGAGGCCGCAATAGTGTACTGCGCTCGAGCGGCAAGGCCTCCGACTCTCATCAGCTCAACAGAGAGCTCAATTCCCTTTGAGACACCCTGGCCATTATTACGAAAGAGGGTGAAAATTGGGTCCCCCACGGAATTCTGCATCTGATCAATTTGTACCTGCCCCGTTAACGATTTTCGATAGACGGAAGCGCTGACCAGAATTCCGGAAACAAGACAATGCCGCAGGCCGAACTCGAAGTGGGTTGATTCTTCAGGCCGCACTTCGAAGGCAAGCTTCCCGGAAAAAGGGGAACGCTCTTCCGGCGTAATGCCCCGACTGAATGCCAGCGAGGAGATGTACAATAAATCGAGACGCGGCAGCTGAGCATAACGGCCATAACCGGCAAAGAGCGTCGTCTTTTGATTGAGAACAAACTGCATGTTGATATGAGGAAGAAACAACTCCATCCCCTCAGTCTCGCCAATCTCAGATTCGTCGATGATGCCAAGGGACACGTTGTATCCGCCGGGACTGAAATAGTTGCTGAGGTCGGAATAGAAGACCCTTTCGAGCTGTTTGAAATTCGGCTGGAAATACTCATACCTTACACCGGCTTCAAGCGTTAAGTCGGAATCTCTCAGCCGGGCGGTAGCATACATTGAACCGAAAAGAGGTTTGTACGGTTTGTCCAGAATTGCGCCAGGAGGTGCTCCATCCATCTGGTATCCGTCGGTTTCTGTTCCCTCAAATGTATATCCGTACGACTCAATCAATCCCCTCTGGAGATAGCGAACTCGTCGTTCGTACTCCGAGGCAAACGTGGCATTCTGGATTCCGTCGTAATTGTTGTCCAGAAACTTCCTCAGGTTGGAGATGTCCCTCACTTCGAATTGTCTCATCTTCCATGAATCGAACTTCATTCCAACGATGAGGGTAAGCTCCGGCGTCGGATCGACGTAAAGATCAAGTGATACGCCGACATTCGTCTGCCTGTTCTTCGAATACGTGTTATTGGGGGTGTTCGGAGCGGTGAAATGGAAAGCGTAGATCGTGCTGTAACGATCCGGCCCCGAATAACGGTTGAGCCATTCCGATGTGTCGTAGAACCGCGCATTCTCTGCACTATCTGCGTACACAAACCAATTGTGCTTGAAATTTCTGTCGAACGTTCTCTCATACCGGTCGTAGAAGTAAACTCCCAATCTTGCAGAGACAAGAGGGCTGAACTTGTACCCGATTTCCGCAGCGCCGAATTTCGTGGTTGCCCTTGTGAACATTGACCGGTTCTGATTGAAATAGTTCGTAAGTGCGAACGGCCACTCTCTCCCCTCAAGGTTTTCCTGCTCGTTATAACTTCCCAGGAGTTTGAGCCGGATCCCCTCGTATTCCAACGAAGCATTTCCCTGGAGCGTGGTCCTCTTCAGCCAGTTGTCTGGAAGCCAGTCTCTCCCGAATTCAACGGAAGAGGGGAGCAGCTTTCCAAGATTGTAGGACCTGTAGTATCCGTCGTCCGTCAGGCCGTCATATCTGAACGGCTCGAGAAATATCGCCTGACGGTTCCGATAGAACGTGTGCTCTCCGGCAAGGAAAAATCTGATATCCATCCCCTCGAGGGCCGGCAGCGGTCCGCCGATCGTTCCGACGAAGTTCTTGTAGCCCAGAGGTGTGGTGTTGAGGAACCGGCTCCCCGGACGAACCACATCATCCGTCCTGATATCCGCTGAGAACTCCAGTCTCTCCCCCCCCGTTCTCATTGTTGTCGCTACGATCCCCCCGGTGGCGCTTCCCAGTGAGGCTCCAAATGCTCCTGTGTGAGCCTCGATCGCTTCAATCGCCTCCGGTATCAGTGTCAGTCCGCTTGATCCAAAAAAAGGATTGGCGATGTTGAATCCGTCCAAAAGATATCCGGTCTCGTACGGACGGCTGCCGCGAATATGAAGCTCATTGTTGACCTGAACGGCACCCGGAACGAGCGGAAAATAGCTCTCGAGGCCGCGGAATGGTAGATGGAGGATGTCGGCAAACGAGAACCGATGCATTGTCCATCGTTGAAGGAACGGTTTCCCTGTCACGGTTGAATCCGGGGCCTCTTGTTCACTCCGGCTTTCCTGCGACAAGAGAGGATTCATGAGGAGGAGAAACAGAAGCAAGAGCGTAGCTTTTATCATGCCGCATCCTTTCTTTTCGAGATCATTTGGGCTAATCCAGAGACTGAATAATTGCCAGTTTGAGGACTCTTGTCATCCCGATCGCCGGGAGGTCGATATGGCACACATAAATTCCGCTCCCGACCGCCCAATGGTGTTCGTTGGTCAGGTCCCATCGAACAAATTGCGAGGGATCGTTCTTCGAAATCGTTCTGATCAACTGCCCCGCCAGGTTGAAGATCCTGATGGTCGCCTGAGCAGGGAGGTTTGTGAAGGTCACGTACCGGCGAGGCTCGTTGCTGAGACGGCTGTCGGCAGGATAGTATGGATTCGGAAACACGGTGATCCTGTTGACACTCGCTTTGGCCAGCGCTGCACTCTGAGTCGGGGCATACGCCGCCGTGTTGATGGAGAAGAGATCCGACGGAGTGTTCGGTTTGGTGGAAATGATCCGAATGGTGTTGCCTGAGGCCGGCATAAGTGAATTTACACCTGCCGGCCATGCGGGATCAGTAACGTCAATGCCGCAATTGAAGTTGACCAGAACAAAACGAGCCATCACTTCAGGGCCCGTCCCCGTGACGTATCCGTTATAGGGGTAGTTCGTCGAATCGGCCACAAACGCATCGTAGGCGGCCGTTCCGGGGGTCTTCGGATTTGCATCCATCCAGTAGATCAAGTCGGTGTAAGGATCGTTGGCTCCACCGGAGATGGTGTGGTCCGCTGCCTGTAGGTTGAATGAATCGCTTCCGTCTTCATCGAGGAGCCACGGGATCATCCGGTAGTCATCGGATGCGTCATTCGGTGTGCCGATCCCGATATTCCAGATTTCAAACGGGACCTGAATGAACAGGTCGTTCGTATAATACTGAATCGCGTAATTCGGGCCGGCCGTAAACCGCATCTCGAAGTCGTACGGAATGAACCGCGTGAAATTGTCATTCCGGAAGAGACGCGACTTGAACCGTGTGAAGCTGATATCAGCCGGATCCGGGTTCGTATGGACACCCCACTGGCCGCCACCCCAGTCTGCAACCGGACGATCGGCACCGGTCGGTGTCGGGAAGCCGCTTGAGTTGAAAGCGAAGGCGGCATAGGTCGCCGGAGTGATCGCGCCGCTCGGACCTGCGATATGCTGGAAGTCCTTCACGTCGTTCGGAGGGCCGACTGCCTTGATCGTCATTCCGTCAACCACAGGGTAGTTCGCATCACCGCTCTGGTTTGTGAGCGAGGTGTCAACCGCCCACGTGTTCTTCGTGACGTTGAAGACACCCCACTTGGCGCTTGCAGTGAAGCGCACTTCGTAGGTGTCTCCGGTGATCGCAAGCGGATCCGCCACAAAGGCCTGAACGCTGCCGTCGCTCGTGCCGCCGGTCCTTGTCACTATGACAGTATCTCCCGACGCCGAGACAAGGTCGATTCCGAACGGCCTCCCTGGCCGCACAGTAACAATCACGGGATTTGATTCGAGAGCAGCGACGTACCCGTTCAGCGTTGCGCGGGAATAGGCGCTGACGGCAAAGTAATATTCCTCGCCGTTGTAGAGCCTTGGAATATCCCTGACATAGTCTTTTGTAAGTCTTACGAATCGTTCGATGCCACTGTCGGTTCCGCGCTGAAGTATTTTATTTGAACTCACGATGGGAGAAAAGATCACATCATAATTGTATTCGTAGATGGTCTTGATATTGTTGACGATATCGTACGTGGCAATGCGGACGCCCTCATCTATTCTCGATGTCGAGCGAGGCAGCTGATAGAGGTTATATCCCTCGAACAGATAGCCGCCCGGTTGTACGACTGTCTCCTCCGTCTTCTTTACGGCTGCCTGATCGAAGCTCCAGTCGAGCAGAATCTCCCCGTCGAGTTCCGTGACTTTGATCTTCGGTTTCTGGGGAGATCGGGGGATTCCCATGAGTACGTCAAAAATCTCCTGGCAAGTCCGGTCGTATGTCTTCATGACAGTAATGCTCGAAAGGCGATCTGCCCCTAGACCTGCAACAAATGCCACGTACACCTCTTGCGTATCCCCGGGAGCCATGCGGAATGGGCCTGATGACACAATGATGCGCCTTTCTCCCGGAAAGTTCTCATACCAGCTTGTTTCTGTGTAACCCGTGTTCGTCACGGGGTCGCCGCTGTATGGGAATTTCGTTATGGGATAACCCGGTGGAGCAGGATAGGGATAAGGGGAATCATAAATTGATCCAATCGGTGCGTACCCCCTCAGCATATGCCACCATCGGCCTGTTCCCCGCTCATAGTCTCCGAACGGAGGATCCGAAAAAGGGGTTCCGCTCACATGGTATGCAAAAGAAGTCATGCCGAGGTTCTTTTTTCCGTGTACACGCTGCAGATTGAATACTCCTGAATCTGATGGTGCCGGAACGAGTGGTCCGGCGAGAATGTCATAGCCTGCGGCTGGCGGTGAGAGGTTGAATCTTCCATAAGAATAATCAATTGCTTGTCCGTTGTACACGTATCCCAGTTCAAGAAGTGAGTCGCATCCAAGCAGATCATCAGTCGCATTTCCAAGGTCAATGTCTGCCCACTGGCCGATAAACATGCTGTCGATGAAGAATGACCCCTTCAATCCACCTCCAACGTCTATTCCCCCTTTGTTGATGACCTGATATCTTGTGAAATACGCGTTGCCAAGCGCATCCGTCCTTTTGTACCCCCAGACTGTTTTCTGAATCTCCAATCCCATCGGTTCTGACCCTTCGAACAAGAGAGTTTTTGTCCGATCCAATCCGTTGTACGCCGTCCAGAGAACCTGGTCGGCCGGATTTTCGCCGAGTCCCGCACCGACGCCGGGCTCATCATAGCTCCCCTCGATCAGACTGTCGGCAGTGAATGTCTCTGTGAACGCGGGGGG
>Ga0209619_10000407_pt1 | contig 30090 bp, 23 predicted proteins | sample Rifsed16ft3_FD_184011 | JGI IMG/M metagenome (GOLD analysis project Ga0209619, IMG submission 184011) | Soil microbial communities from Rifle, Colorado, USA - sediment 16ft 3 (version 2) | ecosystem: Environmental > Terrestrial > Deep subsurface > Rock core/Sediment | place: Rifle, Colorado... | reverse complement strand
AAGGGGAGACGGCGGTCGTTCTGGATGCTGGGGAGGGCATCCTGATCAAACACGGCCGGTCCAGCTTGCGCGGTCTCCTCAAGGGAAAGATCGATTCGAAGGGATTCGAAGCGGACCTCCGGAAGCTCCGAAAGGAGTGGAGCCTCTGACGGACTTCGTCTTGGACACGATGGCCCTCGTCAAGCACCTCGAGGACGATCTGCCCGGGGCCGCGGATCGGGCGTTTCGGGACGCAGAGGCAGGGAGGAGCCGCCTCTTCCTCCCGGAGATCGCCCTGGGGGAATTCGTCTACGTCGCCCTCCGAGGCCGACTTCATGTCCCCCATCCGAGGGTCGTCGTGGAAGAAGTGCTCGACCAGATCCGTGCCGCGGGGCACATCACTCTTTCCTCCTTGCCACCGGCCGCATGGGACGTCTTCTTGCGCCTCGAGATTCTGGAATTGCATGACCGGATGATCGCGTCCGATGCGCTCCACCGTGGGTTGCCCCTGGTTACGAATGACCCCGCGCTTGCCTCCGCGCCTGGCCTTCGGGTCGTATGGCGGTAGCCGCACTGCGATGTTCCACCCATTATCCCTCGATGATGAGGTTGCGGGGCCACATGGGTGACTCTCATCCGCCGAGGATATCGGGCTAACGCCCTTCATCGCCCTAGCTCGAGAATCCGGCGGCGATCGACGACGACTTCTTTACACATCCCGGAGTAATTGGCCGCCGTCAGCTCGCGCCACTGGGGCCAGTCGTTGCGCACGACACGCACGATTACAAGAGCGAGCGCTTGTGCCGCTGGCGCCGTCGAACCGTTGCCTGGCGGGATACCCTTCGGACAGCGCGTCCCGGAGGCTAGACAACCGAGCGGGCGGAAGCTAGTTATAGTCACAATGGCATTCACTATAGCACTATGGCAACCTCCATCCAGGTGAGCCGTGAGCTTCACACGAGGCTCAAAGTCCTCAAGGAAAGAATGAAGGCGAAGACCTTCGAGGAGCTCCTTCGTCGGTTCGTCGAGCGACCCCGCCGATCCCCCCGGGAGCGGTTTGGCTCCCATCCGGACATGAAGCCCTTCGGGCACCGGGACGAGTCCCATGAGCCCTGAATCGCGCTTCGACCGAATCCTCGATTCCTTTGCGTGGGTCGAATACTTCCGCGGGACGGAGGCGGGCCGGGCCGCCGCGGAGGAACTGGAGGCGGCGGTCGTCGGCACGCCCCTCGTCGTCGTGGCCGAGCTCCGGGACAAGTACGTCCGTGAGCGGGTGCCGAACTGGCCCCGCGACCTCGCGTTCATCAAGGAGGTGACGACCCTCCTTCCGGAAGACGAGAGAATCGCGGTCCGCGCGGGGGAGACGAAGAACCGGATGCGGGCCGAAGGCCGGCGCGACTTCGGGCTCATCGACGGGATCATCTACGAAACGGCGCGTGCGGTTGACGCGGTCCTCGTCACCGGCGACCCCCACTTCCGCGGCGCCCGAGGCGTCCGGTTCCTCGAGTGAGCGCCGGGGGACGCCTTCCTTGCGGGTTCCGCCCTCACGAGGGCCCTTCACGGAATCGATCCCATCGCGGTGCGAGACGCACGGCGAGGACCTCGCCCTCGGTCGCGAGGGAAGTTCGTGGACCCGCCGAAGCTCCGGACTTTGTCGAGTTCCGCGTCGAGCGACGCGATGTGTGGGCTCGACGGATCCTATGGCCGCGTCTCCCGGAGGCTCTCCTAGGCCCCGGGATGGGCCCGCCTCTGCCCCGAGTACGATCTGGCTGATGCCCTTCATCGCCCCGCGCTGCAAAATCCGGCGGCCATCGACACCGAATTCTCGACTCATGCTGGAGAAAATCGGCCGCCGTCCAATCGCGCCACTGGGGCCAGTCGTTGTGCACAATCCAGTTATCGGCATGAGCGAGAGCGCTCAGCGCCCCCCCGACACCGTCCGGACGATTAGGCCCGGAGGTCGAGAGTCCTGCGGACCCACTCGAGGAACCGAGCGGCGATCCGGACCACCCGCTCGGTCCGCGCGCGAGAGGCGACGATGCCGAGGTATCCGAAGGCCGAGCGCTCGTCGAGGGCCCGTTTGAGCCCCTCCATCTGGGAGGAGTCGCCGAGGAGCCGGACCACGTCCGCATGCAACCTCATGGCCTCCCGGTGGTCCAAGGACGGCACGGCCCCGAGGAAGTGGGCGGTGAGGGCGTCGTTCGCGTTGATGAGGGACTGGACCGCGTCGAAGCCTGCGGCGTTGTACCGCCCCTCTTCGAAGTTCCTCCGCGCCGACTCCAGGAATTCCTCCGCCTGGCGGACGAAGCCGGCGGCCGCCTCGCGCCTCACCGTCCGAGCCATTTCGCCTTGCCCCGGAGGAGCTTGCCCTCCGCCGCGATCGTCGCCAGGAGAGGGTCGAAGCTCGCGAGCCGTCGTGCCACCTCCCTTGACGTGAGAACCAAGGCAGACACGTTGGCATCAAACCGGTCCACCATGGAGGCCGCTGCCTTCCGGACGGCACCGACACCCCGAGGGTCATCCACGACGACGAGGACGTCAACGTCGCTCCGTGCCGACGGCTGGCCCCGAGCGATCGATCCGAAGAGGACCACGGCCTGGACTCCATGGCGGGGCAGGGCGTCTGCGAAGGCCTGGGCCACGCGGACGAATGCCGACCCCTCTTGCCGGAACAGCGGAACTAGGGCGCCGTACAGCGGATGAGCGGGGTTGATGCGCACGGTCCGCGAACGGCCAACGCGCCGGGTGAGGACCATGCGCGTGCCCAGGAGCTGCTGAAGGGCTGGATAGACCGAGCCGAGGGACTGGCCCACGGCCATGGAGAGCTCCCGCAGGGAGAACTCCCGCCCGGGGTGCGCACAGAGGAGCCGGAGGATTCTCACCTTGGTCTTGGAGCCCAGAAGATCCTCGAACACGTATCGGACACGGTGCCGGGACTATATCGATTTTCCGATTGAATGTACGATTTTTCGAAAGATAACCATGGCCGGCGAGGCGTCCGTCCCGGCGCCAAGCCACCGATTCGGATCACCCGCCAACCGCGGGCAGCTCGACACCCTCCAAGCCTTCTGGTTCAAGTTGCGTCGGCCGTCGACGACTTTTCGGCGTATCCTCGAGAAGTCGGCCCCCGTCCGATCACACCACTGGGGCGAGTCGTTGTGCACGACACACATATCGGCATGAGCGAGAGCGCTGTCGAGGGACGACGCCGAACGCCCTCATCCCTTCAGGCGGCCATTCCGGCGGTCCCGCCGAGTTCTGAACAGCCGGCGGCCTCGGCCGTTCCGCATCCCACGAACCCAGGCGGCGAATCCTCGCGTCTTCGTGGACGCCTGTTTTCCCACCCATCGCGTCGTCGTGGACGCCTGCTGTCCCACCCACCGGCCCGCGGGCTTCAGGTCCAGCTCCCCGATCCGCCACCGCCGCACGAGCCAGAGCGTGACGACGGACGCGATCGCGATCCCGATCCCGATGTTCGCGATCTGCGGCCAATCGACGAGCGTGATCCCCTTCGACGCGGTCACGCAATGGCCCTCCGCATCGCACACCGTGAGCTCGACGCTGTAGCTCAACGTGAGGCCCGAGTCACCGTAGAGATGGGACGGCCGCTCCTCGGTCGAGCTCGACCCGTCCCCGAACGTCCACGTGTACGTGAACGGCGGGACGCCTCCCGAGACGGTCGGGAGGAAGGTGATCGGTCGGCCCGTAATCGGCAGCCCCGGGTCGAACGCGAAGTCGACCCTCAGGTTCGTCGTCGTGAGGACGACGAGGCGGAGGACGACGAAGCGACCCACGGAATCCGTGATGTTCACGGACACGTTGTACGACGTCACGTTGATGTAGAAGTGCGTCACCATCGGCCCGGAGCCGACGCCCCCGTCGCCGAACGTCCAGTTGTATCGGTATGGCGGGGTCCCGCCCGTCGCATTCGCGGTGAACGTGATCGTGTCTCCGACGGCAGGACGTGGGGGCGAGAAGATCGCTGACGCAGAGAGGGGAGACGCGACGAGAACGGACTTCGACCGGCTCGCCGTGTGGTTCGCGGAGTCGGTGACCGTCACGGTGACATTGAACGTCCCCGGAACCGCGTAGGAATGGTTCACGTCGAACCCGATGCCCGTGCCTCCGTCCCCGAACGTCCACGTGACGAGGTACGGTTCCGTCCCGCCTTCAACGTCCGCGCTGAGGATGATTCGGTCCCCGACCGCCGCCGTGAGCGGGGGCGTGAAGTTCGCGGAGAGCGCGGGAGTCACGGGGAGCTCCATCCGTGCGACGCCCCGCCGCCCGGACGCATCCGTCGCCGTCGCCGTCGCTTCATACGTCCCGTCCGTGAGGTACGCGTGGAGGACGGAGGGACCTGACGCGTTCGTCTCGTCCCCGAAGTTCCACACGAACGTGTACGGCGGGCTTCCGCCCGTCGCGTTCGCGGTGAATCGGATCACCTCCCCGGCCATCGGGCGCCCCTGTGAGAGAGTGATGTTCGTCTCGAGTGCGGGGCTGACGGGGACGACCTTGCTCACGACGATCCCATGGCCCACGGAATCGGACACCGTGAGGTTCACCCGGAAGGACCTCGCGGACATGTACACATGGGCGGGCCCGAAGCCGATCCCCGTCGACCCATCTCCCCAGGTCCATGTGTAGGCGTACGGACCCGTGCCCCCCGTCGCCGTGGCGATGAAATACACGTCCTCGAGGACGACGGGATCCACGGGCGTGAACGTGAAGTCCGCGGCGAGGCGTGGGGTGATGACGAGCTGTTGGGATACGAGGAGGCTGTGCCCGACGGCATCGTTCACCCTGAGTGTCACCGTGAACGCAGCGGCGGTCGCGTACGTGTGAATCGGGGTTGCCCCTGAGCCCGTTCCGCCATCCCCGAACGTCCAGCCGAGCGTGAGGGGCGGCGTCCCGCCGGAGGCCGTCGCAGAGAAGTTGACCTGTTCGCCGACGACAGGGTTCGCCGGGACGTACGTGAAGCTCGCGGCGAGGGCGGCCGTCACGAGGATCGATTTCGAGACCGTTGCGGACCCTTGCGCGATGTCCGTGACGGTCAGGATCACGGTGAACGTCCCCGCGGACGCGTACGGGCGGCTCACGACCTGCCCCTGGCCCGCCCCGCCGTCGCCGAACGTCCAGCTGTACGTATACGGCGGCGTGCCTCCCGACACGGTCGCCGTGAACGTGACAAGCTCTCCCGTGGACGGGGCCGCCGGGGCGTACGTGAAGCTCGCGGTGATCGCGGAGGCAATCGTGAGCGGCTTCGTCACTTGGACACTCCGCGCGAGGGAGTCCGTCAGCGTGAGCCTCACGGAGAACGATCCACCCGTGGTGTACGTGTGGCTTATCGTCTGGCCCGAGCCCGATCCTCCATCCCCGAACGTCCAGGCGTACGTGTACGGCGGCGTTCCGCCCGTCGCGGTTGCCGTGAACGAAACGGACTGCCCCACGGCCGGGTTCGTCGGGGCGAACGTGAAGTCCGCGGTGAGGGCCGCCGTGACGGAAACCACCTTCGTGACCGTCGTCACGTGCGACGCAGTATCCGACACCGTGAGGGTCACCGTGAAGTCCGCCGCGGAGACGTACGTGTGGCTCACACTCTGCCCGGAGCCCGTGGCGCCGTCGCCGAACGCCCAGTTGAACGTGTACGGGGGCGTCCCACCGGTGGCCGTCGCGGAGAACGAGACGGACTGGCCGATCACGGGGCTCGGCGGCGAGAACGTGAAGCCCGCGGCGACGACGCCGCTCACCGTGATAAACTTCGAGACCGCGACGATCCGGCTTGCGGCATCCGTGACCGTGAGGGTCACCGTGAACGTCCCGGCCGTGGAATACGCATGGTTCCGGTTCTGGCCGCTCGCCGTTCCAGCGTCTCCGAAGTTCCAGCTGAACGTGTACGGCGTCGACCCGCCCGACGCGGTCGCAGAGAACGAGACGGTCTGATCGACGACGGGATTCGACGGGGAGTACGAGAAGTCCGCCGTGAGCGCCGGGATCACCGTGACGGACCTCGATCTCTGGTCGGTGTGCACCGGAGGGCCCCCGGAATCCGTGACCGTGAGGGTCACCGTGAACGTGCTCGCCGACGGGAACGTATGCACCACACTCTGCCCGGTCCCCGTCGTGCCGTCCCCGAAGGTCCAGATGAACGTGTACGGCGTGAAGCCGCCGCTCGCGGTCCCGGAGAACGTGACCGTCTGACCGACGACCGGGTTCGACGGGGTGAACGTGAAGTCCGCGTTCACAGGGGAAGCAACGACGATCGACTTCGAGGTCGTCGCGGTCTGCCCAGGGGGCGGATCTGGGTCCGTGACGGTAAGAGTCACCGTACGCGTTCCCGCGCTAGAATACGTCTTGCTCACGGGAGATCCGGATCCCGACGAACTGTCACCGAACGTCCAGCCGTACGTGAACGGTGGTGTGCCGTTTCCGGACACCGTTGCCGTGAATGTGACGGACTCCCCCGTCACGGGCTTTGCGGGGGAAAACGAGAAATCGATCGTGAGGGCAGTCGGACTCGGAAGATTGTCTCCAGCGGTCGCAAACGGTGACCACATCGCCCCGCCCGCGGAGAGGAGAAGCGACTGCAGCACGATTGCCGCGATGATTGCGGCTGCGAAAATCCCCGATGAGCGGGCCAGAGTCCCCTCCTCCGGGATTGCACAGTTGTCCCATCCGTAATAAACCTGCTGTCGGACATTCCTCGAACTCAATATTCGTTCTCAAAATCGAGAGCACACCTCGCAATGTCCGCGGAGACCGCGGAGGCCAATCATTATCGGTCTTGATTCCGGAAATGACGTGCGGAAACGACTGTGAGATGGGCGTTCGCATCCCCGCGAGCCTCTCGGTTCGCAGTTCCTCTCGCTCGTTGCGCCTATCCGCCCAAAACCAAGAGCGTGACGCCCTTCATCGCGCTCCGATTCAGGATCCGGCGGCCGTCGACGACGACCTTTCGTTTCATTCCCGAGAAATCCGCCGCCTTCAACCCGCGCCAGTGGGGCCAGTCGTTGTGGACGATGCACACATCCGCGCGGGCGAGCGCGCTCTTCACGTCTGGCGCGGTCTCGGCCGCGGGGACCTCCGCGCGAAACGCCCCGTTCGCCTCGGGGTCATGACCCACGACGGTCGCCCCCCGCTCGAGAAGCGCCTTTGCGAGGGGGATCGCCCGCGACTCGCGGACGTCATCGCTCCCGCCCTTGAAGGACAGTCCGAGGATTGCGACCCGCTTCCCCGCCAACGACCCGACGGCTTGCTCCGCGAGCTCCACGGCGCGCATCGGCTGGCGGTCGTTCAGCTCGAGGATCGCCCGGAGAACCCGGGGCTCATAGCCCCGCGCACGGCCTGCGGCCGCGAGGGCCCGGACGTCCTTCGGGAAGCAGGAGCCGCCGAACCCGAGGCCCGCTTTCAGGAACCTCGGATTGATCCGCGGGTCGAGGGCCATGCCTTCGACGACCCGGTCCACATCGATCCCGCCGAGCGCGTCGCAGAGGTTCGCGAGCTCGTTTGCGAACGACACCTTCGTCGCGAGGAACGCGTTCGTCGCGTACTTGACCATCTCCGCGGTCCGGAGGTCCGTCGTGAGGCGCTTGCACCGGAGGCCTCGGTACGCCGCGCCGAGGGCGGTCCCGGACCGCCGATCGAAGGCGCCGATCACAATTCGGTCCGGCTTCGTCGCGTCCGCGAGGGCGGACCCCTCCCGGAGGAACTCCGGGTTCACGCAGAGCCCGAAATCTCGGCCCGCCGTCTTGCCCGATGCGGCCTCAAGGGTCGGACGGACGATCTCCTCCGTCGTCCCCGGGACGACCGTCGACTTCACTGCGACGACCTGATAGCGGGTACCGGACCGCATCCCGTCCCCGACGGTCGTCGCGGCGTCCTTCAGGTACGTCGTGTCGATCGATCCGTCCGCGCGCGAGGGAGTTCCGACGCACAGGAAGACGATTGCGGCGTCCCGTACCCCGCCCCGGACGTCCCCGGAGAACGTGATCTTCTTCGACTTCACGGCGCGCTTCAGCGCGGCCTCGAGGCCGGGCTCGAAGAACGTGGGCTTCCCATTTTGAAGGGAGCGAATCGCACTCGCGTTCACGTCAACGCCGACGACGGAATGCCCCGCGAGGGCGAACGCGACCCCATACACAAGTCCGACGTGGCCGGTCCCGACGACGCAGAGACGAGTCATCCCGAACCCCATGGAGACCGGCAACTTTAAGGCTCTTTCCCCACCGAGGGCGCCGTATTATCACCGATGATTTTAACAGGGGAGGGCGATACCCCCGTGGGTCACGCGGCGGTCCACCGGACTGGCGCGTGGCAGGGGAGGAAGAGGGGGCGTGTTTCCCGAAGTTCAGGCCCCGCGAGGAACCGCGGAGGCGAACGTCCCGATTCTTGTCCCGGTCCCTGCCGTTGTCCACCATACAATTCTCCCCGAGATCAGCCGAGCGGCATGGTGGCGGTCCCTTCCCGAGTTCCTCTTCGTCATCGCGATGACCGTCAGCCAGTACCGACGGAAGCGGTCCTACCTGGGACGACTCGGGCACCGCCGGAAGCACGCGGTGCGAAAGGCGCGGTGGCACATTCGGTGATGTATCGGGTCCCCCGCGCTCGTCTCCCAATCGAGGCATACCCGTGGATCAACCCATAGCATGGGTCTCGCCTGGAACCAAATCAGGCGTGATTTTCACGCCAGAACGGTTATCAACTCACCGGATCGCTTGGCGGATCGATGGCGACCCGGCACGTGCCCGCCCGCCGCGGGGCCGTGTTCGACGACTTCGCGGTCGGTCGGCCTACGGCCACGGACGCCCTTCTGCGCCGACCCGACGGAACCCGGGAGGCGTTCGCCGATGAGGCGATCTCAGCGACTCGGGCGCGAAGGTCTGTACACACTGTCCTCTCCGCCATGGCGATGACCCTTGCCCAGTACGCGAGCAAGCGTGGGTACCTTCGGAGCATCGGGTATTCCCGGAGCGCCGCCCGCCGAAAGGCCCTGTGGCACCTCCGATAGGGCCGCAAGCGGGCCGCGTCGTCCCCGTGTTTTGTCGATGCCAGTCCGTCAGCGCTTGCGCCGTCCGGGCAGGAACGCCACGATGCTGAGGATCGCCGCCGCGAAGTACGCCGCGAGCCCCGCCCACCCGTACGCGAATCCGAGGATCAGGGTCGTATTCAGTTGATGGAAGCTCTGGAGCATCGCTTCCGTGCCTGGGAGCATCACCGCGGAGATCCCGAAGATCCCGACCGCGACAACCATCGGGCCTTTGAGGAACGACGTGAGGTACGCGGCCCGTGCCTTCAATCGCTCCCGCCGGCGCACGAGCGTGGGCTGCGCGACGGTGACGAGGGAGATCTCCACGGGGGCGTCCTCTTCCGCGGCCTCGATCGAGGAGTTCATGAGGACCTCCTGCACCTCCTCCGTCTGCGCCTCGCCGACCGTCACGAGCATCTCATCGAGATCGTGGTCGTCGGACTCCGGGGACGAGGACACGACGGCTTCCTCGGACGTCTCGTTCGGCGCCCAGTCCCAGTACAGGCTCCCGAGCTGTCGGTTCAGTTCGCGAATTCGCTTGCCGAGGTGGTTCTGAATCTGGAACGCGAGAATTCCCATCCCCGCGAGGAAGACGGCGGAGGCGAGGAGGTACGCGGTGTAGACCCAGCGGGAGAACTCCGTCCCAAACCAAGGGGTTGCGAGACCCGCGGAGAACGTCCACGCGATGAACATGACGAAGAGGAAGTACAGGCCAAAGATCGCCGCCTGAATCTGAGGAAGACGGGTTCGGCGAGAGGTTCGCATCGGAAGGAACCGCGACCCCAGGATTGAGTCATATACCTCATCCTACGATTCTCCTTTTTGAAAATTGGGACACCCGAGGGAATCCAATGGAGGGCGGGCGTTCCGCCGGGCCTCCGGAGATCCGTGAACCGCGGTGTTGGTCCCGCGTCCGTCTCGCGTGTCGTCTCCACAGGGAGTGGGGCTCTCGGACGACCGATCCTGGTCGTGTCTCAACGTCGTGGGTCCGAGGCTTGTTCCAAATCGGTTATATAACGTTGCGAGGCATCGCGGGTCGCCTCCCCCAGGCACGCGGGGCGGCGAGCGTTCCAAGGGATCATGACGATGAATTGTGGACGACCGGCCGATTCGTCCGAATTCACGGGAGACGTGATGGAGAACGCGCGTGTCCCGGGACGCCTGACCGCACACGCACGTCTCGTGAACGCCAGCGCGCTCCTTGTCACCCTTGGTTTCCTCACACATCAGAACCATGTTGCACCTCACAATCACAACGGGCGTTATCACTTCCAACACTCACAATCACAATCGCGAGAAGCAATCACGACCGATAGGCGAATCCGAGGGGGCATATAGCTCACTCGAGGTGTACGGCGCCTCGGACAACGCGCGTCGACTCCCACGCGAATCCGGGGCAGAGTCCGTCCATCTACATCCGAATTCGACCTTGAATCGAAGTAAAGAATTGCACGATTGGCTGGTGCTGCATTGCGGACGCGAACGAGAGATCGAAGAGACGCGAACAGAGAGGTGAACCACACATGATTGCCGCATGGGAACTCGTCGTCATCCTCGTTGCCATCGGGCTTCTCTTGCTCTTCGGCCCCCAGAAGATCCCTGAGATCGCTCGGGGAATCGGGCGGGCCTGGGGCGAGTTCCGCAAGGCCCGAACGGAAATCAACCAGGAGATGAACGACGCGAGCCCTGAGTCCCGATAGTCGAGCCCAACTGTCCCGCGAGAACCCACATGACGCTCCCCGCAGAATCCGCATCCGAGGCCGAGTCAGTGGAATCCCGCCGACGGAGGCGCAGGACCTCCTCGGCCGACTCCGCGGACAAGGTTTCCGGGTGGAACGCTCGCAACAAAGAGCGAGAGCGTCGCGATCGTCCGGGCGATGAGCTGGAGGAGCGATCGCAATCAGCGCACCCGTCGCGAGCGCGACGCCTGAGACATGCCGTGCGATCGGAGGAAAATGCGGACGACACCGCGGCGCGACGCGTTGACGTCGAGGCTCGACGGGAACTCGCCGCACTACAGACCGACCGCAGAGATTTCCTTCGCAAGTCCGCAATCGGGGCCGGTATCCTTGCCCTCGGCGCGGGCCTCGGATATGGCGGGGCGTCGGCCCGAGCGGCGGGAATCACGGGAGGCACGCGAACCGTCATCACGGATACGGAAATCGCCGCCCGAGTGATCGGCGGGGTCCGGATTGCGACAGAGTTCATCCCCGACCCCGTCCCCGCGGGAACGGACGCGGACCCGTATCCGGGTAGCGCGATTCAGGCGGCGGTCAATGATGGGCTCGCCGTCTACATCCCCTCGGGGACCTGGAGGCTCACGGCCCCGATCTCACGACCCGTGGACAACGTGACGATCATCGGAGCGGGGAGGTCCACGAAGCTCGTCCGGGGCGGAGGCCCATGCGTCTCGGCCGGCTCCCAGGGCGGGTGGCTGATCTCGAACCTTGCGACGGACGCAGGAGGGGTCGACATCTCCTCGGCGTCGGAGACGCGGATCTCGGAAGTGTGGGTCAATGGAGTCCTGACGGACAACCGCCCTCGGGGCGCCGCGGCCGCGACGGGTGCGGGCTACTACGGGGTCCGGGCCGCGGACTTCGTCACCTCCGGGGACGGATCTCGATCCAACCCGTACAACGCGAGCGCAATCCAAGACGCAATCAACGCGCTCCCGGGTCCGGGAGGAACCGTGTTCGTCAAGGCGGGCTGGTGGCAGGGCAGTTCGAGGATCTTCGTGGGTGGGTCCGGACAGGTCGGGAGAGGCAAGAGCATCATCATCCAAGGGGAGGCGTCCGACCTGTCTTGGTTCAACGACTACCCGAACAGTGGTCTGTCCGGCACCACGATCGCGTGTGGATTCACGATCATGACGACGGGCTGCAATGTCAGTTTTCGAAACTGCATGCTGATCGCTGAGAACGGTAACGATGGCGTGATTCTGAAGTACCTCTACGACCCGAACGACACGTACTGGGTCTGGGACATGTCGATCGGAGGCTGGCGGATCCAGGACTGCAAGTTCATCGGCGGCTCGCCCGCGATCTGGATCACGGGACAGAACGTGTCGGGGTTTGTCTCCTGCCAGCACTGGAACGTCCTCATCGAACGGGTCCACATCCGCGGAGGCGACCAAGCGATCCTGATCGACGATCCGAACCCGAACTACAACGGGATCTTCCGCGGGAACATCCGGAACATGGTCGTCCAAGGCGTAGGAAACGGGTCGAACCCGGCGGTCAAGATCGACATCGCGAACCTGAAGGGCAACAACGCGGACTGGTTGCTCGAGGACGCGGGTCCCCCGTCGGGCGTGTACACCCTGTTCATCAGGACCGCGAGGACGGAGGGCTTCACGCTGTCCGACGTCGACTTCGGCGACAACACGCGGGGCGCGAAGGGCGCGTTCTTCGAGAACTACCTGTCGGGCCAGATGACGATCCGGAACTTCATCTTCAGGAAGGACGTGGACGTCGCAGGGTTCGTCGACATCGAGCTGGGTCGTGCCGCACAGTTCGGTGACGCGGGAACCGTCAACACGCTCCGGGAGCTCGACATCGTCCTCCGGAAGATTCGGGGTCTGCCCCTTCCGATCGGCTCCGTCGCTACGCCGGGGAACGTCACGATCGAGCTCGCACCCGGCCGGATCGGGAACCCCGGCGGAGCCGAGATGATTGGGCTCAGGCGTGGCACCTCCGGGAATCGCGGCGTCCTAAAGATGTGGGATGCCGCCCTCGGAGCGTACCGATATGCGTACATCGAGAACGGCGGCTGGGTCATTTCCTCGGCGGAACCGTCGTAGGGGAGTGAGGGATGGTCCGCCGAACGTGTCCGGTGTGAGGCCCCATGAACCGTCCCCTCGGATCGGCCGCGCGATGGGCCCTCGCCCTCATCGTGATCGGCTCAGTGATTCCCCTCGCCGTGCTGCCCCTGATCCAGGCGCCCCCGACGGGCGGGGGGATCGCGATCGACCCAAGCACGGTGTTCCGACCCTCTGCCTCCTGGGCGGAGATCCACTTCGCGTCCCCGCAAACGTTTCTTGTCGAGGTGAACACGGGACCGACCGGTGTCACGTTTGACGGCGTCACGTTCGAGCTGGAAAAGACGCCGAAGGCACCCCCACGAGCGAACGTCACAATCCGGATCTGGGCCCCGCAGGCGGACGGCGGCTCGACGGCCGTCGAGTTCGTCGCGACGAGCGTTGCGGGGGACACAGTCTGGGTCAACGTCACAGGCCTGCGGGGTGACACGTTGTATGACCTTCACGTGGACCAGGTGTGGCAGTCGAGGTCCGCAACTCCCGGAAGAGTTTCCTTCTCATGGACGATGTCGTCGACCCATACGTTCGGACTCATCGCGAACGCCGTGGGTCCCCCGTCCGTCGACGACCTTCCGCCCGCACCGATCGCGGACCTCCTGACGACCTTCCTCCGCGAACACGATGTCCGCTTGGAATGGACGGCCCCCGGAGACGACAACATGAGCGGCCAAGCGACCCTCTACGAGCTCCGGTACCGAGAGGCGGGTCCGATCACACAGACGAACTTTGCAAACGGCAGCCTCGTCCCAACCTCGGTGCCGCAGCCCGCGGCGAGACGGGAACAGGTCAACGTGACGGGCCTGTCGCCGGACACCCTCTACTGGTTCGCGATTCGTGCGGCGGATGAAGTTCCCAACTGGTCTCCGATTTCGAATGTCGTCGAGGTGCTCACCCCCGTGGACCCCACCGACCCCATCGCCGCTGCACGGCCGCCCGCCGTGAACGGGGTCTGGTTCACACCGACCCGACCGCAGCTCGATGTCGTGTTCACGAAGTCGATGAATCGAACGTCCGTGGAACAGGCGTTGACGATCGATCCCGCTGTGTTCTTCCGAACATCATGGACGAACGATGCCCACGTCTCGATCCTCCTCGACAAGCCCCTCTCGCAGGGCGCCGCATACCACCTCGTCGTCGAGTCCGCCGCGGCGGACCAACGAGGGAACCTCCTCGGAACCGCGTTCACCTTCCGGTTCGAGACGGTTCAGGAATCCCCGGGCACGGAGGGCATCCCGCTGAGCCTCCTCATCGGACTCCTCGCCGGAGGGATCGCCATGACGATTGCGGTGGCATGGGTCCCGCTCCTCGTGTTCCTTTCCCGCGTCCGCCGAAAGAGCCGCACGTTGCAGAGGGTCGTCATCGCGCAGGCGAAGCGAATCATGGAGCTCCGGGGGAGGGTCCTCCCCTGGAAGGGGTCGCAGTCCCGGGAGATCGTGTCGTATCGAAGCCGGAAGTGATCCGAGTTCCACGTCTGGAGTGTCTGGCGCGCCGTCGAAGGGGGTTCAGCACCGCCTCACCGTCGTTGAAAAGTGGTTCCCGATCTGATTCTCACTCTCGTCTCCGTCAATCCTGGCGATGACGAGGCGTCATGGCATGTCGAGCCCACACGGTGCACTCGCCGAAAGGCTTATCCGAGTCTTGAATTATGGAATTCATTGGCCTCGACGACGAATCGGGTGAGGAGGAGGGCAAGAGTCGTGGCGATACGCCTCGAACCGGATGGAATTCCCCACTCAGACCCTGAATGCGAATGCGGGGAACGGGTCTGGCTCGGGCGAACACGGACTTCACATCTCATGGGCGAGCAGCCTGCGGGGCGACCGGTGTTCAAGGATTCTTCCGGCGCACCCGACCCGATCCCGGTCCGCGCACACGTCGTTCCCCCCCTCCGTTCCGATCTTGAGGAGGATCTCATCCTCCGCCTACTCCCGGGTTCCCCGCTGCGTCATCGGAGGGAGGCCACCCGTGGTTTCGGTCCATCATGAATCATTCCCCCCCGCACCCACAGTACTGACCCCGGAGATCTGGGGGATGAGGGATAGCGTGCGGGGACTCAGCGCACGCAAGAAAGGAGTACCCACGCGATGAAAGCCGTCATTCCGGCCGCCGGGCTCGGGCTCCGTTTCCTCCCCCTCACGAAGGAGCAACCAAAGGAGATGCTGCCGATCGTCGATCGGCCCGCGATCCACTGGGTCGTCGAGGAGGCCGTCCGATCGGGGATCGAGGACATCCTGATCGTCACGGGTCGCGAGAAGCGGGCGATCGAGGACTACTTCGACTCCTCGTACAAGCTCGCGCACTTCTATCGGAGCCCGAACAACGGGGATGGCCTGGAGGCCCTGGATGAGATCCGCGCGAAGGTCGACATCCACTACATTCGCCAGCGGGAGCCGAGGGGGCTCGGGGATGCGATCCTCCATGCGGAGAAGCACGTCGGGGACGAGCCGTTCGTCGTGATGCTCGGGGACACGATCAACGTCGCAGCGACCCCGGTCGCAAGACAACTCATCGACGCCCATTCCGGCCTCGGGGCGAGCGTGATCGCGATCGAGAAAGTCCGCCAGGAGAAGATCTCGTCCTATGGGATCGTCGGCGGGACGATGAAGAGCGACCGCGTCATGGTCATCCGGGAGCTCGTCGAGAAGCCGAGCCTCGACGACGCCCCTTCCGACTGGGGGATCTCGGGGACGTATGTGCTCACTCCGCGAATCTTCGACTGCATCCGACGGACGCCATCGGGGAAGGGCAACGAGGTCCAGCTAACGGATGCCCTCCGCCTTCTCGGTCGGGAGGAGGCAATCTACGGGTATGTGTTCGAAGGACGGCGGTATGACATCGGCACGAAGCTCGACTGGCTCAAGGCCCACCTTGAGCTCAGCCTCATGCGGGACGAGTTTCGCGAACCCCTGGTGCAACTGATGAAGGAATGGCTCAGCGAGAACGAACGAGGGTCAGGAACATGAAGACGATCAGCCCGAGGGCGGATGCGGTGCACCGGTCCGCCCCATCGATGGGAATCTGGAGGGGGACGCGGTGTACAACGTAGTGGAACGACCGATGCCTCGGATCCTGGCCGCGATTCCTGCGTACAACGAGGAGGTGGCGATCGGGAGCGTCGTCCTCCGCTGCCATCCGTACGTGGACGAGGTCCTCGTCATCGACGACGGTTCGGAAGACCGGACCGCCGGGGTCGCGAAGCTGGCGAAGGCGACCGTGCACCGCCACAAGACGAACGAGGGCAAGGGCGCGGCGATCCAGACGGCCCTGAACTACGCGCGGGAGCACGGGTTCGACGCAATGGTCCTCCTCGATGGCGATGGTCAGCACAACCCCGCCTACATTCCCGACCTCGTGAAGCCGATCCTCCGGGGCGAGGCGGACATCGTCCTCGGGGTCCGCGAGGGGTCGACGAGCCGGATTCCGAAGTATCGCCGGGGAGGTCAGCGCTTCCTCGACCTCCTCACGGCCGTTGGCGCAATGAGCGCGGTCACCGACTCGCAATGCGGGTACCGCGCCCTGTCGAGAAACGCGATCGAGTCCCTCGACCTCGAGGAACGAGGGTTCAGCGTAGAGTCCGAGATGCTCATCGAGGCGAAGGATAGAAACCTCGTCGTCACGGAGCAGCCGATCCGCGTCCGGTACGATCTCGACGGGTCGACGAAGGGTCCCATATCGCACGGGTTCGGCGTCGTGGACCGGGTCCTCCGGATCATCGCGGTCCGCCATCCCCTGCTCTTCTTCGGTGTGCCCGGACTCGTATTCATCCTGCTCGGCCTCTTTCAAGGAATCGAGACGATGGAATACTACAACCGAACGACGTACTTCCCCATCGGGGACGCGCTCCTCACGATCATCTTCCTCATGTTTGGCGCCGTTTCGGGCTTTGCGGGCATCATCCTGAACGTGATGCCGAAGGCCGTCGTCCGGAGCCTGAACGGGCGTCAATCCGGCGGTCGGGGTTTCCCGGGGAAGTGAGGATGGCGAAGGAAGTCATCACCCTCGGCATCAATGATGGTCACAACGCGGGCGCAGCCCTCGTGCGCAGCGGAGACGTGGTGGCCGCCATCCAGGAGGAGCGCCTCGTCAACGAGAAGAACTACAGCGGGGTCCCCCGCCACGCGATTCAAGAAGTCTTCCGGATCAGCGGCATTCCCCCCGCGGACGTGGACGTCGTTTCGATCGTAAGCCTGAACCGCGTCTATGCCCCGCTGAAGGAGCTCCCCTGGAAGGTCCGGTTCTTCGAGTGGATCTCCCCCTACGTGGCAAGCCACTGGTGGTCCCGATTCTACGTTCGAATCCTGAGCCGCCGTCGGAGGACGGACGAGCTGCGACGGGTCCTCCAAGAGTTCGGCCTCCTCGACAAGGAGCTCATGTTCGTCGAACACCACGCGGCCCATGCCGCGACCGCGTTCTACCCGCGACCGTGGAACGAGCCGACCCTCGTCCTCACGGCGGACGGGGCGGGCGATGGACTTTCGTCGACCGTGGGGGTTGGGGATGGCAGCGACATCGAGCGGGTCGCGTCGTCCACGTACTACGATTCCGTGGGAAACAGCTTCTACAGCGAGATTACCGCGTATCTTGGGATGAAGCGCTGGGAACATGAATACAAGTGTGTCGCCGGCGAGACGCCCGTCCTGCTTGGGACCGGAGAGACCCGCCCAATCGAGGATCTGTTTGCACAGGCATCCGCGCGGAACCCCCCTCCCGATGGTCAAGACGAAGCAACCTTCACGTGCTCCATCCCCGTCATTGCTTTGGATCGAAAGCGCCAGGTCCTCGTTCCCGCCCTGGCTTCGAAGGTCTACCGAAAACGGGTCCGCGGGACCCTGTTCGAGGTAGAGACCTCGAGCGGTCGGCGCGTCCGTGTCACACCGAACCATCGCTTCCAGGTCCTTGATGGCGGCGTTCTTCAAGAGATCGAGGCGGAGCGTCTGCAGCAGGGGACTGCCATCGGAATCCCCCGAGATCTTCGATTGCCGGGGGAGCCCGTTCCGACCGAAGAGGATTGGGGCTCGTTCTTTGGCCTCTTCCTCTCCGAGGGCTGGGAGGACTTTCGACCTGAGAAGAGCACCGATCAGTTCTATTTCTCGAACAACAGCCAGCAGTTGCACGGACTGTTTCGGGAGACCTGCGAAGGCTTATTCGGAAAGCGACCGTCATCTTCGAAGCCTGGCCGAACGCGCCTTTCGAGTGTCGGCCTGCTCTCCGAGCGATCGAGGCTCTTGTCCACTGGTTACAGCCGCGCCCTGGCAGGCGCAAAGCGGGTTCCCCGGGCTATCCTCCGGATGGGACCCACAGGCACCTCCGCCTTCCTGCGAGGCTACTTTGAGGGCGATGGAGGTGTGGTGCTCAATCGAGACGGTGGGCACTTCGTAGCGGCGACCACCAAAAGTCCGGGGATGGCGAGTGACCTCAGTTATCTACTCCTACGTCACGGAATTGTCGCCCGCCTCGGGCGTTATGAGACATACGCAACGAATGCGAAACGCCCCAAGAGGTCCGCGTACTGGCGGGTGAAGATCTCCGGGAGCGACGCGATGTCGCGCTACGCCCGGGAGATTGGCTTCATCCGAGCGTACAACCGTCGCCGTCTCGAACAGGCGAGTGCATATGAACCGCGCACGAAGACGGACACGATTCCCTGCGCCGCCCTCGTCCGGGAACTCTATCACGACGGTAAGATTCCACTCGGCCTCTACCTGACGTACTACCACGACTGCCGGAGATCCGGAAGGATTTCGCGACCGAAACTGAATCGATTCCTTAACGAAGTGACGGTGCGCGACCCACGAATCGAGCGCCTCCGGACCTTGGCGGCAGGAGATATCCAGTGGGATAGGGTCCAGCAGGTCCGGGAGGTGGCGTTTGAAGGTTGGGTCTACGACCTCTACGTCCCCGGGTTCCACACGTTCGTGGGAGGGTTTGGAGGACTAGTCCTCCACAACACAATGGGACTCGCACCGTATGGGAAAGCCGACTACTGCCTGGACGCGATGCGGTCCCTCATCCGAATCAATCCCCAACGACCCCTCGAGTTCCAGAACACGAGCGGGGCGTGCGGCACGAGGGTCCAGAAGGTCCTACGGCGCGAACTCGCGGGGGAGCGGTTCGACAACGTCGCAGCGGCGTGCCAGCAGCACTTCGAGGACCTCATGGTCCAGTGGGTTCGGAACGCGATCGCCGCGACGGACCTTCACAAGGTCGCCTGCGCGGGGGGCCTGTTCCTCAACGTGAAGGCGAACAAACGGCTCCGGGAGCTTCCCGAGGTCGAGGACATCTTCTTCTATCCCGCATGCGACGACGGGGGAACGCCGGTCGGGGCGGCGCTCGAAGCATACTACCGGTTCTGCGAGCGGGATGGGCGCAAGCCAGAACGAAACCCCCTGGGCCAGATCTACTACGGGTCGAGCTACTCCGACCCGGAAATCGAATCTGCGCTCGTCCGGGCGGGATACGATCACGAGGCAAATCGCCAGGATGACATCGACGGGATCGTCGGGGAACTCGTCGCGGATGGGAAGATCGTCGCGAGGTTCGCGGGCGGCACGGAATGGGGGCCTCGTGCCCTGGGGAACCGCACGATCCTCGCGGATCCCCGCGACCTCCGCGTCGTGAAGCGCCTGAACAGCGCGATCAAGCAACGGGACTTCTGGATGCCCTTCGCCCCCTCGATCCTGGAGGGCCGCATGGCGGACTACCTCGTCGGTGCACGTCCGGCTCGCTACATGATCGAGGCATTCGACACGACCGACGAAGGACGGGATCTTGCGGCGGCACTACACCCGCAGGATGGCACCGCGCGGCCCCAGACAGTGAACGCATGGAACCCTGGATACAGGGAAATCATCGAGAGCTTCCAGACTGTTACGGGCGTCGGCGGCATTCTCAACACCTCATTCAACCTCCACGGGTACCCGATCGTTGGCACTCCAGATCTTGCGTTGTGGACATTTCAAAACAGCGCGCTGGATGCCCTCGCAATCGGCGGATACCTAATTACCAAGTAATGGGCGGCAGCCGATGAAGCACGACGACCGCCAGATTCCACAAGTCACGGTCATCGTGGCAGTGCGTAACATGGAGCGGACCATTTCTCAATGCGTCGAAAGCTTGCTGCAGGTCGATTACCCGTACAGACAGATTATCGTTGTGGACGACGGCTCAACCGATAGCACGGCTGAAATCGTTAGCCGCTACCCAGTCAAGATTGTCCGAATCAAGAACAGCGGGGTGGCGGAAGCTCGGAACGTGGGTGTGAATCTGTCTGGCGGCGAGATCGTCGCGTTCACAGACGGAGACTGCTACGTGGAACGGGACTGGCTCGCTCAGTTGGTCCGGCAGTTCGATGACGAAACAGTCGGAGGCGTAGGGGGCTATGTGGACTTCGAGAGGAGCGGGATTGTTGCAACAGCTCTCTCCTTGGAATACAAGTCTCGGTTCATCCAGAGGGGCCGCATGACCCAGTCGATTGCTTGCATTAGCGCTGCTTTTCGGAAAAACGTCCTCATTTCGGTCGGAGGCTTTCGCCGCCTCGCGGGTCAGAAGGTCGGCGGTGAGGACATCGACCTGTCATACAGAATTCTGTCGGCAGGTTACAGGTTGGCCTACGAGGCGAAAGCCATTGTTCACCATGACGGGTTTGAGATGTCACGAGGCATCGTGAAACGAAATTTCCGAAACGCGGCGGTGAGCGTAGCCATCTTCCGCGAGCACAGGCAGGCATGGACCGATCCTTTCTTCGGGCGGTCTGTCATATCCCAGCCGATTGTGTTTGGCTTCGCGGTGACTGCTGCGGCGATCCTTGTTGCGGTTGGATGGCCGCCCGGTCTCCTTCTGCTTGTACTGCCATTTCTTCTCGGTCTTCCGCACGGAGTCAGGACGGCGATTGAGATGAGGCGACTATCAGCGGTTGCCGTAGTTCCGGCAGTCCTCTGCGTCCGGTCGGCGGCGATCCTAGCTGGAGCCGTTTGGGGGACCGCAAGAGTCATTAGCCAACGCCGAAGCGCGAACCGAACTCGTGCGAGCTGATGATGAGCAATCCCCGGGTCAGGACTCCGTGACTCGACCTCATTTGTCGCAGTAAGGATTCCATGACAGAAACAAGACCAACGCAACAGCACCGCAGGGTCATGCGAGCCTTGAGGCCTGAACACTGTTCCCGGAGCGCTGAGGCCTCGCGTATCCTCCTGGTTACTCCTTATTTCTCTCCGGCGTGGGCCCACGGCGGCCCTCTGCGAGTAGATACGAACTGTCTAGCGAACTGGTGCGCCGAGGGCACTCCATGACCGCGCTGACAAGGGACGCCCTCGATTCCCGGAGAAGGGCATCGAGAGGAGAAACGCCCATCGGCGAATCTTTACGCGCCTCGCGAACGGACCGAACTCCACGTTCCGACACTAGGTTCTCCTCGAAGTCGGCGTGTTCAATCCACGATGGTGTCACGCGGAGGACACGGAGGTGAGCTATCGGATCTCCCAGAAGGGATACAAGATCCGCTACGTCCTCGAAGCGGTCGTCCACCACGTGCCGGAGGAGAACTGGCGCAACTATCTTCGGGAGAGATATCGTGACGCAAAGGCTTTCTCGCGCATGCTCGCGAAGTACGCGCGACACGCCATTCTCGAGAACGACTTTGTTTCAATCGGGATGAAGGTGCAGCCACCTTTTCTTCCTGTCTACGGCGCTCCTCGCCCTAGTGACTGTCCTTCTGCTTGGCACGCCGCGGGCCTATATCGCGGCCATCGGACTGCTCGCTGCACTCTGCCTCGCCGTCGCCATCAATATTCCAGAAGCGTTCGCCGTCGCCATTGCAAGTCGACGTGTGACGTTCTTCTTCAAAGGGATGGCGCTCAACCTCCTCCACGGCTTTGCGTGGGGTGCAGGTCTCGGTGTCGGTACCGTGCTGCACATAGCGGCACCGGCATCTGACGGTAAGGACAGCCCTTGAAATCTCCCCGCGAGGCAAGCGATGAGCCGATGATTGCTCGCCGGAACGGTGTCCCAATCAGCCGAATCAATCGATACCAAGTGAGGGTGCCGCCTTGATGAACAAGAATCGGTGCGTTCCTTCCGTCTCGAAATCGACGAACCCGAACATCGAAACACCCCTTGTGCTCGCAGAGCCAATGGCGTTGGCAGCTGCAGGGGACAATCGGTCTGTAATGGAGTTTTACGAGCGATTCCCGTGCGGAGGGGTAGAAACCGAGGACGATGAGCGTTGGGTCCGACTTCCTTGGTTGCAGCGTGCGTTCGAGCCTGACGGTCACGAAGGGAAACGTGTACTCGATCTCGGCTGCGGCATAGGCATTGATGCAGAGAAATTCGTCGAAGGAGGAGCAATGCTTGTCGGGGTGGATTTCGCGCTCAAACCCCTACGTATCGCCTCTGCGCGACTCAAGAACCACGGCGTTCAGGGGAACTGGCACCTTGTTCGCGCGGACCTACGAGCGCTGCCTTTCAAGTCCGGTGCTTTTGATTACGTCTACTCTGACGGGGTACTCCACCACATCCTCGGATATGAAACGGCCATTCAGGAGGCCCACCGCTGCCTCAAGAACGGTGGGCGCGGAACAGCCTTGCTCTACCACAAATGGAGCTTGATGACTGTACTGACAGTGCTCGTTCGGCAGGTGCCATGGAGGAACCAAATTGAGTCCGGGATCCTACGGGCCTTGGGCTTCCGACAGTCCAAAGCTACGGAAGCGGGTCTGGCGGAGGTCCTGCGTCACCCGGTAATCCAGTACTTTACGCGGTCCCTTGTCCGCGAGAAGTTGCGAGAGGCAGGGTTCGTCACTGCCTCCGTGGACGCCTATGACTGGCTCTACCCCCTTCTTCGCAGGATGAGCAACACCTTGCCAGGAGCGATTGAACAGCGACTCGGGAGGTTTCTTGTTGCCAAGTTCCGAAAGGAATCGGCCATCGCGAACCAGGCGGGAAAGAACCATTCCCGAGCGACGAGCTAGCTATTAGACGCTGAAGGAAAACATTGCCATGAGGATTCTGCAGGTTACTCCCTTCTATGCACCCGCGTGGGCCTATGGTGGCCCTCCGCGCGTAGCGTACGAGTTGTCACGCGAGCTCGTGAGACGAGGACATTCCGTCACCGTTCTGACGACCGACGCTTTGGACTCACACCACCGAGCGTCCCCGGCTCACGAGATCTCAGGTGGCATCGAGGTCTATCGCCTTCGAAACCTCAGCAATTACCTGGCCTGGCACCGGCAGATCTTCCTGCCCAGGGGACTCGCTACATTCCTGCGAGAGCACCTTCACAGTTTCGAGATAATCCATCTACACACGGTTCGAACCCTCCAAAACATCGTTGTCCACCGTTTCGCGACAACCTACGGGATTCCGTACATACTCTCCTCTCACGGATCCATTCCCCGCATCGTGCGCCAGAGAACCTTGAAAGCGGTCTTTGACTGGGTCGGGGGAAGACGCCTCGTTCAAGACGCTCACAGAGTGATAGCTCAGTCGAGTTTCGAGAAATCAGAGTCTGAAGCGGCTGGAGCTCCGGGACGAAAAATCTCGATAGTGCTTAATGGTGTTGACGCATCAATGTACGAAAACCTCCCCGTGCGCGGCGGCTTCATCAAGTCCTTCGGGTTGGATGGTCAACGCCTCGTCACATACATCGGACGCCTGAGTGCGGGAAAGGGCCTCGATTACCTCCTCACTGCATTTCGAGACATCGCGCGGGAAAGCAAGGACTGCACGCTCGTTGTTGCAGGCGAAGATGCCGGATACAAGAAACAAGTCATCAAGCTGGCAAAACAGTTCGCAATCTCGGATCGTGTCATATTGCCGGGCTTTGTCACCGGGCCTGGGAAGCTGCAGCTTTTTGTAGACTCTGACTTAGTTGTGTATCCCGCCTCCTACGAGTCCTTTGGGTTAGTTCCGATGGAGGCACTCCTTTGCGGGAGGCCCATTGTCGTCTCAAGGGATTCTGGATGCGGCGAGTTGATTCAAAAGGCTCGGGCGGGCATCACGTTTCCGTCCGGAGACGTATCGTTGCTTAGGGACGCGATACTCATAGGCCTGCGAGGTGGTGAATCCATAAGCGAAACTGTGCGTCGCGGCCGAAGGTTCGTCATCGAGAACTTGGCCTGGAACCACATCGCAAGCGAGATGGAAGAGATATACCGAAACGCAATTGTGGGAGAGGACGGAACGGACTTTCCCGCTAAGACTGGCCCCGTGCGAGATGGATTGCTTCCTCGTAAGTCGAAATGAGCTTAGGGATGACCTTGTCCCACGTGAAGAGATTCGCGACACGGTCCATGCCCCTCCTCGCGAGGTCCGATCGTCTTCGAGGGTCTTCGGCCAAAGTCCTTATCGCAGTCGCCAAAGCACCAGCATTCCCTGCCGGAACAAGCACGCCCGCGTCGCCGACGACTTCGGGGATGGCGGAGACATCGCTCGCGACAACTGGAATCCCGCTGGCCATCGCTTCGATGAGGACGAACCCGAACCCTTCCATTAAGGAGGGGAACACGAAAACGTCTGCCTGCGAGTATAGCGCCGGCAGCTTTTCGTCATGTGGATCCGGTACATACCCAAGGAACGTCACGAAATCCCCAATGCCGAGCTTACGGGTCCTCTCCTTTAGTTCGGGGAGTTGCTTTCCGCCTCCAACCGTCGTGAGGCGTACCGGTATCCCCTCACGATGAAGGAGTGCGACGGCCTCGAGCAGGTAAACGATTCCTTTTCTGCGTTCATGATGGCCTACATACAAGATCTTGGTCTCGCCTGAATCGCTCCGGATTCTCGGTTTGAATCTTTCAGGGTTCACGCCCCAGTACACGACGCGGATCCTTTCTCCCGCGACGCCGAACATTCGCTCGACTGCACGGGCACTGGCCCGGGAGGGTGTAATGAGCAAGGTCGAGGCGTGATATCCCCGGGACTCGAGAATTCTATGAAAGGGTATGTACAGGAGGTCCTGAAGTCGCCAGATCCTGTCCGGGTGATGGAACGTTGTAACGATGGGCAGGTTTGCCCTCGTCAGGCTTGGCGCGGACGCGAGCGGGGTGAGACAATGCACAACGTCAGGACGAACTGTCTCCTTGAGAACACGCCCGACGCGAAACCCCCAAGTCCAGTAATGGGAGTCTCCGAGCGCTCCAAGACGCCCGATTGTCGTGGTCGTATCCGTGATGCGGTTGACGCGCGCCCGTCCATACCGCTCGAGAGCGGGGCCCCCATTCCAGAACGTCGTGACGACGGTGACCTCCAAGTCATGCGCTATGAACCCGTCGACCATTCCTTTCGCGAGACGCTCAATTCCCGCGTTTCTACCGGATCGAGGCATCGGAAACGCAGGGGTCGCAACGGCAACGTGCATTTCGGACTCCCAGGCTAGAAGTATCCCGCCGCCCTTGAGCCTTGTCCCCGCCGGTACGTGCGGCCTCGCCGGTCCCGAAGTGACCGGACCAAGCCTCGACGGGGGATAGTGCTGGCGATGGACCAATCTCCCATAGGCAGAGTCGGGATGGTCGACCTCCGGAAAGACGAGTTCGGTTGGACTACACGCGGCCACGGAGAAGATGGCGATGGCTGAGCCGATAGAGACGACCTCCCAAGAGAAGACACTCCACATCCGTGGGTTGTTTCAGCTCGCTCTCGTCGGGACTGCGTTCGCCGGATTGCGGCTGCTTCAATCTCCTTCGACTTTAACGTTTTTCGTCTTTGAGTCGGCGCTTGCCGTAACCCTGGGGGTTCTCGTATCCGGACGCCTCGCGCCAAGTAATCTACAGGAACCATCGCCCCAACGCGTTCGATCCGCGAAAGTTGATGGCGCGAACCATGCGACCTCCCGAGCGCGACTGGGACTCCTTGCCACTCGGTTGGGTCTCCCCTCGAGCGGGGATGTCGAGGACCTCAGCGCGTCAATCGGGAAGTTCGTGAGCGGGGGTTCGAGCTCTGCGCGGAGAGTGATGGACGAAGGATCCGTGGCCGATTCCGTGGTCTCACGAATTGCACCGCCCGCGTACCGCTACGAACCCGCTCGGACGTCCGCCGCGATGGCCAAGTATCTCCGTTCCCTCGCCGCAGAGGGGAGCGACCTCCTCTCTCTGTCCCAAGACCTTCGCATCGAATCGACCGCCTATGGGACCGTGCTCACGAAAGCACGGGCGGCATCGAAGGCCGGGGCGGCGGACCGAGCGGTCCGGATCCTCGAGGAGGGCAACCAGGGGCTGAGGAAGCACCTCCAGGGTCGGATCAGCGGGGACTTGACGGGATTTCAGAGTCGATCCCGTCGCGCGTACCTTGGGCTGAGCACGGTTTTCGTCGTTTTCGTGGCGATCGCCCTCCGTTCCCTCGCCTCAGCTCTGTACGTTCCCCCCACGGAGTTCTACCTGTACCTCGCCATCGCCACGGCCGCTCTGTCTCTGAACGCCCAGCTCGGCGGGAATCGCCGTCCCGTCGGAGTTCTCGTCCAGATCATGGTTCTGGCCGTCGTGCTCAAGTTCTATTTCTTCTACCTCAATCCGTACCTCTACACGTCCGACAGTTTCTTCCATTTCCTCGGTGTGGAGGCGATTGCGAACACCGGTCACATCCCGGCGTCCCTCGGTCATTATCTCTACTTCCCCGGTCACCACGTCTTCGGGTTCGCGGGAGCGAGCATCACCGGCTTGCCCCTCGCCCTGTTTGGCGTGTTCGCGTTTCTGGCGCAGATCGCAGCAATCCCAATCACCTATCTCATCGGACGCGAGATTGCGAGCCCGAGAGTGGGACTCTTCGCCGCAATCCTCACCGCGCTTTCGGTCTTCTTCTTCCTCGCCACGATCCCCCTTCCGTCTCTCTTCGGATTCGTGTTCATGTTTACTGCGATCTACGCCCTGATAAAGATGAAAGAATCTCTCTCCGGGGCGTGGTTTGCAATCTTCTGGATCTCGGCCCTTGGAGCGTTCTTCTCCCATGCGGTCTCGGCTCTCGTCCTGTTACTCGCGCTCCTCATCCGGTTCGTCCATACCCGGCTGCAGGGGCAGCGCGCGACCGCAATCCGACCGAGCGCGACCCCTGTCCTGTCGTACGGCGTCGTGTACGCAGGGTATCTGGCGTTCATCGCGTTGGTTTCCTTCGAGGTGTTCGTAAGAAGTGTCTTCGCCCCGACGCAGGAAGCCGCTCTCGCGACGGCGCCGCAACAGACGCTGAGCATAACGACGGCCTACATCTTGCAGAGTGCCGTCGCTCCATTGGGCATCGCGATCCTGCTCTTCTTCGCGGCCTTCGGGATGTTTTCCCGACCCGGAATCTCCCCGTCGGAACGACGATACCTCGTGCTTCTCGGAGGAGCCTTCATCCTGATCCCTGCGCTCGAAGTCGCGACCCAGAGCTACCGGGCGCAGTCGACCCGACTTCTGGCCTACATGGCGATCCCGCTCGTCCTGCTCGGGGCCCACGGCGTCGTGAGCGTGAATCGGCTCTTCCGTTCCTCTCGCCGCCTCGGAAGCGTTCTCGTCCCCGTGTTCCTCGTGGTCGCGTTCGTGAGTTCCTCCACGTACCTCACGACGAATGATGAGCGGGCCCTGTTCTCCTCCATCCCTGCGATCCCCACCCACATCACGGAAAGCGCCCTCGCGAGCAGGGAGTTCCTGGCCCTCTCGACGGAAGACGTCGTGGCCTACATGGACTTCGGCTCGTGGCTCTACTTCAATGAGAACGGCATGCGGGCCCGGAACGCCCTCATGATGCAGACGGGGACGCTCGATGAATTCACTGGCACCGGAAGGTCGTTTGTTGTCCTAAACGTCCACTTCACTCCCTATGGGAACCCGTACGCAGGGATCCTCCTTGACGTTTCGTCGATCAGGAGGCAGCTTGGGGACGCCCAAGCCTCCCGGGTATTTGACGCGGGAGATGTTCAGGTCTACATCGTGCCTTGATGCGAATCCAGGCGATTCAATGAGAGTGCTTTGGGTCACGACGTTCCCGCCGCGGAGGTGTGGAATCGGCGACTATGCCGCCGACCTAGCATCCCACATGTCGAGGAATCAGGACCCGGAGCTGCGGATCGTCACGTATCCCGATGGAGTGGCCCAGAGGGTGGCGCGGGAGAACGGCTTCGAAGTGTCACGAAGCCTCGGGGGGGCCTCCCCGAACGGAAATCTTGCGGCGGAGATCCGTTCCTTCGACCCCGACCTCCTGCACCTCCAGAGCGCGTCCTTCCTTCATCGGCCGTTCGTGAACGCAGCGGTTGCCGCGTGCGAGGTTCCGCTCATCACCACGGTCCACGACACTCCGGGATCGTGGAGGGCCTTCAGAGTCGTGAGAGGGCTTCGGAGGGTTTACGCGAGATCGCGCCGCCTCCTCATCCACTCCCCTGAAGTGGGACGCATCCTCTCCGGCCTTCACGCCGTGGATGCGGAACGAATTGTGACCCTCCCCCACGGGGTCGATCTGGACAAGTATTCCCCACGCGCACCGACGGGGGATGCGCTCCGTACCTATGGGCTGTCGGGCCGACGGATCGTTCTCTTCTTTGGCTTCGTTCGGCCGGGAAAGGGGCTGGAGACGCTCCTGACCGCCTGGCACCGGATCGAGGCCTCGCATCCCGACACCGTCCTCGTCCTCGCGGGAGGAATCCCGAGCGACCCCAGGCGGTACCACCTGCTTCTGAAGAACGAAGCCGACTATCCCCGCGAGTTGATGACCTTGGCCGCGGCCCTCGGAATCTCGGACCGGCTTCTCTCCACGGGCTATGTGCCGGGGCACCTCGTGCCGGGTCTACTCGCATCATCCGAGGTCGTCGTCCTACCCTACGTCAACGCGATTCACCAGAGCGGACCGTTGCACAAATCCCTCGCCTCCGGTCGCGCGATCGTCGCCACCAACATCGGTGGGTTTCGGGAGTTGCTTGAGGATGGGCGGGACAGCATTCTCGTCCCTCCTGGAGAACCCGAGCCGTTGGCGGATGCAATCGGGGGACTCCTCGACGACCCTGCGAGGGCTTCCGACATCGCGACGCAAGCTCGCGAGAAGGCCGAGAAAAGCCTGGGTTGGTCGGCGGTCGCCGCGCGGACCCTCGAGGTTTATCAATCTCTGTTGACAGCCGTCGCCGTCTCGTAGGCGGCCCTGTCGGTGCCTGAGGCGTCTTCTTCGTGCGGCTCCTGCCGAGCTGGCCGTGCTACCTGCGCGCGACGAAACATGGCCTGAGGTCCCTAGCATGGATTCGCATATGAAGAAGACCTACTCAATCTGCGTCGCAAACTGGAATTCGGCAAACACCGTCCGTCGCTGGGCCTCGTCTCTGCTTGCGAACTTGAGCGGCGACGACGAGGTCATCATCGTCGACGGCCAAAGCACTGACGGGTCCCAGGAGTATCTTCGACAGCTGTGCAAGAATCACGGATTCAGGTTTGTCTCAGAAAAGACCAACATCGGCCAAGCACGACAGCTCGCCTTCCGGTTGGCCGAAGGCGACTATATCATCGCCCACGTCGACACGGACGACGTACTTGTGTCCCTGCAAGAGGCGAAGCGGCTTTACCACGAGGTCGTGGAACGGGATCCGATGACCGGCGAACAGCGCGCCTTCGTCTGTAGGGGGTTCTTCATCATCCCTCGCTGGATGCTCGAAGAAGTCGGCGGATATCCCGACCTCCACTTCTACGAGGATCAGCTCGTGGCTTATCGCCTGGCGGCACGAGGTCGGCTAACGGCGTCTTGGAAGGTTTCCGCCAGGGCCGCCGGAAAGGACCCCAAGAAGCGTCGGCTACCTTTCCGGCTGCGCTATTCCTTCTGCCGAGTACGCGATGGCCTTCGCCTGGGGATATTCGACGCCCGCAACGCCCAAGGTGCACTCCTTCTCCTTCCCGCGTTATTTGCATCGCTTCCCATGGCTCACTACGAGTTTCGAAGGGACTGGTGGAATCTGGACGTCCACCGGGACGAATACGTACTGCCTTGGATCAACCGAGAAGGCCTCTCCCACAAGCTCCTGCTTGAGGAACTCGAAAGAGGACGCTCAAGCGAGGCTACTGGCTGAGGTTTCAGGATTTCTGCACTCTCGAACGCCATGCTGACGAAAAGGCGAGACCCATGCGTGTCCTGATGCTGAACGCCGACCTACGGGGCATGGCATCATTCTGGCGCTGCTGGCACCTAGCTCGAGAGCTCGCACGGCTCGGCCACGAGATATGCCTCGTCACAGTGTCCCGCGACCGACGCATCATGCCGCGGAGAGAACGAATTGATGGCGTGACCCTGATCGAATCGCCAAATCTCCTCGACCTTGTATACGGTGTTGGCGCGGGCTATG
>Ga0209619_10000402_pt1 | contig 30224 bp, 27 predicted proteins | sample Rifsed16ft3_FD_184011 | JGI IMG/M metagenome (GOLD analysis project Ga0209619, IMG submission 184011) | Soil microbial communities from Rifle, Colorado, USA - sediment 16ft 3 (version 2) | ecosystem: Environmental > Terrestrial > Deep subsurface > Rock core/Sediment | place: Rifle, Colorado... | reverse complement strand
ATGACTTATCTCGTAGGGAAAAAGCTCTATGGCAACCTTGTGGGAATCTTAGCGGGAGTGGCCGTTGCTTTTAATATCAACTTCTTGGAATATGCAACCTCTGGGGCATCAGAGACCCTATTTACTTTCGAAATAGTTCTTGCTGCGTACCTATTTGTATTAAGGAAGAGATGGGCTTCCGTTGCAGGATTATTAGTGCTAATTCTCATGTACTTCACCCGAGCACAGGCAATTATCTATATTTTCGGATTACTTCTTTTGTTTTTTGTTCTTAATTTTTCTATAAAAAAAGCACTGGGCTATTTCGTGGCGACTTTCATAGCAGGATCGTTATTATTTTTCTTAACTTCCAAGCAAGGATTATTCGCTGTTACCCAACATCTTCCTGGCGTTTCTTCGTCCGACGCCCTAAGAGGAGCAGTTCAAGAACTTACTATATCGGGATTATTCAAAAAGGTTTTCTACAATATATATAACTTCTATCGTCTTCTTCCTCAAATTGCCTCTCCGTATATGTGGGCGCTTTTTGTTGTGGGACTTATAAAATTGGGGAAAGATAGAGCCGAAAATTCTCTCAAGATTGCTACCATATTTATGGTTGCGTTAACATTTCTTGTTGCCGCTCTGACGATTCCTCTTTTCAGATACCTCCATCCTGTCGTTCCTCTGGTTTATCTGTTTGCTGTAGCTACCCTGGTTTGGATTGTTGGCCAAATAATTAAAGACAGAAAGAAGATTGCAATAATTTCCTCCGTTTTAATTTTTCTTTTTGTGGTTGGGCAGACGCTTGGGGTTATTTTCCTCGATTCAAGATATAAGGCAAAGACAGTTAATAAAGGAAAGCCACCAGTTTACGTGATTTTTTCAAGAATCCTTAAAGAAAATACGGATCCTGAGAATGTTATCGTTACAAATCTTGATACTTGGGGCAGTTGGTACGGGGAAAGAAGAACAGTCTGGTATCCTCTTAAACCCGAACAGCTGGATTTAAAAGATATCGAAAACCCATTTGATGCATTATTTCTAACCAATTATCTAATGGATGACGAGAATTACTATATGGGGGAGGAATGGAGACAGATTTTCGAAAATCCAAAATCTCCCAAAGACGAATTCATTGCAAAGAACTATAAATTTGCTGGAGAATTTAAGGTTTCTGCGGATGAAACTTACGAGAAGCAGGAAGGCCGCGCCATACTTCTGGTGAGAAAGTAACCATGCCTCTTTCCGACCAAGAAATAATTAAGAAGTACAAAGTTAAACCCTCAGAAAAAATTCTGGACATTGGCGGAAGCATGAAACAACACCAGGAGCTTGAAATTGATACTCTGGTTGATATTTTAAGGCCAGAAGAAGTTCCTTATACTCCAGGTAAACTTCTTGCCAAAAATTTTGTTCGTTTGGATCTTACGAGAGAAAGATTACCTTTTACCAATAAAGAATTTGATTTTTGTTTTTGCAGTCACACCCTTGAGGACTTAAGCTACCCTTTCTTAATATTAGAGGAAATGGAAAGAGTTGCGAAAAGGGGACTGATCATTACGCCGTCTTTTGGTTCCGACCTGGTTTTCTCCCATATAGATTTTACCGACTGGCTTACCGGTGCAAGAAGGGTTCCGGGGTTTGGGCATCACAAGTGGCTTTTTTATGAAAGTAAAGGTGTTATGCAAATTGTTCCCAAAAACTACGCTGTCTTATATAGTGGCGAATTCCACATTACCGAATGGTCAGGAGAAGAGGAATTTGAATATTACTGGGAAGGAAAGATTAAGTATAAAGAGATAAAAGAATTAGACGTTCATGCCCTGATTGGTCTATACCGTGATTTTATAAAAAAGAATCGAAGTAAGATTCGAAAAGGACCTGTTCTTTTCTACCTCGATAATCCTCTTCTGTATCTTAAAGAAATTTTCAAGATTATTACTGGAAGGGGTTACGGCTTCACATACAGAAAAAAGCCACCTCGAAAGTGGTAAAATTCTTCTAGTGAGAAAGTATTTTGACCAAGCTTTCGGCCTTGCCAGATCCCAAACCGCCAAAGATACATATATCCTTTTTGTAGGAAATATTGCAGGCGCTTTCCTGGGTTTCGTTTTTACCCTTATAGTTGCTAGGGCCCTGACGGTTTCTGATTTTGGAATTTTCTCTGCAGCCGCAAACCTCGTCGTTATTTTTTATTCTATTTACGACCTGGGGCTTTCTGGGGGTCTTATCAACTTTGTAGCTGAGGCTTATGCGAAAAAGAGACTGGATGAGGAGAGAGCATACATAAAGGCCGCTTTTATCTTAAGATTTTTGGCTTACCTCTTCCTTTCGCTTCTTGTTTTTATTTTTGCTCGTCAAATTTCAGTAAGATTTTTGGCAACCGATGATATTAGGGTCGCCTATTGGGTTTCAGCAATTTCCTTCGGATTTATGTTTGAAGGAATATTTTCTCCCATTCTTCAGGCGGAGAAAAGATTTTTACCATCGGTTTTGGTAACAGGTTCCATAGGAGTAGTCAGGCCCTTGGTGGCAGGAATTTTGTTTCTGGCCGGAGGGCTGACTTTGGGTTCAGCCCTTTTCTCTTTTGCCCTAGGGACTGCGGCTTCCATATTTGTAGGATTTGCTTACGTTGGGTTGGGCTTCCTTTTTGCAAAAGCAACCAAGGAAGTTTACACCCGCTTGATAAAATTCTCGGGTTGGCTCGGGGTCAACCGGATAGTTTCAGGAATCTCCGGAAGACTGGATATTACTATGCTCGCGGCAATGGTGGGGGCAACTGCTACGGGTCTTTATTCGATTCCCTCGAGGCTTACAAGCTTTGTAGTGGTTCTGGCATCCAGTTTTTCCGCCGTCTTGGCACCGCGCCTTGCCTCTTTCGGAAAGAAGGAGGAAGAGAGGAAATATCTTATTAAGGCCACCCTGGCAACGGGCGGAATAATCATCGCGGTTATCGTTTGGATACTTATTGCCAAGCCCTTTATCCTTATTCTGTTTGGAGAAAAATATCTCGAGGCAGTTCCCATCTTTCAGGCGCTGACCACATCCATGATTCCCTTTCTGATAGCGGCCGTTCCATCCGTTGCCATAATTTATTCGATTAAAAAGCCTGTTTTTATAGGAGCCTTCGCTTTCTTTCAGGTTGCCGCCATGTTTTTCCTGAATCTGGTTTTGATTCCTAAATTCGGAGTTTTCGGACCCACGATTACATTTGGGGCCGTTAATAGCATATTGGCAATTTATACCTGGGCTATAGTCATAAAACATTATTGGTTATCAAAATGAAGATTTGGGCCCACATGCTGGTTAAAAACGAGGAAAAGTACCTCTGGTATGCGGTTTTAAGTGTGGTCGATTACGTCGATAAAGTTCTTCTTTGGGATACAGGAAGTACCGATAAAACCCTGGAGATTTGCAAAAAATTTCAGGAAAAATTTCCAGAAAAGATTGATTTCCGTCAGGTTAAAATTTCCTCAGCCGAGGAATTTCCGAAAGTACGGCAGGAAATGCTTGATGCTACAGATGCTGACTGGTTTTTGGTTGTTGATGGGGATGAAGTCTGGTGGGAGGGTTCAATCAAAAAAGTTATTGTCGCGATCAAGAAAAAGGGAGATCAAATTGAGTCCGTGGCTGTTCCCATGATTTATCCCATCGGAGATATATACCATCGGCAGGAAGAAGCCGCAGGCGGATATCACCTCGTTGGCAAGAGGGGGCACATATCTTTAAGGGGAGTTAACAAAAATATTCCCGGCCTTTCTGCTTCCAAACCCCACGGAACCTTTGGCTGGACCGATATCGACGGAAAAATGATTCAGGACAGAGACCCCCAGAAAGTCTTTTTTGTAGAGGCACCTTATATGCATTTTTCTCACCTTCCCCGTGCGGGTAGCGTAGAGGACGAGAAAAGAGTTGTTAAAAGACCACAAAAGCTAAAACACGAGTTGGGCGAAGCCTTTCCCAAAGACTACTATTATCCAGAAGTGTTTTTCAGGAAAAGTCCCAAAATTGTTCCTTCTCCGTGGGAGAGGATGGATTCGGGATTTTATCTAAGAGCTTTGGCGGAGACCCCTTTTAGAAAAATTAAGAGAAGGTTATTAAGACCCAAGGTGGGTTACTAAATGAGGTCTAAATTAATAAAAGTTTGGGAAAAAGAGGAGTATTACAAGTTGGCAGAGAGGGGTAGTCGCAATGTGAGACATCCTGCAATGAAACTCCTGGGAAAAATTATTAGATCGTCCTTAAGAATCTTAGACTTAGGTTGCGGTGAAGGAACAAGACTTAATTATTTGTGTAAGAATCCGGATTCTTGCGTTGGTGTAGATATAAGCTCGAAGGCCGTCGAGATTGCCAAGAAGAAATACGCCAGAATTTCCTTTTTAAACGCCAATTTGGAAAAGCTCCCCCTAAAAGATGAAAGTTTCGATTTGGTCTATAGCGCATTTGTTTTAGAGCATTTGGATCAACCAGAGAGAGTTATCAATGAGGCAGTCAGAGTATTAAAAAAGGGCGGTCGGATGTTGTTGGTTGCCCCTAACTACGGATCTCCCAACCGGGCATCTCCCCCATTTCGCGGTTCCAGATTAGGAAAGTTATTTCTCGGTTTTTTTGATGACTTGACTAGACCCTTCATTAAGTTGGATAAACTCGGGTGGGAGAAGGTTAGACCTTTGGCTAACGAACGAAAGTACGAAATGGATTGGGATACCACAATTGAACCTTATCTGGGAACTTTGGGGAAATACTTACGGCCCCGTGGCTTAAAAATGGAGGTTTCATCTTCTTGTTGGTCCGAGGAGGAAAAAGGAGCTAAAATTTATCAGAGGATATTCCGTTTTTTGGGAGAAAAAGGTGTTTACCCTTTTTCTTATTGGGGTCCGCACCTTTTATTGATGGCAAGAAAGTAAAATTCTATGAAACGATTTTCTTTTCTTATTAATAGGAATTACCTTTTTGTTGGATTACTGTTCGCTATTCATTTTTTTCTTTTAGTTTCTTTACGCTTCACCGCGTGGCCAGAAATGCTTACTTGGCCCTACCTTATTCTTAAAGAATGGCTTCCATATGAAGACATTGCTATCGTTCATACACCATTACTTCTTGCCGACTTATCTATTTTTTACAAGATATTCGGGGTTGGGCTAATTCAACTAAAGGCTTATACCTGGATTTTGATACTTTTGACCGATGTACTTATTTTTTGGGTTGCCAGAAAGCTTTTGGGGTACAAAGAGGCGATACTAGCGCTTCTGTTTTACATTCCTTTCCAGATTTTCTATGAGGGAAACGGTCTCTGGTTTGATTTGGGTTTGGCACCCCTGGCCCTTCTTACCTATTACGCTCTTAAACAGAAAAAATATTTATGGATAGGAATTTGGTGGGGATTGGCCTTTTTGACAAAACAAACAGCGTTTTGGTTTTTAGTCCCAACCGGATTTTTCTTGGTTCAGGATTTTAAAACAAAGAAGATTAGAAAAGTCATCTTAGGGTCTTTGATAGTTTTTGCTATTGCCTTTGTTATCTTTTTAGTCTTGGGTATTTGGGGAGATTTTGTACATTGGGCATTTGAGTTTGGGATACTGAAGCTTCCCAGAGCAGAAGGACAAATTTATTTGCCTGGTCTTCGACAGCTTTTCGTATCTTTAGTTCCTTTTGTTGTCTTGATACCTTTGTTTTTTGAAAAGGGCAGAAAAAATCTGGATTTGATTATCTGGGCGCTTTTCGGGCTATTGGGGGCGTATCCGAGGTTTGAACTGTTCCATTTCCAACCCGCCCTTCCATTTCTGGCGATGGGGGCGGGGATTGTGCTGGCAAAATTTATTGACAAGAAATCTGTTTTGGTTTTACTGGCTCTCGGTTATTTGGTTTTGATTTATGTTCTTGTGGGAAAACTTTGGCTGAAAGGAACAAGGTTTTTTGAACCAGAGGTTTTGGAGGTTGCCGCCTACATAAAGAAGAATACAAACCCGGGTGAGGAAATCTATGTAATCAACGCTTGGGACAGCCTTTATGTATTATCCGGTACCGTTCCCGCAACCCGGCCCTGGATTCCTCACCTTTCTTGGTATATGGAGCTTCCCGGAGTTCAGGAGGAAATGGTTTCGGATTTGACGAGAAATCATCCTCGGTTAATCGTGCAGGGAGAGTATGACAAAGAAGGCCTTGGTGCCTATAGGCCCGTAAAGGTTACTGAGTTTATTTCGCAAAACTATAAAGTAAGCGATAAAATTGGGAGATATCTGATACTTACTCCAGCCTATGAAAATTTTGTTTTTAAATATTTACCAGAATAAAGTCGCCAGGGGTGCGGAAAGGTTTGTTTACGAGCTTGGCCTCCGGCTTAAAAAAAATCACCAAGTCGATATAATTTCTTCGGATAAAGTTCCAGTACGAAGGTGGCCCTTTGTTTGGAGAAGCTTTTTAGATCCCCAAGGAATCCAAATTTGTTTATTTACCCTCAAAAGTCTTTCCAGAATCTGGAGGGAGAAATACGATATCGTAATTCCCCTCAACGGAGGTTGGCAGCCGGCATGGGTTCGGCTCGTGACTTGGTTATATGGGGGTAAAGTTGTAATTTCTGGTCAGTCCGGAATGGGTTGGGACGACAGGAACAATCTTTGGTCTTTCCCCAACGCGTTTGTCGCTCTTTCCGGCAAAGCCAAGAGATGGGCCAGACAGGTCAATCCGTTGGTAAAAGCAAGCTATATTCCCAACGGTGTGGATACGACAAAGTTTAAACCCGAAGGACCAAGTATAGGAACAAACCTCAAAAAACCTATTGTTGTCTGTCAGGGAGCCCTCACCAAAGGCAAAAGAATTGATTTGGCAATTAAAGCTGTTGCAAAACTAGGGGATGCTAGTCTTTTGGTAGTTGGCGACGGCGAACTTAAAGAAGAAATAAATAAATTGGGAAATGAGCTTCTAGGAGATAGATTTCAGCTGATTAAGGCTCCATTCGAGGATATGCCCAAGGTCTATCGGGTTGGAGATGTTTTTACTCTTCCCTCGGAGGCTTATCATTCATTCGAAATTGCCCTGGTGGAGGCCATGGCCTCAGGCCTTCCCGTTGTTGCAAATTCCGATGACATTCGAAGGCAAATAGTGGGCAGGGCAGGAGTTTTGGTGGACCCGACCAACATTGACGCTTATGCGATTGCTTTGGAGAATGCTCTAAGGCTTAGGTGGGGGAGACGACCCCAAAATCAGGCAAAGAAATTCGATTGGGACAAAATCGCGGTTAAATACGAACAGCTTTTTGAAAGTCTCCTTAAATGAAAGGGAAAAACTTACTGGTTGTTGTACTTGTCTTTCTTGGCCTATTTGTAAGACTCTATAATTTCAAAGAGAGAATGACCTTCGGTCCCGAGCAGGCAAGAAGTCTGGTTGTTGCCGGAAGATACATTACCGAAAAGCCATCGCTTTTGGGCCAGGAATATTTCAGAGTTACCTCCGAAGGCCATAAATTATTCTCTGGAGCGGTCTTTAACTATTCGCTTGTACCTCTACAGCTTTTATTTAATTTCGACCCCCTTCCCATCACCGTGTTTTTTGCTTTCTTGAATGTTTTTACCGGGCTGGTACTTTTTTGGGTTGCCAGGAAAATATTCGGTTACAGCTTTGCGGTTCTTTCTTTGGGACTATTTCTTTTCAACGATTACATGATTTATCACTCAACCTTTATCTGGAACTATAACTACCTGCCCTTGGTGGGAATCCTTTGCTTTTATCTTTTGTATCAAATGAAGAAGAACTCCAAAAGGTTGTTGTTTGTTTTTTTTCTGGGAATTCTTTCAGGACTTGGGGTAAGCCTGCAATATTTATTTGCGCTCTTGGGGTTAGGTGTATTTTTATACGTTCTGTGGTTTAGTAAAGAAAAGATAAAAGCCTCTGCAATTTTTGTTTTTGGCGCTATCTTGGGAAATCTGCCCATGGTTATCTTTGACTTGAGGCACAATTTTTACCATCTTGTGACAGCTTGGCAATATTTCCTTGGTGCTTTTAAAGGGGGAAGCGGGGTGCAGCTGGCCTATTACCATTTCTTGCCCCTTTGGCCGATATTTTTGATTTTGCTTTCGTTCGTTGTGGTTAAACTCCTAAATAAAAGTAAGCCATTGGGAATCTTGGCAGTTATCGCCTACCTTTATTTGAGTTTGACTTCCCCCAAGGTCTCTTTCGGAAAAGCGGTCGGCATGCCCGATGGATTGACTTATGGGGATGTGATAGAAGCTTCCGAAAGTATTGCGAAGGATGTTCGTGGAGACTTTAATGTTGCCAGTCTTTTGGATTTCGATACCCGCGGCTATATCTTAAGGTACCCCGTGGAGTTTATGTATTGGAAAAAGCCCAAAGGGGACGAAGATTATTCCGGAACTCCCTTTCTTTATGTTTTGGCCGAGAGAAGTTACAATTTTGAGGATCCGGGAGTCTGGGAATTAAGAGTCAATCTGCCGTATAAGAGCGAAATCTTAAAAGAGATTGACCAAAGATATGCTGTTTTTAGATTGACCCATGAAGATTAGTGTAATTATTCCAACATTCAATGAAGAAGAGGTAATGGGCGAATGCCTGAAGTCTTTAGTGGGGCAGAAAGATAAAGATTTCGAGGTAATAGTTGTCGATGACGGTTCAACCGATGGAACTCTAGACATTATTAAAAGGTTTGATGTCGGCGGTTTGGAGTTAATGGTTTTAAAACAGAACCATAAAGGGCCTGCGGCCGCCAGGAATCTGGGGGCGGAAAAATCAAGAGGAGAAATATTGGTTTTTGTCGACGCCGATATGACTTTCGACAAAAATTTCCTCAAGAATTTAGTCAAACCGATATTAGGGGGTAAAGTCCAAGGAACCTTTTCCAAATACGAATATGTTTCAAACTGGGATAATGTTTGGGCGAGATGCTGGAACATAAACCAAAATTGGGAGAAGGGAAGACGTCATCCCAAAAATTACCCGGATAAACAGAAGGTTTTTAGGGCCATAACCAAGAAAGAATTCGATAGGGTAGGGGGTTTTACCCCGGGAGGCTATACGGACGATTATAGCCTTTTTGAAAAACTTGGATATATGGCCGTTTCGGCTCCAGGAGCCATTTTTTATCACGAAAACCCGTCAGGCCTCACGGAGGTTTTTAGACAGGCAAAGTGGTCGGGAAAAAGAAAATACAAGTTTGGTCCTTTAGGCTACATAATTGCTCTCATTAGAGCGTCTTTTCCTATATCGGTGATTTTGGGACTTATTAAGGCTTTTATTAATGGAGAATCTAGATTCCTGTTATTTAAAATAGTTTACGATTTTGGGATTTTTGTAGGGATACTGGAGCAGCTTTTTTTGGGAAAACAAACTAAATAGGTCTCGAGAAAAGAAAAACTTTCCATTCGGAATCGGGAACTTCCCAACTCTCAACTAGAGGACCGTTTCTAAAATAATTCATCTCGTATCCGGGATCTGCCCTCAACGCTTCCGAATTGGCAGTTGTTATGACAAACAGAGCGTCGGTTATTTGGTATTCCTCTTTAGTCCTTAGATTTACTCCCTTAAGAAGAAGCAGGTCTCTATACCTTCTGCCGTAGATATTTGGATCCTCGCTTGCCAAGACCGCTAAATTTACATTCTTGAGGTCACCTCTTCTTACTTCTTCCTCAATGATACCCGCTATTTGGCGGGTTGCAGCGATATTACCTTCCCAGGTGACCTTTGTTATTTGTTTAGGGAAAGAAATGATGGATGAAACCAGGATAACAGCCAGAGAAAGGTAGGAAAAAATCTTTCCGGCCCTTTTTCTTGGATAGATAAGATATAGAACAAAGAAAGGAAGTGCAGCAAGTATGTAATGGGGGTAAAAGTTTTTTACCATGGTTACTCCCAAGAGCTGAAAGACAAAAACAGCAATATATGGAAGGGCTTTTGAGCGGACTTTTAGATCCCAGAAAATTAAAACAACCGTTAAGGCGAGAAGCAAATATTTTAAAAGTTCCGATTGGGTAAAATACTTGAAAGTTTCCGACACCACCAAAATACCATTAGAAAGCAAAGATGCGCCTTCTTGGGAGCCTCCAAGATAGTTAAAGTAGAGAATTCTTGAAAGGAAAAGTCCAGGAGGATGGCTAAGATCAAAAATTACGAAGGGAAGAAGAGAAACTACCATTCCGGAAAAGAAAGCGAGAAAGTCGTTGAACTTTTTTTCTTTCAATCCTTTGAAAAACAAAACAGCGGCAAGTCCGGCTCCCGCAAAGATGGAAAGATAGTGTAGATGCAAGGCCAGGCCCATAAAAAGACCCGAGACAAATTTTGAAAAGTCGCCTTTTCTTAAAAGAAAAATTAAAGACAGGCTTACCCAAAAAGGTATCAGATTTGGGTTCCAGGCCCACCTTCCCGTTTCAACCAGGGGATACCAAAGGATAAGAACAGGAAGGGCCAGATAAAGGATTTTTTTGTTGACCTTAAAGACTAGGTATGCCAGGAGTCCTACTGTTAAAACTCCCCAGAATGCGGCTCCGATTACCGGTGAGATAGGGTCGAAATTTCCCAAGATGGCAAAAGGCAAAAACATGTAGTAAGAAATGGAGCCGAAGACCTTATTTCCATCCTCCGAGATAGGTCCTATCAGGGTCAGATTTTTGTCTTGGTATATCTGGCGCATTCTTACCAGGTCGCTTGATTCGTCCCAGACGAATCTTGCCGTTTTGTCTAGGTTATAGAAGCGGGAAAACAAAAGAAGAAGAGTAAAAAGGACAAAAATAATAATCTTCGCCAATCTATTAAGTCCAAGTGTCATTTCAAGTCACTTATCGTAAAATAATAGTAGCACAACTTATGCTTGGGATTTTGAAAAAAGGAATTCCTGCCAGTTTTATTTTGCCGGGGATACTGGCTTTAAGCCTGGTCTTAAGATTTATAGTGATTAACCAGTCTTTGTGGCTGGACGAGGCGATAGGTGCGCTTGTTGTCAAAAGCCAAAGCTACTTACAGATTCTTAAAGAATTTCCACTACACGATAATCATCCACCTCTTTATTATCTTGCCCTGAAATTCTGGACGGATATATTCGAATATTCAGAGGTTGCCTTAAGAAGCTTATCGGTTGCTTTCGGAGTAGGGACTGTCTTTCTGGTTTATAGAATCGGAAAACTTATAAGTCCTAGGCTAGGAATTCTGGCTTCACTACTTCTGGCAACTTCTCCTTTCGCCATTTATTATTCTCAGGAGGCAAGAATGTACGCCATGGCCGCTTTTTTGGCAGCGGCAGCTTTTTATTTTTTCCTTCAAAAAAAGTGGATTTTCTTTTCAATTTCCATAACCGCCCTGGTATTTACTGATTACATGCCGGTGTTCCTTCTGCCAGTTTTTTGGATAATCGGATTCCTTGGCAAAAAAGACAAAGGTTGGTGGAAGAGTTTTGCCCTAAGCCACGTTCCTCTTTTAGTGTTGGGGTTGGCTTGGGCGCCTATTTTTCTGGCTCAATCGGCTGCGGGTCGTTGGCTGGTACAAAACCTTCCCGATTGGCAGAAGATTGCCGGGGGAGCGACGTTCAAACAGGTTGTCTTGGTTTGGATGAAATTTACGCTGGGTAGAATTTCTCTTGCGAATAAGACTCTTTACTACTTTTTGGCGGCAGTTTCCTCGATACCATTCATAGTGATTCTTTTTAAGGCCTGGCAAGAAAGAAAAAGGATTCTGGGTTTCTGGTTCTGGCTTCTTGCCCCTTTGCTATTGGGGTTTCTTGTTTCATTTTTCTTCCCCGCCTTTATTTATTTCAGGTTCCTTTACGTAGTTCCCGCGTTTTACCTCCTTCTGGGTTGGGGAGTAGTTAATTTTAAGAATTCCCGAATTCAATATTCTCTTCTTGCTGCCTTATTGGCTGTAAATTTTATCGGCTGGGGTATTTATGTAAGCCAGCCCCGTCAGCAGAGGGAACAGTGGAGGCAGGCTGTTACCTTTGTGGAAGAAAAAGCAAAATCCAATGAGGCGGCTCTTTTTAACTTTACCGAACCCTTCGCTCCTTACCAGTGGTATTCAAAAAATACGGTCAAAGCGGTAGGAGGAACAGATTTTCTCCTGGCAAATGAAGAAAAAACCAGAGAAATGACCAGAAAAGCGCTTTCGGATATAAAAGGGGTCTATTATTTCGAATATCTTTGGGAACTACACGACCCGGGAAGGATAGTAGAGAAGGAGATAAAAGAAGAGGGCTTTATAAAAGTTTCCGCCTTTGATTTCCCGGGAGTAGGTATAATAGGCTACTGGAAAAGACTATGAAGATAGCCATAGATATATCCCAAATCGTTTATGGAACAGGAGTCTCGGTATATACCGAGGAGCTTGTCAGAAATCTTCTTAAACTTGATTCTCAGAACGAATATCTTTTTTTTGCCGGAACCTTAAGACAAAGAAGTTATTTAAAAAAGTTTATTTCGACTCTTTCGGGCAGGTTTAGCTCAAAAGTAGTTATCCTTCCTCCAACCTTGGCGGATATTATCTGGAACAGGCTTCATATTTTACCCATAGAGAAATTAATCGGAAATGTGGATGTTTTTCACTCCTCCGATTGGACCCAGCCTCCCTGTTCTTCCTTTAAAGTTACGACAGTTCACGACCTTGCGCCCTTGCGGTTTCCCAAGCTTACACCTGCGAGAATTTATAATGCCCACAAAGAAAGATTGGAGTGGGCTAAGAAAGAGGTTGACAGGGTAATCGTCCCCTCTGAGGCCACAAAGAGCGAACTTATCGAGTATGGATTTAGTCCCGAAAAGATTAGGGTTATTCCAGAGGCTCCAGGCTCGATTTATTTTAGAAGGGTAGAGGAGGAGGTAGAGAAAATCAAAACAAAGTACAGAATTCGCAATAAGTATATTCTTTCGGTAGGCGTTGGCCAGAGAAAAAATACGGAAAGGTTGATTAAGGCTTTTGAACTTGCCAGAGCCGGGAAAGATTTAAAGCTGGTTTTGATAGGAAGGCCACAAGATAAAATCGGGGACGACCGAAATGTTTTCTTTTTGGGACACGTTCCTACCTCGGATAAGCCTGCGCTTTATTCCGGGGCTGAGGCTTTGGTTTACCCCTCCCTTTATGAGGGCTTTGGACTTCCCATTCTGGAGGCTTTTTCCTGTGGAACTCCCGTTGTTACCTCAAATACCTCAAGTATGATTGAGGTAGCCGGGGATGCAGCGGTCTTGGTGGACCCGTATGAGGTAGAATCCATAGCAGATGGCATTAAAAAGGCCGTAGGGGCCAAGGTAGGGCTTTCCAAGGCAGGTTTAAGACAAGCCGGCAAGTTTTCCTGGGAAAAAACAGCCCAGGAGACCCTAAATGTCTATTTGGAGGCTAAAAAATGACCATGAGCGAAGCCCTCAATCATAAAATGATTATCGGAATAGACGGAAATGAGGCGAATAGCGAAAACCGTGTGGGCGTAAACCAATACGGCTATGAATTACTCTGGGCACTCCATAGACTACAGGATGAATGGAAAAACAGCATCAAGATTATAGTTTACCTCAAGAATCAGCCTCGGGCCGACATGCCGCCGGCCACTTCTCACTTCAAGTACAAGGTGTTGGAAGGGCGCGGCCTTTGGATTATTACCAAACTTATGCCGGAGCTTATCTGGAACCGAGAAAAGCTAGACGTTGTTTTCAGTTTAAGCCACTATATTCCTCCAATTTCCCGGGTTCCCCGCGTTTGCACAATTCATGACCTGGGATACCTCGAATTTTCGGAACAATTTAAAAAATTTGACTTTTGGCAGTTAAAATACTGGAGTGCTTATTCGATTTTTATATCAAAGGCCATCATAGCAGTATCAAATAGTACAAAGATGGATATTGTGCGACATTATAAATTTGCCTCAGGTAAAGTCAGTGTGATATACCATGGATACGACAAGACTCGTTTTAACCCGAGTATCGACCCCAAAGATGTGCGACGTGTCTTGAATAAGTACTCCATAGTCAACGACTATGTGCTCTACCTTTCCACCCTTAAGCCAAGCAAGAATGTAGAGGGCATCTTAACGGCATGGAAGGCCATCAAGAGCGATTTTCCAAGCATTTCCCTGGTTATAGCCGGGAAAAAGGGCTGGCTTTACCAAAGCATCTTTGACAAGGCCCAAAAACTGGGCCTAAAGGACGTGATTTTTACGGATTTTGTGCCTGAGAAGGATAAAGCCCCGCTAATTTCGGGCGCGCGTCTTTTTGTCTTGCCTTCCTTCTGGGAAGGATTTGGTTTGGATGCTCTAAATGCCATGGCTTGCGGGGTTCCCGTGGTTATATCCAACGTAGGAAGCCTTCCTGAGGTGGTTGGCGAGGCGGGAGTATTGGTAGACCCCTACGATATAGAAAGCATCGCCTCAGGTATCAAAAAAGTGCTTTCAATGCCCGAGATGGAATATAATACGCTTGTAGCCAGGGGCTTAAAACAGGCTCAGAAGTTTTCTTGGGAGAAAACAGCCAGACAGACCCTGGAAGTTTTAGAAAAGACTGCAATAAAATGACCATAAGAGTAACAAAATGACTACATTTTTTAAAGACAGGATGGGAAGGTCACTGGGATTTGCCCAGGCGCTTCCTAAGGTTGCCAACCGCCTCGTAAACTACCTATTGGACATGGAGCTCATGTGTTTAAGATGGGTGGGCCACGTTCCGCTTCATAGCGTTAGAAGATTCTTCTATCTTATTTCCGGAATTAAAATAGGCAGAGGATCGACTATTCATATGTGGGCCAGTTTCTTTGAGCCATCCAATATCGTAATAGGTGAGGATTCGATAATCGGCGACCACGCATTTCTGGATGGCAGGGCTGCCTTAAAAATAGGTAGCCATGTGGATATCGCCTCCTCTGTAATGATTTATAACTCCGAGCACGACCTGGAAAAGGCTGATTTTGTCGCTAGGGAAGAGCCGGTAACCATCGGGGATTATGTTTTTATCGGTCCCAGGGCAATAATCCTTCCCGGAGTAAGGATTGGAAAGGGAGCCGTGGTGGCTGCGGGAGCGGTTATAACCAACAATGTTCCTGATTTTTCCATAGTTGGGGGAGTTCCGGCCAAAGTGATAGGCGAAAGGAAGAACAAGGCTCTTAAATATCGACTGGGTCGGGCTCGCCTCTTTCAGTAATGAAAAACTTGCCGAAAATTTTGTACCTGGGCTTTGGCCTTATCCTTATTTCCTATCTTTCCCTGCCAAATTTCGATTTTCCAAGCCCTCCCCCCGATTCACTTCAATCAAATGAACCTGCGGATACGGAGATACCTTTGAGGCGTGCCTACTTCACCAACTACACGAGAGAGGAAGTTATGCTTAATTACAAAAGGCAATTCGAAAAGTCTTCTTTTTTGGCAATTGCTCTACCAACTTACAGACTTAACTATCCACCTGAGGAAGCACAAACGATAATCAGGGACCAGACAAGAAGCACCTTTCTTGAAGAAATTACTCATCCCTTTAGGGAATCGATGTTTATAAACGGTTTTGAACCCAAAGATCCTAAAGACACGATTTTTATCGGGGGGAAACTCTGGCGACAAAAAATAATTGTCAGATATGTTCCTAGTGGCCTGACAATAAGGCTGGCAATAGGAGTCTTGACTCTTGTCTTAATCCCCTTCGTCTATGCTCTAGCGGTTAAAAACATCAAAGCTTTTGTATCAATGTGGAAAGGCACCCATGCTTGATTTGTCGATAATTATCGTCAACTACAATACAAGGGATATAACGGCCGATTGCATCAAATCGGTTATTAAAAATACCAAAGGCATAAGCTTCGAAATAATAATGATAGACAATGCCTCCTCGGATGGGAGCGCTGAGGGGATAAGGCCTCTGACCAAGGAATATCCTCTTAAAATTATTGCCAATGACCAAAACATTGGGTTCGGGGGAGGAAATAATCAGGGATTAAAAATTGCCAGGGGAAGATATCTTCTTCTTCTTAATACCGATACCATAGTTTCGGGTAACACCTTAAAGGAAATGGTTGACTGGATGGATTCCCACCCCGAGGTTGGAATCTCTTCTTGCGCCTTGAAAAATAGGGACGGAAGCGTGCAGGGAACCGGAGGCTACTTCCCGACCCTTCCCAGGGTCTTTGCTTGGATGAGTTTTTTGGAGGATATCCCGGGGCTTGATAGGCTAATTCGGCCTTTTCACCCCATGCACGGCCAGTCCCCTTTCTATAAAGGAGAGGGGTTTTTTAAGGAAGCATCCGAAAGGGATTGGGTGACCGGAGCGTTTTTCCTTTTAAGGCGTGAGGCTTTCAAGGATGTAGGCTATTTTGACAAAGACTATTTTATGTACACCGAAGAGGTAGATTTCTGTTTTCGTACCAAAAATAAAGGGTGGAAGGTCTGGTACCTGCCCCGCTGGAGCATTGTTCATTTCGGTGGAGCCTCATCCACCGGGGAATTTCCTATTCTTTCGGAATATAAAGGAGTTAAAATTTTCTATAGCAAGAATATGCCTCCGTGGCAGCTTCCAATTTTAAGGTTGTTCTTGAAATTGGGAGCTTTTTTAAGAATTTTTGTTTTGGGTTTCCTTAAGGGGCCGGAGGCAGTAAAAACATATGCGAAAGCTCTTTGGATTGCTTGAATTTAAGCTTAAATATTTGGTTGCGGCCATTATGTTGGCTGTGCCTTTATATCCCAAATTCCCCTCGATAAGAATTCCGGGAACGTTCGTCTCCGTTCGCATCGAGGACTTCTTATTGGCCTTTACAGCTTTGGTTGTTGTTATAAACATCGTCCCAAGAATCAGAAAAGTGCTTGCAACAAATATTGAAGGGGCGATAGTGATCTACATCTTGGTCGGGGCGGTCTCCCTTCTTTCGGCAATATTTATCACCAATACGGTTTTACCCCATTTGGGAGTACTTCATTGGGCCAGGAGGATTGAATATTTTGTTCCGTTTTTCCTGGGCTCAATTTATTTTTTGAAGGGTAAAAGGACCGACGTTGGGTTTTTCCTCAAGGTTCTAATGCTGACCATATTTATCGCATTTATATACGGCTTTGGCCAAAAGTATTTCCATTGGCCGATAATCATTACCCAAAACGAAGAATATTCAAAAGGAATAGCCTTAAGGTGGATTGCGGGTAGCCACATCAACTCGACTTTTGCGGGCCATTACGATTTGGCCACATTCTTAGTTCTTACCCTGCCCATGTTTGTCTCGCTTTTCTTTCTAATCAAGGGGAAGGTCTCAAAGCTGTTAATTGGTGTTGTTTTCTTTTCAGGTCTTTGGCTTCTGGCCAATGCGGTATCCAGAATTTCTATTGTTTCTTTTCTTCTTTCGGGCACGCTTAGCCTTCTTATTATCCGAAAATATAAGGCTATCCCGATATTTTTGATTGTCAGTGCTATCCTTTTCGGCTTTTCGGGGGACCTCTGGGCCCGCTACGGGAGGATTTTTGAGGTAACCAAAGATAAAATTGAGAAAATACTATTGGTTCCGGGTACTGTTTATGCAGCCTCTACTCCAGCCCCAACCCCGGCTCCGGTCTTTGAGGATAGATCAACTTCAATAAGATTGAATGTAGAATGGCCCAGGGCGGTTCGGGCCTTTTCCAAAAATCCTCTCTTAGGAACTGGTTATTCCTCAATTACCCTGGCCACGGATAACGATTATCTTAGGCTTTTTGGAGAGACTGGGTTTCTGGGAGCGATATCTTTCTTAATGATATTGGTAGGGTTGTTAACCCAGACCATTAAAGGGATTCCGCTTCTTTCAAAGATGGGAATTTTCGAAAAAGCGTATCTGGCAGGAATAGTCGGAGCCCTCCCGGGAGTCTTTCTCAATGCAGTTTTTATAGACGTATTCGAGGCTTCCAAATTTGCTATAATTTTCTGGCTTTTGACTGGACTTGCCGTAGGATTGATAAGAAGATACCAAAATGAGCAAACTATTTAATCGAATAATAAAATCAAACAAACTAGAGTACATTTTATTATCAATAATCTTAATATTGGGCTTTATTGTCCGCTTATACAAAATAAATAACCCAATCGCGGACTGGCATTCTTGGAGACAGGCGGATACTGCTTCAGTCACCAGAACTTATGTGGAGAAAGGAATTAATCTTCTTTACCCTCGCTATCACGATATTTCCAGTATCCAGTCGCGTATTTTTAACCCCAACGGGTACAGGTTTGTGGAATTCCCGGTATATAACGCGGTCCACGCCCTTCTTGTTACCAGTTTTGGCTATTTCAGTCTTGAGGTCTGGGGACGGTTGTTATCAATATTCTGTTCTTTGGTCTCGGCGGTCTTACTCTTTTTCATTGGTAAACGGTTTATGGGCAGGTGGGGAGGAGTCCTTTCCGCATTTTTCTTCGCATTCATTCCCTACAATATCTATTTTGGCAGGGTAATCTTGCCCGAACCCATGGCAACCAGCTTCGGTCTGTTGGCGATTTGGCTTTTTATAAAGTTTTTCGACAGCGACAAAAGCGTTTTCTTGTATTCCTCGGCGGCTTCTTTGTCTTTGGCCATCCTGATTAAACCCTTTACTCTCTTTTACGCCGCCCCCATCTTTTATCTTGCTTGGATAAAACCCTCAAAGCCTAAAATTTTGTATCTGGCCTTTTTGAGTATTGTCATGGTTCCGTTTTTGGCCTGGAGGGCCTGGATAGGGCGTTACCCCGAAGGAATTCCATTAACCGCCTGGGCTTTTAACGGAGACAGAATCCGCTTCCGTCCTTCTTTCTGGCGATGGATATTCGGCGAAAGGCTGGGCAAGCTTATCCTGGGAGTCTGGGGGCTTATTCCATTCGTTTTCGGAATAATAAAGGCGCGTAAAGAAACTTATTTTAACCTCTCCTTTTTATTGGGAATGTTTTTGTATGTCTTGGTCTTTGCCACCGCAAACGTAAAACACGATTATTACCAGACTTTTATTATCCCGGCAGTTTCTTTAACCCTTGCGGCGGGGTCGCTGGAACTATGGAAAGCAGAGAGACTAAATAAGTTTATTTCGAGGGGGCTGTTAATTTTCTCGGTTTTCTTGATGCTTTTAACGGGGGCTATGGAGATTAAAGGGAACTTTGTCGTAAACCACCCCGAGATAATTGAGGCAGGCAAAGCCGTAGATGAGATAACCCCCAAAGATGCCCTGGTGGTGGCTCCGTATAACGGCGATACGGCCTTTTTGTACCAGACCAAGCGTTGGGGATGGCCGGCGATTGACGATTCCATAGATAATATTATTGTCAAAGGGGCGGACTATTATGTGACGGTGGATTTTGCTCACCCCGACACAAAAATGATTACAAGCCGATTTAAGGTGATTATGAAAACCGAAAAGTTCCTGATCGCCGACCTTCACCAGGAAATCAAAAAATGAAAATATTGATGCTTGTTCCATATTTGCCAAAACCTGAAACAAGTGGGGGACAAACTCGGTGGTACAACATTATTAAATATCTTTCAAAAAAGCACGATATCACTTTATTTTCTCTCGCTAAAGACGCCTCCGAAGAGAAATTTATTCCAGAGCTTAAAAAATACTGCAAAAAAGTTATGGTTTTTGAAAGACCAAAAAAGCCATGGACCCTACGAAATGTTTTGCTATCAGTTTTTGGCCCTTTTCCGCTTTTGGTCATTAGGAATTTATCCCTCGAAGAAAGGAGAGCAGTTTCCGAAGAGCTCGCTAACGAAAAGTACGATTTGATACACGCCGAGACTTTCTATGTTATGCCGCATTTGGCAAGAACCGATGTTCCCACAATCTTGGTTGAACAGACTATTTGGCACGATGTCTACAAACACCATGTGGAGACGAAAGTGCCTTTATTGCTTAGACCATTTTATATGTATGACGTTTTTAAGGTTAAATATTGGGAGAGGCACTATTGGACTAAGGCAAGCAAATTAGTTGCCGTTTCCGGGGAGGATAGGGGCCAGATGCTTAAGCTTATCCCGGGCGTTAAGGTAGACATAATCCCGAACGGGGTGGATACCCAGTTTTACAGTGCAAAAAAGATAGAGAGGAAATCCCCTCCGCGGATACTTTACGGTGTTAGCAACTTTGAGTGGCTCCAGAACCAAGAAGCTTCGGAGATACTTTTAAATAATATTTGGCCGAAGATTAAAAATAAGGTTGAGGGGGCAAAAGTATGGATTGTAGGTAGGGAAATTCCAGAATGGATTAAAAGACTGTCAGAAAAAGATAGAAGCGTAGAAGTTACAGAAAATATTCCCGATGCCAGGGACGCTTATGGAAGCGCAAGCATTATGGTAGCCCCCATTAAAGGAGCGGGAGGTACCCGGCTGAAAATATTGGAAGCTATGGCGGCTGGCCTTCCCGTTGTTTCGACCTCGATAGGAGTTGCGGGTTTGAATATCATCCACGGCAAGCAGGCGCTTATTGCGGACACCGACCAAGGATTGGCCAATGAAGCGGTAAAGCTACTGAAAAATCCAGAAGTTGCAGAGAGGATCGGTGCGGCTGGCCGGGAACATGTTCGTACCCATTTCGACTGGAAGGTTATTGTAAAGCTACACGATCCCATTTATAGGCAGGTTCTAAAAACAAAATGAAACGTCCTAATCTTTCGATAATTATACTCAACCACAATACCGTTGCCCTCACCAGAAATTGTCTTGCCTCTATCGAAAAAAATAGAAACGAGGTACCCCTTGAGGTAATAGTTTCGGATAACGGCTCAAGCGACGGAAGTTTGGAAATGATAAGAGAGGAGTTTCCCTGGGTCAAGGTTGTGGAGAATGAAACCAACTTGGGTTTCGCAGCGGGAAACAACCGAGCCAGAGGACTTGCCAAGGGCGAATATATTTTATTCTTAAATACCGACACGATTGTTAATAAATGGACACTAGCCGAAACCGTCCGCTATATGGATGAGCACCCGGAAGTCGGTGCTCTTTCCTCCCGGCTGGTTCTTGCCGATGGAAAACATTTGGATAAGGACGCCAGACGTGGTTTTCCGACTCCCTGGGTGGCCCTGACCCACTTTTCGGGCTTAGACAGGCTACTGCCTAATTCCAAGCTATTTGCAAAGTATTGGTACGGGGGAGTTCCCGAAGATAAGGTTCAGGAGGTTGACGTTATCCAAGGTGCTTATTTTTTATCCCCTAAGAAGCTTCTGGACAAAGTAGGCTGGTTCGACGAGGCCTATTTTTTGGACGGGGAGGATATCGACCTGTGCTGGAAGATACACGAGGCCGGGAAAAAGATTATTTATTATCCTAAAGCATCCATAATCCACCTTAAAGGAGCAACCAAGGGTAAAAACAAAAAGACCAACGTAGAAGTAAGCCTCAAAAACAAAATAAAGTTTCGAATGTCCTCCGTTAACTCGATGGAGATTTTTTATAGAAAGAGAATGTGGAAGAGATATCCGATTCTTGTAAATATTTTGGTGGTCCTCGGGATTAAATGCCTGAAGGGGTTACGCCTTATTAAGCTTCTTTTATCCTAAGATGAATATTGTTTTGGATGCCAGGCTTTACGGAGTACTTGAAAACACGGGTATCGGAAGATATACGGTGGGTCTGATAAACGGCCTAAAAAGGATTGATAATGACAATCAATATTATGTTCTTCTCAGGGAAAAGTACTTCAATCAATTAAATTTTCCTTCGAACTGGAAAAAGGTTTTAGCGGATTTTCGACACTATTCACTTGCCGAACAAATAAAGCTGCCTGGGCTTATAAATAAACTGCAACCTGATGTTACCCACTTTGTCCATTTCAACGTTCCCCTTCTTTATAAAAAGCCCTTTGTAGTTACCATCCACGACCTTTTGATGCACAAACAAAAAGGAACAAAAGCAACCACCTTACCGGCCCCGATTTACTTTACCAAGCGTCTGGGCTATAAAGCCGTTTTTTCTCATGCAGTTAAGGGGTCACGAAAAATCATAGTTCCATCGGAGGTTGTCAAAAAGGAAGTAGGGGGATACTACAAAATTCCTTCTTCCAAGATTACGGCCATCTATGAGGGAGTTGATGTTCTCCCTTCGGGCAAAAACCAGGAGCCGATTTTAAGAAAGTATGGACTTAACAAAGATCAATATTTTATTTACGCCGGAAACGCCTATCCCCACAAAAATCTAAGAAGGGCAATAGAAGCTATCCTCGCTTTGAACAAAAATACAAAAGAGAAATATTTGTTTGCGATTGTTTGTGCAAGGAATGTATTTAGCCAAAAATTGGCAAAAGAAATTAAAGATCTTAAGGCGGAAGAATATGTAAAGCTTCTCGGATTTGTTCCGGATGAGCAGTTGGGGGTCTTGTACAGGAATTCTCTTGCTTTTCTTTATCCTTCTTTGTCTGAGGGCTTCGGGCTTCCGGGACTTGAGGCTATATTATCGGGGAGTGTGGCTTGCGTTTCAAACATTCCGGTTTTTAAGGAGATTTACCAAGAGAATGCAATTTATTTTAATCCGTACGACACTCTAGAAATCGAAAAAGCTCTAAAAAAGATTATTGAAATGGAAAAGAAGGAGAGGGAAAACTTTATTGGCAAAGGCCAGATGTTTGTAAAAAGGTACTCCTGGGATAAAATGGCCGAGACTACTTTAAAAGTATATGAAGATTGCGCTCGTTTACGATAGGGTAAATAAGTGGGGAGGTGCAGAAAGAGCACTCCTTGCTCTCCATGAGCTTTTTCCGGAGGCGCCGCTTTTTACCGCCGTGTATTCCAAAAAGGCAGCTGCCTGGGCAAAAGTTTTTCCCAAAGTTATCCCTTCCTTTTTGCAGAAAATTCCCTTTACAAATACAAATCATGAGCTTCTGGGAACATTTACCCCGCTGGCATTTGAATCATTCGATTTTGAGGGTTACGACCTGGTGATTTCTGTAACCAGCGAGGCCGCCAAAGGAATTATTACTAAGCCCGGGACTGTCCACATTTGTTATTGTCTGACCCCGACCCGCTATCTTTGGAGCGCTCATGATTTATATTTCAGGCATCCGCCCAGTAAGTTTAAGTATTTCCCTTTTTTCTGGCAGATTACGAGACCCCTGGTTTGGTATTTGAGAAAATGGGACAAGATGGCCGCCCAAAGACCGGATGAAATGGTAGGCATATCCAATGCGGTTAGGGAAAGAATAAACAAATATTATCGGCGCCAAGCGAAAATAATTTTCCCTCCGGTCGAGGTAGATAAATTTAAGATTAAAGACTCCAGACCCAAAAGAAAAAATTTCTATTTGCTGGTTGGCCGGCTTATTCCCTATAAAAAGGCAGACCTTGCCATTCGGGCCTTCAATAAACTTGGATTGCCGCTGGTTATTGCCGGCAGCGGCAGCGAGGAGGCAAGATTAAAAAAGATTGCCAAAGGCAACATAAAATTTGTCGGAGAATTGACAGACCCAAAGCTTGCCGACTACTATAGAAAGTGCACGGCTCTGATATTCCCGCAGGAGGAAGATTTCGGGATAGTCGTACCGGAAGCCCAGGTGGCAGGGGCTCCGGTAATTGCCTATAAGGCCGGAGGAGCGCTAGATACCGTGATTGACGGGGAGACCGGAATCTTTTTTGAGAAGCAAACTATTGCAAGTTTGATAAAAGCAGTAAAAAGATTTAAGAACCTAAAATTTGACCCGGATAAACTAATAAAAAATGCCCAGAGATTTTCAAAAGATAATTTCAAAAAAAGTTTCAGCCGACTGGTAAGAAAATATGGGAGATTATAAAGACCACTTATACGCCCTCATTTTTTGCGGAGGCGGAGGAACCAGGCTTTGGCCGTTCTCCAGAGAAGCCCGGCCCAAACAATTTCTGAAAATAAAAGGGGACAAAACCCTGGTCAGACAGACCTTCGAAAGGCTGGCTTCATTTATTCCCATCGAGCGAATTTATGTCATTCCGGTTCCCGACTATCGAGACGAGGTGGCGGAAATGCTTAAGGAAGTTCCCAAAAGCCAGGTAATTGTTGAACCGGCAAGAAGAAACACCGCAATGGCGGCAGGGCTTGGGGCCGTTGCAATTTCCAAAAAGGACCCGGTAGCCATAATTGCCAATATTTGGTCGGACCACTTAATAACCGGGCAAGGGGAGTACCAAAAAGCCATTTATGCAGGAGCCCAGGTAGCCTGGCAGGGGGATAACTTGGTGACAACCGGGATTAAGCCTACTTTTCCCCACACCGGTCTGGGATATGTAAAAAAGGCAGGGGTTATCGATATTGCCGATGGGGTTGAGGTTTACAAAGTTGAGAAATTTACAGAGAAACCCAAACTTCCCGAAGCCAAAAAGATGGTTTCTTCAGGCAGCTATCTCTGGCACCAGGGAACTCTTATTTGGCGGGTTGACAACTTTATGAGAGCCCTTTCGGTTCACTCCCCTGATACATATGAGCGGCTGGAGGAGATTTCCAAGTATTTAGGCGACCCATCTGGCAAAGACAAAGTAGCAAAGGCATATCTTCATGCTCCCGATCTGTCCATAGATATTGCGCTGGCCCAAAAAGCCACGAATTTCTTTGTGGTTGAGGCAAAATACGAATGGTACGACGTTGGCGACTTTAAAATTTTGTGGTCCGTTGGCCAAAAGGACAAAGATGGTAATAGCGTAATAACGGAAGATGAAGGCCAATGGTTAGGAATTGATACTTTTGAGTCAATGGTAATCTCCGAAGGAAAAAGAATGGTGGCAACCTTGGGACTGACCGACATGATTGTTGTTGCAACCGACGATGCGGTCTTGGTTGCCCCCAAGTCGCAGGCCCAAAAGGTCAAAAAGATAGTCGAGAAACTCAAGGCGGACAAGAAAACCGAGTTCCTGTGATATAATTTCCTGCCCAATATGTATTACGATAGTTTAAAAAGAGCAATCGACATTGTCGGCGCCTTGTTTCTTTTGATTTTCTTTTCTCCAGTAATTGCCATAACAGCCGTTGCTATAAAGATTGGTTCTCGGGGCCCGGTTTTTGCGGATATTCCCAAAAGGGTGGGAAGATACGGAAAACTCTTCCACCTTTTTAAGTTTCGTTCGATGATTGTCAATGCCCACAGGTTCCTTAAGAGAGACCCCAAGTTCAGAAAACTTTATCAGGATTATAAAAAGTCAAGCTATAAACTCTACGAAGACCCAAGGATTACGCCGGTAGGGAAAATAATAAGAAGATATTCAATTGATGAGATTCCCCAATTTATTAATGTTATAAAGGGAGACATGAGTATAGTGGGACCCAGAGCTTATTACCCAGATGAGCTTTCCGAACAGCAACAAAGATATCCCCAGACCAAAAAACTGGTCAAAGAGGTGCTTTCGGTAAAGCCCGGGATTACCGGCTATTGGCAGGTTTCGGGAAGAAGCCAGATTAATTTTGACAAAAGAATCGAGATGGACGCCTATTATGCCAGAAAGAAGTCTCTCTTTTTTGACATCTTGATAATTGCCAAAACCCCTTGGGCGATGATTTCCGGCAAAGGGGCGATTTAGCCTCTCCCTATTTAGGATTTTACCCCGATACGCTATCATAAGTTAATGGATAAAGCCGAAGACATTCCCCAAATAAAACCGGCAGAGGTAGAACCTGTTGTTGGGGAAAATCAACCAAAGCCGGAGACTGAAGCGACAGCCTCGAGCCCGGATCCTTCTTCTCCGGAGGGAGAATCCATCCTTGTTCCCAAACAAATAAAACCACAAACCATTACCCCAGCTCAGCCCAAGCCTACAGATAAAAGAAAAATGTTCAAGATATTAGGAGTTGTGGGAATTGTTTTGGCCGTTTTTCTGGTAGCCATTGTCGTTCCTTCTTTTGTTATTTACGGCAAGGCCAATAAATTTAAAAACAACGTTCTTAAACTTGTCGATGCCTCAAAAGGGCAGGATATAGATGTAATGAGATCTGAGCTTGGAAGTACAAAGACTTCTTTGCAGGAACTTCAAAAGTCTTTTAAGCTGGTTTCCTGGGCAAAGCTCGTTCCCTTCTTTGGAGCGTATCTTAAGGATGCCGACCATGGTATGAAGGCAGGCTCTTTGGGATTGGAGGCGGCTGAAATCACCTTAATAACGGTCGAGCCCTATGCCGACATTTTGGGTTTTAAGGGTGGGCAGGTGCAGGGCATTGATTCCGACGGGGCCAAGACCACCCAGGAAAGAATTGATTTTCTGGTTAAGGCAATACCCGACCTTGTTCCTAAGGCAGATGAGATTTCCCAGAAAGTAAGCTTGGCACAAAAAGAACTTTCCCAAATTGACCCGAACCGCTATCCGGTAAAGTTTAGGGGCAAAGAAGTCAGGGAAAAAATGAAGAAAGGCCTGGATACCGTGGATGAGATGGCCGGCTTGGTCTCAACCGCCAAACCCCTTTTGGAGGCAGCCCCTTATCTTTTGGGAATTGATGAGGAAAGGCAATATCTGGTTCTTTTTCAAAACGACAAGGAGCTCCGGCCAACCGGGGGCTTTCTGACCGCCTATTCGATTATGAAGGTGGATAAGGCCAAATTCGAACCTGTTATTTCAAGTGATATCTATAACCTCGACGCCAAATATAAGCCCGTCATTACGGTTCCTGACCCCATCGCCAAGTACATTAAAGGCCCCTACACCCTTTCCAAAGGCTGGAGGTTAAGGGATATGAATTGGTCTCCGGATTTTTCCGAAAGCATGAGTCTGGTTTCAACGGAGGCCGAGAAGGTGGGGATAAAAGGGGTAGACGGAATCATTGCCGTTGATACCCAGCTTTTGGTTAACCTACTTGATGTAATCGGCGAAATAGGCGTATCCGGCTTTGGCAATTTCTCAACCAAGATTGTTCCGGAGTGTAACTGTCCCCAGGTCATATTTGAACTAGAAAGCTTTGCCGATACCGAAGGACCCATCGTTTGGAGCGAGAATGAACCGGGCAAAATCGTTTTTGCCCCGCCCAACTACGACAACAGAAAAAAGATAATCGGTCCCTTGATGAACTCAATTCTGGCAAATGCCATGGGCCAGCCCAAGGACAAGCTGCCCAAGCTTTTCGAAGCCGGCTTTAAATCTTTACTGGAAAAGCACGTACTTTTCTATCTTTTCGATGAAAAATCCCAAGCGGCGGTTGAGGCTTTCGGGATTGCGGGCAGAATAAAGGATTACGAAGGGGACTATCTGCATATCAACGATGCCAACCTGGGCGGAAGAAAGTCCAACCTTTACGTGACCCAGGAAGTAGAGCAAGAAATTGCTGTTGCAAGGGACGGAAGTGTGGAAAAGACCCTGACCATTACTTACAAGAATCCGGAAAAGCACGACGGCTGGCTTAATTCGGTACTGCCTAATTGGGTCAGAGTCTATGTTCCCAAGGGAAGTGAACTTCTGGCCGCCGAGGGTTTTGAGGAAAAGGCCGACCCATATGAGGAATTCGGCAAAACCGTCTTTGCCGGATTTTTCCAGCTGCGGCCCGAGGGAGTTTCAAAAATAACCCTGAAATATAAACTTCCGTTTAGCGTCAAGGGTGATTACAAGCTTTTTATTCAGAAGCAACCCGGAACCGATTCTCCCCTTTACATCTTGAGGCTGGGGAAGAAGGAAGAAGAATTTTTCCTAAAGAGGGATGATGAAATAAGGCTTCGAATTTAGTGCTATCATTCTAGGATTGTGAGAACACGAAATTATTCTTCTGAGGGGATTGTCCTTGCCAGGAAAAACTTTGGAGAGGCAGATAGAATTCTAGTTCTTTATAGCAAACACCACGGGAGAATTTCGCTTTTGGCCAAAGGGGTCAGGCGCCCCACAAGCAGAAAACGTGGCCACCTGGAAGTTTTTTCCTACATCAGGTTTCAGGCGGCCAGAGGGAAGGGTATGGATATCATGACCGAGGCCGAAACCATAGATAATTTCTCCAAGATAAGGGAAAATCTTAAAAGGGCTTCTTTGGCCTACTATTTTATGGAGGTAGTTGGCCGGACCACCCACGAAAACGAAACCCATCGGGAAGTATTTGAATATGTACTTGAAAGCATGGAAAGGCTAAAAGAAGAAAAACAGCTGAAAAAATTCAGGCTGGGTTTTGTTCGCAGACTTGTAAGCCTTTTAGGTTTCTGGCCCGAGGGAAAGCTTCTTTTGGACCCGGACGGGTTTTTGGAAGGGGTGATTGAGCGCAAGCTGGTAACTTCCCGCGTTGGAAAAAGGGTATTGGCCTAGTATAATCAAGAATATGGACACCATGGAAAAGATAACCTCGCTTGCCAAAAGGCGGGGTTTTATTTATCCCGGCAGCGAAATTTACGGAGGTTTTGCGGGTTTTTGGGACTACGGACCTCTAGGGATTGAACTTAAAAATAACATCAAGCGTGAATGGTGGAAAAGCATGGTCTACGGCAGGGAAGACGTGGTAGGGCTAGATGCAGCCATAATCATGAATCCCAAGGTTTGGGAAGCCTCAGGACACGTTGAGGCCTTCACCGACCCCCTGGTTGAGTGCAAAAAGTGCCACCACAGATTTAGGGCAGATAAGGTCGAGGACGGAAAGTGCCCAGACTGCGGAGGCTCCCTGACCGAGCCCAAAAAATTCAACCTTTTAACCGAGGTTTATGTCGGAACTACGGAAGAGGGCAAGAAGAAAACCTATTTAAGGGGAGAGATTACCCAGGGAGTATTTGTAAACTTTCGAAATGTTGTTGATTCGACCAGGGTCAAGGTTCCTTTTGGAATCGCCCAAATAGGCAAAGCCTTCAGAAATGAGATTACGGCAGGGAATTTAACTTTCAGGAGCCGCGAGTTTGAGCAGATGGAGCTTGAATACTTCGTAGAACCAAACGAGAAAGAGGCAGAAAAGACCTTCGAATTTTGGAAAGATACCCGGATGAATTGGTATGTTTCATTGGGAATGAGTAAAGAAAACCTGCGTTTCCGCGACCACGAAGAGAAAGAAAAGGCCCATTATGCGAGGAAAGCAACGGATATTGAGTACAAAGCCCCCTTTGGCTGGAGCGAGTTTGAGGGAATCCACCACCGGGGAGATTATGATTTGTCAAATCACAATCTTTCCTATAAAGACGAAGAGGCAGGCAAGGAATATACTCCGTGGGTAATCGAGACCTCCGGAGGAATTGATAGATCCGCACTTTTTTTCCTTCTGGATGCATATCAGGAAGACAAAGACAGAGTAATCTTGAAGCTTGACCCGAGACTTGCTCCCTTTAAGGTTGCGGTCTTTCCGCTTCTTGCCAACAAAGAGGATTTGGTCCGTGAGGCAAAAAGGGTTTACGACTTACTTCGTGGTAAGTTTTATGTTGCCTGGGATGCCAGAGGTAATATCGGCAAGCGCTATTTTGCCCAGGATGAGATAGGGACTCCTTGGTGCGTGACCGTGGATTTTCAAACTTTGGACGATGAAACGGTAACCGTCAGGGACCGAGACACCGCAAAACAGGATAGAGTGCCAATTGACAAACTTTCGGATTACTTCCAGAATAAATTAGGAGTATGAAAAAACTTCTTCCTCTCTTCCTTGTTTTAGCCGGCGCCTTGGTTTTGGTAGGCGTTTACTTTTTCGTAATCAGAAAGCCAAAAACTGGAGGTTTGGAGGAGGAAACTGCTCTTCAGACAGTGTCCTTGGCCGAAAGGCCTGAAACTTCTTTGACTCCGTCCTCCGACGGCCACTGGCTAAAGCTTAAGGTGGAAAAAATCAAAATTGCCTCAGCCTCCATGGATTACGAGCTTTTGTATTCCCTCCCGGACGGAAGAACCCAAGGGGTACCGGGGACGATTACTCTCAAGGGGGCAACCTCAATCGAGAGAGACCTTCTTTTGGGTTCCGAGTCATCGGGGAAGTTTAGGTATGACGAGGGAGTATCCGAAGGCTCCCTCTCCCTAAGATTCAGGAATGAAAAAGGCAAACTGATTGCTAAATTTTCAACCAAGTTCCACCTTCAAACCAATGAGAAGGAATTAACCTCGGTTGATGAAAAGCTGACCTTTAGCCTTAATAAACTTCCCGCAAAAACTTTCTTCGTTACCATGGAAACGTTTGGCTTTGCCTCCGAGCCCACAGGAGTCGTAAGAAGCGGTCCCTACGGAATATTTGCCTCAGGGGCAGGACCATATCCTGGAAAGGTGACCATGACGGGTGCAAAGCTTTTTGTTTATAAGGCAGGGGCATGGATCGAGGTAGTTTCGGGTGAATCCTCAGATATAGGAATCTTCGTAGCTACAGACTAGCTTTCTTCAATATCCGGTTTTCCCAGACTTTTTCGTGGCAATGAAGTACTTGACATGTCCGTGAAAATATATCAATATGGTGTATAGTGGTATTTAGTGGTGATACCTGCCCAAATATAGATTATGTTAATAGGTTCATAT
>Ga0209619_10000400_pt1 | contig 30257 bp, 25 predicted proteins | sample Rifsed16ft3_FD_184011 | JGI IMG/M metagenome (GOLD analysis project Ga0209619, IMG submission 184011) | Soil microbial communities from Rifle, Colorado, USA - sediment 16ft 3 (version 2) | ecosystem: Environmental > Terrestrial > Deep subsurface > Rock core/Sediment | place: Rifle, Colorado... | reverse complement strand
CCGGCGGGGCACGGGCGTGGCGACAGCCCGGGGTGCCCGTGCCCTGATAGATGATGTCGCGGAAGTGCTGGACGCCTTGCGATGACGAAGACTGAGATCGGTTTTCTGACGGCGACCGAAATCGTGAAGCGGATCCGCGCGGGCGGTCTCTCGCCGGTGGCGGCGGTCGAAGCGTGCCTCGCGCGAATCGCCGAAACCGAGCCGGCGCTCCGCGCGTGGGTCCACCTGGACACCGAGGGCGCCCTCAAGGCGGCCCGGGCGCTGGAGGCGGAGGGCCGGGCGGGCCGGCTTCGCGGGCCGCTCCACGGCGTTCCCGTGGGCATCAAGGACATCTACCATGTGGCGGGGATGGTGACAACGGCCGGGGCCGGGGCCTTCGCCCACGAGCGCCCGGCGGCCGACGCGACCGCTGTCGCCCGGCTCCGGGCGGCCGGCGCGGTGATTCTCGGGAAAACGGCCACCACCGAGTTTGCGTACGCCGATCCGGCCGAGACGCGGAATCCCTGGAACCTCGACCACACGCCCGGAGGATCGTCGAGCGGGTCGGCGGCGGCGGTCGCGGCCGGAATGATCCCGCTGGCGCTGGGGTCCCAGACCGTGGGCTCGACGCTGCGCCCGGCCGCCTACTGCGGCGTGGTCGGCCTCAAGCCGACCCACGGGCGCATCAGCGCCGCGGGCGTGGTCCCGCTGGCCTGGAGCCTGGATCACGTGGGCATCTTCGCCCGGTGCGTGGAAGATGCGGGGCTCGCGCTCTCGGTGCTGGCGGGCCACGATCCGGCTGATGGCTTCTCGGCCGCCGTCCCGGCCGGCGACTACCTCGGCGCCCTCGCCCCCTTCGAGCGGCCGCCGCGCCTGGGAATTCCCCGCGGGCTCTTCGGCGACAAGGCCAGCCCGGAGGTGAACGCCCACCTGGAGGCCATCGCGTCGGCCTTCGCCAAAGCGGGAGCCGCCGTCGAGGCGGTTTCACTGCCGCCGTCAGCGGCCGCGATCCACGACGCGGGGCAACTGGTCATGCGGGTCGAAGCGGCCGCCTTCCACCGGGATCGCTTTGCCCGCCATCGGGACGCCTACCGTCCCAAGATCCGTGGCCTCATCGAGGAGGGCCTGGCCATTCCCGGGGTCGAGTACGTCTGCGCCCAGCAGGCCCGCCGGACGTTCAGGGAAGAGGTAACTCCGCTCTTCGGGCGGTACGACGCGCTTCTCATGCCGGTCGCCCCTACCACCGCCCCGAAGGGGCTCACGTGGACGGGCGATCCGGGGCTCTGCGCCCCCTGGAGCTTTTCCGGCCTTCCCGCCATCGCCCTGCCGAGCGGCCTGGCGGTGGATGGCCTGCCGCTGTCCATCCAGCTCGTCACCGCCCCCTTCACGGAGGATCGACTCCTGGGGGCGGCCCGCTGGTGTGAGGCGATCCTGAGCTTCACGGCTGCTCCGCCCGTCCACGCAGTCTAGTAGGGAGTCCCGCCATGAAACCGTTCGTCGTCAACCGCTACGGTCGCATCGTCTTCCCCTCCAACTTTTTCCCGGAATTCGACTTCTCGGTCTTCGAGACGCTCGAGCAGTTCGCCGCCGCCATCAAGCGGGACCTCGAGGAGAAGGCGCCCTCGGAGACGGACATCGTCGCCCGGGTGGAGGCGCGCGAGTACAAGGGGCGCTACGAGTTGCTGCGGGACTTGGCGCTGAACCTCTTCTGGGTGAATCGCTACGCGATGACGATGTACGAGAAGCGCCCCGCCCGCTGGCGGGACGTGCCCCGGCACCGAGACGACATCTTCCTGCCGGTGTTCAAGCCGTGGGAGGGGGCCGAGCTGACCGCCGTGATCGAGGCCGGCTACCGGGCGCTGCCCCCGACGTGGGACGAGGGGACCGAGGATAAGATCTCGCGCACCCTGCTCGATGTCTTCCGTCACAAGAAGGGGGCCGGGGCGGAGCTGCCGGCCATCAAGCCGACGGTGCCGGAGATCCTGTCCAATCCGAAGAACCTGACCTACCACCTCCTCACGCACGAGCCCGATTACCCGGGCTACAGCCACGAGGAGATCATCGAGTGCACGCACCGGGTCCCCGAGATCGAGGCCCTGCTGCGGCAGGCGATGGTGCTGCACAACCAGTTCCGCTGGGATCGGACCAAGACGCGGCTCACCGAGGTTGGCAGGCTTCACGATGACGACTTCGTGGTCGTCTTCCATTCCCGGAACGACGAGGTCCTCCAGTTCATCCGCCGCGTGAAGAGCGGACGGCGCGTTCGGCAGCGCCGGCCGGCTCCGGCGGAGTCCCGCCCTCCAGTGGCGCCGTTCCCGGCGGTGGACGTGCGCCGGCGGTTCTCCGTGATGCCGCGCCTCGAGGCGCTGGCCGTGTACAAGGGCGAGGTCGCCTGCACCAACGAGGACCTCATCCGCAACGCCGCGTTCTGCTGGTCGCCGATGACGGCCGAAGAGATCCTGCACAAGACCGGCATCGAGCAGCGGCTCTATACCGAGCTCGACCTGGATCACATGGCGTTCCTGGCGGCTCAGGCGGCCCTCCGGAAATCCGGGCGCCGGCCGGAGGAGATCGGGGCGGTCCTCTTCTGCTCGTGCACCAGCGCCAAGATGATGCCGTCGCTGGCGACCTGGCTGTCGGGGCAGATGGGGATCTTCCAGACCCACGCCTCCTGCGACATCGTCGCCGCCTGCGCTGGCCTGCCCTACGGGCTGGCCGAGGCGGTGCGCCTGCTCCAGGAAACGGAGCGCCCGGCGCTGGTGGTCTGCGGCGAGAAGTTCTCCGACAAGATCGGCACGGTGCGGACCTCCCGGATGATCTTCGGCGACGGCGCCGCGGCGCTGGTGATCGCACCCGCTCCCGAGGGCGCCCCGCCCGACATCGAGGTGTTCCAGACGTACGCCAGCGGCCCGATGAGCGAGGTGGATTCCATCATCTGGCCCAACCCGGAGTTCGACAACAACATCACCGTCTATGGCCCGGAGGTGCGGAACCTCGCCAAGCGCTACCTCACCCAGATGATCGACGAGCTGACGTCGCTGCCCCACCCCGACGGCCGGCCGGGTTCCCTGATGGATGCGATCGAGCTGATCGTCCCCCACCAGGCCAACAAGACCATGGTGGTCAGCCTGGCCCAGGCGGCCGGCGTCGCGCCCGAGCGCTTGTACTTCAACATCGCGAAGGTCGGGAATACGTCGTCTGCCAGCATTCCCATCGCCCTCCACGACGCCGTCAGGGAAGGCGTGATCACCCGTCCGATGAGGATCTTCGCGCCCGGGTTCGGCGCCGGCGCGGTCGGCGGCTACGTCGTCATGCGCTTCGACCCGGCCGTGGTCGCCTAAGCCCGCCTGATGCTCGACACCAAGATCGAGGGCGCCACCGTCGTGGACGGCACCGGCGCGACCGGCTTCAGGGCCGACGTCGGCATCACGGGCGAGGCCATCGCGGCCGTAGGCGATCTCTCGCGGGAGCCGGCCGGGACGACCCTGCGCGCGTCCGGCTTGACGTTGGCGCCGGGGTTCATCGACGTGCACTCGCATTCCGACTGGCGGCTCTGGGCGAACCGGCGCGCCGAGTCCAAGGTCCGCCAGGGCGTCACCACGGAGGTCGTGGGCAACTGCGGCTTCTCCCCGGCGCCCGTGAACCCCTCCTTCCGCGAGGACCTGCGGGGCTTCGCCCTCCACCTGCCGGAGGGCATGGACTTTTCCTGGCAGTCGGTCGAGGAATATCTCCGGCGTTTCGATCAGGGCGGCTGCGCGCTCAACCTTATCCAGCTCGTGGGCCACGGCACGCTCCGCATCGCGGCGATGGGCTTCGCCCGGCGGAAGCCGAGCGACCGCGAGCTGGCCCACATGCAGCGGCTCGTGGCCGAGAGCCTCGAGGGCGGGGCGTGGGGGATCTCCACAGGGCTGATCTACGCGCCGGGCTCGTACGCCGAGACCGACGAGATCATCGAGCTCGCGACGGTGGCCGGCCGCCAGCGCGGGTTCTACGCGAGCCACATCCGGGGCGAGGGGGCGAACCTCCTGGACTCGGTGGCGGAAGCGATCCGCGTCGGCCGGGAAGGCGAGCTGCCCGTGCAGGTGAGCCACATCAAGGCCGCGGGGTGCCCGCACTGGGGCAAGGTCAAGGACGCTCTGGCGCTGATCGACGCCGCGCGGGCCGAGGGGCTCGACGTCACCGCCGACGTCTATCCCTACACGGCCTCGAGCACCACGCTCCGCACCCTGCTGCCCGGATGGGCCCTGGAGGGCGGCGTGGAGGCGATGCTGGAGCGGCTCCAGGACCCGGCGGAGCGCGCCCGGATCCGGTCGGAGGTCGAGGCGGGAAAGCGGGGGGAGGAAGATCTGGTGGCGAACGCCGGCTGGGACGGAATCATGATCGCCTACGCCCCCGGTCGCCGGGAGGCTGAGGGCAGACGTCTCGCAGAGATCGCGAGGGACCTGGGGGTCGCTCCCGCGGACGCCGCGCTGGATCTGATCCTGGCCGGGCGCGGCAAGGCGTGCATGATCCTCTTCCAGCTCGACGAGGCCGATCTGAGAGTCGCCCTCGGACACCCGCACGTGATGATCGGCTCCGACGGCTCCGCCCTCGCCACCCACGGCGAGCTCGGGCAGGGGAAACCCCACCCGCGTAGTTACGGAACATTCCCGCGGGTGTTGGCCCGCTACTGCCGGGACGAGCGCCTCCTCTCCGTCGAGCAGGCGGTCCGCAAGATGACCAGCTTGCCGGCGAAGAAGCTGGGGCTCAAGGACCGCGGCGTCATCCGGGTGGGTGCCAAGGCCGACCTGGTGGCCTTCAACGCGAAGACCGTGACCGATCGCGCGACCTACGCCGAGCCGCACCAGTACGCGGCCGGGATCGAGTACGTGCTGGTCAACGGGCGGCTGGTGATCAAGGGAGGAGAGCACACCGGCTCGCTTCCCGGCCGCGTCCTGACTCCCCCGTAGGTGCCTTTCGGTGTGGGATTCCCAGTAGGGCGCCAACTGCTATCATAGGGCCATGAAGGCGAGCGCCGTCGCCCTGGGGCTCATCAGCGCTCTCGCCGGCGCCCAGTCCCTCGAGGAGGGGCTGGCCCGATCGCTGAAGCTCCTGCTTCAGCTCACCGGGGCGCGGGCGGCGGGCCTGGTGTTCTTTCCCCGTCGCGGCGCCCCCATTTCCGTTCTCGAGGGCACCCGGGGCGCTCCCGCCCTCGATCGCTGGCTCCGCGATCTGCTCGCGCTCCCCCCGCGCCCTGGGAAATCCCCGGTGACTGCGCCTCCCGGCTGGAAGGGCCCCGGCCGGTCCGGCCTGCTCCATCTCCCCATCGGCCCCGGGACCCGGCCTGCGGGCCGGCTCCTGCTCCTCGCCCCGGCGGGGCGCCGCGGTCCCATCAGAGCGGCGCTGCCCCCGGCGTTTCTCCGCGAATTCGGAAGCTCTCTGGAGCAGGTCTGGCGCCTGCACCAGCGCACGCTTCGACTCTCGGTGATGAACGACATCACCGCGCTGCTCGCGTCCACCGTTCCCCTCGAGGAAATCTATCAGGCGTTCTCCGCCGCCGTCGCCCGGCTGGTCGAGTTCGATGCCCTCGCCGTGACGCTGATCGATCGGGAGCGCCGGCAGTTCAGGGCCGTTGACGTCACGGCCCGGTCGGTCCCGCTGCCGGTGAGCGAGCCGCGCTTGCCGCTCGCCGAAACCCTGGTCGGATGGGTGGCGGAGCGCCGGATTCCCCGGCGCGTGGATGACCTCACGCACCCGTCGGTCCCGTCGCAGAGCCGCGAGATCCTCTCCGCCCGCGGGTACCGGTCCGCAGTGGTGGTGCCGCTCTCCTCCGGCGAGGAGGTGGCGGGGACGCTGAACCTCTGCCACCGGCGGCCCCTGGCCTTCGACGACGAGGACGTCGAGATCCTCCTGGAGGTCGCGATCCTTCTGGCCGCCGCCATGGAGAACCGGCGGCTCCTGAGCGAGACCCGTCAGCGGGCGGAGGAGCTGGGCGCGCTGTACCGGACCAGCCAGCTCATCACCGCGCGGCTCTACCTGCCGGCCGTGCTCGAGGCGATCATCCGGTCGGTGACGGAGCTCACCGGCGGCACGGGATGCGGGATCGGCCTCCTCGACGCCGAGCGGAGCCACGTCGGCCACGTAGCCGCCCATGGGTTTCGGACCGCGGAATGGCGGTCCCTGTCCCTGGCCGTGGGGGAGGGGATCATCGGCCGCGTCGCCATGAACGGCGTGCCCATCCGCACGGACGACATCCGGGAGGACCCGCGCTCGGCTCAGCGGGACGTGGACGAGCGGGAGGGGATCCGGTCCATGCTGGCCGTCCCGCTCCGCGTGGGCGAGGAGATCATCGGCGTGATCTCCACGTTCTCGACCGCCGTGGGCGCTTTCGGGGCCCACCACCAGACGCTGCTCGAGGCGTTCGCCGATCAGGCCGGCATCGCCATCCAGAACGCCCGCCTCTTCGAGGAGCGGGTCCGCTGGGCCCGGCAGATGCAGGCGCTGAACGAAGCGGGTCGAGCGGTCAACCGGAGCCTCGATCCCAACGAGACGATCCGGGTGATCCTCGAACAGGCCCGGGAGGTGCTGGGCGCAGAGTCCTGCGGCCTCATGGGGCTGGACCCCGAGAAGGGCGAGCTCTACTCGGTGGGCAGCCTCGATCTGGCCCGGGAGGTGCTGGGGCGGATCCGGATTCGGGTGGGTGAGGGGATCACAGGGATGGCGGTGCTGCTGCGGCGTCCCGTCCAGAGCGCCGATCTCTGGAACGACCCGCGGGTCCGCTTCCCGCAGCTGCCGAGGGAGAGCGGGTTCCGGTCGATGCTCGCGGTCCCCCTGCTCGTCGGAGACGGCGCGACCGGGGCGATCACGGTCTTCCGGAAGGACATCCACCATTTCTCCGAGGACGAGGAGAATCTCCTCTCGGCGTTCGCCGACCAGGCGGCCATGGCGCTGGAGCACGCGCGCCTCTTCTCATCGGTGCGGACGTACTCCGAGCAGCTCGAGACCATGGTGGAGGAGCGGACGCGCGCGCTCGACCAGCAGAAGCGCTTCGTCGAGGTGATCCTGGAGACCCTCCCCCTCGGCCTGTACGTGCTCGACGGCCACCTCGGGGTGGTCACCGCCAACCGGGCGGGGATCGAGGTGCTCCCGTGCGAGGCGGGCCGGGGCTCCTCTTTCCTCTCCCTGTTTCCAGAAGACAAGCGGCACGAGGTGGGCGAGTTTCTCGTCACGGCGCTCGGTGCGCGGGAGGTGCGCCGGGTCGAGCAGGAGATGACCGTCGATGGCCGGCCCCGGACGCTCCGCCTCACGGCCGCGCCGCTGGCGTCCACGGAGGAGGCGGAAACGCACGCGGTGGTCCTCATCGAGGACATCACGCTCCAGAAGCGGCTGGCCCAGCAGATGCTGCTGACCGAGCGGCTGACCGTCGCGGGGCGCCTGGCGGCGGGGGTGGCCCACGAGCTGAACAATCCGCTCGCCACCATCGCGGGGTGCGCCGAATCGCTGCGCGAGCGGGCCAAGGACCCGTCGCTCGGCGCCAATCCCGCTTTCCAGGATTTTTCCTCGTACCTGGCCATCATCGAGGAGGAGGCGTTTCGCTGCAAGGAGATCACCGGAAGCCTGCTCCAGTTCGTGCGCGAGCCCGGGAGCAGCCGCGTCCCCACCGATCTCAACGGCCTCGTGGAAAAGGCGCTGGACCTCCTGCGGCATCAGCCCCGCTTCGCCGGCGTGCAGTACGCGACCGAGCTGGATCCCGCGCTGCCCCCGGCGGTGGTGAACGAGGGGCAGATCCGCCAGGTGTTCCTCGGACTGGCCGCCAACGCGCTCGAGGCGATGGAGGGCAAGGGACGCCTCACGGTGAAATCGCGGCGGCTGCCGGACGGCGAATTCGCCGTGGAGTTCGACGATGAAGGGCCGGGGATCCCGGATACCGCCCTGCCGAGGATCTTCGATCCGTTCTTCACGACCAAGCCGCCGGGGCAGGGGACCGGCCTGGGGCTGGCCATCGCGCAGGGTATCGTGGCGGACCACGGCGGGCGCATCGAGGTCTCGACGCGGATGGGCCGGGGGAGCACGTTCCGTGTCGTCCTGCCCCGCGGGGAGAGAAGCGAGCGCCCGTGACGCGCCAGATCCGAGTCCTGGTGGCCGACGACGAGAAGAACCTCCGCGAGCTCCTGATCCGCGAGCTGGCGCGCAAGGGCCATGAGGTGGACGGCGCCGCCGACGGGGCGGAGGCGCTCGCGCGGCTCCGGGAGACCGCGTACGACGTCCTCGTCCTCGACATGAAGATGCCCCGGCTGGAAGGCATCGAGCTGCTGCGAGAGCTTCAGACGTTTCCCGAGCATCCCCAGGTGATCGTCACCACCGGGTTCGCGGAAGTCCCCACCGCGGTCGAGGCGATGAAGCTGGGCGCCTACGACTACCTCACCAAGCCGGCGAAGCTCGAGGAGCTGGAACTCCTGATCCGGAAGGCGGCGGAGAAGGGGCGCCTCATCCGGGAAAACGTCGCGCTGCGGACGCGGCTGGACGGCGGCGAGCCGTTCGCCGGGATTCTCACGCGCAGCCCCAAGATGCAGGAGATCCTCCGCGTGATCGATCGGGTGGCGCCGACCGACTCCGCGGTGTTGATTCTGGGCGAGAGCGGGACGGGGAAGGAGCTCGTGGCGCGGGCGATCCACGAGCGCTCCGCCAGGGCTGCGCGCGCCTTCGTGCCGATCCACTGCGGCGCGCTCCCGGGCGGCGTGCTGGAATCCGAGCTGTTCGGCCACGAAAGAGGCGCCTTCACCGGCGCGGTCGCGACGAAGCCCGGCCTCATCGAGCTCGCCGACGGCGGCACTCTGTTCCTCGACGAGATCGGCGAGATGGAGCCCGACAGCCAGGTCAAGCTCCTCCGGGTCCTGGAAGCGGGGGCCTTCTTCCGGGTCGGGGCGACGCGGAGCCGCACGGTGGACGTGCGGCTGGTCACGGCCACGAACAGAGATCTCGCCGAGGCCATGCGGGCCGGCCAGTTCCGCCAGGATCTCTACTTTCGGATCAACACCATCGCCGTGCACCTGCCCCCGCTCCGCGAGCGGCGTGAGGACATCGCGCTCCTGGCCCTGCACTTCCTGGAGCAGAGCGCGGCCTACGGCAGGAAGCGCCTCTCGCCGAAGGCGATGGCCTGCCTCGAGGCGTACGACTGGCCCGGCAACGTGCGCGAGCTCCGCCACGCCATCGAGCGCGCCGTCATCCTGACCCAGGGGGAGGAGATCCAGCCCGAGGATCTCCTGCCCGACATCCAGTGCGGCACGCCGGCGGCGGCACCCGCGCCGGGGAGCCTCGAGGAACTCGAGCGCCAGCACATCATCAGCATCCTCCGGCAGGTGGGCGGCCACCGGGGGAAGGCCTCCGCGCTGCTCGGCATCGATCCCAAGACGCTCTACCGGAAGATCCTCGCCTACCACATCACGCGCGACCTCCACAAATAGGGAAGTCCCACAGAATCTTGACCTCGCTGTGACATCTTCCCAGGCTTGCGGGGGCAGGATACCGGGCGAGAGGGGGAAACGAGCCGTGAGGCACAGAAGAGCGATGACCATCGGGCTGCTGGCGGGTGGGCTGTTGGCGACCTCCGCGTGGGCCCAGTCGGCGCCGGGGCCGGGAGGGCTCGTCTATTTGATGGGGGGATGGCACCAGTCCGGGAGCTACTCGGATCCACGGGGCGGCGCCGGCGTCCTCAAGATTGAAGGGGGAACGATCACCGGCAAGCTCTTCGGCCTTCCGGAGGGGAAAAGGTACGTGCTCCTGCTCTTCGACGACCGGACGCGCGAGCGGAAGGTCCTCGCTCCCATCCTGCTCCTCGGCGGCCGGAACGCCAAGCTCGGCCAGGCGATCGTAGAGGTGAAGACCACCGAGGATCTCTCCAAGTACACGATGCTCGCCGTGGAGCGCGAGGGGAATCCCGCCCAGTTCTACCTCTTCGGTTTCCTCCCGGGTGTTTCGGGTCATTCGCTGACATGCGGCCACTCGGACGGGATGATCCTGACATCGAAGACCGACCAGCTTTGCTTCGAGTGCCCCTGCGGCTACCCCTTCCAGGCGTGTGACCTGAGGGCCAAGGAAAAGGGGCTCGCCAGCAAATAGCCCGATCCAGGGCGGCACAGATCGGGCAAAGTGCCCGATTTTACAGGGACTTTTCCTCTCCCCCGTCGCTCATCCGGCTGAGTTCTCGGCACTCCTTCAAATCCGACGGGGTGGCATTCCGCTTGCTTGTGAAAGGATTACCAACGTCCAAAGGAGACGATAGACCCATGACCGGGATCCTTCTGATTGATCATGATAGGCCCTTCGCGCAGCGCGTCGGGCTGGCCTGCCTCGAACGAGGCATCGCCGTGGGAATCGCCGAGAACGTCTGCGAGGGAATCCGCTTCCTGCTCGACAGGCCTGTCTCGGCGGTGCTCGTGGACTCGGGCCTCCTGCGGCTTCCCGCCGTGGATCAGGCGAAGCTGTTCGAAGCGGTGGCACCCGGAGTCCCGGTGGTGGTGCTGGTCTCCGAGGAAGTGCCACTGCCCGAGCGCGTCCGGTACCAGGTTCTCGGGTTCCAGGTGCTTTCGAAGCCCTTCCCGGTGGACGACCTCGTGCGGAAGGCGGAGGCCCTGACGGCGGCGGCAACCATTCGCCCGGGCCGATGAAGGGGCTCCACTTCTTGTCGGGCCTAAGGCCCGATCATGCTGTATACTAGTTGGTGTGTGCCGCAGTGCATGCCTCGCCTCCGCTAGCATCTCTTCCGCATGTCGGGGCGTGAAACTCCAGCGGAAGAGATCGACCCTGCGCTGACGCGCGGAGACCACAAGGAGGCGCCCATGGCGTCCAAGCTGTATGTCGGCGGTTTGTCCTATTCCACCACGACCGAGGGGCTGCGCGAGTTCTTCACCCAGTGCGGGACGGTCGAGTCCGCCACCGTGATCACCGACAAGTTCTCGGGCCAGTCGAAGGGCTTCGGGTTCGTGGAGATGTCCACGACGGAGGAGGCCCAGCAGGCCATCGCCCAGCTCAACGGTCGCGAGCTCGATGGCCGCCGGCTGATCGTCAACACGGCCAACCCCCAGGGCGCGCGCTCCGGCGGCGGCCGGCCGGGCGGCGGTCGCCCCGGAGGAGGCTTCGGTGACCGGCGCGGCGGCGGTTTCGGAGGCGGCAGGTCGCCCAAGCCCTTCCGCTGGTAGGTCCGGCTCACCGACTATAGAAGCGGCGCGGCGGGATCACCCCACCGCGCCGCTTTTGCTTCTATCGGACCTCCCGGATCTCTTCCCTTATCCCATCAGGCGTTCGTAGCGGCCGTAGTCGTGGGCGGCGTCCATGAACCACTGGACGATCTCGGGCTTGGCGCGGGGCGGCAGCTCGCAGGAGGTGGAGAGCACGTAGCGGGAGAAGCGGGCCGCCGTGTCGATGCAGCGCCGCACCTCCGCCTCCATCTCCTCCTTCGTGGCCCGCTCGAAGATGGTGGCGTCCACGTTGCCGATGGTCACGACGTTCCGCGAGGAGGCCAGCTCGACGAGGCGCTTCAGCTGGTCCACCCGGAGCTTCGGGTCGGCCTGCTGGTCGAGGTCGATCGTGACGGTGGTGAACCCCGCGTCGAGCAGGTCCTCGTAGATCTGGTGGGTCGTGCCGCAGATGTGGACCGTGACGTTGACCCGCTTGGCCTTGAAGTAGTCCACCAGCTCCTTGTGGTAGGGCTTGATGAACTCCCGGTAGGTGTCCGGGCCGACGAGGCTGCAGGACGCCGTGGGGTCGGAGTAGGAGAGGCCGATCTTGGTCTTGATCACGGCGTCGCCGAAGCGCTTGGCGTACTCGGTGGCGAAGCGCATCAGGGCATGGATGAACTCCGGGTCCTCGAAGGTGTCCAGCAGCATCACCTCCGGGTTCCGCATCAGCATGGCGATCGTCCAGGGCCCCACGAGCACCGCGCCGAGGGCGCTGGGGAAGTTGGCCTTCGACAGCGCCTCGCACTGCTCCAGGAAGCCCGGCAGGCGGCCGTCCTTGTAGGGGTCGGGGATCTCCAGCTTCGCCAACTTCCCCTTGTCGTCCTGGAGGACGTGGGTCGCGATCGAGGGGACGACGTAGTCGGAGTACTTCACCTTGCAGCCGACGGCCTCGGCCTCTTTGGCCAGGTCGTTGTACGCCAGCATCACGTCCGGCTGGTAGCGCTCGTAGTAGTTCAGCATGGCCTTCACGGCCTTCTTGGGGTCCGTGCAGTACTCCTCGATGGAGAGGCCGTCCAGGCAGCCCGCGAAGGAACCGGCGATGGGGTAGACCGGGACGCGGTCGGCGAAGCTCCCCTTGTAGGCCGCCACGACGCGGTCCCGGGGCGTGTACTGGGCCTTGCCCTTCTCCACGTCCCAGAGCCGGTTGACCTCCATGTACTTGGGCGGCAGCTTGGCCTCGTACTCCATGAACTGGGTGATCGGATAGCGGATCCCCCCCTGATGGGTGCCCTTGAGCCCTTCGATGATCTCCTCCATCCGGTCCCAGGGGATCGTGAAGGCCATCTCGTGGTCCTGGGTCTGGCCGAAGATCCGGTCGCCGGAGCAGGGGAGGATCAGCTGCGGCTGGTCGGTCTGCATGGTCGTGACGATGATCTCGGAGCAGTCGATCCGTCCCTGGAAGGACGAGGTGAGCTTGCCGCCCCGCTTCCAGAGCGCGGCCTGCGTGAGCCGCATCACCTGGGCGGGGTTGGCGTAGAGCACGACCAGGTGCGGCTCGAACGTGGCCCGGTCGAGCGGGGCGACCAGCAGGCAGTAATATTCCCCGGGCTTGAACTTGTCCACCGCCGCCTCGGAGCGCTGGCCGGCCTCCTTGGTCTCCGTGTACATCCCCTCGCAGAGCGTGCCGGAGGTGTAGATGTGGGTGGGCGTGTCGAACCCCAGCGCGGTGATCCCGAGCGAGCAGATGTGGTCCTCGCGCGTGAGGGCGATCATCCAGCCGTAGCGGCGCGCCATGTCGATGACCTGGCAGTTCATGGAGAGCTTCTTGAAGTCGCGCGCCGGCCGCTTGGCCTTCTCGGGAATTTCCTCTCCCGGCTTGAGCATCCGGACCGCCACCGGGAAGGTCTGGGGGCGGATGTAGAGCTGGAGTTCCTTATCGGCCGTCTTGGTATCAATCATTGTGTTCTCCTGGGCGCGGGTCGATCAGGCTCCACAGTAGCGGCGGGGGCGGCGGCTGTCAAGGTATGCCCTTGACGGCGGGCTCGGGAACGGGTGGAATGGGGCCATGAGTTCGGCGAAAGGCGCGCTCGGGTCCCGGTGGTTCCGGCTGGGCCTCCTGGCCGTCTCGCTTTCGGTGCTGACCGGGTGCGCGAGCACGTTCCCCGACTGGAAACCGGACCGCTGTCACCGGGCCGAGCGGGCCCGGGATACGCTCAACTGGGACTTTTTTTGCCACCAGAGTCCTTGATCCGCACTTATCTTCATCGTTGTTCTAGGAGGAGGACCGCCCCATGATCGGCGCCCCCAGTGCCAGCTACAGCATGACCGTAAGGCTCGATATCGTGAACCGCCCGGGGATGCTCGGGAAAGTCACCTCCGCCATCGGCAAGGCCGGCGGCGACATCGGGGCCATCGACCTGGTCCAGGTGGGGAGGAATACCGTCACGCGGGATATCACCTTCAAGGCCCGCGATGACAAGCACGGCACGCAGGTCGTCGATCGCCTGCGCGCGGTCTCCGGGGTCAAGGTCGTCAACGTCTCGGACCGCACCTTCCTCATGCACCTGGGAGGCAAGATCGAGGTGAGGGGGAAGATGGCGGTGAAGACGCGGGACGACCTCTCCATGGCCTACACGCCGGGAGTCGCCCGGGTCTGCATGGCCATCCATGAGGACCCGGAAAAGGCCTACACGCTCACCATCAAGCAGAACTGTGTCGCGGTCGTCACCGACGGCACCGCGGTCCTCGGGCTCGGCGACATCGGCCCGCGCGCGGCCCTGCCGGTGATGGAGGGCAAAGCCCTCCTCTTCAAGGAGCTGGCCGGCGTGGACGCCTTTCCCATCTGTCTCGCCACCAAGGACCCGAACGAGATCGTGAAGATCGTGAAGGCGATCTCCCCCGTCTTCGGGGGCATCAACCTGGAGGACATCTCCGCCCCGCGCTGCTTCACCATCGAGGAGCGGCTCAAGAAGGAGCTGGACATCCCGGTCTTCCACGACGATCAGCACGGCACCGCCGTGGTCGTTCTGGCGGCGCTGATCAATGCGTTCAAGATCGTGAAGAAGCGGATGTCCGACGTCACGGTGGTCTTCAGCGGGGCGGGCGCCTCCGCCACTGCCACCGCGAAGCTCCTGATGAAGGTCGGCGTGCGGCACGTCATCGGAGCCGACCGGAGCGGGATCCTCTACAAGGGGCGCAAGGAGAACATGAATCCCATGAAGGTGTGGTTCGCCGAGCACACGAACCCGAAGCGGCTCCGGGGGGAGATCGGCCAGGCCCTGGAAGGGGCCGACGTCTTCATCGGGCTCTCGGGGCCCGGCGTGGTGACCCTGAAGGACATCAAGCGGATGGCGCGGGACCCGATCGTCTTCGCGATGGCCAATCCGGTGCCGGAGATCATGCCCGAGGAGGCGGGCCGGCACGTGAAGGTCATGGCGACGGGGCGCTCCGACTACCCGAACCAGATCAACAACGTGTGCGGCTTCCCGGGGATCTTCCGGGGGCTCCTCGACGTCCGGGCCCGGACCGTCAACGACGAGATGAAGATCTCGGCCGCCCACGCCATTGCCAACATCGTGTCGAAGTCGGAGCTCAACGCGGAGTACATCACCCCGTCGGTGTTCGACAAGCGGGTGGTGGAGGCGGTGGCCTCGGCGGTCGCCCAGGCGGCCTACGACACCGGCGTGGCCCGTCGCAAGCGGAAGGTCGTCTCCGCCTAGCCGCCGTGCCGACCTTGGGCTGCTCGGTTCTCGTCCCGGCGCACGACCGGTAGCCCGCAACGACTTGGCCATGTGGTCGCAGGCAGCCTAGTGGCCACGTACCGGGTGATCTCCTGGAAGGGCATCCCCTCCTTGGTGGAAGCTCAGGACGGGGACCGCACGACCCGTACGCCCCTCTCCCAGCGGTTTCAGGATTTGATTGACGCAGCGGCCATGCGCCAGGGCGCCTCCGAGAGCCAGGCCTACCTTGACGGCTGGGAGGCCGGTCCGGTCAGCGACCGGCCGGGGAGCGCGGATGCCGTGGCCCAGGCCGTTGTCGCTGAGCTCGAAGGCACGTTCGAGGAGGTTCTGAGGAAGACCCTGCCTTCCCCCTCCCCCTCCTGACCGCCCCCCGGCGGTCGTGGTCCAAATTTGACAACCGGAGGGGTCGGATTGTCCCAATTTGCCCTCTCCGGCCTGGATTTGCGCCCCTCCTGATCTCTATCTATATGTTTTTATATAAGTTTTCTAGTGATCCCCCCTTGTGAATCGCGGCATGGGCATTGCACGTCGAAAAGCAGACACCCCACAAGGAGGGGATGGCCATGGACGACGTTCGAGACAGAATCGAAAAAGAACTGGGGAGCGTGATGGGCCGGCTCCGCCAGCTTGGAGGCGCGGTGGTCATCGAGGAGTTCCCCGGGGCCCTCGGGGACAACAGCCCCTTTTCTGACCCGACGGAAGAAGTCCAGGTGCAGGGAGAGCGGGAGGTCAGCTTCGCCACCCGGAGCCTCCTCGTGGAGCGCGCCAACCGGCTGGCCGAGGCCCTCGACCGGCTCCGGGAGGGCGAGTACGGCACCTGCGAGGAGTGCGGGGAGCCGATCGCGCCGGCCCGGCTCAAGGCGATGCCCGAGGTGACCACCTGCGTCCGCTGCCAGGATAAACTCGAGCGGTTGGCCCGGCGGCTCGAGCCGGCCGCGGTCCTGTTCGGCGAGCCCGAGGAAGAGGACTAGCCTCCGAGTCGAAACCCCATACCGATTCCACGAAGCCGCGACCTCTGGTTGCGGCTTTTTTTTCGCTGTGTGAGAATCGTAGCGTGCGACTGCTTGGGCCCGAGATCTTCCTGCCGGCCGTCTGGCTCTTCGGGCGCGGGTACTTCGGCGTTCGCTTCGAGGGTGTCGAGAACATTCCGCCCGAAGGGCCACTCATCATCGCGCCGAATCACGTCACGTACGCCGATCCTGCGCTGGTCACCCTTGCCGCGCGCCGCCCGGTCTACTTCATGGCATGGAACCGGCTGTTCACGGTGCCGCTCTTCGGCCGGCTGATCCGGTTCCTCCGCGCGTTCCCGCTGGAGACGGAGAGCGCTGACCCGACGGCGGTCCGGGGCGCCGCGCGCCTCCTCAAGGCCGGGCAGGCGGTCATGATCTTCCCCGAAGGCGGCCGCACCCCCGACGGCCGGCTCCAGCGCTTCAAGCCGGGAGCGTTCCGGCTCGCGTGCTTGCAGGGCGCCGCGATCCTCCCCGTGACCATTGTCGGCGGCCACGAGTCGTGGCCGCCCCAGCGCGCCTTTCCGCGACCGGGTCGGATCACCATCGTTTACCACCCGCCGGTGTCTCCTGCGCTCGGCGTGCCACCGCGCGTGGCCGCGCCCGAGCTGGCGCGCCAGGTGCGCGCCGTCATCGCCTCCCGGCTGCCGCCCCACCAGCGGCCCCTCGACGGCGACTAAGCGGGCTCGGTGCGCGGTCACTGGCGCGTGTCAACCTCCTTGACCCGGTAGCCGGCCTCGCCCAGGCGCTGCTGGACGGCCTCGATCTGCTCCCGCCCGGAGGTCTCCAGCGTCACCACCACCTCCGTCTCCCCGATCCGGGCATGGGAGAAAGCGCGGTCGTGGCTGATGTGGAGGACGTTGGCGCGCGATTGGGCGATGAGCGCTGTAAGGCGCGCCAGCGCGCCGGGGCGGTCCTGGAGCAGGACGGAGAAGCGTACGAGGCGGCCGTCCTTCACCAGGCCCCGCTCGATGACCCGCGCGATGACGTTGACGTCGATGTTCCCGCCGGAGAGGACCAGGACCACGGTCTTCCCTTCGAGGGCGACTTTCCTGTTCACCAGCGCGGCCAGCGTGGTGGCCCCGGCTCCCTCCACGACGGTCTTCTCGATCTCGAGGAGCAGGAGGATCGCGTTGGCGATCTCCTCCTCGGTGACGGTCACGACGGCATCCACGTGCTGCTTCGCCAGCTCGAAGGTGAGCTCGCCGACCTCCCGGACGGCGATGCCGTCGGCGATGGTGGCGGCGGCGGGCAGCGTCAGGCGCTTGCCGCTCCGGAGCGAGGCCTGCATCGCCGCGATCTCTTCGGCCTGGACCCCGATCACCCGGGCCCGCGGATTCTTCGACTTGATGGCCAGGGCCACGCCCCCGATCAGCCCGCCGCCCCCCACCGGCACAACGACGGCGTCGAGGTCGGGGCACTGCTCGAGCAGCTCCAGCCCCAGCGTCCCCTGGCCGGCGATGACCTGGGGATCGTCGAAGGGATGGACGAAGGTCAGCCCGCGCTCGGCCTCGATCTTCCGGGCGTGGCCGTAGGCTTCGTCGTAGTTGGCGCCGGCCAGCACCACCTCCGCCTCGTGGTAGCGCGCGGAGGTCACCTTGATGAGCGGGGCCCACTCCGGCATCACGATGACCGAGCGGATCCCGAGGCGCTGGCAGTGGAACGCCACGGCCAGCCCGTGGTTGCCGGCGCTGGCCGCCACGACTCCCCGCTGCCGCTCCAGGGCGGACAGGGTCAGGAGCTTGTTTGCCGCCCCACGCTCCTTGAAGGAGCCCGTCATCTGGAGGTTCTCGAGCTTGACGAAGCAGCGGCTGCCGGTGAGGCGGGAGAGCGTTTCGGAGTAGGCGCACGGCGTGGCGTAGATCGCCTTGCTGAGGCGCTGGCGGGCGGCCTCGACGTCGGAGAGGGACAGCACGCCCCGCACCTTATCCAATGACCCACGGGGTGTCAAGGAAGGCTAGAAGGGCATGTTCCTGAGCTCGTCTCGTCCCCCGGCGGGATCGGCCCTGGCCCCGCCATGAACGATGAACGCTGGCCCTCGAGCCGTCATCGGCGATACACGCAGTATGGTATCATCTGCCCGCCATGCCGCTGCTGGAGGTGGAGAACCTCTCCGTGGCCTTCGGCGGCCTCGCCGCGCTCTCCCACGTCAGCCTTGGCGTGGAGCGCGGGGAGATCGTCGGCCTCATCGGTCCCAACGGCGCCGGGAAGACCACCCTCTTCAACGCCGTCACGGGGTTCGTCCGCCCGACCGGCGGCGAGATCCGGTTCAAGGGCGAGCCCATCACCGGGTGGCCGTCCCACCGCATCTGCTGGGGCGGGATCGCCCGCACGTTCCAGCTCGTCCGGCTCCTCCCCGAGCTCACGGTCCTGGACAACGTGCTGGTGGCCGGCTCCTTCGGACGCCGCAGCGACGGCCGGATGTCCCGCGACGATGCCGGCCGGCTTCTCGAGCGGGTCGGGCTCGGACCCCGCACCGGCGCGCGGGCCCATACATTACCGCTCGCCGACAGGAAGCGGCTCGAGCTGGCCCGCGCTCTCGCCACCCAACCCGAACTGCTGCTGCTCGACGAGATGTTGTCCGGCCTGCGCGGCTCGGAGGCGCGGGAGTTGATGGCGCTGGTCCGCGCGGTCCGCGGCGAAGGGATCACCGTGGTCGTGATCGAGCACATCATGAAGGCGATCATGTCCCTCTCGGATCGCATCGTCGTCCTCCACCACGGCGAGAAGATCGCCGAAGGCTCGCCCCAGGCCGTGTCCGCCTCCCCCCCCGTGATCGAGGCGTACCTCGGCACCGCCGAGCGCCGCTGACGCCATGGCGTCTCTCAGGACCCTTCGGGAGCAAGTCATCGCCTGCTGCCGTTGTCCCCGGCTGGTGGCCCATCGCGAGGCCGTGGCTCAGGAGCCGCCGAAGCGCTTTCAGGGACAGGTGTACTGGGCGCGCCCGCTCCCGGGCTTCGGCGACCCCAAGGCGCGCCTCCTGATCGTGGGGCTGGCGCCGGCGGCCCACGGCGGCAACCGCACCGGGCGGCTGTTCACGGGGGACAGCAGCGGCGAATGGCTCATGGAGGCGCTCCACACGGCGCGGTTCGCCAACCAGCCGACCTCCGCCCACGGGCGCGACGGGCTCCGGCTGCGCGGCGCCTACATCACGGCGCCGGTCCGCTGCGCGCCTCCCGCCAACCGGCCCACGCCCCAGGAGCTGGAGGCCTGCCTGCCGTTCCTCGTCCGCGAGCTGGAGTTGCTGCCTGAGGTGCGCGTGGTCGTGGCGCTGGGGAAGTTCGGCTTCGACGCCTACCTGCGGGCGCGAGAGATCGCCGGGCAGCCGGTGCCGAAGCCCCGCCCCCGCTTCCGCCACGGCGGCCTCACGCGCTTCTCCGATGGCGTGCGGCTGCTGGCCTCCTACCACCCGAGCCAGCAGAACACCTTCACGGGCACGCTCACTCGCGGGATGCTCCACACCATCTTCCGCCGAGCCCGCGCGCTCCTGGATCGTTAGCGAGGGGACATGATTGACGGGCAAGTGCTGACCTTCACATTGGTCGCCGCGGCACTGACGCTGAGCCCTGGAGCGGACACGATGCTGGTGGTGCGTAACGTCTTGCGAGGAGGCCGTCACGACGGTGTGGTTACGGCCTTTGGCATTTGTTCCGGCCTTTTCCTCCACGCCATCTTCTTGCAGGCATCCACTACACAGAAAAGGTCCGGCCCACTCCTTGACAACGCTCCGTGCTCGGGCCTATCCTCCGGCCAACACGTCACAGGGTCCTCGGTCATCCTGGAGCGCCGGTCCACCGCTGAATAGGAGGGAACGCACATGATCCTAACTCGAATCCTCAGGTGCTGTCTCGTCGTCGCTCTTGCGGGGCTCGCGCTCATGCCGGACACGGCCTCGGGGCAGAAGCGCGGCGGCACCCTCGTCATGCTCGTCCAGCCGGAGCCGCCCACGCTCGCCTCCTACCTCAGCACGTCGGGGCCGATCGGTCAGGTCACCACCAAGGTGTATGAAGGCCTCCTCGAGTACGACTTCAACCTCAAACCCATCCCGGGGCTCGCGCAGTCGTGGACGGTGAGCGGCGACGGCAAGACGATCAGCTTCAAGCTCCACAAGGGCATCAAGTTCAGCGACGGCAAGCCCTTCACGAGCGCCGACGTGAAGTTCTCCGTGCTCGAGGTGCTGAAGAAGTTCCACCCGCGCGGCGCCATCACGTTCCGCGACGTCGTCGACATCGAGACGCCCGACGAGCACACCGCCGTCTTCAAGCTCGCAAACCCGGCGCCGTACCTGATGATGGCGCTGTCCGGCTACGAGTCGCCCATGCTCCCGAAGCATCTCTTCGAGGGCACCGACATCAAGAACAACAAGCAGGCGAACAGCCCGGTCGGCACCGGCCCCTACAAGTTCGTCGAGTGGCAGCGCGGGCAGTTCATGCGCTTCGACCGGAACCCCGACTACTGGAAGAAGGGCCGGCCCTACCTCGACCGCTTCGTCGCCCGCTTCGTCGCCGACTCCGCCACGCGCACCGCCGCCATCGAGAAGGGCGAGGCCCATGTGGGCGGCTTCGGCGCCATCCCCTACAGCGATGTCAAGGCGCTCGCCAGGCTGCCGCAGATCGAGGCGACGACACGCGGCTACGAGATGCAGTCGCCCATCGTGCAGCTCGACTTCAACACGACGCGGCCCCCCTTCGACAACCAGAAGGTCCGCCAGGCCGTCTCCTACGCCATCAGCCGAAAGTTCGTCATCGACAACGTCTGGTTCGGCTTCGGGAAGCCGGCGACGGGTCCGATCAACTCGAACTTCGCGGTGGCCGGCCTCTATACGCCCAGCGTCAAGAGCTACAACGTGCCGAACGGCGTCGAGGTTGCCAACAAGCTGCTCGACGAGGCCGGCCTCCGGCGCGGCCCCAACGGCATCCGCGCCGAGATCGTCCACGACATCACGCCGTACGGCGAGGAGTGGCAGCGCTACGGCGAGTACGTGCAGCAGGTGCTTGCGGAGATCGGGATCAAGGCGACCCTGCGCCACGAGGACGTGCCGACGTGGCTCCGCCGGATCTACACCGACTACGACTTCCAGCTCACCAACAACTGGATCCAGACCCTCGCCGACCCCGTGATCGGCGTCCATCGCCTCTACCACACGAACTCCATCCGCCCCGGGGTGGTCTTCGTGAACGGCTCGCGCTGGGCGTCGCCGCGGACGGACCAGCTCATGGACATGGCGACGGTCGAGCCCGACCCGGCCAAGCGCGGGGTGCTCTACAAGGAGCTGCAGCAGCTCGTCGTCGAGGCCGCGCCCCTCGTTTGGGTCCACGAGCTGCAGTTCGTCACCGTGTACAACAAGCAGTTCAAGGACCTCATCGTCAGCCCCCTGGGCCTCTACGCCCCCTTCGATCGGGTCCACCTCGACAAGTAGGGCGGGCATCTCGGGGCGCCGCCGGCCGTCGCGGCGGTGCCCCGCGCCCTTCCCCCCCGCGCGCGAAGCGACTTCGGACCCATGAGGACAGGCACGGGCCGATTCGGCTATGTCGTCCGGCGGCTGCTGCAGGCGGTGCCGGTGATCCTCGCCATCCTCGCCCTGAACTTCCTGCTGCTCCACCTCGCGCCCGGCGACGCCGCTCAGGTCCTTGCCGGCGAGGCCGGCTCGGCCTCACCCGAGTACATGGCGCAGCTCCGCGAGCGGTTCGGCCTCGACCACCCTCTCTGGGCCCGCCTGCTCCTCTACGTGAAGAACATGCTCTCGCTCAACCTCGGCTTCTCGTTCCGCCACAACATGCCCGTGCTCGACCTCATCCTGCAGCGCCTGTGGCCGACGCTCCTGCTCATGGGGGTGACCCTCGTCCTCTCCGTGGGCGCGGGCATCGTCCTCGGCCTGCTCGCCGCCTCCCGCGTCGGCAGCTGGCGTGACACGCTGATCTCGATCCTCGCCCTGATCTCCTACGCCACCCCGCTGTTCTGGATCGGCCTCATGCTGATCGTGGTCTTCTCCCTCAAGCTCGACTGGCTGCCGACGAGCGGGATGGAGACGGTCGCCGCCTTCCACGAGGGCTGGGCCCGCGTCGCGGATATCGCCCGCCACCTCGTGCTGCCCGCGATCACGCTGTCGCTCTTCTACATGGCGCTCTACACGCGCCTGATGCGCGCGGCCGTGCTCGAGCAGGCCGGCATGGACTACGTGGCGACGGCGCGCGCCAAGGGTCTCTCCGAGGGGCGGATCACCCTCACCCATGTCCTGCGCAACGCCATCCTGCCCGTCGTCACCATGGCCGGCGTCCAGATGGGCGGGCTCCTCGGCGGCTCCATCGTGGTGGAGACGGTGTTCGCGTGGCCGGGCCTGGGTCTCCTCGCCTACCAGTCCCTGTTCGCCCGAGACTTCAACCTCCTGATGGGGATCTTCTTCCTGTCCGCCTCCCTCGTCATCCTCGTGAATCTGACCGTCGATCTCCTCTACACCTTCCTCGATCCCCGGATCCAGGCGGCATGAGGCCCGGCGCAATCGCGGTGGCGGGGTGATGGCCTTCTGGCGCCGCTTCGTGAGGAGCCGCTCGGCCCTGCTCGGGCTCGCCGTCCTTACCATCGTCGTCGTCGCCGCCGCCACGGCGCCGATCGCCTTCTCGGGCAGCCCGTTTCGCCGGGTCGACCAGCCCTTCCTGCCACCGTTCGGGAGCTACCTCTTCGGCACCGATGTGCTGGGGCGGGACGTGGCAGCGGGGATCGCGCACGGAGCGCGGACGTCGCTGATGATCGGCCTCCTTGCCACCGTCGGCGCCATGGTCGTGGGGACCGTGATGGGCGGCGTCGCGGGCTACTATGGCGGCCTCGTCGACGACGTGCTGATGCGGGTGACGGAGTTCTTTCAGACCATCCCGACCTTCCTCTTCGCGATCCTGCTCGTGGCGATCCTCGCGCCCTCGATCAAGAGCATCGTCATCGCCATCGCCGTGGTGAGCTGGCCCGCCGTCGCCCGCCTCGTCCGCGGCGAGTTCATGGCTATGCGCAGCCGCGAGTTCGTCCAGGCCTGCATCTGCCTCGGCATGAGCGACCGCCGCGTGATCTTCCGCCACATCCTGCCCAACTGCCTCTCGCCGATCATCGTGACCGGCTCCCTCATCGTGGCGACGGCGATTCTCATCGAGTCCGCGCTCTCTTTCCTCGGCCTCGGCGATCCGAACACGATGAGCTGGGGCTTCATGATCGGCGCGGGGCGCACCTTCCTGCGCACGGCGTGGTGGCTCTGCACGATCCCGGGTATCGCCATCCTCCTCACCGTGCTCGCCATCAACCTGCTCGGCGAGGGGCTCAACGACACCCTGAACCCGCGACTGCGTAACCGGTGAGAGCCGGAGACCTCGCCGTGATCGCTTCCCGAAAGGAGAGGAGGGCCACTTGACCTTGGCGTCTAACGGCGGCGGAGGCGCATGAGGCCGCCGGGGATGAAGAGCCCGACGAGGATCAGCATGATCCCGTAAACGGTCAGGGCGAGGTACTGGGTCTTGAAGCGCAGGAACTCCCGGATCACCTCGATCAAGAGCGCCCCCACCAGCGGTCCCAGGACGGTCCCCGATCCCCCGATCATCGCGATCACCACGGGGCCGACCGCCTTCTCCAGGCTGAAGATGTCCCCCGGCGTGATGTAGGTAATCTGCCAGGTATAGACGGCCCCGACCAGCCCGGCGACCGCCGCGCTCGCGACGAGCGTTCCGCACTTGAAGCGGAAGGGCGCCACCCCGTAAGCGCCGACCGCGTCCTCGTCCTCCCGGATCGCCACGAGCGCCAGCCCCACCCGCGAACGCGAGAGCCACCACGTGGCCAGCGTGAGGGCCGCGCAGAGGGCCAGCAGGGTGTAGTAGGCCGGGTAGAGCCGGTAGCCGGTCGGGATCGTGAGGCCCTCGGAGCCCCGCGTGAGCCCTACCAGGTTCCCCGCCAGGCGCTCCAGGAGCGCCACGAGCCCGAACGTCGCGAGGGCGAAGTACGCCCCGCGGAGGCGGAAGAACGGGTAGCTCATGAGGAGCGCCGCGGCTGCCGGGAGGAGGACGGCGGCCGTCCACGCCAGGGGAAGGCCGCCGCCCCGGGCAAAGACGATGCCGAAGGTGTAGGCGCCGATCCCGAAAAAGGCCGCGTGGCCCAGGTTCATGTAGCCGAGGTGGCCGCCCACCCAGTCGTAGCTCTGGGCGAGCGCGGCGGTGAGAAAGAGGGCGAAGGCCAGCGAGATCACGTACGTGGAAGTGAACCATGGGAGGAGGATAAAGGCCGAGAGACCGATCGCGGCGAGCGCCAGCTTCATCCGAAGAGGCCCTTCGGTCTCCAGAGGAGGATGGCGATCAGGATCACGAAGGCGACGGTGAGCGACCACTCGGCGCCCCACCAGAACCCCACCAGCGATTCCGAGCACCCCAGGATCACCGCGCCCAGGAGCGTGCCCGGGAGATTGCCGATCCCGCCCAGCACGATGATGGAGAGGTACTTGAGGGTGAGGGGGAGGCCCATGTGGGGCTCCACGGGAATGATCGAGATGAAGAAGACGCCGGCCGCGGAGGTGAGCGCGATACCCAGCCCGAAGGTGTTGCGCGAGACCGCGAGGACGTTGATCCCGGCCAGCATGGCGCCCTCCCGGTCTTCGATGACAGCCCTGATGGCCTTTCCTTGAAGCGTCGATTGCAGAAAAAAGTGTAGCGCGACCGAGAGCAGCACGATCACGCCGAGGGACAGGAGGCGCAGGGTGGAGATCACGAGGCCGCCTACTCGGAGAGGCGCCAGGGAGTAGTCGATCCCCTTGACCGGTTGGACCATCGAGAAGGCCAGCAGGTCCTCCACGGCCAGCGCGATCCCCAGCGTGATGAGGATGGAGGCGACGAGGAACTCGTGGGCGGTCTGAGCCCGCATCGGGCGGATCAGGGCGCGCTCGACCGCCATTCCGATCAGGACGAAGGCCGGGAAGACCAGGGCGAGGGCCACAAACGGCGAGAGGCCCAGGGTCGAGTAGAGCAGGAACGTCGCGTAGGCCCCGAGGATCAGGAAATCGCCGTGCGCCACGTTGAGGACCCGGAGCACGCCGAAGATGAGGGAGAGCCCGAAGGCCCCGAGGGCGTAGATGCCGCCCTGGAGGATGCCGCCGATCAGGAGCTGGAGCAGAACTTCCATCTAAATTAGTCGGCGAGGTCGTAGGGCAGGCGTGGCCGCTCCACCACCGCCAGCGTCACCTCCCGCGTCACGCCGTCCCGGAAGACGGTCAGGCGGACCTGCTGGCCGGGCTTGAGGGACTTCGTCGCGGCGCGGAAGTTGTCGTCGTCCTTGATAGGCCGGCCGCCGACGGCCGTCAGGATGTCGCCGCCCACGAGAAACTCCTCGCCCTGAACGGCGACGGAGAGGTGACCGCCGTGGAGGCCGGCGCGCTCCGCGGGGCTGCCGTCCTCGACGACCTCGATCAGGAAACCGGGCACGAGCGGCGCGCGCAGCAATGTCAGGAGGGAGGGGGCCACCATCCGGCCCTGGATCCCGATCCACGGGCGGACCACCCGCCCCTTCTCCCGGAGCTCTCGGAGAACGGACTTGGCGACGTTGATCGGGATCGCGAAGCCGATGTTCTGCGCCTCCTCGGAGATGAGCGTGTTGATGCCGATTACCCGCCCGCACCGGTCCATCAGCGGCCCGCCGGAGTTGCCCGGGTTGATCGCCGCGTCGGTCTGGATCATCGGCTCGTCCACTGAGCCCGGCACCTCGGGAAGCATCCGGTTGGTGCCGCTCACGATCCCCCGGGTCATGGTTTGGTCGAGCCCGAGGGGGTTGCCGATGGCGATCACCTCCTCGCCCACCTTGAGCTTTTCCGAATCCCCCAGCGTGACGGTCGGGAGCCGCTGGTCGGCGTCCACCTTCAGCAGCGCCAGGTCCAGGACCGGGTCGAGGCCCAGGATCCGCGCGTCCACCCGGTCGCCCGAGTCGAGCGTGACGGAGATGCCGGTGGCGCCGTCCACCACGTGGGCGTTGGTCAGGATCTCGCCGCTTCCGTCGAGGATGAACCCCGACCCCACCACGATCGAGAAGCGCCGCTGGGTCTTGCCCTTGTTGATCTTGACGGCGTTGATGGATACGACGGTCGGCGAGACGCGCTCGAAGACGACCGACAGCGGCTCGGTGCAGCGCTGGGCCGCCGCTGGGGACGGCAGAAGGAGCGCGACGGCGACGGCGGCGAGGAAGGTGGCGCGCATGAGCCAGATACTACACCATTTGGCTCTTTGCCGTCCTCGGGCTCTGCCGTATACTCCCCGGGTGCCCTCTGCCTACCTCGTCTGGGGCCTCCTGATCTACGCGTGGATCGGCAACTACATGATCCGCATGGCGCTCTCCTCGCTCCTTCCCCCCATCATGACGGAGCTTGGGCTCTCATACACACGGGCCGGTTTCCTGGCCACGGCCTTCTTCTACGCCTACATGGCGATGCAGCTGCCCGCGGGCTTTCTGGGCGACCGCCTCGGGCGGCGGCGCGTGGTCCTGGGGGGAATTCTCCTCGGCGTCCTCGCCTCCCTCTTCACGGGGCTGGCGGGGTCGTTCGCGGCGCTGTTCGCCGCGCGGCTCCTCACCGGCCTCAGTCAGGGTTCGATGTTCTCCAACGACCGGGTGATCATCGCCGCGTACACACCCAAGGAGAAGATGGCGATGGGGCAGGGCGTCTCGTTCTCGGGAGCGGGCCTCGGGACGACCCTCGGCCTGCTGCTGGCCGGTGTCCTGGGCGAGCTCATGCCGTGGCGGGGCGTCTTCTTCGTATTCGCCCTCCCGCCGCTCCTGGCCGCGTTCCTCCTCTGGCGGCTCGTCCCCGAGCCGCCAAGCCCGTCCGTGGCGGACGTCGCCGGGTGGACGTTCCGGCGCGTCGCAGCCACCCCCGCGCTCTGGATCCTGGGGCTCGCCGGGATCATGCCGGTCTATCTCCAGTTCGTGCTCGCGACCTGGGGCCCGCTCTTCTTCTCGGAGGTGGGTGTCAGCGACCTGGGCCGTTCGGCCCTCTACGCGAGCTTCCAGGGCGTGGCGGCCCCGTTTGGCCTCTTCGCCATGGGTTGGCTCGCCGACCGCGCCCACGAGCGCGGGATCTCCCGCAAAGTGGTCATCGCGCTCACGATCCTCCTGGCGGGCGCGTCCATCGGCGCCCTGGGCACCGTGCTCGCCGCCAAGGGCTCCCCGGGCCTGGTGGCCTTCTTCATCATGGCCACGAGCTTTTTCCTCTGGGGGACGTGGGGACCGGTCTATGCGCTCATGGCGGATCGCTTTCCGCCGGGCGTGCTGGGAAGCGCCTTCGGTCTTCTGAACACGATCTGCTTCGTCGGCTCGATCGTGGGTCCCTTCCTCACCGGCTGGATCAAGGACGTGACGGGCTCCTTCGCCGGAGGCTGCTACGGGGCGGCGGTGGTGGCCGGGCTCGGCGCGGTGGTGGTCATGGCGTTTCCCCAGCCGCTCCGCCTCAAGCGCGCCCAGAAGAGGTAAGGGGCGTCGGGTAGGGCAGGGTGAGGGGGATCCACGGTATAATCGATTCGTGAAAGCCTTCATCCGTTTCGTCCTTGTCGCCGTCCTTGTTGTCGTGTTCGCGGGGGCGTCAGCGCCGGGGGCGGACGAGGTGCTGGAGGCCACCCTGGACAACGGCCTCCGGGTGCTGCTCCTGGAAGATCACCGGAGCCCCGTCGTCTCCTTCCAGGTCTGGTACCGGGTCGGCTCCCGCAACGAGCGGCCCGGTGCCACCGGCCTCGCCCACCTCCTGGAGCACATGATGTTCAAGGGGACGCCGACCTATGGCCCCCGGATGTTCTCCACCCTCGTCGAGCAGAACGGCGGCCAGGACAACGCCTTCACGAGCCAGGACCACACCTCCTATTTCGTGAACGTTTCGGCGGACAAGCTCGACCTCATTGTCGCCCTTGAATCCGATCGGATGCGGAACCTGCTCCTCGATCCCAAAGACTTCGAATCCGAGCGGCAGGTGGTCATGGAAGAGCGCCGCACCCGGACCGAGGACGACCCGGAGGGCTTCCTCGGGGAGGAGCTGTCGGCGATCGCCTTCGTCGCGCACCCGTACCGCTCGCCGATCGTCGGCTGGATGGAGGATCTCCGCGGGCTCACGGTGGAGGAGCTTCGAGCCTTCTACCGCACCTACTACGTCCCCAACAACGCTCTGGTGGCCGCCGCGGGCGATTTCAAGGCGCCCGAGCTCCTCGAGAAGATCCGCCGGGCCTTCGGCCCCATCCCGCGCGCCGCCGACCCGCCGCCCCTGACGGTGGCGGAGCCCAGGCAGAACGGCGAGCGCCGGGTGACGGTGAAGAAGGAGGCCCAGCTCCCGCTGGTCTTCATCGGCTACCCGGTGCCGAATTTCCGCTCGCCGGACGCACTGGCGCTGGAGCTGCTGTCCACGATCCTCTCGGAGGGGCGGAGCTCCCGGCTCTACCGCCGGCTCGTGTACGAGCAGCAGATCGCGCTGAACGCCGGCGGCGACTACTCCTACTTCTCCACGGACCCGAACCTCTTCTGGTTCTTTGCCACGGCGCTGCCCGGCCAGACCCCCGAGGCGCTGGAGCGCGCCCTGATGAAGGAGGTGGAGCGGCTCAAGACCGAGCCCGTCTCCGCCACCGAGCTCGAGCGCGCGAAGAACCAGATCGAGGCCTCCTTCGTCTTCCGGCAGGATTCGGTGTACAGCCGCGCCTCCCTCCTGGCCCGCTTCGAGCTCCTCGGCGGCTGGCGGCTCCGGGACGGGTTCGTCCCGGCGATCCGCGCGGTGACCGCCGCGGATCTCCAGCGGGTGGCCCGCGCCTACTTCCCCGACGAGCGGCGCAACGTGGGGGTCCTGCTGCCGATCCCGCCCGGGAGCGCTCCGAGGTCCTGAGCCCCGTGAGTCCCTCAACCCGATCCCGCCTCGCGCGCATCACGGCCGTGCTGCTCGTCGTGGCCGCGCTGGCCGTCGGCGGCCCCCTCGCGTCGCGGTTCCTCAACTCCCTCGGCGTCCCGACCATCCAGGTGACCGGCAACATGGAGGCGACGCAGGTGGACGTGAGCGCCAAGATCGCCGGCCGGATCCTCTCCCTGCGCGTCCGCGAAGGCGACCGGGTGACCGAGGGCCAGCTGCTCGTGCGCCTCGACGGCGCCGAGCTCAAGGCCGAAGTTGAGCGCGCGGAGGCCGCCCTCAAGAGTGCCGAGGCACAACTCCGCGACCTGCTGGCGGGCGCGCGCCGCCAAGAGATCGAGGAGGCCCGCGCCACCGTGGATCGGGCCCAGTCGCAGTTGAACGACCTGCTGGCCGGGTCGCGCCGGGAGGAGATCGAGCAGGCGCGGGAGGCCATGCGGAGCGCCGAAGCCACCCGGGTGTGGACCGAGCGCGATCTGAAGCGGGCCCAGGAATTGTTCGCCAAGGAGCTCATCGCCATGCAGGAAGTGGACCGGGCCCGGCAGGCATACGAGGTGGCGGTGGCCCAGGAGCGCTCCGCCCGGGCGAACCTCCAGATGGTGGAGGCCGGGCCGCGCCGCGACCAGATCGAGGCGGCCCGGGCCCAGCTCAAAGCCGTCCGCGATCATCTCGACCTCCTCCTGGCCGGGCCGCGCCCCTTCCAGGTCGAGGCGGCGCGCGGCCAGGTGAGCCAGGCCCGGGCGGCGCTGGACCTCGCCGGGAGCCGGCTGCGCGAGGCCGCCATCGTGTCTCCGATCAACGGCGTCGTCCTCCGGAAGAATCTCGAAGCGGGCGAGATGGCCAACTCCGGGGTGTCGATCCTCACGCTCGTGGATCCGACCGACCTCTGGCTCCGCGCCTACGTTCCCGAAACGGACATCGGGCGGATCAAAGTCGGGATGGCCGCGCGAATCACGATCGACGCGTACAAGGACCGGACCTTCAGCGGCAAGATCACGGAGATCGCCTCCGAGGCCGAGTTCACCCCGAAGAATGTCCAGACGAAGAAGGAGCGGGTCAACCTCGTCTTCCGGATCAAGATCGCCGTGGACAACCCCCAGGGGCTCCTCAAGCCGGGAATGCCCGCCGACGCCGACATCCTCCTCTAATGGACTACGCGGTCGTGACTGAGGGATTGACGCGGCGCTTCGGCAAGCTCGTCGCCGTGGACCATCTCGACCTCCACATCCGGACGGGCGAGCTCTACGGGTTCCTCGGCCCCAACGGCGCGGGAAAGTCCACCACCCTCCGCATGCTCTGCGGGATCCTCGAGCCTACCGAGGGGCAGGGCAGTGTGCTGGGCATCGACCTGATCCGCGAGCCCGAGCGGGTCAAGTCGTCGATCGGCTACATGTCCCAGAAGTTCTCCCTCTACGACGACCTGACGGCCGAGGAGAACCTGACGTTCTACGCCCGCGTCTATATGGTGCCGCGCCAGGATCGCGCCCGCCGGGTC
>Ga0209619_10000398_pt1 | contig 30345 bp, 30 predicted proteins | sample Rifsed16ft3_FD_184011 | JGI IMG/M metagenome (GOLD analysis project Ga0209619, IMG submission 184011) | Soil microbial communities from Rifle, Colorado, USA - sediment 16ft 3 (version 2) | ecosystem: Environmental > Terrestrial > Deep subsurface > Rock core/Sediment | place: Rifle, Colorado... | reverse complement strand
CGGACCGGCGACAAACGATATAACCCCTCCCTCGTTACCCCGCGCGGCCGGCGCGCCCGCTCCATGAAAATGGTCTATGGGATGCGCCGAGGAGGAGGACCGCCCTGGCAATTCGGTACGACGCCATCGTTATTGGAGGAGGCCACAACGGTCTCGTGACGGCTGCGTACCTCGCACGCGCCAGAAAGAAGGTGGTCGTCCTCGAACGTCGCTATGTCCTCGGTGGCGCGGCGGTCACGGAGGAAGTGTATCCGGGATTCAAGTTCACCGTCTGCTCGTACGTCTGCAGTCTGATGCGGCCCCAAATCATCCGCGACCTGGATCTCCCGTCTCACGGCTTCGAGGTGATCCCGCAGGAATCGAGCTTCACCCCGTTGCCGGACGGGAGGTATCTATTTCACCGTGGAGATGAGGAGGACGCGTTCCAGGCGATTGCGAAGTTCTCCCGACGGGATGCGGAAGCGTATCCGCGCTTCGGCCGGCTGATGGCGAAGATGGCGAAGTTCATCGTGCCGACCCTTTCGATGACGCCGCCGAATATCGGCTCGATGCGGATCTCCGAGTTGCGGAAGCTCCTCGCGCTGAACAAGCAGCGGAAGGAACTGACGGAGGACGAGCTGTACACGTTCGCGCGGCTCATGACGATGAGCGCCGCGGACTATCTCGACGAATGGTTCGAGACGGACGTTCTGAAGGCGGGCCTGTGCGCAAGCGGTATCATCGGCACGCTCCTCGGGCCCAGGTCCCCGGGGACGGCGTACGTCCTCATGCATCACTACATGGGGGAGATCGACGGCGCGTACCGCTCGTGGGGTTACGTCCGCGGGGGGATGGGCATGGTAAGCGAATCGATCGCCCGCGCGGCGCGGAAGTTCGGCGCCGAGATCCGCGTGAACGCAGACGTGCGGCGGATCCTCGTCCGGAACGGCCGGGCGATCGGCGTGGAACTCGCGAGCGGCGAGACACTCCATGCGAAGATCGTCGCGTCGAGCGCCGACCCGAAACGCACGTTCCTGAAGTTCCTGGAGCGGTCTGAGCTGCCCCCGGACTTCGTTCGGGGCATCGAGAACTTCAAGATTGAAGGCTCGTCGGGGAAGGTAAATCTCGCCCTGAAGGAAGCGCCGAGCTTCTCCGCGCTGCCCGGGAACGGACCGCAGCTCCAAGGCGCGATCTCGATCGGCCCGAGCGTGGACTACATCGAGAAGGCGTACGACGACGCGAAGTATGGCAACTATTCCCATCGACCGTATGTCGACATGTGCGTGCCCTCCACGCTGGATCCCACTCTCGCTCCGCCGGGGAAGCACATCATGTCATGCTTCGTCCAATACGCCCCGTACACGTTGCGGAAGGGGACGTGGGAGGAGCGTCGGGAGGAGTTCGGCGAGACGGTCATCGACACGATCGAGGAGTACATCCCGAACATCCGGAAGATCATCCTTCATAAACAAGTCCTGAGCCCATGGGACCTGGAGCAGGTCTTCGGCCTTACGGGCGGCAACATCTTCCACGGTGAGCTGACACCGGATCAACTTCTCTTCCTTCGGCCCATAGCGGGATGGGCACAGTACCGCACGCCGATCAAGGGCCTCTACCTCTGCGGCTCCGGAGCGCATCCGGGCGGCGGGGTCATGGGCGCGCCCGGGATGAACGCAGCTCGAGAAATCCTCCGGGATTGGGCGATGTTGAAGGTGTGACCGTGGCGGAGTCGTACGACGTCGTAATCGTCGGAGGAGGTCACAACGGCCTCGTCGCGGCAACGTATCTTGCACGCGCTGGGAGCCGCGTCCTGGTGCTCGAGAAGCAGGGGACCGTGGGCGGCGCAGCGGTCACTCAAGAGATCGCTCCGGGCTTCCGATGCTCGACCGGCGCGTACATGGTCGGTCTCCTCCGGCCGGAGGTGATCGAAGGGCTTCAACTCGCGACGCGCGGACTCCAGTTCCTGCCGTGCGAGCCGGCCGTCGTCGCTCTCGGCCAAGATCACACGGCGCTGCGGCTCTGGACCGATTCGCGAAAGTCCCAATCCGAGATTGCCGCCCACTCCGCGAAGGACGCGGAGATGTATCCGCGCTTCCTGGAGTTCCTCGGCCACTTCGCGAAGGCCCTCGACCCGTTGATGGTACGGGCACCGCCCGACATCCAGTCGCCGGCGTACAACGACTTGTGGTTCCTCTTCCGCCGCGCGCTGCGTCTACGACGCGTGGGCACGGTCCCGCTCCAGCAGCTCCTGCGGGTTCCCCCGATGCCGGTGAAGGACCTCGTGACGGAATGGTTTGAGACGGAACTCCTGCGAGCGAGCCTCGCGGCGGACGCTCTCCTCGGGACCTTCCAGGGACCGTGGTCCCCCGGGACCGCGTTCGGGCTCGTCCGGCACCTCATGGCGACTGCCGACGGAGGCAGCTGGCGGTTCGTCCGCGGCGGCATGGGCGTTCTCTCTGACGGCCTTGCGAGGGCTGCTCAGGAAGCCGGAGCGACGGTGCGGACCCACACGGAGGTCGCGCGAATCATGAGTTCTGCCGGGCGCGTGTCTGGTGTGGAGACCGCGAGCGGCGAGACGATCGGCGCGAAGATTGTCGCGTCAAACGCCGACCCGAAGCGGACGTTCCTCCATCTCGTCGATCCGGCGGAGCTCAGCCCCGAGTTTCTCCTTCAGGTGCGCAACTACGAGATGAACGGCGCGGTGGCGCGCGTGAATCTTGCCCTCGATGGTGCGCCCCGCCTCGCGGGCGACGCCGAAGACCTACCGCCTCACTTCCGGATCGCGCCGTCCCTCGAATACATCGAGCGCGCATACGATGATGCGAAGTATGGGAGTGCGTCCGCGGAGCCGTTCCTCGACGTGGTCGTGCCCACCGTCGTGGACCCGACGCTCGCGCCGAGCGGGAAGCACGTGATGTCGGCACTCGTGCAGTACGCGCCGTACAACCTGCGTCGCGGAAGCTGGGACAAGGATCGCGACAAGCTGGGGGACCGGGTCCTCGCGCTCCTCGAGGACTACCTGCCTGGATTGGAGCGGATGGTCGTCGCCCGCCAGGTGCTCACGCCGGCGGATCTGGAGTCCGCGTTCGGTCTCACGGAAGGCCACATCTATCACGGCGAGATGACCCTTGACCAACTGTACGTCCTGCGGCCGGTCCCGGGATGGTCGCAGTATCGCACCCCCGTGGACGGACTGTATCTGTGTGGATCGGGAGCCCATCCGGGCGGGGGGATCACCGGCGCACCGGGATACAACGCCGCCCGGCAGATCCTGAGGGACTGGCCCCGGCTCGGGCGTGCCTGATGCCGACGATCACACGTATACGTATGGCACGTTGAGCGCGTCTGCGAGGTCACGGTCGAGGGAGCCGATGTCCTCGCGCGCGACATCCGAGAGCGAGTACTTGCCGAGGGCGGAGACGAGCATCCGAATCTCCACCTCCGTGGCGTCGAGGAAGTTCGAGATCCCTTTCGCCCCGGCGACGCCCGCCGCGACGAGGAACGGGCGACCGAAGGCGCACGCGGTGGCGCCGAGGGCGACGGCCTTGACCACGTGGCCGCCATCGTACAGCCGCCCGGACAGAACGAAAGGAAGCGCCAGACCCTCCACCCGCGCCTCGTTGATCCGCGCCAGGCACGCGAGACTCGGCAGCCCGAGATCCTTCAGGGCAATGGTCGGGCTCATCCCCGTGCCGCCCTCCTTGCCATCGGCGAGGACCGCATCGACGCGCTCCTCCGCCGCGACGCGGAAGAGTGGGAGGAGATCTCGGAAGGGTCCCGCTTTGATCCAGATGCGCGCCCGTGGGAAGTTGTTCCGAAGGGACCGCAGCTGCGCACGCAGAATCGATTCCGTGTACGTGCCTGGAGCACTGTGCCGCTCGTACAGATCCCGCTCGACCTTCTCGGGGTCCTCTGGGAAATAGTACTTGCCTTTCAAGGACCGGGCGACGTCTCCCGAGACCTTCGTCTCCCCTCCGAGCCCCGGCTTTGCGCCCTGCCCGAGCTTCACCTCGAACGCCACGAAGCCCTTGCGGATGAACGGCTCGACATCCGGATCCGTGTAGATCTTGTTCCACAGCTCATCGAAGGCGTCCTCAACGCTCTGCTGGATCACGACCCCGCCGAAGGGTTCGTCCATCGCGTCCAGGTACGCGAAGAGTCGCTGGCGGAACGACGGCATCGAAGGTTTCGTGCGCTTCGCGTAACCCCACACCGTCGCGATGTTCTCCCCGAGGCCCATCGGGATCCCCGCCTCCGCGGCCGCCTTTCCGAGGTGCGGACTCGCAGCGTGAGCGACTTCTGTGGACCCCATGGACGCCATCGCCAACGGCATGCGGGACCGGAATCCGCCAATCGCCGTCTCGAGCCGGACATCACTGAAGTACGGTTCCCGCTGCAGTTCCGTCATCTTCTCCAGACGTTTCGGCGTGAAAATCGGCGGCAGGAGCACGAGATCGTCGAGTGTGTGAAAGCGCCGCAGTTGCCGCATCCCGATGTCCGCACCCAAGAGGGCTCGTCCGTACTCGTCCAGATCCGAAAACGGGTAAAGAGCCTGCGTGCCGTACTTCGCCTTCTGGATGATCTCATCGACGGGGTACGACTCGAGGAACGATCGACCGGCGGCCGCGGCCGACCGGACCGAGGCCATCTTCATGAACAGTTTCGTCAGAGGTTCGCTCATCGAGGCCAGGCCTAGGGGGAGTAGATGCCGGCGACCTTGGGGTAGGGGCGGGCCTCCCACACTGCCTTCAGGCCGCAGACGTAGCGGGTGAGCCGCTCGATGCCGATTCCGAAGCCCGAGCTGGGCGGAATGCCCTCTCGGAGCATGTCGAGATACCAGCCGTACTTCGACGGGTTCTCGCCCGTCTCGCGGAGGCGCGCAATCACCTTCGCGTATTCATATTCCCGTTCCGCACCGGAGACCGCCTCGCCATAGCCTTCCGGATAGAGGAGATCAAAGTCCCGGAGGATGCCCGGTCGCGCGGGATCTTCCCGGTCGTAGAACCCGCGAGCGCCGCGAGGGTAGTCGCGGATGAAGAACGGTTCCACGTACAGGGAGGAGAGGAACTCCTCGTGGTCCCACGGAATCTCGACCCCGTACGGGACCTCGCGTCCATGATCAGCGAGGACCCGCAGGGCCTCCTCGTACGTGAGGCGGCGAAATGGCGGCGTGCCTCCGTTCAAGGTCCGGGGGAACGCCGCGAGGTCATCGGCCAGCTCGCGTCTCGCGTAATCGCTCACGTGGGACAGGAGGGATTCTGCTCGGGCCATCGCGTTCTCGACCGTCGCCTCGGCCTCTTCAACGTCCACTTGGACGAACTCGACGAGGTGTCGACCCGTGGCTGCGGTCTCCAGGGGCTCAAGCCGGACGTTCGGAGAGAAGAAGTAGATCTTCCCGAGGGACGCCGCCATCATCTGCTTGTACAGGATGGCACTCGACATGACCTTGTACTCGCGACCGTAGAAATTGATCGTCGCCTGCTTCGCACCGCGGATCCCCGGATCCGACACGGGGCCGATGATCGGCGGCAGGAGTTCCAAGAATCCCTCGCGGTTCAGATACTCCCGGATCGCGCTTCCGAGCACGGCCTGCACGCGCAGGACGCGCTGGAACCGAGGGTCGCGAACGAGACGATAGGACGACTTCAGGGCGTCCGAAGGCGGCGGAACCGACATAGTCGTTGATGAATGCGGTCGGTATATCTTAACTTTTGGCTCTGAACACTTTGAAAATGACAATGTAATGACTAATTTTGCCAATGCACCCATCGTTCTGTCAATTTCCCCCGCCCCGCAATCCTTGAAATCCCGCCGACGTTTGGACGAGGCGAAGTGATGGCAGACCTGTTGGAGCCCGGCTCCGCGGCCCCTGATTTCGAGGGGCGCAATCAGGACGGAGCCCTCGTCCGATTCCGCGATCTTCGTGGTCAGGCGGCGGTCTTGTTCTTCTACCCGGAGGACGACACGCCGGGATGTACGCGGGAGGCGTGCGCCTTCCGGGACGACACGGACGCGTTCCAGGCCCTCGGGGCCGTTGTCCTTGGGGTCAGCGTGCAGGACGAGGCGTCCCATCGGGCGTTCCGGGAGAAGTACGGACTGACGTATGACCTGATCGCGGATCCCGAGAAGCGAATCGCGAGGGCCTACAACGCCCTCGGGCTCCTTGGCGTCGCGAAACGCGTGACCTACGTGATCGCCCCGAACGGCCGAATCCTCGCGGCCTATCGCCGGATCAATCCCGGGTCCCACAGCACGGAAGCCCTGCGCATCTTGAAGGAAGCAGTGAACAGCCCATGAGTCGATCCAAGGTGTCCCTGCCCGACGTACGGATTCCCCGGAACATCCGCCTGAACTACGAGCAATTCACGGACCACTTCAAGGGCTTCGAGCGGTTGCCCGCGGTGCTGACGATATTCGGACCGCGGGCCGCATCGGCGCTCCGCAGCCTGAAGGTCGAGTTCTTCTCCTCGCGCTGGGGATTCATGGGCGTCAACGACGCGGACGGCCACCTGATGGTCTCGACCCATTACCTGCGGACGGGCGATGTCCGCGACATTTATCTCGACATCATCCACGAGCTCGTCCACGTGAAACAGTACCGAGATGGGAAGGAGCTTTTCGAGGATGGGTACGAGTATCCGGACCTGCCGACGGAAATCGAGGCGTACCGAGCCTGCGTGGCCGAGGGCCGCCGCCTTGGGATGAACGACCGGGAGCTGTTCGAGTACCTGAAGGTCTTCTGGATGAGCGACCGGGACGTGCGGCGGCTCGCGCGGCACGTCGGCGTCAGGGCACCCTCGCACAGGCCTCGCCGGGGACGGGCCAAGCGTTAAGCGGGGGACGGAATTCCACGGCCGTGGCTTCCGGAGCAATCGCGTCGCCTCGGGGATGGCGCGCCCTGGGCCGGGACGCGAAGCTCCTCCTCGTGACCTACGGCCTGGCGGGCCTCCCGATCGGTCTGATCTCGGTGGCCCTTCCAATCTATGTGGAGCGGCTCGGTTTCGGGCCCGTATTCGCGGGCACCCTGTTCACGGCCTCCGGTCTGACGGCCGTCGTCCTCGTGATTCCGTTCGGGATCCTGGCAGACCGCTACGGTCGGCGGCGGATGACCGTGTTGGGCTCCGCCCTCGCCGTCGCGGCCCTGGGCTCGATCGCCCTCGCCCAGACGACCGTCGTGTTCCTCCTGGCCGCCGGAATCCTCGGGGTCTCGGAAGCCCTAACGTTTTCCCCGCTGAACGCGATCCTTGCGGAGGCGACGGACGAGGCCACGCGGACCTCCGTGTACGGCCTGAGCTTCTTCGTCCACAGCCTCGCGTTCGCGGCGGGGAACCTTCTCGCGGCGATCCCCGACTACCTACTCGCCCACGGCCTCGAGGAGGTCCAGTGGGCGTACCAACCTGTGTTCGGGGCGGTCGCGCTCCTGTCCCTCGCTGGGCCTGTCGTCCTGAGCCTCGTGCGGGTCGGCGACCCGAGGACCACGGAGCGCACCTCCCTCCTCCCGCGGAAGTCCGCCGCGGTCCTGTCGAAGTTCTTCGCGTCGAACATCATCATCGGGCTCGGCGCGGGCCTCATCATCCCCCTCTTCACGCTGTGGTTCTACCTGAAGTTCGGGCTCGCGGAGAGCGCGACGGGGCCTCTCCTCGCGGTGGCGAGCGTCCTCATGGCCGGCGCGTACCTCGTAGCCCCTGTCCTCGTGAAGCGCTTCGGGATGGTCCGGACGATCATCACTGTCCAGGCGATTGCGACGGCGGTCCTGTTCTTCATCCCCATCGTGACGAACGTGTACGTGGTCGGGCTGCTGTTCGTCGTGAGGAACCTCCTCATGAACATGAGCTGGCCCGTGGCGACGTCCTTCCTGATGTCCGCGGTCGACGAGTCGGAGCGGGCCGCGGCCTCCGCGGTGACGGGAGCGGCGTTCCGTCTGCCGTTTGCGGTCAGCACCACGATCGGCGGGTACCTCCTGACGGTCGACCTGAACCTGCCCTTCTTCGTGACGACGGCCCTGTATGCGGCCGGCACGGCCACGTTCTGGTTCTTCTTCCGATCGTACCGGGGTACGGGGTCGCCCAGTGCGGGAAACCTTTAGTGCCATGCTGGCGTCCCGGCTCCGGGTAGCATGCGGATCGTGTTGATTGGAGCGGGCGCCGTCGGCTCCGTCGCGGCGGCCCGCCTCGTGGATGTGCGGGAGGTCGACGAGCTCGTCCTCGCGGACGTCGTTGGGGAGCGGTCGAAGGCCCTCGCGGACCGCCTCGGGAGCCGCAAGGTGCGGGCCGCCACCATGGCGTCGGGACAGGACCTCGGCTCCCTCATCACAGGCGCCGACCTCGCTGTGAACGCCGCGCACGCGTCCCTGGACTTGCCCCTCATGGAGGCGTGCCTCGACGTCGGGGCGAGTTTCATGGACCTCTCCTCCGTGCCCTTGCAGCAGTTCCCGTACGACGAGAAGTTCCGGAAGGCGGGAATTGTGGCCCTCCTCGGCGCGGGGGAAGACCCCGGGCTGGGGAACGTCCTCGCGCGGGCCGCCGCGGACCGCCTGGACAAGGTCGATTCGATCCGGATCAGGGACGGGGACACGATCACGTCGGGTCCGACGCCCCTCCCGGTGGCCTGGTCCCCGGAGACGTTCCTCGTCGAGGTGTTTGCGGACGCCCTCGTGTTCCAGGACGGACGGATCGTGGAAGTGCCGCCGTGGTCGGGCCGGGAGGTGTACCCGTTCCCGGAACCCGTCGGTCCCCAGCCCGTGTACCTGATGGAGCACGAGGAACCGGTGACGATGCCCCGGTTCATCGGGAAGGGCCTGCGGTATGTGGACCTCAAGCTCGCCGTGGACGACGGGACCTTCGAGACCCTCCAACGGCTGAAAGCCCTCGGCCTCCTCGAGGACACCCCGGTCCCCGTGGACGGAGGGAGCGTGTCTCCACGGCGCCTCATCGTGAGCCTCCTCCCGCGGCCTGCGGATCTCGTCGGGAAGGTGACGGGCGCCGCGATGATTCTCGTCGAGGTGTCGGGGACGAAGGACGGGGAGGCCGTCACGCACCGGCTGTACGTGGGGCTGCGCCACGAGGACGCGGCCCGCCGGTACGGCGCGACGGCGACCGCGTACCTTGTCGGGACGGGCACCGCGATCTTCGTGACCCAGTTCGCCCGCGGCCAGATCCCGCAGCGAGGCGTAATCGCTTCGGAGTGCCTCGATCCCGCGGAAACGCTACGGCTCATGTCCGAGGCGGGCTTGCCCGTAACCCACGAGACCCGCACGACGAGGGAGCTCACCTGACGGCTGGGTCCTTCCTCGACGGCGCCTCGCTCCAAGCCGGCGGATGTGCGAAATGCGCCTGAAAGGGAAGACGGCCGTCGTGACTGGCGGCGGCCGAGGAATCGGCCGGGCCGTCGCAATCCGCTACACGGAGGAAGGGGCCCGCGTGGCCGTCGTCGCACGGAGCGCGGAGGAGGTCGAGGACACCGCGACGACGATCCGCGAGGCGGGCGGGGAGGCCCACGCGGTCCCTGCGGACCTCCGCAAGGCGGCGGACATCGATCGGATGACGAAGGAGTGCGTTGCCGCCCTGGGGACCGTGGACATCCTCGTGAACAACGCGGGTATCTTCACGGAGCCGTTCGGGGTCGCGGAGAGCTCGGTGGAGAACTTCGACGAGACGATGGCCGTGAACCTCCGCGCGGCGTGGCTGTGCACGATCCGCCTCGCCCCTCATATGGCACCGGCCGGATCGATCATCACCGTGTCCTCGGGCCTCGCCCAAGGGCCATCCTCCGGGTACTTCCCGTACTCCCTGAGCAAGTACGCGTTGGAAGGCCTCACGAAGCTCCTCGGGAGGGCGATGCCGCAGCGGGTGAACGCGGTCGACCCTGGTCTCGTCGCAACTCGGATGACCGACTTCTCCGGAAAACCTCCAGAGGCCGTCATGGAGGTCTTCGTGTACCTCGCGTCCGCGGCCAGGTGTTGAAGGCGTCGCGATTAACGCGCGCCTAGCGGGCGTGTGCCACTCTTTCACAACATTACAACATGTGCGGCGACTTGAGGGTGGCGGACTGCCTCATTGTACCGATCCCATGACGGCGCGAGTGGAACCTCTCTTCGCGGAACGGGCGCACTGGCTCAGAGCTTCCGACGTGCGCGAGCTCCTGAAGTACACACAGGACCCGACAATCATCAGCTTCGCCGGCGGACTGCCGAGTCCCGAGGCGTTCCCGCGGGAGGAACTGAGGATCATCTTCGAGGAGCTCCTTGGGGAGGATCGGCTACCGGCGTTGCAGTATGGCCCCACGCCGGGGGATCCGGCGCTCCGGAGGGAACTCGTGTCCCTCATGGGTTCGCGGGGGATCGACGCATCCGTCGAGCGGACGGTCGTGACGCACGGAGCGCAGCAAGCCCTCGAGTTCATCGGGCGCGTGCTCCTCAATCCAGGGGACGTCGCGATTGTGACCGAGCCAACGTATCTCGGCGTGTTCACGGCCCTCGCGACGTATCGCCCCTCGTACCATGGAATCCCGATGGACGAAGAAGGAATCCTGACGGACGTGCTCGAGGAAGATCTGAACGCACTCGCGATGGACAGGGTCCGACCGAAGTTGATCTACGTGGTCCCCACGTTCCACAATCCGACGGGCACGACAATCTCGGCCCGTCGGCGCCGGAGGCTTGTGGACTTAGCCGCCACATACGAGGTGCCAATCATCGAGGACGATCCGTACCGCGACCTTCGCTTCGAGGGAGACGACGTCCCGCCAATCGCGTCGATGGACACCGAAGGCTGGGTCGTGTATCTCGGAAGCTTCAGCAAGACACTCGCCCCGGGTTTCCGCATCGGCTGGGCGCATGGCCCCGAGGATCTGATTCAGAAGATGGCCCTCGCGAAACAAGGCGCAGACCTCTTCACGAACGGCTTCGGCCAACGTGTCGCGGAACGGTATTTGGCCCTCGGGATGATGAAAGGACATCTGCCGCGGATCCGCTCGCTCTACCGCAGCAAGAGGGACACGATGTTGACCCGGATGAAGGAGACGTTCCCGGACCGTGTGACGTGGACCCGGCCGCAAGGCGGCATGTTCGTGTGGGCCACGACGCCACCGCAGGCGGACACGCGGGCGATTCTCCCGATGGCCGCCGCCCAGCACGTGGTGTACGTCCCGGGCCACGGATTCTTCGCGGGACCGCCGCAAACAAACCACCTGCGCCTGAACTACTCGTTCCCGTCCGAAGGCGACATCCGGAAGGGGATCGGCATCCTCGGTTCCGTCCTGGATGGAGCTTTGGGCGCCCCCTCCGCGCGACCGGCGCTGATCGAGGCGTAGCGGGATCCCCATCCGGGGACGGTCAGGTCCCTTGATCCGGCGACTCAACGAATGCCGTGAGCCGAGGCTGCTTCGATTTCGGCCGCTCGAGGTTCGCTACGCGGACGCCAAGGAGGCGGACCTTCCGGCCGCGCTCTCGGAACTCCTGCGCGAGCTCCAGGGCGACGTGAAGGAGGACGTCCTCATCGAGCACGTGGGACGCGAGCGTCCGCTCCCGGAGATGGGTCTGGAACCCTTCGAACCGGATCTTGATGCCGACCGTCCGAAACATCGCACCCTGCGCGCGCGCACGGAGGAACACGTTGCGAGCGACGTCCCGCAGGGTGGCCTCCACGGTCGACCATTCACCGACGTCCCGGTCGAACGTGCGCTCGACGCTGATTGACTTGGGATCCGGTCGCTCTTCGACCGGGAGCTGTTCGATCCCGCGGGCGATGCCCCAGAGCCATACCGCGTTCTTTCCCAGGAGCTTCTTCAGTTCGGCTCCCGGGTGGCGAGCCAGCTCGCCGATCGTGCGGATTCCTACGCGCTCGAGCACCTCGGCGGTTTTCGTCCCCACGCCGCTGATCTTCGTCACGGAGAGAGGGTCGAGGAACGATTGGACCTCTTCCGGAGGCACGATCTTTAGCCCGTCCGGCTTCGCGAGGTCCGATGCGATCTTCGCCACGGACTTGTTCGGGGCCACCCCGATCGTGCACGCGAGCCCTTCGTGCTCGTGCACCGTCCCCTTCACGCGCATCGCGTAGGGCGCGGCGTCGCCGAAACCTCTGACCTTTGAGCTGACATCGATGAACGCTTCATCGATGCTCACGTGTTCGAGAATGTCCGCGAAGGATCGCAGGATGTTCATCACGCTCTCGGACACCGCGCCGTACAGGTCGTAGTTGGGGTGGAGGTACACCGCGGCGGGAGCCAATCGCCACGCCTGGCTGATCGGCATCCCGCTGCGGATCCCGATCTCCCGGGCCTCGTAGCTACACGCCATCACGACGCCGCGGCCCTTCCCGCCCTTTGGATCCGCACCGACGATGACGGTCTTCCCGACCAGGGACGGGTCCTCTCGGCGCTCGACGCTTACGTAGAACGCGTCCATGTCCACGTGGAAGATGACCCGGACCACGCCCGTCCCGGGAGGTCGAACGCCCTCTCGAGCCTAACAACGTTGCGGTCGTCGCTGACGGATGAGCCACGCACGCGTTGGTCCCGCGTAATCAACTGAACTCACCGAGACTCCGCTGGCCTGCGGTGGCGCCGGCCTTCGCGGGGAACTCGTATTCCATGAGGCCGGCGAGGCGGCGGAACTCGTTCACGCTCCCCGGCCCGAACCCCGAGTAGTGGTTGTTGAAGAACACGAGTGCTCCCTTGATCGAATCCGCGCTCTCATCGAGTTCCTTGTACCATGCGCGCATCTCCGCGGACCGGTCCCTCTGCTTCTCCTTGAACTCCGTGATCTCCCGATCCCCGACGAGCCGCAGGTACACGTAGTCCGCGGTCACGTCCGAGGGGCTCTTCAGATACTGGTTCTCCGTCCATACCATCGCGACGTTCCGGTCCCGCAACAGCGAGTACACGTCCTCCCGGAACCACGACTTGTGTCGGAATTCGATCGCGTGGGGGTATGTCATCTCGAACGCCTTCACGAAGTCCTGCATCAGCGTCCAATGGGAATCGAACTTAATCGACGGGGGGAGCTGCGCGACGAGCGGCCCGCACTTCTCCTTCAACTCCTTCGCGGACGCGTAGAACCAGCCCAGGTTTTCCGTCACGTCCTTCAGCTTCTTCTCGTGCGTGATGCGCTTCGGCATCTTCATCGTGAACAGGAACCCGGGGGGAGCGGTGCGGTACCAAGCCTTCGTCATCGCGGGTCCCGGGGTCCTGTAGAACGACGAATCGACCTCTACGCAGTCGAAGACGCCGGAATATATCTTCAGGTACTCCGGCTTCGGGGTGTTCGGCGGATAGAACCCGCCGAGCCAGTCGTCGTAGCCCCAGCCGCTGCATCCGACGCGGAGCTTGTCCTTGAGGCCCGTCACCGCGGACCCCAGAGCGCGCCGTGCCCTTAAGAATTCGGCCCGCGCCACCGGACGTGCCGCTCATCGATTGAGATAACCACGCGCGAAGGAATATATAGCGATGAAACGGACCCGAGGGAACCGCGTGAGGTGTCGCATTGGACCTCATTGTCGCCCTCCTGTTCCTCTTCACGGCGACGAGGCTCGCCGGGGAGGCGATGGAGCGAATCGGACAATCGCCGATGATCGGGGAGGTCCTCGCGGGCATCCTCCTCGGCCCCATGGTCCTGGGCCTCATCGATCCTAATCCGCTCACTGAACCGGGGCAATCGCTCGGCGTGGTCGCGAGCCTCGGAATCCTCATGCTCGTGCTCCTCGCCGGGATCGAGATGGGCCGGGAAGGGCTGCGGAAGGCGTTCCGCGAGCGGAGCATCGTCGTGGCGTACGTGGAATTCCTGCTGCCATTTGCCCTCGGCTTCGGCCTCGCGGTGTCCCTCGGATGGGATTTCGGCCGCGCACTCTTCCTCGGGACGGCCCTAGCCGTCACCGCTCTGCCGGTGAGCGTCCGGATCCTCCTCGACCTGAATCTGCTTCACAGCCGGCTCGGGAGGGCAATCGTCTCCGTCGCCCTGGTCAACGACCTCATCGCGTTCGCGATGCTCGCGATCGTCCTCGAGCTTGCGCGTCTGGGTCCAGGAGCGGATGCCAGTTTCATCGTCTTCATCATCATCAAGAATCTCCTGTTCCTCGGGCTCGTGTTCTGCGTGAGTGAGGTCCTCCGGGCGATCGCGAGGACCCGTTCGAACGGCGAGTCGCACATGCAGGTCCTCCTCCGCAGACTCCGAGGGCACGAATCCCCCTTCGCGATCAGCATCGCAATCGCCCTAGGTCTCGGGGCGGCGGCAGAAGCGGTCGGAATCCACTTCGCGATCGGCGTCTTCTACGGCGGGATCCTGATCAGCCCGAAGCTGCTCGGAGGGGAACATTTCAATCAGATCCGCAAGACCGTCTCGTCCGTGACGTTCGGCCTCCTCGCCCCGATCTTCTTCGGGTTCGTCGGCCTGCACTTCATGGTGAGCACGGCGTCGTGGTGGCTGATCGTCCTCGTGACGGGAGTCGCCTTCGCGGGGAAGTTTTTTGGTGGAATCCTCGGCGGCTTCGTCGCGGGCTTCCGCGGGGCGCCCCTCCTTGCACTGGGCGTGGGCCTGAACGCCCGCGGGATGATGGAACTCCTGCTTGCGCAAGTGGGGCTCGCAGCGGGGATCATCAACGCGGAGATCTACGCCGCCCTCGTGATCATGACCCTCGTGACGACCCTCTCCACGCCGCCCCTACTGAAGCGGCTCATGCGGCGATTCAAGGTGGAAGACGTCCTGCCGCAGATGCCGTCCAGCGCCCGGCCAGTGAGTCCGAGGCCTTCGGGCTCGGACAGACCGTGAGCGGGGTCATGGTTCACAGACCCCGGTTCCGATTTCGCGATATTCTCATTCTCAGTTCCTATCGGCATAGCCCAAATCTTGATGACGAATGGCGGCTTCGTATCCGACCGGACCGTGCTGATGCTGGAATCTAGGCGACTCGGAATGAAGCGGCTCGCGATTATTGGGCTGGTCCTCACGATCGTCGGACTGTTCCTCGCGGTTGGATACTGGCCACTGACAACCTTGAGCGGGTCGGAACTGGCGGCCGCATGGGACGGGGACGAATACGCCGGGTACCCCGTCGGCTCGCGAGTCACGATCCACGAGAGGATCCTCAATGTAGACTACAGCTCCATCCTCGGGACGACGTCCCTCCTACTCGACGACGGCAATCCCAGCTTGACAATCTCCATCCTCGTCCGCGGGAACGCGACCGGAGTCGTCCGTCCGAACGACGTCGTGTACACATCCGCGGTCCTTCAAGAAGTAACAATTCTCGGAATCTCGTTCCAGTACTGGGAGGTGTCCACCCCCGCGGACATTCATCCGTCGTGGCCCGTCGATGCCCTCTTCTACGGTGTGATGGCCGGTGGCGTGGCCATCCTGGCCTACGCTGCGTTGCGGAAGAAGTGACGCCACCGGAAGGCTGAAATCAAGTCCGGGGCATCGGCACCGCATGTCCGAGCTCGCCGAGCGGGGCGCACGCCGGATCGAGTGGGCGCGGGACCACATGCCCGTCCTCATGACGATCCGGGAGGAGCTGATTCGCAAGAAGACCCTGCGAGGCCTGCGCATCGGGATGGCCCTCCATGTCGAGGCGAAGACCGCGGTCCTCGCGCTCGCCCTGAGTGACGCAGGAGCGAAGGTCCGACTCGCCTCGTGCAATCCCCTGTCCACGGACGACAGCGTCGCGACCGCCCTGGCAGAAGCCCACCGGTTCGACGTGTACGCGCGGAAATGGCAGACGACGTCGGAATACTACGAGAATCTGAACAAGGTGCTCGACCTCAAGCCGGATCTCGTGATCGATGATGGGGCGGACCTCATCCATCTTCTGCACACGAAACGCCGCGAGCTGCTCGAGGGGATCCGCGGCGGGAATGAAGAAACGACGACGGGCGTCATCCGCCTACGGGCGATGGCGCGGGACGGGGCCCTACGCTTCCCCGTGATCGATGTGAACGACGCGCAGATGAAGCACCTGTTCGATAACCGATACGGGACCGGACAGAGCACGTTCGACGGGCTCATGAACGCCACGAACCTACTCATCGCCGGCAAGACGATCGTTGTCGCAGGATACGGCTGGACGGGGCGCGGGATCGCGATGCGGGCTCGAGGCATGGGGGCTCGCGTCGTCGTCACAGAGGTCGACCCCGTGAAGGCGATTGAGGCTTCGATGGAAGGGTACGAGGTCCTCCCAATGAACAAGGCCGCGCGGATTGGAGACTTCATCATCTCGGCGACGGGCTGCAAGGACATCGTCACGGCGGCGCACGTCCCCCTGCTGAAGGATGGGGTCGTCCTCGCGAACGCAGGCCATTTCGACAACGAGATCTCCAAAGCGGACCTCGAACGACTTGCGAAAGGGAAGCGGCGCGTACGCGAATTCGTCGACGAGTACACGCTCTCGGGAGGGAAGCGTGCGTACCTCGTGGCCGAGGGACGCCTCGTGAACATCTCCGCCGGGCAAGGCCATCCCGTCGAGATCATGGACATGAGCTTCTCGATCCAGGCGCTGTCCGCGGGCTACCTCGCCCAGCACGCGAAGCGCCTTAAGCCCGGCGTGCATCCAGTCCCGCCTGAGCTCGATCTCCGCGTCGCTCGGTTGAAACTCCAAAGCCTCGGGACCCGCATCGATCGCCTGTCGACGAAGCAGCGTGCATACCTCGACTCGTGGAAGGAAGGGACCTAGGCTCCCGGTCCGGTTCTTTAGGAGACGACATGCCACCGAAGCTCGCGGTGCTGAGTGACTTCGACGGGACGATCACCCGCACGGACGTGGCAGAATCCATCCTCGAGGAGTTTGCGCCGTCGACGTGGTGGGAGATCGAGGAGCTCCATCGCGCCCGGAAGATCGGGACGCGGGAGGCGATGGCGCGGCAGTTCGCCCTCCTCCGCGCGAAGCGGGCGGATTTGATCCAGTTCGTGGATCGCCACGTCGTCCTGGACGAGACGTTCCGGAACTTCGTGTCGTTCTGCGCGGATCGGGGATTCGTCCTTGAGATCGTGAGCGAAGGGTTGGACTTCTACGTGACCCATCTGCTCGAGAAGTGGGACCTCCAGGTCCCGGTGCGGACGAACCGTGCAATCTTCGAGGAAGGTCGGATCCGGATTGAGTACCCGTGGGCCGATGCGACGTGCATGCTTTGCGGCGCCTGTAAACTGCTCCGGCTCTTCGAACTGCGGGCGCAAGGCCACCGTCTCGCCTACGTGGGCGACGGGAATTCGGACTTGTGCCCGGCGGTCGAGGCGGACCTCCTGTTCGCGAAAGGCGAGCTGGCACGGCTTTGCCGAGAAGAGGAGATCCCGTTCGTGCCCTTCGACCGATTCTCCGACGTGCAGCGACATCTTGAGGCGTTGGCGTGAGGAACTACCTGGGCGTCTTCGGGCACGTGATCCTCGACTACATCATCACGCTCCGCCGCCTGCCGTTGCCGAACACCTCGATCGAGATCGTGGACCGCCAGCGCTACTTCGGCGGCACGGCGGGGAACCTCGCGACCGCGGCCGCACGCCTCGGCGTCAAGACGAGCCTTGCCTCCTTCGTCGGCCCGGATTTTCCGACGGACTATCGACAGGCGTTCGCCCGGGCGGGTGTCGACATCGCGGATCTGCGCGTGGTGCCCGGCACCACGACCCCGACCGCCTGGGTGTTCTCGGACCGCGTTGGAAACCAGATGGCGATTGTGGACCAAGGGCCGATGAAGTCCGCCTCGCGCCGCCCGCTGCTCCTGCATAGCATTCGCGATGTGGAGGTCGTCCACATCGGCACAGGCCGACCGGAATACTATTCCCGCGTGGCGAATCGCGCGGAACAGCTTGGGCGGACGATCGCGTTCGACCCGTCCCAGGAAATCCACTACGTGTATCGGTCAGAGATCTTCCGGCAGCTGTTGCGGCGAGCGACGTACTTCTTCGGCAATGAGGCAGAGATCGACCGCGCGAAGCGCCTCGCCCGCGTTACCTCGACGGAGGGGCTGCTCCGTTTTACGGAGGTCGTCGTGGCCACCCTCGGCGCGAGAGGGAGTGTGATCATCACGCGCGACGGACGCCATCGGGTGCCGCGGGTCCGGCCCCGCCGCGTGGTCGACGTCACGGGGGCGGGAGACGCCTACCGCGCCGGCTTCTACGCGGGGCTCGCGCGCGGGTACGACGTACGGCGGTGCGGGATCCTAGGGTCCGCGGCGGCGAGCTTCGTGGTCGAGTCGAAGGGGACGCAGACGCGCCTGCCGACGTGGTCACAGGTCGTGCAACGCGCACGACGTCATGCGCCGTTTTGACGGACCTGACCGCATCTGGAGCGCAATTCGCCCAAGAAGTACGAAAGGGTTATATTGCGACAGTAGGTTCCCGGCGCGGGTGACCAGGGATGGCTATCGGGTTCGTGCTCATTAGCACCGCTCCTGCGAAGGAGCACGAAGTCTACAACGAGCTCCTCAAGGTCAAGGAAATCGTTGAGCTGCATCCATTGTTCGGGGAGTACGACCTGATTGCCAAGATCGAGGCGGAGGATTTTAACGTCCTCGGCCAGGTCGTCGTGGACAAGATCCGATCCATCCCGGGCGTCATTGACACGAAGACGCTCACGGGCATCAAGTTCTAGGTGAGATCCAATGGCGAACTTCCAAGCGTTTGACGTGTGGACATTCATCACGATTCTCCTGCTCACGTTCAGCCTGTTCCTCCTGATCACGGGCGCCTTCACTGCCTACTTCGGAAGCGGGAAAAGCCGCAAGATCGGCGCGGGCCTCCTCGTCGGGGGCCTCGTGGTCGGCATCCTGTGGGGGCTCCTGTCCGGGCCGTACAACTCGGTCGGGAGCGTGGATCTCGGGGCGATCATCGTGCAGTCGATCGGCGTGATCCTAGCCGCGCTGATTGGCGCCGCGGCCGCCATCGGCCTATTCCTGCTCGCAATCATGAAGAGCTAGGGTAGGCGCGTTCGGCCCCATTTCATGAGCCATCGAGTGGGAAGCCTTTATTTCCCGAGCCCTCTTTGCCCTACATCATGCCGCTCGACGTCCTCATCGTCCTGGGTAGCAAGAGCGATGCGGAGGTCGGCAAGAAGGCCGGCTCGATTCTCGAGGAGTTCGGCGTCGAGTACGAGATGGTCGTCGCGTCAGCCCACCGTACGCCGGACCTCCTTCGGGACTTGGTGCGCAACACGCCCGCGAAGGTCTTCATCGCGGTGGCCGGCCTGTCCGCGGCCCTGCCCGGGACGATCGCGTCGTATACGACCAAGCCCGTGATTGGTGTCCCGGTCGCCGGAAAGGTGAACCTGGACGCAATCCTCAGCGTCACGCAGATGCCGCCCGGCGTGCCGGTGGCCGCCGTCGGCCTGGATCGCGGGGAGAACGCGGGGATCCTCGCCGTGCAGATCCTGGCGGTCAAGGACGAGCGCCTGTCGGACAAGTTGAAGGAGCACCGCGAGGCGATGAAGAAGTGGGTCCTGGAGGACTCTCGGACGCTGGATCAATGATGTTCGATCCGCGCGCCTTCGTCGATGAACAGGTGGCGGCCATCCGCCAGACCGTCCCGGGGAAGGCGATCATCGCCTGCTCCGGCGGCGTCGATTCGACGGCCGCCGCAGTCCTCGCGAGCCGCGCCCTGGGAGATCGGCTCCTCGCCGTCTATGTGGACACCGGGCTCATGCGGAAGGGGGAGACCGCGGATGTGGAGAAGACCCTCCAGGAGCTCAATGTGAACCACCGGGTCCTCGACGCGGCGGAGGAGTACTTCGGCGTGCTCCGAGGCGTTACGGATCCCGAAAAGAAGCGGACGATCATCGGGAACAAGTTCATCGAACTGTTCGAGCGGGAGGCGACCCTGTTCGGGGGGGAGTTCCTCGTGCAGGGCACAATCGCTCCGGATTGGATCGAGAGTGGCGGGCAGCTGCGAGATCGCATCAAGACCCACCACAACGTCGCCGGCCTCCCGGAGAACATGAAACTCAAGCTCGTGGAGCCGCTCCGCGATCTATACAAGGACGAAGTCCGCGCAGTTGCCCGCGCCCTCGGAGTGCGCGTCGCAGAACGTCAACCGTTCCCCGGACCCGCCCTCGCCGTCCGCGTGGTCGGGGAAGTCACGCGGGAACGGGTCGCCCTCGTCCGGGAGGCGTCCGCGATCGTGGAGGAGGAGATCCAGGCGGCCTCCGCGCGGGGTCTCATGCCGCTCCCCTGGCAGTACTTCGCGGTCCTCCTGCCGGTCCAAACGGTCGGCGTGCACGGGGACCTGCGGGTGTACGGTCACACAATCGCCGTCCGCGCGGTGGACTCCGTGGACGGCATGACGGCGACGTATGCCAAGATTCCGCACGAGGTCCTCGACCGGATCTCGACGCGAATCACGAACGAAGTCAAGGGAATCAACCGCGTCGTGTACGACGTCTCCCACAAGCCCCCCGCGACAATCGAGTGGGAATGAGTCCAGACCCGCCAGAAAGCTTTTTCAACGGGACCCGCTTCGCTCTTTCGTGCACATCTACGTCGTCGACAACGGGGGCCAGTGGACCCACCGGGAGTGGCGGGTCCTCCGGGATCTCGGTGTGGAGACGAAAATCGTCCCGAATGATACGCCGGCTTCCGAGCTGCAGGGGCTCGACGGCCTCGTCCTTTCGGGCGGGGCGCCCCGGGTCGGCGTGGACCCGGAAAAGATGGGGCGGAACGGCGAGTATCTCGACGACTTCGAAGGCCCGATCCTCGGGATTTGCGCGGGACATCAGTTCATGGCGAAGCACTTCGGAGGTGAAGCCACACCCTCGAAGGTCCCGGAGTTCGGGAAGTCCGTCCTCAAGGTGCACGACCCGGACGTCCTGTTCCACGGTCTGCCCGACACGTTCGAGGTGTGGGAGTCGCACAACGACGAGGTATCGATCCTTCCGAAGGCGTTCGTCGGACTTGCGAGCTCCGCGAACTGCGACGTGCAGGCGATGCGCCACCGCACGCGCCCCTTGTTCGGACTCCAGTTCCACCCGGAGGTCGAGCACACCCAGTTCGGGGCAGACATCTTCCGAAACTTCCTCAAGATCTGTGAGAATCCGAAGTGAGAACGGCACCGTGCGGGACTTATCCCGGGTTCCCGGTGCAGTCCCGATGACCCTCGGAGTCCCGCGGCCAGAGGTCCTTCGAGAGGCCTTGTCGTACCGGAACGAGGGGTCCTTCGAGCGGGCTCTCGGACGCGCCGTTCGGAAGCACAAAGGTGGATACGCGGACTATCTCGCCCTCATCACGGAGGTGCGGGAATACGGTCGGTCGAGCGACCTCGGTCTCCGGGAGGCCGCGAGGGCGCTCGCGGATCAGCCATAGACGCGGGGATTCACGAGGAAGTCGGGCCGCTTCCCGTCGAGGACTTTCAGCACTTGTTCCGCGATGATCGCCCCTGCCCGGGCCTGGGCCTCGTGGGTCGACGCACCCAGGTGCGGGGTGAAGGCGATGTTCGGTGCGGTGAGCAACGGGCTCCCCGTGGGCGGCTCGCGCTCGAAGACATCGACGGCGGCACCGGCGATCGTCGCGGCCTTCAGGGCATCCGCCAGCGCGGCCTCCTGAACGATCTCGCCCCGCGCGCAGTTCACGAGGATCGCAGTCCGCTTCATGTGCGAGAGCTCGGCTCGACCGACCATGCCTGACGTCTCCGCGGTGAGGGCCGCGTGAATGCTGAGCACATCGGCCTGGCGGAACAGAGTGTCCTTGTCCACGAGGGCGATCCGGAGGCCTTCGGCGGTAGGAAGGGACAGATACGGATCGTGGGCGATCACACGCATGCCGAAGGCCTGTGCTCGCTTCGCGACCTCGGCGCCGATGCGGCCGGACCCCAAAAGCCCGAGGGTCTTCCCGAAAAGCTCGTGCCCCTCCAGCTTTTTCTTCTCCCATTTCCCGTCCTTGACGGAGCGATCCGCGTCCGTCAGGTGACGGTACAGCGAGAGCATGTGCCCAATGGCGAGTTCGGCGACGCTAATCGTGCTCGCAATCGGCGCGTTCACGACGACGACCTTCCGCAAGGTCGCGGCGTCTACGTCGATGTTGTCGACGCCCACCCCGGCACGGCCCACGACCTTCAGGTTTGTCGCGACAGCGAGGACCTCCTTCGTAACTTTCGTGCGGCTCCGGACAATTAACGCATCGTACGAAGGGACGGTCTCCCGCAGAGCCGGGGCATCAAGCTCGCGGACGTCCACCTCATGAACCGCGCGGAGGCTCGAAATCGCCTCGGCCTCCAGTCCATCCGTGATGAGAATCTTCATGGGGTTCGCGGGCGGATGGGCGCGCTCAGATAAAAAGCGTCAGGCCATCAGGGCGATGATCGTGAGGGCCAGGAGGGCCAGGAAGAGCACGACTCCGAGTGCGAGCATGAGTCGCGTGACGCGCTGGTCGGAGCCGAACACGATCGGGAACGGCCCCAGGAACACGACGCCGCCCCACCGTCGCTCGACAGGCTGAGGCGTGCGCACCGGCGGCTGCAGGTCGGACAGGAGCGGTTCCGCGACGGGCGGAGGCACGTCCGCCATACGGGCAGGCCAGAACAGGAACGTCGTGAAGAATCCGGCCACGATAAGCAGGATTCCGAGGAACGACCAAGGGCCCGTGGCCGTAATCACGGGGATAATGAGGACGAGACTGAGTGTAGCCTCGCCCAGCGCGAACCCGGCTGCGAGGAGCGCGATCCCGGCCGCGAGAAGCCCGGGTCCGAGGAACCGGATCGCCCGCACGGTCGTCGCCATCATCGCGTCGCGCTAAAGCTTTGTCCTCATCCTCTTCGAGGAACGCGCGTACGCCTGCAGGGACTCGACCCGGAGGTCTCCGCCGCGGACGTCATCGATCGCCTGGGCTGCCGCCTCTGCGCCCTGGACGGTCGAGATAAACGGGATATTGAGGTCCACCGCGAGGCGCCGCATCATGTATCCATCTCTGCGCGCGCCCGACGAATTCGTCGGCGTATTGATGACGAGGCGGATCTCCCCGCGGCGCATCAGGCCGAGAGCGTCCGGCGACTGATTTTCGCTGATTCGGTACACCGTCGTTGCTTCGATGCCGTTCTCCCGGAGGAATTGGGCAGTGCCTCGAGTCGCGTAGATTCGGAGACCCACGCGGGCGAGACGCCGGGCGATTGCGAGCATCCTCGGCTTGTCTTCATCTCGCACGGTCATGTAGACGGCGCCCTCCGTCGGCAGCGGGTTTCCCGCGGCGATCATCGCCTTGTAGTACGCCCGGCCGAGGGATCGGTCCAAGCCCATGACTTCCCCCGTGCTCTTCATCTCGGGGCCGAGGATTGTGTCGACGCCGGGCAAGCGCTGGAACGGGAACACAGGCGCCTTCACCGCGACGTGGCCAATCCGCGCTTCCCCCACAAGTTTCATCGAGCGGAGCGAGTGGCCCAGCATCACCTTCGTCGCGACCTTCGCCAAGGAGACCCCGATTGCCTTCGAGACGTACGGAATCGAGCGGCTCGCGCGAGGGTTCGCCTCGAGGACGTACACCTCATCGTCCTTGACCGCCAGTTGGAGATTCATGAGGCCGACAACCTTCAAGGCCTTGCAGATCGTCCTCGTAATCGCGCGGATTTCGTCGAGGACCGAATCCGAGAGGGTCTGGGCGGGGAGGACGCATGCCGCGTCGCCGGAATGGATGCCGGCCTCCTCGATGTGCTCCTGAATCCCGCCGATGAAGATGTCCCGGCCGTCCGATACGACGTCGACGTCGATCTCGGTCGCATGGTCAAGGTATCGGTCAACGAGCACGGGGTGGTTTTTGGATACGCGCGTCGCACTCTCCATGAACCGCGCGAGGTCCTCCTCCGTGTGGACAATCTCCATGCCCCGGCCGCCGAGGACGTACGAAGGCCGCACGAGGACGGGATACCCAATCCGCCCGGCGACCTCCCGTACCTCCTCGAAACTGTAGCCCGACGCCGCCTCCGGCTGGCGGATCCCGAGGCGCTCCATGAGGGCCGCGAACTTCCGCCGGTCCTCCGCCAGATCGATCGACGCGGGTGGCGTGCCAAGGATCTTCGTGCGCGATCGACGACGGGCCAGCGCCCTCCCGAGGGGCACAGCCAAGTTGACCGAAGTCTGTCCGCCGAACTGCAGGATGACCCCGTCGGGCTCTTCCTCCTCGATGATGTTCAGGATGTCCTCCAGGAGCAGGGGTTCAAAGTACAACCGGGTCGAGATGTCGAAGTCCGTCGAGACGGTCTCCGGATTATTGTTCGCGATAATCGCCGCAACGCCCTCCTCCCGCAGCGCGAGGATGCCCTGGACACAGCAGTAGTCGAACTCGACGCCCTGGCCGATGCGGATCGGCCCGCTCCCGACGACGAGGACTTTGCGGCCGCGGATGCGCCCCGCCTCTCCCGTCGGTTCGTAGGTCGAGTAGAAGTATGGGGTGCGGGCCTCGAACTCACCGCCGCAGGTGTCGACCATCTTGAATCGGGCTCGGGGACGCGCGCGTCGAATCGATTCCTCCGACCGGGCCCGGAGGCCGGCCAGATACTCGTCCGCGAAGCCGGAGCGTTTCGCGTCGGAGAGGAGAGAACGCGTGATCTTGCCAGTCCGGAACCGGTCCTCGATCCTGATGAGATTCCGCAGCTTCTCCAGGAAGAACGGGTCCCAGTCCGTCAGGGCTGCGACCTTCTCGATCGGGTAGCCTCGACGCAGAGCCTCCGCGATGACGAAGAGCCGCTGGTCCGTCGGCTCCCGCATCTCCCGGATCAGTTCATCGTCCGTCCACGAGAGGGACTCGAGGCCGATCCGATCGATCTCTAAGGACCGGACAGCCTTGAGGAGAGACTCCTCGAACGTCCGGCCGATGGCCATGACCTCCCCCGTGCTCTTCATCGACGTGCCGATGCGGCGGTCCACCGTCGGGAACTTGTCGAAGGGCCATCGCGGGATCTTCGTCACGATGTAGTCGAGGGTGGGCTCGAACGACGCGAGGGTCTTCCCGGTGACCGGGTTCGGGATCTCGTCCAAGGTCAGCCCAATCGCAATCTTCGCGGCAATCCGCGCAATCGGGTAGCCGGTCGCCTTTGAGGCGAGGGCGGAGGAGCGCGATACGCGTGGATTCACCTCGATCACGCGATACTCGCCGGTCCGCGGGTGTACCGCGAACTGGATGTTGCATCCGCCTTCAACCCCGAGGGCGCGGATGATCCGCAGGGCCGCGGACCGCAGGGTCTGGTGGTCCGCGTCGCTTAGCGTCTGAGCCGGGGCCACGACGATCGACTCCCCCGTGTGGATCCCCATCGGATCGAGGTTTTCCATGTTGCAGATCGTGATGCAGTTGTCCGCGGCGTCCCGCATCACTTCGTACTCGAACTCCTTCCATCCGAGGACGGATTCCTCGACAAGGACCTGCTTGATTCTCGAGTATGCGATGCCTAGGCCCGCGATTCGCTCGAGATCCTCCGGGCCGTGGGCCACACCGCTCCCGCTCCCGCCGAGGGTGTACGCCGCCCGGACGATGACCGGAAAGCCGGTCTCCTCCGCGAATGTCTTCGCAGCCGCCGCATCGGAGACCGCACGGCTCCTCGGAATCGGCTCTCCGATGGACCGCATCAAGGATGCGAACCGCTCGCGGTCCTCTCCGGCCGTGATTGCCCCGAGTTTCGTGCCCAGGAGTTCCACGCCATACTTCGCGAGGACCCCGGCCTCCGCGAGTTCGCTGCACAGGTTCAGCGCGGTCTGACCGCCCATCCCGCTCAGGATGCCCTGCGGCCGCTCCTTCGCGATCACCTTCTCCAAGAACTCGATGGTGAGAGGCTCGACGTACACCGCATCCGCGGTGTCCGGATCCGTCTGAATCGTCGCGGGGTTGCTGTTGACGAGGACGACACGCACGCCCTCCTCCCTCAGCGAGCGACACGCCTGCGAACCGGAGTAATCGAATTCCGCCGCTTGGCCGATGATGATTGGACCCGAGCCGATGACCATCGCGGTCCTAATGTCTCGCCGTCTGGGGACGGAGCCCACCTCCCGCTCCCACGCCTACGACCCCCGGAGGGTGGCCACGAACTCGCGGAAGATGTACTCGTTGTCCAAGGGCCCTGGGCGGGCTTCGGGATGATACTGGACGGAGAAGATCGGCAGGTCGTGATGGGCCATGCCTTCCACGGTGTCGTCGTTCAGGTTGACGTGCGTCACCTGGCATTCGGAAACATTGAGGGACTTCGCATCGACGGCAAACCCGTGATTCTGGGAGGTGATGTAGACCCGGCCCGTCCGCAGGTCCTTCACGGGCTGGTTCCCGCCGCGGTGGCCGAACTTCAGCTTGAACGTCCGACCGCCGAAGGCCAGGGCGAGGATCTGATGACCGAGGCAGATGCCGAGGATGGGCACGCGGCCCACGAGCTCCTCGGCGGCCTTGACCGTCGTCGCGCGGATGTCGGGATGCGCGGGGTCACCGGGGCCGTTTGACAGAATCACGCCGTTCGGCCGGAGTCCGAGGATGTCGTCCGATGTCGTGTCGTATGGTACCACGACGACGTCCGCGTAGCGTTGGGCCTCCCGAATGATGTTCCGCTTCACGCCGCAGTCGACGACGACGATCGTCCTCTTGCCGGCACCCGGGTAGCGAATGGGGGCACGGCAGCTCACTTCCCCGACGAGGTTTCGAGTATCCGGGTGCGGGGAGCGACGCACGGATTTCGCGACCGCGTCCAGATCTGCATGGCCCGGCGCGAGGGCCGCCTTCATCGTCCCGCGCGAGCGGATCTTGATCGTCAGCATGCGCGTGTCCACCCGCTCGATCGCGGGCGTCTCGTACTTCCGAAGGAACTCGGCGAGGGGCATCTCGCTCCGGGGGTGGCTCGGGGTCGCACACGCCTCCTTCACCACGAACCCGGTGGGCTGGATCCCCTCCGACTCCATCGCGGCCTGGTCCACGCCATAGTTTCCGATGAGCGGGTACGTCATCATGAGGATCTGACCGCGGTACGAAGGATCCGTTAGGGCCTCCGTGTAGCCCGTCATGTTCGTGTTGAAGACGAGCTCTCCGAAAACCTGGCGGCGTGCGCCGAAAAACGCTCCCCGGACGGCCGTTCCGTCCTCCAGGACCAGGGAGCCTTCCATCCGATAGACCCCCACCCTATTTTCGATTCGCCATATGAGGGTTTCCCTCGAGAGGGCGGCCTCGAGGACGCGTCATGCGCGGGGAAGGTCAAGATGGTTCAGCCGCTCGACCATCTTGTCCCAGTGGCTCCCCTGCCAGTACACCCGCTGGCACGAAGGGCAACGCCAGAACTCCTCGTGGCGCGAGCGGACGCCGACCGGGACGAGCTCCTCAATCGCGTCTCGCGACACGGGCAGGAGGACCGAGTTGCAGAGGGAGCACCGGGACAGCGGATCGATGAGCCGAAGCGGCAGGACGGCCGCGACCTCGCGGATCTGCTCGTCGAGGTCATCGCTACGGATCCCGACGGCTTCGCGCACACGGCCCGCCAATTCCTTGTCTCGCGTCAGGAGAATCCGATCTTCCCGTCGAGCCATGTCGATCAGGTCCCGGTCCGACGTGGGCTCCGGGTATGCGGTGTCGTAACCCATGAATCGCAACCATCGCGCGAGGCTCCCAAGCATGTGGTCGCAGAGAAGCTTCATCGGATCACTGCGTACTCCAGCAGGACGCCGTCGCCGAGACGGCCCGCCTGGACGAGCCGGAGGGGGACGATCTCCTCGGCGGACGCCGCCCCTCGACCGCCGGCGAGGGTCGGTGCGGCATGGCCTCCGAGGATCGCGCTCCGGACAAAGATCTTCACCTCATCGGCGAGGCCCTCGTGCAGGAACGACCAAATAATCGTGCTGCCTCCTTCCACGAGGAGCGTCGACACCCCTCGTCGGGACAGATCCTCCAATAGACGGCGGAGATCGACGTCATCCTTCCCGCAGCGCAAAACCTCCGCTCGAGGGAAGACGCGGTCGCATTCCTCCGTCGTGACGATGAGCGTTGGCGCACTGCCGTCGAGGACGTGCGCGTCGTCCGGCGTCCGGCCGTCGGAGTCCACGACCACGCGGAGCGGATTGCGCCCGCTCGCGAGCTCGCGTTTCACGGTGAGCTTCGGGTCGTCCATCAGGACCGTGCCGATGCCGACGACGATCGCATCGACCTGGGCCCGGAGTTCATGGACACGCTGCAAGTCCTCGTCGTTGCTCAGCCGAATCGCCTGCCCATCCGGCAAGGCGATCTTCCCATCGACGCTCATCGCAGCGTTGATGATGACCCGAGGTCGCACGGGTGCGCCAAGGGACGGCGCCGATAACAACTTTGTTGTCAATAGGCATGGAACCTTCATCTAGGACCTAGGCCTCGATGAAGGAGGCGGTCCGATGAAAGCCCACCTGGTTCACACCGAGGAGATGCGCTTCCGAGCACAGGCGGAGGACGGACTCCCGATCCTGTTCGACGCGGGGGAGAGGTTGACGAGGAAGGGTCCGAGCCCGATGCAGGGGGCTCTCCTTGCGGCGATGGGCTGCACGGCCTCCGACGTCGTGTGGATATTGCGGAAAGAGCGAGTACCGTTCACGTCCCTCGAGATCGAGGGCGACGCGCAGCGGGCCACGACGGACCCGAAAGTATTCACCGAGATTCGTCTCCATTTCCGCGTTTACGGGGACGGCGTCAAGGAGTCCGACGTGGAGCGGGCAATCGACCTCTCGTTGGACAAGTATTGCTCCGTAGGAATCATGCTACAACGAGGCGGCGTCCGGTTTGTCAACACGTACGAAATCCTCCCTCCAGGGTGAGTGTTCTCAACGCGTGGATTCGAGGCGACTATCTTTAAGTAACCTACCCGAGATGAGCTGCGTCGTATATGGACGGAATCCAGATTTATGAACTCAAGCGCATGGATCTGCGCGGGGCCACGGTCATCGACGGATTTCCGAGTGTCGGCCTCGTGAGCTCGATCGTGGCGAACTACTTGATCAACGCACTGAACCTCACGCAGATTGGCATCATGGATTCCATTTACTTCCCCACGGTGGCCCTCGTCCGCGACGGACAGCCGATGAATCCCGTACGAATCTACGCGGGACCGAAGCAGGACGACCGGGACCAGATCGTCGTATTCATCTCGGAGTTTCAGCCGCCTCCGAACCTCATCAAAGCAATCGCGTCAACGGTCCTCGATTGGGCCCAGGACGCGCGCTGCAACCTCCTCGTGTGTCCGGAAGGACTCATCGTGGACGCGCAGGAGGAGGGCGAGCGCCAAGTCGAGGTCTATGGAATCGGGTCGACGGAGAAGGCGATGGACCTGATCCGGCGGAACAACATCACGGCCTTCGAGGAAGGCGTCATCACGGGGGTCGCCGGCGTCCTCCTGAACGAAGGACGCAAGCGCGACTTCGACGTGATCACGCTCCTGAGCGAGGCCCATCCGGACTACCCGGATGCCCGCGCGGCGGCTCGCGCAATCGAGGTGATCGACAAGCTCCTCCTTCACACGGAGCTCGATGCACGTCCTCTCTATGAAGAGGCAGAGCGGATCGAGATGCAACTCAAGTCAATCCATCACCAGACGGAAGCCGCGAAGAAGCCGACCGAGCCGGCGCGGCCGAGCATGTACGGCTAGGCTTCCGCCTCGATGGAGACCTTGTACCGCGTCCCCTCCCGAGCGATGGCGATCTCACGCGGGACGAACTGGCGGAGCAGCCAGACCATCGTGTTGAGGTGACCCGAGACCTCCCTCACCGTGAACGCGGACGGCCCATCCGCCTGAGCGAGGTACACGAGGACCTGGTCCGCGGCGTGAACGTCGAGCGTGACTCCCGACTCGATTTCCGCGCGAAGCTCCTTGGCGGCCTCCTCTGCCACCTTCTCCGAGGACTTTCCTCGCTCGGCCAAGGATGTCGCACCGAGGACCGCGTGGTCCGTCTCCGCCCACAGGACCAAAGCGCCCCCTTGGCCGATCGCGTCGTCACCCGCGTACACGCGCTCCTCGATCTTCGCGTCCGCGAAGCCGTGCAAGCGCCGCATCGCCGCGTGCTTCATGCGCTTCGGGATGTCCGCGGGGAGGTTCGACACATGGGCGATCCCCCGGATGGACCGCAATCCTCCCGGCTCCTGCATTTCGATGGACGACCACCGCAGGGCGGGCTCGACCGTCACCTCCACGAGACCGCCGCCCCGCGGGTAGTATCCCCGCCGAACCAGTTCGATGTTCGCATGGCTGCCCATCCGACGCAGGATGGGAAGGAACACGCGAACGAAGTAGTCCAGGGGAGGCGACCAGCGGACGTCCGTCCCTCCGGAGAGCCGAAGCCGCACCGGCTCGCGGGCGGCAAAGGCCACCGGGAGACACGCCTGCAGGACCAACGTGATGCTCCCCGCAGTCCCGACATCGAAGGAATGGCGACCGCCTCCGATGGGGCCCGGCCGGAACACGATCTCCTTCGATCCGATCTCGAGGCCTTCCACGTT
>Ga0209619_10000397_pt1 | contig 30345 bp, 26 predicted proteins | sample Rifsed16ft3_FD_184011 | JGI IMG/M metagenome (GOLD analysis project Ga0209619, IMG submission 184011) | Soil microbial communities from Rifle, Colorado, USA - sediment 16ft 3 (version 2) | ecosystem: Environmental > Terrestrial > Deep subsurface > Rock core/Sediment | place: Rifle, Colorado... | reverse complement strand
AGAACAAGCTCAAAGCCATCTGCTTTAAGATAATAAGGGTCAGGAACCTCGTCATAATCTTTTTGAGATGAGAAATCGGTCATTTTGAAAATTTTATTTTCAAACTCCCTTATCTTATCTATACTTTTCAGATTATCGAATATTTCGTTATCCATGGCGATGATTAAATCAAATTTTCGAAAATCTTCTGGTAAGAATGGTCTTGAAGTTCCTTCCAAATTATATCCTCTATTTTTTGCATGTCGAATCATTCTTGGATCATAATTCTTACCTTCGTGATAATCAAGGAATCCGGCCGAATCAATCTGAAAACTTTCATCAAGTTTTTTTTGACTGATATATTTTTTCAGAATTCCTTCGGCAGCGGGTGAGCGACAGATATTCCCAAGACAAACAAATAATATTTTTTTCATAATAGCTTTTATTAACTGAATTTCAACCTAACATTTCTTAGTTTTAATTGTAAGATATTTTAATTTAACGGAAAACAAACATGATAAAAATAGTTATTCCAATTTTATTTACGATATTATTTTTCAATGAAGTTTTAGGACAAGTAAAATATCCAAAGAGAGAATTTAGGGGAGCTTGGATTGCAACGGTTGCAAATATTGACTGGCCTTCTTCAAAATTTTCTTCGAGTGAAGACCAGATTAAAGAATTAAAGGAAACTTTTGACAAACTAAAAGAAGCCGGTATAAATGCGGTAATCTTTCAGGTAAGAACAGAGTGTGACGCATTGTACAATTCATCTTTTGAACCCTGGTCTTACTGGTTGACCGGCGAACAGGGTAAGCCGCCAGAACCTTTTTTTGATCCACTTCAGCTTGCGATGGATGAAGCTCATAAAAGAGGAATGGAACTTCATGCTTGGTTTAATCCTTATCGTGCTGTAAAAAATGTTGATGACTATAAAGTTTCGGAATTACATGTTTTAATAGTTCATCCCGAATGGATTTTGACTTTTGACAAATATAAAATGCTCGATCCCGGAATTCCTGAAGTAAAAGAGTACATTGCCACCATCATTGAGGAAGTCATAAAAAATTATGATGTAGATGGAATTCACTTTGATGATTACTTCTATCCGTATTCACCAAAAGTTTCGAACGAGGACTCAATCACATTTATCAAATACGGTTCTGGTTTTACAAATGTTGATGATTGGCGAAGGTGGAATATTAATTCGATGGTGGCAAACGTCCATGAGAAAATCCGACAGATCAAACCTTATATTAAGTTTGGTATAAGTCCATTTGGTATTGTTGAAAATAAGTTTGCCGGTACAAATGGATTTAATTCTTACTCGATTCTTTATTGCGATCCTTTAACATGGATAAAAGACAAAACTGTGGATTATGTCACTCCGCAAATTTATTGGGAGATTAGTCATAAGTTGGCAGACTATGCAGTACTTCTTCCATGGTGGTCATCAATTGTTGAAGATAGACATCTTTATGTCGGGCATTTCTCAAGTCGTTTTACTTCTGAAAGATACGAAGGAGCAAAATCTGAGATGGGTGATCAACTTAGAATGAACCGTGAGTATCCCAATGTTGGCGGATCAGTTTTTTTCAGTGCTAAGTCAATTACAAATAATTATTCCGGATTTGCCGACACACTAAGAAATAAATTTTATAAGTATCCCGCTTTAGTTCCATTAATGAATTGGAAAGATAATATTCAACCGTACGCACCGAAATCATTTTCAGTTGAAAAAAGGGAAAGATATTATAAACTTAACTGGAAACAGCCGGATTTAGCTGTTGATGGTGATTCAGCAAAATATTTTGTGATTTATATGGCTTACTCAAATGGTGATGTTGATTTGAATGATCCCAAAAATATTCTAACAATTGTTGATGGTAATGTTACTGAACTAATTCACATTCCCGAATTTGAATATGAAGGACAAATTACTTTTACAATATCATCATTAGATAAAATTCAAAATGAAAGTATTGAAAATCCAATTGTTATTATTGAGTAACCCAAGTTGACCGCTTAAAAATAAAAACCGTCAAAACGGTTATGAAATTATGTTTTTTATATCGTTCTCAGCGGGATTAATCCCGCTGAGAACGGGAAAATTTAATTAATTATGAACCGTTTCAACGGTTTATAACAATAGTCGGTCAACTTAAGTAAGTAAAACACTTTACGTAATAATGAAGAATACAAACCCAGTTCCTAAAGCAAAGTCTTAAAAATCAAAGGAACTGGGTTTGTTTGCCAATTTTCACCATTACCTTGTAAAATGTAAGTGTGAGATTAATATTTCTTTACCAAAAAAATTGTTAACAATTAATTGGACAAAGAAACTCTGTTCTTGTATGTTAAATTAGTCAACTAAAATTTTATTTCTTCTAATTGTGTACTTAACTTATCATTACTCTATGGCACTCAGGTTGCCTAAGTTTGTAAAAAATCTTTGAGGTAAAACATGAAAAAAGCTATTTTATTTTTAATACTAATAATAACTCCATATTCATTGGCGCAATTAAACAGCGCAAGCATTAAGCTGGGATTTTTCAATCCCACGGCTACAAACGGGGGTTTTATTATTGGATATGAAGGTGGGAAAATTATTGATGAACGATTAATCTTTGGTTGGAGTGTTGATTGGTTTCATTCCAATTATGTTGATAAAAAGCTTGTCAGTGATCTCAACCAGGTATATGTAATTGGAGTAGGGCAGATAAATGAGTTGAGAGCTAAAACAAATCTTCACGATTTTCCAATCCTAATAAATTTTAGGGGCGAGTTTCCAATTGCTCCTTTAATAAGATTATACGCCACTGGTGGAGTCGGTATTGAATTTCTTCTCATCAACTATCGAAGTTTTCAAAATCCCGATAATGATGAATTCAAAGCAGCATTCGATTTTAGCTGGCGCATCGGGGCTGGAATTTTATATAGAATTGGCAGCCGATCAGAAGTATTTGGGCAGATTGATTATCATTCCTCCCAGCCAAGCTGGGAGTATGAAGTGAATGATGGCAGTACCGGTAAAAGAATTTTTGAACGAAGCTTTGATATGAGCGGTATTATGGCTCGAGTTGGTTTAAGATTCTTTTACTAAAACTGATTGAAGTCAATTATTTCCTCCACTCCCAAACGAGGATTTCATTTTTCTTGTTAATTAGAAAATCCTGAAACGTTTCATCGTCAGAAAAATTTATTTTATTACCATTCTGATCATATAATTCACAATATGCACAGGAACTAATCGGATTCATTATGTAATACGCATAGTTACCACGCCACTCGTATCGAAATACTTTCATATACATATAACGATTAGTATTTGATAAGCTATCGATCTTTATTTTTAACCAGCTTGGCGCATCTCTTTCAAAATTAAAGGGAATGGTGATATCCTCCAGCTCACACCCGATACAGGTGAGTAATATAAATGAAGTAATAAAAAAATATTTCATCATTTCAAATATTCGTTTATTAAGTCTATGAAATATTTAATTTGCTAAAGTTACCAGCTAGTCAACCCAATCAGCAATAAAAATATTTGTATCGCCCTGTTTTAGATTAAATCTGTTTGATGCGAACACAAGTTTTTTGCCATCGCTTGTAAACATTGGGAATCCATCAAACGTTTCATTGAAGGTAATCTGTTCTAATCCGGTTCCATCAATGTTAATCATGAACAGATCAAAATTTCTACCATTCGGGCTATTCATGTTTGATGAAAATATTATTCTTTTCCCATCTGGATGAAAGAAGGGAGCGAATGACGCTTTGCCTGCGTTTGTTACCTGCTTAATATTTTTTCCGTCTGCATCCATAATGTAAATTTCCAAAATAGTAGGACGAAACATTCCATCCTTAGCTAACTCCTCATAATCTGCAAATTCTTTCTCAGTTTTTGGACGACTGGCTCTAAAGCAAATTTTCTTACCATCATGAGAAAAGAATGCACCGCCATCATATCCTTTTTGGTAAGTTAATCGAGTCTGGTTTGAGCCGTCTAAGTTCATAAGATAAAGTTCTGGATCTCTATCCCGTGTTGAAGTAAAAATAATTTTATCACCGAGTGGTGATATAGTTGCCTCTGCGTCATATCCAAGTGCATCAGTCAATCTTCTGACATTGGAGCCATCGGCATTTGCTAAAAATATATCAAATGAATCATACAATTTCCAAACATAACCTTTTGATCTATCAGGCGGGGGAGGGCATTCATCTCCAGCCAAATGAGTGGAAGCGTATAAGATTGTGGAATCACCGGGTAAAAAGTATGAACATGTGGTTTTACCGAAACCCGTAGAAACCATTTTTTTATTTGTGCCGTCAATATTCATTGTGAATATTTGATCGCATGGTAAAACACCATTTGTACTTTGGTAAATTATTCTTTGTTCACTGAATGATAAATATGCTTCAGCATTTTCACCAGCCATAGTCAGCATTTTAATATTCATCAAGTGCTTTTCACCTTGAACACGTAAAGTATCTGAAGTGTAGGAGTCTTGACCATAAGTCATTTTTACAACTGTCAAGCTAACGGATGCAAATAGCAATAGGAGTATTTTATTCATAGCAGATATTAAATTATTATTAGAAAAAAGTTAATATAAATTTTTGAAAATTATTCTGGAATGTGAACAAGAAAATATTCTTTTGCGGTTTCACCGATTGATTTCGCCTCGGCGAGAGTCATATGCATTTCATCTGGAGTTTCATCATCGTGCCCTGCTTCAATAATGGCCAGATCAGAGTTCTTGGCATTTAATACAAGCTCATGGCAATAAGCTGTATCACCCCCATAGCAAATTTTCTTGTTTTGATAAGTGAAAGTGTATCCGAAAGCTGGTACCTGTCTGGTCGTAACGCCATCATGTAAATATTCTTTATGAATCACAGGAAACGGTTTAATCAAAACAGATTTTCTTCTGAATGCTTTTGTATTATTAAGCTCTTGTAAATTAATTTGATAGCTAATGGTTTTAGAATAAACTTTCTTAAAAGCATTATATATACTCCCAATCTCAACACATCCCTTGGGGAAATAAATTGCTAGTGGAGACTTCTTATTCATCACTCGAAGATAAGTCAATAATGACCAAACTCCACCAACATGATCATGATGACCGTGTGAAACAAAAATATCTGAGATTTCTAAAATTTTTTGAGTACCTATTTCCTTATTTAAATCGCGCAGAATTCCATCGCCAGGATCAATAATAAAATGAGAACTTCCTGCTTTGAGTAAAATTCCTGTTGCAATATTTGGTATTGAACAAAATATCTTAATTGAGAAGTCATCTTTTTTCCAACTGATAGGATATTTTTTATTTGGTTTCATCAATTTAATGTGCGGAACAAAAATTATTTATTATGATAGTATTTACACGCCTTAATATTTTTACAACGTGCAAAAATATTAAATGAATAGTTCTCAAACTTAAAGCCGAGATTCTTACTTAATTCCTGTGGCATTTTTTCAAAGGAAGTATCTGTAAATTCAACAATTCGACCGCAATCCATACAAATTAAATGGTCGTGACTTCTTCTCTTGAAGCTGCTTTCATAACGGGTCATATTATCGCCAAAATTTCTCTTGCTGAGCAGTTCACATTGTACGAGCAGTTCAAGTGTATTATAAACAGTTGCACGCGATACTCTGGATTTCTTATTCTTCATTATAATGTAAAGATCATCGGCGCCGAAATGGCCGTCGTAATCCAATGCAGAATCCATGACCTCAAATCGTTCAGGTGTAATTCTGTTCTTACCTTTTTTAAGAAATTCCCTCAGAATTTCTGCAGCTTGTTTATGTCTCAAGTATTTATTGGTTAATTATTTTGTTAACGTAAAAATATATGTGCATGAAGTAAATATCAAACCAAAATGAATAATCAGTCCAATCCTAAAGCTCTCAATCCGTTCACAGAGATGAGGGTGAGTATATATGCGGCGGAAGTAAAAATTATTATTTGAAGAATAGGTATCCGCCATCCTCCGGATTCTTTTCGTGATACAGCAATGGTTGAAAGACATTGCATCGCAAAAACGAAATAGATAATCAAACCGATAATTGTTGATGTTGTGAAAAGTTTTTGCCCGGTTTCTTCAACTGTAGCATTTCGCATCGAATTGACAATAGAATTCTGTAATGTCGTTTCATCAGTTGTAACTTTAAATATTAGTGCCAGAGAACTCACAAATACTTCTCGTGCAGCAAATGCTGCAATTAGAGATACACCAACTCTCCAATCCATTCCAATTGGTGTCATAACCGGCTGAATAATTTTACCCAAGTCTGCAGCGTATGATGTTGATAGTCTTTCAGCTTTAGTTAAACTCAATACTGCTTCTTCGTTTAATCCCGATTTATCTATATTCGGATTAATATTTGGAAAACTTGTCAATATCCAAAGTAATAAAGATAGCGTTAGAATAACTGGTCCGGCTTTTTTCAGATAAGCTTTTGTGCTCATGATTGTATTATTTAAAACTACTTTAAATTTGGGTGTTCGATAAGCAGGCAGTTCTAAAATAAAAGACGAATTATCTTCTTCTTTAATTAATTTATGTCTCATTTTATTTATGATGCTTGCAATAATAACCGAACTAATTATACTAAAAATGTAAATTGAGGCGAGCAGGAATCCACCAAGCCAGGACCTATCGGCTGGAAGAATGAACGCTAACAGTAAAGCGTAAACAGGTAATCTTGCACTGCAACTCATTAAAGGGATAATAAAAATTGTGAGTAATCTTTCACGTCTGTTTGGTATTGTGCGTGCTGCTAAAATAGCCGGGATAGCACATGCGAATCCGGATAACATGGGAACAAACGATTTTCCGTTTAGTCCGATTTTTGAAAGTGGTTTATCAATCAGCATTGCACCGCGAGCCAAATAACCGGTGTCTTCAAGCAATCCAAGAATGAGAAATAAAATTATGATTTGCGGTACAAAAACTAAAATTGATCCTGTTCCGCTTATGATTCCATTCGCAACCAAATCACCGAACCAGCCATATCCAAGTAATTTTAATGATTCGTTTGATAACATTCCGAAAAAAGTATCCACTAAACTTATGAGTGGTTCTGCAAGCCAGAAAATAGATGTGAAAGTCAAAGTCATCACAGCAAAGAAAACGACTAAGCCCCAAATTCGATGCAGGAGAATTTTATCAATCTTTAAAGTCCGTGCATCAATTTTGTAACATTCAATTTTACTTTTAGGATCAATAAGAATTCTTAATTGCTTATTTGCTTTTGAAATATTAGGAGTCTGAGGAATATCATCTAAACTGATTAAAACTTTAGATTCAATCATTTCTATTTCTTTGAAAGTTTCAATCAAATCGTTCGTATCATTACTAAAATTTGCTCTTGTCGTTTCCGGTACTTTAAATTTTTCAGTCGAAAAGATATTTTCAATTGTGGATATGAGAGTTCGAACACCCCGTCCGGATCTCCCATCAATTTTTATAACGTCGCACGAAAACAATTCGCCAAGTTTTTTTGTATTTATATCCAATTTTTTTCGTTGAAGAATATCTACCATAGTAAGAGCAATAACAATTCTGAAGTTGGATTCTTTGAGCTGCTTAACTAGTAATAGATGACGGGACAATTGGCTAGCATCCACCGTTATTATGACTAAATCAGGTGAACCTAATTCAGGATGAGAAAATAAAGATTTAACTGAAACTTCTTCATCTGGAGAATTAGGAAATAAGCTTACAATGCCTGGTGAATCTAATAGGTTTGCTTCAAGAGAAAATTTTAATTGGAATTTTCCTAAAGAATATTCAACGGTTGCGCCAGGATAGTTAACTGTCTTAAAATTATTACCGCTTAAATAATTAAAAAGGGTCGTTTTACCCGAATTAGGAGGTCCAACTAAAGTGATAAGAGGAATTCTTGCAGTGGTGGATTGATTCATTCAACTTTTATGCAATCAGCTTCATTGCGTCTCAATGCAATCAATGTTCCTCGAATTGAAAATGCCAATGGATCATTAAACATTGATGAGTTAACCAATTCTATTTCTTGACCGGGGGTGAATCCAATTTCTAAGATTCTTCTGGAGGATGGATGAGATGAATCAATATTTATGATTATGACTTTTTCTCCAAATTTTAGCTGCGAAGCTGTTTTCATTTTACTTTACTCTATTATTCAGATTTAATCTACATAAAAATAGCAATGATTAATCAATCAATCAAGATTTATTTTCATCTCTTTATAAATTTTCAAATACCATTTTGGGTAATTAATTTGGGAAAGGGGGCAGCATAAAACTGTTCAAGTTCAAAAATTGGAAGAATCTTATACCTTAAGCTCACTGCATCACATAAAACTTAGAATAGTAGTGGATTTTTAATATTTTTTAGTAGATTTTTAAACAAGGGTAATTTCTAGGGCCTTAACTATTTGAGTTTTGGGTTGTTTTAGTGCTCTACTATTTTGAGTACTCAATAAAATCATTTATCACTTTAAAATTACTGATATTAAAAAATTACAATGAATAAGAAAGTAAAAGTTCTAGTTGTTGAAGATGAAAGTATCGTTGGAATTGATTTAAAGCAAACGCTAATAAAATTAAATTACCACGTTCTCGATGTTGTGAGAACTGGTGAAGATGCGATAAAAAAAGCAATCGAAAATAAACCCGATATTATTTTGATGGATATAATGCTTGGTGGGAAAATAACCGGAATTGAAGCAGTTCATAAAATCAAAGAAGAAATTGATGTCCCAGTAATTTATTTAACTGCTTATGCTGATGAAAAAACCATTCAGAGTGCAAAATTGACAGATCCTTTTGGTTATATACTTAAGCCCTATGAAGAACAAAGTCTATATTCTTCAATTGAAATGGCTCTCTACAAACACCAAACCAATTTAAAGCTAAAAGAAAGTGAAGAACGTCATCGTGCTTTGGTCGAACTATCTCCTATTGCCATTGGTATTCATTCGGAAGGAAAAGTGGTTTATGCAAATTCGGCGGCTTTAAAACTCTTTGGAGCTAAATCTGAAAACGAATTGATTGGAAAACCTATTATGGAATTAGTGCTTCCGAGCTTTAGTGACATTGTTGAGGAAAGAGTAAAACGTGCTACATCAAAGAAGGAGAAGTTAGAAGCTATCGAAGAAAAATTTGTAAGATTGGATGGTAAGGAACTTGATGTTGAGGTCTCGGCTATACCTACTGAATTTGGGGGAAAACCTGCTGTCCAGGTAGTAATAAGAGACATTAGTGAAATTAAAAAGAAAGAGCGGATTCACCAGGCAACTGAAAAAATTTTACAATCCGTTAATTTGGCTCGATCTCTCGATGAGCAATTTAGCTATCTGCATAAAACTTTAATGGATTTTATTGAAATTAAAAATGTTTGTTTTGCTTTTTATGATAACGCAAGTGATAAAATTACTTTTTCATATTTCAACGATCAATTCGATCTGAAACCGAGTTCCAGGCGATTTGGAAATGGATTGATTGAGTTTACCATTAAGTCGGGAAGGATTCAGCTTTTAACTGATGATGCAATTAAAAGATTGATTGAATCCAAAACCATTGTCTTTAATGAAAAACTACCTAAAATGTGGATGGGTGTTCCTCTTCCTTTGGATGAAAATTTATCCTTAATATTAGTCTTTAAAGAATACGAAAGCGAGAATTACCTTAGTGACAAGGAATTTGATTTGATAAATGCTATCAGTTTACCTCTTACTCGCGCTATCGAAACGAAGATGATTGAAGAAGAAAAAAAGGAAACTTTAATAAAATTGGAGGAACTTAATCAAACTAAAGATAATTTCTTCTCGATTATTTCTCACGATCTTCGCAGCGCATTCGATTCAATTCTGGGTTTTACTGAGATTTTGAAGAATGATCTTGAAGACTTAACTAAAGAAGAGCTTAAACTTTATTTAGATTCACTTTACCAGTCAAGCAGGCACATTTATAGTCTTCTGAACAATTTATTACAATACTCGAGATTTCAGCTTGGCAAAACTGAATTTTGTCAAAAAAAACTTATCCTCAATAAAATCATAGATAATAATTTAGAGATACTTGGAGGCAGTTTACTTAAAAAAGAAATTAAAATAACAAATCTATTGAAGGATGTGATTTACATTTATGCTGATGAGGACATGCTTAATTCCATAGTACTGAACTTAATAACCAACGCAATAAAGTTTTCTAATAGAGGAGGTGAAATTACAATTTCTACAAATTGCCAAAATGGGTTTGCAAATATTTCAGTTAAGGATAATGGGGTTGGGATGGATGAACAAACTCTTAAAAGGATTTTCAAATTGGATTCAAATAAATCTACACCTGGAACTGAGAATGAAACCGGTACGGGATTAGGTCTGCTCATTGTAAAAGAATTTGTTGAAAAACATGGCGGATCAATAAAAGTAATAAGTCAACCTTCAAAGGGAAGCAATTTTACATTCACTATACCTTTGGCTTAAAATTTTGCACATAATACGAAAGAATTGTATTTCACCCTCTTCAAAAATTTTTTGAATATTAAATATTTTGGCGATTTGAATTCCCAAATAGCATAAAACGTTAGAATTAGCACGTTTTTATTTTATCTTTCAAAATAAAAAAACTTCTATTCTTGACTTTTCAGCATATATTAAGCATATTTTGCAACCATGAAGAAGGATTTTGTCCTTAATACTAAAAAAAGATAACATTTTAAGAATTTTATCTTTCACATCGAATGAAGATGAAATGAATCCTTGCCCTAATTTGTTCGTGTTTTCAAAGGATTTATACGACTGGATAAATAAGGAGATGGCAAAATTTTAGAAGTCCGTGTTAGTGGACGCATTATTGATGTCCTTCATCAGTGCACGAGAAATAATCCTAAGTTCGATATGTTATTAGACAGAACAAATTCACTTTTTTAAATAAATATCTTTAATTAGGGTGTAAAATGATATCAAGAGATCAAGCAAATCAAAGTAAATTTCTGCAAACATGGCAGATTCTTTCAAGTTCAAAGATTTTTTGGATAACAGCTTTCGCAATTCTGACTTCACTTTCTGCACAAGTTGCTATTCCTGCTAAACCAGTACCTTTCACATTACAAACTTTATTAGTTTTATTGTCCGGTGCATTATTGGGTTCACGCAATGGAGCTTACAGTCAATTTCTCTATTTGTTAATGGGAATTGTCGGCTTGCCGGTTTTCGCTCAAATTCCAGATGCGCCATTAGGATTTAGCCGGATAATCGGACCAACCGGAGGATACCTGTTAGCTTTCCCAATTGCAGCTTACTTAGTTGGTTTTTTAATTGAGAAAAGAAAAAATTACTGGTCAATAGTTGCTTCAATGTTTATTGGCGAAATAGTTATAGTTTTTCTTGGAGTGATTTATTTAACAGCTCTTTACACCAATAATTTTGAAGAAGCATTAAAAGTTGGTGCAGCAATCTTTTCAATTTGGATGGTTGCAAAGGTATTTATCGCCGCATCGATATTTACGGGAATTTCTGGTATTAACAAAAAGTAATTAAAACTAATTTAATGACCATAAAAAATATTTTCTTCATCTTATTTTTTCTTGCTGCGCTAACATTTTTCGTTTGGAGCTGCCGCAATTTGATCAGATATATGCTTGTGGCTAAAAAGAAAGATGATAGATTTGATAAGATACCCGAAAGAATAAAGAGAGTTCTGACAGTTGCATTCGGACAATCTAAATTGCTGAGAGATCCAATTGCCGGTTCTATTCATTTTGTAATATTTTGGGGATTCATGCTCTTTCTTTTTGCTGTTTTGGAATCAATTCTTCAAGGGTTTTATTCTCCATTTTCATTCAAGTTTCTTGGACCATTGTACATCCCAATAACTTTAGTTCAAGATGTTTTCGGTCTATTAGTGATCATTGCCATTGTCTTATCACTTATCAGGCGTTTTGTGTTCAAGGTTAAACGGCTCGACGTTGATCGCGAAGGCAAAATTGATGCGGTTACAATTTTACTTTTAATCGTGGTTGTTTGCATCTCAATGTTCGGGCAGAATATTTTCCATGTTGCTAAACAAAATTTTTTTATTGAACCTAATGAATTGAGACCTATTTCATCTGCAATAGGCGCTCTACTATTTAGTTCGAATTCAAATGCAGATATACCTTTTGAGATTTTCTGGTGGATTCACATTGTTACGGTTTTTGGTTTCCTGAATTATCTTCCTTACTCAAAGCATCTTCATGTTTTGACTTCGATTCCTAATACATTTTTTGCAAACGTAAATTCTAAGCGAAATACAATTCAGCCGCTTAATCTCGATGATGAAAATGCAGAATATTTTGGAAGTTCAGATATTGATCAAATGTCGTGGAAGCAAATCCTTGACGGTTATTCGTGTACCGAGTGTGGAAGATGTACTTCGGTATGTCCGGCTGCGACTGTAGGAAAATCTCTTTCTCCAAGAAAAATCATTGTTGATATCAGACGAAGAACGAAAGATAAAGCTCCCTTGATGGTTAATGATGTAACTGAAAGTGAAGTCTTATTAAAGACTTTGGTGCATGATTATATTACTGATTCAGAATTATGGGCATGCACAACTTGTAATGCTTGTGTTCAAGAATGTCCCGTGATGATAGAGCATGTTGATTCTATTGTGGATATGAGAAGAAATCTTGTGCTCACAGAATCAAACTTTCCAAATAGTCTTAACAATGTTTTCAAAAGCATTGAAACTAACTTTACACCCTGGGTTTTTAATCAGGCAGACAGAGCTAATTGGGCAGATGGAATGAATATAAAAACCATGGCTGAAGATTCTAATTGCGAAATTCTTTTTTGGGTTGGCTGTGCAGGGTCATTTGATAGTCGTTACAGAAAAGTTATTCAAGCTTTTGCCTTGATTATGCAGAAAGCGAATATCAATTTTCGAATTCTCGGTACTGAGGAAAAATGTAATGGTGACACTGCAAGACGGCTTGGCAATGAATATCTTGCACAGATGATGATGAAAGATAACATTGAAACTCTGAATAAATATGGTGTAAAAAAAATTGTTACAGCTTGCCCGCATTGTTTCCATTCTTTAGAAAGGGAATACAAGCAGTTTGGCGGTAACTATGATGTTGTACATCACTCGCAGTTAATTGAGGAATTGTTAAATTCAAATAGAATTAAATTAAAGAATAAAGAAGATAAATCCCGTGTGACTTATCATGATTCATGCTACTTAGGAAGATATAACAATGTTTATGAAGAACCACGGAATACATTGAAGAATATAAAAAATATTGATTTAGTGGAAATGAAACGAAACAAGAGCCGGGGTTTTTGCTGCGGTGCCGGCGGCGGCAGAATGTTTCTTGAGGATGAAGAGGGCGGTAGAATAAATATTGAACGGACTACTGAAGCACTTAAAACAGGTGCTGATACCATTGCTTCCGCTTGTCCATTTTGTATGACTATGCTTACTGACGGAGTTAAACAATTTGAAAAGAACGAAGTGGTTTCAGTAAAGGACATTGCAGAATTAGTTCTTGAAAATATTAATTAACTATCACAAACACAAAAAAAAGGAGTACTTACATGCAACGATTCGAAGATTTGTTAAAAGCAGTTAATGAACTGCATACTGATTTCGAAAAGTTCTATATCAAAGGTCAAGCTGCAGCCGGAACAAGAACTAGAAAAGGGCTAAGCGATTTGCGAAGACTTGCACAGGAAATTCGTAAAGAGATCCAAATGGTAAAAGCTGAACGAAAAGGTAAAAAAGAATAGCTATATTTCGATTCATTTAAGGGGCTTCTTCACATAATTTTTTGGGAGTATGTTTCTGTTACCAAAATTAATTTGGGCAGATTCTTGAAAGATGATGTTTAAAGCCCTAATTATATCTAATGAAATTTCTCCTCATTTCTTTTTCAATCATAATACTTTCTGTATTCCGTAACTGTTTTGTCTCAGGGGAAAAACATTCCTCAATCCTTTCTGATTCGACTGTGACTATTTCCATTTCAGCGGTAGGCGATATTATGTGTCATTCCGTTCAATTTGATTATGCACAAGTTAGTAAAGATAGCTTCGACTTTAATCCGGTTTTCAGAATGGTATCAGAGCATCTTTCAAAGAGCGATTTCACATTTGGTAACTTAGAGACAGTCTTTGCAGGTAAAAAAGCCAAGTACACTGGTTATCCTCGCTTTAATTCTCCAAGCCAACTTGCTGATGCCTTAAAGAATGCAGGATTCGATCTCCTGACTACTTCAAACAATCATTCACTGGATAGGGGAGAAGAAGGTATACGGAGAACAATTGCCGAATTGGATTCAAGAAACATCAATTACAGTGGAACATATGTAGATCAACGAGATAGAGATTCAATTAGGATCTTTAACATAAGAGGAGTCTCAATTGCTTTTCTTGCATATAGTTATGGTACAAATGGTCATCCAGTCCCGAAGGGTAAATCTTATTTGATAAACATGATTGATTTTGACTTAATTAGAAAAGATATTGAAAAAGCTAAATTACTAAAACCTGATTTAATTTTAGTTCACTATCATTTTGGGGAAGAATATCAAAGAGAGCCGAACGTATTTCAAAAAGAAGTTGTTCAGAGAACAATTGAAATGGGAGCAGATATTATAATTGGCGGTCATCCTCATGTGCTTCAACCAGTTCAGTTCATAAAATCCAACAACAGTGTTTTTGATTCTGTTTTTGTTGCATATTCTCTTGGTAACTTTATTTCAAACCAGAGAAAGAGATATGCGGATGCGGGAGGTATTCTAACTTTAAGCATCAGTAAGAACATGTATGATAAATCTATTAGGATATCGGAAATAGAATTCATTCCAACGTGGGTTTTTAAGGGGAACACGGGAAATAAAAATGAATATGTGATTCTGCCATCTATTCCTTCGATGAATGACTCTTCAATAAATTATCTAGATAAAAGTCAGAATAATAAGATTAAAGAATCAATCAACGATTCAAAAGAAGTAATAGCGAAGTATTCAAATCAGATAACTTTTAAATAACTCAGATATGCCAGATTTTCGGTACGATGTAAGTAGCCGCTAATCTGGCATATCTAAATTGAAAACACTAATTTCTTCAAAAACCTGTAACTTTGTAAAGTTTTTCTTGATAATAATTTTTCTTCCTTAACAATACTCATCAAAATAGACTGACTATAATAAATTAGATGAAATCAAAAAATACATCAGCGCTTTCGTTAATCTTCTTAACAGTCTTTGTTGATCTTCTTGGCTTTGGAATACTAATTCCGATTCTACCAACATTTGCCAAGAAAGAGCTGCTTGTCGACGAAACTGCAATAGGAATTGCAATTGCAATTTATTCGCTCACACAATTTTTCTTCAATCCGATTTTTGGAAAATTATCAGATAAATATGGACGAAAAAAAATAATAGTTATTTGTTTATTCCTAAATGCCATCGGATATGTTTTATTCGCGTACACTCACAGTTATTTTATGCTATTGTTTTCAAGAGTTATTGCCGGTATTGGAGGCAGCAGCATTGGAGTTGCGCAGGCATACATTGCTGATGTCACTACACCGGAAAATCGTTCTAAAGGGATGGGAATGATCGGCGCTGCTTTTGGATTAGGATTTGTTTTTGGTCCAATGATTGGTGGAATGCTATCAAAGTATGGCTATTTTGTAACGGGAATGGGAAGCGCTTTCTTTTCAATTTTTGCCTTTGTGCTGACAATAATATTTCTTCCAGAACCAAAACGCGATAAATCAAAAAGCTTAGTAAGATCAAGAAAATTGTTTGATACATCTTCAATAAAAATAATTTTCAAAAAATCCGATTTATCTTTACTGATGGGTATATTTTTTATTCTTACATTTTCAGTAGCTAATATTTATGGAACGTTTGCGTTATTAGGATTTAAAATTTATCACTTTACGGATATGCAAAATGGTTATATGTATGGTATTCTTGGACTTTCATCTGCAATTGTCCAGGGTGGTTTATTGGCACAAATTTCAAAATACTTTTCGAAGGGTAAACTCATTTCAATCGGGGCATTTTGTATGATGATAGGATTAGGATTAATTCCTTACGGCGGAAGTTTTTTAGGTTTAGCGATAATTGGAATCATTCTTTCTTTAGGAACAGGAACTTTACAACCTACTTTGCTGAGCTTGATATCAGAGGTTACATCAGAAGCTGAACAGGGAATTACACTTGGTTTTAATCAATCGCTTTCTGCTTTTGCAAGAGTGCTCGGTCCGCTTTGGGGAGGTTTTACATTTGAATTCTTAGGTTATCCTTTTCCATTTCTTACTGGATCTTTTTTCAGTCTAATTATTTTAATATTAAGTGTAGTTTATTTGCCCAAAGTTTTGAAGTTAAGACAGAGTTCAATCAAGTAAATTTATTTTTATTAAGTTTACAAACCCAGTTTCTCAGCCCCGCCTAAGGCGGGGCTTGAGTCGTTCGTTTAGAAACTGGGTTTGTTTATGAATTCTAATATAGTCATTGCGGGTAATGTGAGTTAATAAAGCAATTTAAACATGTCAAATAAATAAATGTTTTCAGTTGGAAATATAAATATTAAAAACGCTATTCTTCTTGCACCAATGGAAGATGTTACCGATCTTTCATTTCGTTTGATATGCAAAAAGCTTGGAGCAGATATGGTTTACACCGAGTTTATTAATTCAGAAGGATTGGTGAGATCATCGGAAAGAACTCATGCTAAGCTTAAGATAAGTAATGACGAAAGACCTGTTGGTATTCAAATTTATGGCGGAAACATTGAATCCATGATTGGCGGAGCAAAAATTGCCGAGACCGAAGATCCTGAGTTGATTGATATCAATGCGGGATGTTGGGTTAAAGATGTTGTTAATTGCGGAGCTGGCTCCGCATTATTAAAAGATCCTCCATATCTACAAAAACTTGTTAAAGAAGTTGTTGAAGCAGTCTCAATTCCAGTGACAGTTAAAACCCGGTTGGGCTGGGATGAAAATAATATCCAGATTTTAGAAGTGGCAAAACGAATTGAAGATGCCGGGGCAAAAGCAATTACAGTTCACTGTAGAACTCGAAGCATGGGAAATAGGGGAGATGTTGATTGGTCGTGGATTCCTAAAGTAAAAAATATAGTAAGCATTCCGGTTATTCTTAACGGAAATGTTTTAACTGCTCAAAATGTTAAAACAGCATTTGACGAAACAGGAGCCGATGGAATAATGATTGCCCGCGGAGCAATTGGTAACCCATGGATTTTTAGAGAAGCAAAAGAACTTTTGAATAATGGTGAAATCTCTTCGCATGTAGATGTTCAGGAGAGAATAAAAATTTGTCTTGATCATCTTCACTTATCAATAAAAATCAAAGGTGAAAGAAGAGCTGTAATTGAGCATCGAAAATTCTATTCGGGTTACTTGAAAGGATTGCATAATGCATCTAAAGTTCGTTCAGAGCTTATGCTGAAAACTGAACTGAGCTCAATCGAAGATATTTTATCAAAGTATCTTGAAGAATTGCTTTCTCACACCGCAGTACATGCATCTTGAATGATAAATCCTTGCAAAAAATTGCACGAATAATTTCTACTATTTTTATACCGCCGACCTTCTCAATGGTATCATTCATATTTCTTGCACTAAGGTTTGAGACCAATACCAACCAAAAAATCTATGTGATTCTAATTGCAATGGTGTTTGCATTCATCTTGCAGATAGCTTCGTTCATTTATTTTTATAAAAAAAAATTAATAAGTGATATTGATGCCAAAACTAAAGAAGAGAGAACTCTTCCGTATTTACTTTCAATTGTGATTTTTATAATCGGTTTTATTTTGTTGCTAATTTGTAGTGCAAGCAATATTTCAATCGCTTTCTGGTTTTGCTATATTTCTAATACATTTTTAGTAATCTTCATCAATAGATATTTAAAGATTAGCATACATGCTATGGGTGTTTCAGGTCCTTTAGCATTATTTAGTTTCATACTTGGGTTTATAGTATTGTTGTTTCTACCAATTTTAATTGCAGTAGGATGGTCAAGGATAAAGTTAAAATGTCATTCACTTACGGAGGTTGTTGTTGGTGCGGTCCTTGGATTTACTTCTGTTTACTTTCAATTAAGTGTCTTCTTGAAATAGATTAAAATGTAAAGTGAAATCAAACAACTGATTATTTTTCCTTAGGACTATAAATGATAAAAGTATCAAAAGAAAATGGTATTGCAATTCTAACATTAAACAGGCCGGAGAAAAGAAATGCACTTCATCCGACAATGGTATCTCAAATTAAAAGTGCAATTAAGGAAATATCCGTTGACAAAGAGACTAATTCCTTAATTATAACGGGCAAGGGAAGTTCTTTTTGTGCTGGTGCTGATCTTAAGAATTTGCGTGACCTGTTAAATCATTCAACAATTGAAAATGAGAAGGATTCAGAATCACTTGCAGAAATGTTTTTTGGAATTTACAAAATGTCAATTCCAACAATTGCTGCTGTCAATGGACCAGCTATCGCTGGCGGATGCGGCTTAGCTTCGGTGTGTGATTTCATCATAGCGGATTCAAAAAGTGCTAAGTTTGGTTTCTCTGAAGTTAGTATTGGTTTTTCTCCAGCTATAGTCGCTATATTTTTAATTAAAAAGATTGGATTCAACAAAGCAAAGAGAATACTATTAACTTCGGAGATTATTGCCTCTGAAGATGCGAAAGATTTAGGTTTAGCGGACTACATATCAAATAATGTCTTAGAAGATGCAAAAGCATTAGCTAAAAAATTATCGAAAAATTCTCGAACAAGCTTTTCCTATACAAAACAGATGCTTAATGACATCAGTAACTTGAGTATTGAGGAAGCAGTAAATTTCTGCGTTCAACTAAATGTAATTAGCAGATCAACTGAAGATTTTAAGAATGGAATTAAAAAATTTCTCAACAAACAATAAATAAAGATGGATAGTGATTTAAGGAAATATATTCGAAACGTTCCAGACTTTCCTAAGGAGGGAATTGTCTTCCGGGATATAACAACTTTACTAAAGAATCCGATAGCACTTAAAGAGGTGATTCAGCAGCTTTATGAATTAACTAAAGGATTGAAGATTGACAAAGTCGTTGGAATTGAATCTCGTGGTTTCATCTTCGGGGCAATGCTTGCCGAACGTTTGAATGCCGGATTTGTTCTCCTAAGAAAACCGGGAAAACTTCCAGCCGAAACTGAAAAAGAATTTTACGATTTGGAGTATGGTCGAGATTCAATTGAGATTCACAAAGATGCAATTAATCCTAGAGATAAAGTTCTCATTCATGATGATCTTTTAGCAACGGGCGGCACTGCAAAAGCGGCAATCAAATTAGTTGAGAAGCTTGGTGGGGAGGTGGTACAAGTTTTATTCTTAATTGAATTGTCATTTCTTAAGGGTCGAGAAAAATTGAAGGGCTATAATGTAAAATCTTTGATAGATTATACCGGCGAATAAATATTAAGAAATCAAGATAATTAAATAAATACACACCCCTCGCCCCTCTTTAGAGGGGACGATACGTTCAGCTTCCCTTCTTGAGAAGGGACGAAGGGATGTGTATTTTCTCATCGAATTTATTTACCTAAACTATCAAACGAACTTCTCTCCAATCCTTCGGCGCAATTACAACTACAAATTCTCCTTTTAGAGTGTGCTCATTAAGTTCTGTTTGGATAGATCGAGCCGTTCCTCTAATAACTTCCTCAAATTTTTTGGTAATCTCACGGCAAATGACAATAGATCTTTCGGGCATTAATAACGCTAACTCATCAATAAGTTTTACAATTCGATAGGTTGATTCGTAGAGAACAATGGTTCGTTCTTCATCAGCAAGCTGCTTAAGATTTTTTTGTCTGCCTTTTTTATTTGGTAAGAATCCCTCAAAGACAAACAAATCACTTGGGAAACCGCTTAACGATAGTGCTGCAACCAATGCTGTCGCACCTGGAATAGTTAAGACATCAATATTCTCTTTGATAGCAAGATTAATCAGTCTTGTGCCAGGATCGGATATTCCGGGAGTTCCGGCATCGGTAACTAAGGCACATGATTCACCATCTTTAATTCTATCAATCACTTTCTGAGCTTTGAATTTTTCACTTGCCGCATTAAGTGAATACAATTCTTTTTTTATTTCTAAATGATTTAAGAGAATAGATGTGACTCTTGTATCCTCACACACAATTAAGTTAACTGATTTCAGAGTTTCTATCGCGCGTAAAGTTATATCCCCAAGGTTTCCTATCGGAGTGCTTACTATGTAGAGTTTTTCTGCCATTATTTTAGCTACTTTAAAATGATTGCGGCTCCACCAAGGAGCCGAACCATGCAAGTAGTTATGTTTAAGTTAATTAATGAACAGTCTAAAAATAGAATATTTCAACTTAATTTCAAGTTCAAATATTTAGATTTTACTTCTCTTCTCAACCATTTTGATATTTAACTTTTCAAGTTCAGCAAGAACCGGTTTATAAATATCTTTAGTATTAGGAATTCGAACACCGGTCGCTTTAATTCTTCCATCAGCCACCATTGAGGTTGCAATTGCCATTGGCAAGCTTACTGTCCTTGCCATTGATGAATCACCATGAGGAATTCCAAAGTCAATTAAAGTCGAGGTAATTAAATCTTTTGATTTATCTTTATTCTCAACGATAAATTTATGTCTGAGAAGAAGCAGATCAACTTCACCTTCTTTGAAGGAAAGTTTTTCCTGCATTCTATCACTCAACATGTCAAGCAAGTTATCTGCTTTAGGTATAACTTCATCGCTAAATAATCCTAACCATTCCATTCGTTCAATTACTTTTGAATTTACAGGAATGCCAACTTTCTTTGCAGCAAATTCGTTAAGGTTTTCATTTTCCTTAGCTTTTAGAACATAAGCCATAGCTTTTTTGTAGGTACTTCCCTTGATCGAAGGAACGGGCGTTTCATCTACTAGACCTAAGTTAACAATTGCTCTCAAAGTTTCGCACCAACCAATATTTCTATATGTGCCGCGCTTTACGGTTAAAGCGTCTTTCAAATTGTAATCTACTTTGTAAGGAGTCGAATCACGATTAGGATACACTTCAAATTTTCCCAATCCTTCAATGTCCTCAACTTCAGGATTTGCAAAAAGATTTTTACTCTCGACTTCAACCGTCTTTCCATTTTCATAGTACTTAGCTGAATTTCGAGAAGCAAGTACAACACCACGCGGGCTCCATGAAAATTTATAACCGAATGGATTGTTATTATCTTTTGGCGCAGGCAATCCTCCGCAGTAGGAGTAGAAATGAAGAACTTTCCCGCCTTCTGCTTCAACTTCGTGAATAATTTTCATCGCAGACATGTGATCAATTCCGGGATCAACTCCAATTTCATTTAGGAAAAGTAAGTTCTTAGCTTTAACTTTTTCATCGAGCGCTTTCATTGCCGGGCTTACATAAGATGTTGTTACCATATGTTTTCCATATTCTATGCATAGCTCAGCAACAATGAGATGATGAGTCCATGGCAGCAAACTGATTGCAATATCATGTTCTTTAATAAGTTTTGCCAATTCCTCTTTATTTTCAACATTAACCTGAACGGCTTTTCCGTTAGAAAATCCTTTTACAAGCGCTTCTGCTTTGCTAACTGTCCTCGATGCGACGGTAACTTGAATATTTTTCTGTTTCAATAGATAATGTACACCTGGTCTTGAAACTAAGCCGGCGCCTAATACTAATACTTTTTTCATTGTTACTCCGATATTAAATATTGATTAAGATACAAATAGTCTTTAGTTAATTTCCCTTTGTGAACTATAAGAGCTTTTTTTATTGGATATGCAAGTTCGAGTTCTTCAAAACTTTTTTCAAAATCTGCATGATAGATTTCATAAACAAAAATTTTTAATACGTGAGAAAATTCTACTGATGCTGCTTTAGGAAACTCGCATGGAAGATTATCAATCGCCATCACAGTTACGCCTCTTTTTTTAGTACCATTTTCATACTTATCTGAATCTGGAAAATAGGTATAAGTAGGATTTGCCGGATCTGTAAATTCATTAGTTATTTCTATTCCACCTAAAAGATCACAGCTTACATCACCAATTACTTTTAATCTGATATTTGGATTATTCCTCAGATAGTCCTTTGTAACTAATCGGGGATTTTTATTCGTCCACAAAATGCAATTCACAAGTACATCTAGATATGGAATGTATTGATCAAAATTTGATTCATATTTTTCAGGATCAGTAAAATATTCCTTTAGATCAAACTTACCGCTTTTTCTTTTTACAGTATGTTCTTCTTTGAAAACAACTTTTATAAAATGATTTCGCTCTGACTTAAGCTGCCCATAGTTATTAATGAGCTCTTCGGGTTGAATTGTCTTGACAGGTAATAAATCAAAAATATCTTGTGCACCTTGAGAAACATTTCCATAACCGGCGAATCCCACCACGAGCGGAGACACTTGCTCTGGCAATCCTTTTGCTCTTATCTCATCACCAATTTTCTTGATGTCCTCTTTAGCTTCCTGGATTGATTTGTATTGATATGGCTGTTTTAGTTTTTCAAGCGGGGTATGGATTCCATTTAATCTTAATTTCTCAGACAAGGCATGGAGTGATTCTATGATTCCAGCTTTACCAGCAAATCTACCGAAAAAAATTAATCGCTTATTATTTTCATCCACAATTCTTTCGTAATCAATTAGATTACATTTTTTATCCATCAATGTTTTCAGCATTGCCATATTATGCGGCTGCCCTTTGATGACATGAGCAAAGTAAACGTAAGTTTTGTGTTCAAGTACCAGCTCGGTTGGAACTTCTTTGACGCCAAAAATTAACTGTGCATGATTTAAATCCTCATCTATTTCTGCACCTGCTGCTTTATATTCCTCATCTTTAAATGCACGGATATTTGAGGGCTGCACTATAGCTCGCAAGCTATATTTTTCTATCAGTGATTTTATGTCTTCGGGAATTAATGGCGTTCTCTTTTCCCACTCGTTTTTATTCTCTCTTCTAATACCTATTATCATATGCGATACTCCGCAATTAAATTAAGAAGTGTTTAATTAATTTCTGCTTTAATTCAGCAGATAGGAAGAATGTGAGGAGAATTAAAAAACGTTTTCCCAGGAGGAAATAAAATAGCTTTGATGCTTCTTTGAAGCCGATTGGAAGGAAATTATATTTTTTATGATAAGCATCATTGCATATGAATAGTCAATTATAATTTACACTAACAATTTAAAGATTAAGAGATTTATTTACAATAAAGAACGACCGTAAAAGCATATAAAAATTTCTTATTTTTGTTGAAGAAATTATTTCAAATTTATCATTAAAGAGGATTTAACATGGAAATCGGTAAAATATTAAAAGAACTCGGGATTAAAGAAAAGAATTACGGTTCATCAACAGGACAAAACTGGGGCAATACGACTTCGGATGGTGAATTAAAAATTGTATCTCCGACAGATGGAAAACATATTGCATCTGTTTATCAAGCATCAGCAAAGGATTTTGATGATATCATCAAAACAGCAGATGACGCATTTAAAATATGGAGAAAAATTCCTGCACCAAAACGCGGTGATATTGTTCGGCAGATTGGAGTAAGACTACGTGACTATAAAAAACCTTTGGGTACATTAGTTTCTTACGAAATGGGAAAATCAATTCAAGAGGGTTGGGGAGAAGTTCAAGAAATGATTGATATCTGCGACTTTGCAGTTGGTTTGTCACGCCAACTTTATGGTTTCACAATGCAGTCAGAAAGACCATCTCACAGAATGTATGATCAATATCATCCTCTTGGAATCGTTGCAACAATTTCAGCATTTAATTTTCCTGTTGCTGTGTGGTCCTGGAATGCAATGATTGCCGCAGTTTGCGGTGATGTAAATCTGTGGAAACCTTCCTCAAAAACTCCGCTAACTGCAATCGCTACCCAGAAAATTGTTGCTCAAGTTCTTAAAGAAAATAATTTACCTGAAGGAATTTTCTCGTTGATAATTGGCAAAGGTTCAACTGTTGGCGAAATGCTTTTGAATAGTAAAAAGATTCCATTGATTTCCGTTACAGGTTCGACCCCTGTTGGAAGGCATGCTTCAGAAGTAGTATCAAAAAGATTTGGAAGGATTATTCTTGAGCTTGGAGGCAACAACGCAATTATCATTTCCCCCGATGCTGATCTTAAATTGGCTATTCCGGCTGTACTATTTGGATCGGTCGGAACCGCTGGACAACGCTGCACAACAACAAGAAGATTAATTATTCATGAATCAATCTTCGATAAAGTTAAAGCGGCTTTAGTCAAAGCGTATGGCTCAGTAAAAATTGGGGATCCGCTCGATGAAAAAAATCATATGGGACCATTGATTGATAAGTCGGCAATTGAAGCTATGCAAAATGCGCTTCAGCAAATCAAGAAAGAGGGCGGTAAAATCTTTTATGGCGGCGAAGTTCTTACTGGTAAAGGTTATGAATCCGGTTGTTATGTTAAACCTTGTTTAGCAGAAGTTGAGAACCAGTATAAAATTGTTCAAGAAGAGACCTTTGCTCCAATTCTCTATTTGATTAAATACAAGGGTGAAATTGAACAGGCAATCAAACTTCACAATGATGTTCCTCAAGGATTATCATCAGCAATCTTTACAAATAATTTAAGAGAAGCAGAAGAATTTCTTTCATGTGCCGGTTCTGATTGCGGTATTGCAAATGTTAACATCGGAACATCCGGTGCAGAAATTGGCGGAGCTTTCGGCGGTGAAAAAGAAACGGGTGGTGGAAGGGAATCAGGTTCAGATGCATGGAAAGCATACATGCGCAGACAAACAAACACAATCAATTACTCAGCTCAATTACCCCTAGCGCAAGGTATTAAGTTCGATTTATAGTCTTTCTTTAAACCTGGGAAGTAGTCTCAGTTGATTACTTCCCAATTATTATCTCAATTCAAAGCACTAACCGTTTAGGAAATAATTTATTTTCGGTGGTGTTTTCATCCGACCAAAGAAAACTTCAACTTTATTTTCAACAAATTTTCCAATGGTATAATTGTTGTACTCTTAGAATTATAAATTTCTGAGAGATTAAAATTGGCGTTTTTAAGCCTTGAATCATTTTATTCGACAGACCGCGATTTAGAATTGAATCAATATCACATTCTGGCGGGAATAAAAGAATTCAAAAACGAATTCAACAAGAAAAAGCTATATCCTTCCTTCACAAATTTGCTTAACATTACTTCACAACTTCAGGACATAATTGAACAGAAGAATGACCTGGAATATAAGTTCGCTAAAAAAATTAAAAGCTTCGACTTCAAAAACAACAAAATAATTTTTGAAACACCTGAAAATGAACAGCCGGAAATAGATTGTCTTTTTGAATTAATCGAATGGTCACTGCCGCAGCTTAAAAATGTTATAGAAGAAGCATTAGTGATTTGCGAGTATGTCGAGAATAATTTGAAGATTGAACAAGTCGGAATACTTCCGATTTACAAAAGTGAAGGGTATTTTATCATTCCAAATAATGAAGTTTCTTCGTTGCAGGTTCACAAATTCGAATGCTCTCTCTTTTCATCCGATGAAGAAAAATACAGAGCGCTAAAAACTAAATTATTAAAAACTTACGATAAGGGTTTTTTAAGACTATCGCTTGATAATATTAAACTCGAACTCATAAAAGAGTACCAGGAATTACCGAACCCGGCAACTTTTCGATGTGAAACCGATCTTGATTTTCCTTTTGCTGAAACAGTTTTTCCTATTGCCAAAAGAAAATTGATGTCGAAAATTGCTCACTTACAAAATTAGTGAAACACAATCATCCGGTAGTCAAATGAATCAGATCAGATAGTATGTAAGCGGATTCATTTAAAAGTACGTCCTCAGAATTTGACTCTTTTTGTGGAACTTCATTTTTATTTATCAATTTAACATTGCTCAATTCTTGGATTGCTTTCTTTTGTTCTTCCTTTACTGAATCTTGCTGCTCCTTTTCTTTTTTTCTAACTAATTCATTGAGTGAAATTAAATTCTTATCACGAGTTTCTTTTGTTTCATTTACGTCTTCAATAAAAGACTGGAAACGAAGATCGGATTTAATTCTCAATTCGTGCATATCTTGTAACAGTGGAATCAAATCTTTTGTATTTGTAAAAGGAAGAAATTTTGTTGCGATTATCTGATCCCAGGGTAATGCACTTGGTTCCGAACTTTCGCCGAATTCATAAGCATCAATTGGAGATGGAAATTTGATGTCAGGAACGACTCCTAAATGCTGTGTACTGCCTCCGGTTATTCTGTAATATTTGGCAATCGTAATTTTAACTTGCCCGAGCTTATTACCTGTTCTGCCAAGCATTCTATTCAAGTCAATTAAATTTTGAACTGTGCCTTTGCCATAAGTTTGTTCACCAAGAATAATACCTCTTCCATAATCTTGAATAGCTCCGGAAAAAATTTCTGAGGCAGATGCACTGAAACGATTTACTAAAACAGCCAATGGTCCACTGTAAACAATTCCGGGATCGGGATCTTCACCTACATCAATATAACCGGTAGATTGTTTTACCTGAACAACAGGACCGTCTTTAATAAAAAGTCCAGTAAGATCAATTGCTTCATTAAGTGAACCGCCGCCATTGTTTCTTAAATCTATAACAATGCCATCAACTTTTTCAGATTGCAATTCATTTATTAATTTACGGACATCACGAGTTGTGCTTTTAAAATCTTTATCGCCTTTTTGTTCAGCTTCGTAATCAACATAAAAAGCAGGTACAGAAATTACACCGACTCTGTAAGGTACATTATTATTAATAAGCTCTAAGATTTGTTTTTTAGCAGATTGATCTTCAAGTTTAACTTTATCACGAACCAGCCGAATTTCTTTTGGGAGAGCATTTGCTCCCTCACTTGCTTGAAGAATAAGAAGTCGAACTACGGATTCTTTTGGTCCTCTGATTAATTTTACAACATCGTTGACCCGCCAACCCACTACATCAACCATTTCACCATCATCGCCCTGTGCTACTCCGACAATTCTATCATCGCGATGCAGCAAATTACTTTTAAATGCAGGTCCACCTGCAATTATTTCTACAACCTTCGTATAATCATCCTCCGCTTGAAGCTGCGCGCCAATTCCCTCAAGCGCTCTGGTCATATCAATCTTAAAATTATCTGATGTGATTGGTAATAAATAATTTGAGTGAGGATCAACAGATTCTGTATAAGCGTTCAAATACAATTGAAAAACATCTTCACTTTTTGTTTGATAGATGGCTTTTCGAAAATTCTCATATCTTTTTTTAAGTGATTCGACAATCGAATTCCAATCTTTTCCAGCAAGCTTTAAATTTAATGCGTCGTATTTAACTCTTTTTCTCCAGATGTCATTCAGAACTGAGACATTTGCTGCCCACTTTGAACTATCTTGTCTTACTTCAAAATATTCATCTTTAGAATAATCAAATTCGTTCTGTAAAACTTCAGACACATAATCTATTCGCTGATTCACACGATCTCGAAAAGTGTTATATATATCATAAGCCAGCCTGAGATTTCCGTCAATTAAATAATCATCTATTTTGTATCTGAAAGATTCAAAATTTGAAATATCAGATTGCAAAAAATAGAGCTTACTATAGTCGAGTGATTTTATGTAACGGTCAAAGATTGCTGACGAAAGTGAATCATTCAAACGAAATTTTTTGAAGTGATATCGGGTTAGAACTGTATTTACTAATTGCTCTTCTTCTTGGAAATAATCTTGAGGAATTAATAAAGAAGTTGAATCAGTAAAAACTCTTGCTTCGATTCTTGAGCTTATCAAAATAAAGAATGCTAATAATGCTGTAAGAAAGAATATTCCTTGCCCGGAAAATTTCATATATCCTCAAAAAAAATAATTAAAAGAATTTCGAATTTACTTTTGCTAATTAAACGAATAAAAAGTTATAAAAAAATAGATAATTGCTTCCTTCACAATTGGTTCGGCTACTTTACGCGAAATATTAAATGAATTGACCACATCCTTCTGGGTCTGTTGCATAAGTCAGGAAAAGTCATTGCAAACTCTCTTGCTGTTTCGGGAGTGTGAAGCAATCTCAGATTTAGTTTGAATAATTAATATAAGATTGCTTCATCCGATAAACCCTTTGCAGACAGATGAAATCGGTATTCGCAATGCCAATACAAGCGTTTTACAACACTTTCTAAATGGCGGGGTTATGGACACGTAACAACATTCGTAAGGTGAGTTATTCAGTAATATTTGCGGGAAACAAAAATCTTGCTTTAGTAATTTACAGCATGATGCCTTGAGATAAATTTGTTCATTTTTTTTGATTCAGCTTTCTAATAAATTAAAGTTGAAAAAGTTATTGCTTTAATTAAAAATCACCTTGAATTATAACCACCTAAAAATAAATTTAGAGTGATAATGAAACTTGAGATTTAATTCCTTTGGAATAAAAATTGCTAAAGGTATTTGCCAAGAGATTGGAGTAAGAGTTTATCGGAGTCAAAAGATGTCAAAATCTAAAGAAATATTACAAAAAAAAGCAAAGAGCAGCGAATCATTAAAAGAATCAATTGATGATGAAGCTGAACAAGCAGCGCCTTCTGAATCATTAGAACCTCAAACGATAATAAATAAAGAGGGGAAAGAAGTTTTAGTATTTGAGGATCCGCTTCACTCAAAAGAAAATCGAAGCATTGTTAATTATTCTATTTTCAGAGGCAAATGGGAATTTGAGAATATAGATGATCTTGATGAAGGTGATAATGAGAAGTGTGCCGTGCAATTTACCCCTACGAAAGATTCTTCAAGCATCATAATTACTTTTAAATCTCAAAAAGATCGAGTTGAATTTATGGATTCAATTTATAGTGATAACGAAATGAAGCAGATGGGCAGCGGAATGCGTTTTGAGAAATTGGCTAACTCAAAAATATTGAGGACTACAGGTGGTTTGATAGGAATCGGTTTAGCTGGATATGGTTTGTATAAATTATTCTTTGGAAAAAAGAAGATAAATGAAACCTGAATTCTGAACTGATTTTTTTTAAAGCTGTGAGGCAATTTCAAAAACATTATGCGAATGAGCTGAAACGTCAGAGACCTCTATTATTTTAACTATTATACCTTTTTTATCAACAATAAAAGTAACGCGCTTAGCTTTACCATCATCTCTGAGCACTCCATATTTTGCAGTGACAATCTTATTGTTATCTGAGAGAAGAGGGAAGTTTATATTATTCTCACGAACGAATCTTTTTATATCTTTTTTCGAATCAATACTTATTCCTAAGACAACAATATTTTTATCTTTGAACTTGTTCAAATCATCTCTAATTCCACAGGCTTGTTTTGTGCAGCCAGGCGTTCCAGCTTTGGGATAGAAATAAATTATTACAGGTGATTTTCCTTTAAATGAAGATAACTTAAAAAATTTACCTTGATGGTTCTGCAAATTGAAATTAGGTGCCTTCATGCCTTTGCGCAACTTCATTGTAGTCTGTGCAACGGAAACGCCGATTAAGCAAATCGCAAAAAGTGCAATCACTAAAGTTTTAGTTGTTCCCATTATAATCCTTAAATTGATTTGTAATTTTAAATTCAATCTGATTCTACAGTTCTTTTAAAAATGAAATCAACATTCTTCAACATTTTTTTGCTGTCAAATATAAAATCTATTTCTGTTTGCGATAAATATTTTCGAATCAGTTGAGAATTAATTAGTTCATCCTTCAAATTTTTATTTTGATCATTCCAAACAGCCATTGCACAATCTTGAACAAGTTTGTATGAATCCTCACGAGATAATCCTTTATTAACTAAAGCCAAAAGTACTGTTTGAGAAAATACTAATCCACGAGTGAGATTTAGATTTTTAAGCATGTTGTCAGGATAAAGAATTAAATTCTGCACTAGTTTGATTGTCTGATGAAGAATATAATCTAATGCGATACAACTGTCCGGAATAATCACTCTTTCCGTAGAAGAATGTGAAATATCTCTTTCGTGCCAGAGAGGAATGTTTTCTAATGATGCAGAAGCGTTTGCTCGAATTATTCTTGCTATGCCTGCTACTCGTTCACTAACTACTGGATTTCGTTTATGCGGCATTGCGGATGAACCTTTTTGTCCTTTGGAGAAAAACTCTTCGGCTTCAAGAACTTCTGTTCTTTGCAAATGTCTAACTTCAAGCGCAATTTTTTCTAAGCTCGTTCCAATTAAAGCTAATGTAGTTAAAAACTCAGCATGCCTGTCGCGCTGTATGATTTGTGTTGAGACTGGTGCCGGTTTCAATCCAAGATTTTCCCAAACAAATTTTTCTA
>Ga0209619_10000396_pt1 | contig 30424 bp, 29 predicted proteins | sample Rifsed16ft3_FD_184011 | JGI IMG/M metagenome (GOLD analysis project Ga0209619, IMG submission 184011) | Soil microbial communities from Rifle, Colorado, USA - sediment 16ft 3 (version 2) | ecosystem: Environmental > Terrestrial > Deep subsurface > Rock core/Sediment | place: Rifle, Colorado... | reverse complement strand
GAGTGGATGGTCCACGGCGGAGTCGCTCTTCCTGTTCCTCGTCGTTCTCGGTTATGGCTCGCTGTTCCATCTTCGGCTCTCCCGAAATCGCCACCTCGCAATCGCCGCCGCCGCGTTGGCCCTCGCGGTCGCGACGCGGTACGAAGCCTGGCTCGTTGCCCTTCTCCTCGTTCTGTTTTCGTTCGTTCGAAAGGGGACCGAGCCTTCCCGGGCGCAACTCCTCTATGTGCTCCTGCCTTCTTTCCTCTTCATGGCGGGGTACTTCTTGTACGCCCTGCAGTGGGGTTTTCTCCCGGCGATTGTCGTCCGGCAGACCTCGACCGACATCCTGTTTCAGGTTTCCGTGGGCACCCAACGGGACTCGATCGAAATCCTCTCCGCCTGGTGGACCGGATACTTCAGCTTCTCTCCGGTCGTTCTCGTCCTCGGAACCGCCTACTTGGCCGTCAAGATCCGCTCCGAGTTCGGTCCCTGGATTGTGTTTGGCCTATGGGCCTTCGTCGTTGCTTACGCGATGCTCCGATTTGGGAACCCAAGCTACCGATACGTAATGCTCTCCGTCCCGTTCCTGAGCATTGGCGGGGCCTTCGCTGGAAGGTTTATCATCGAGTCGATCGCACGGCGCACGGCTCCGCCGGCCTTGGGCACGCCAAAGAAACGGGCCGTGGCAACCGCGGCAACTGTTGTCCTCATTGCCCTGACCTTGATTCCAAGCACGGCCACATTCTGGACGCCTGGATTTTCGTCGAGCGCATACATGGTTCCCTTGCAGCGGGCGGGCGAGTTCGTGAGGACCCTTCCCCCGCCCGTCGATAAGATCCTAGTCAGCGAGTCCCCGATTGCCGCGTATTACAGCGGCTATGCGCCTAACCGGGTCTTGGGATCCCGGTGGTTGCCGGACGGCCGAACGGACGCGTTGGCGTTTCTCAAGGCTGAGGCCGCGTACATCGTGTACGTCGGCGTCCCCTACTACAAGTTACGCGTGCTCTTCCCTGAGCTTCAGAGCGGAGCCACTACGGCAGATTTCGAACTGCTCTTCGACGCCGGGGGACTCGTGAGCGGCACGCACGCTGTCTATGTGTTCCGAGTCGTTTCCTAGCGGCTGGGGGCCCGACCGGCTCGCTCCTCCTCATTGACGAACTTTGATCCAGCGAGGGACGCTCGCACAATACCTCACATAAGCTAATTCGAAGCGCTGCCGCAACCGCCTCTCCTCCCTCGGAAGTAGCACGAAATTGACGCCTAGGAACAGACCGAGTGTCAGGGCCAAAATGCCCGCGGACCCCAGGAGAAGGGACGCGCCACCGAGGATCATGATCCGGGCCAGGTAGAGGGGATTTCGGGAAAACCGGTAAGGACCGGACGTTACGAGCTGGTTCGGAGCACCTCTGGGATGCGGGGTTCCACCTCCCACGACCCAAAGCGTTCGGGTGCCCCATCCCTCCAGGAGGATTCCGAGCGGAATGAGGATTACGCCCACGATCTGGAGGGGGGACGGAATTCGGGGCAGTCCCAAGGCCGCATCGATCAGTACTCCGAGAGCAACGAAGGCGCCGATGACGGCTGCAACTGTGACGATGCCAAGCACGAGAATTCGAACCCGCGCGGAGCGATCCATTACCTTCTCCGAAGAGTTAAGATTGTGTGATGGCCCCAGGAATTGACGGGTTTGTGGGTCGAAAGCCGGCCCTCAACAACCTCGAGCGGGACAAACAGGGGCCTTAGAACGGAGTAGACATCGGTGAGGTTCGCGGGCGGCAGGAAGACTTGGAGACCCTGAACGCTCCGAACTTCAAACCCGTCCCCGAAAAGCGCGAGTATCTCGCGGGGCGTGTAGAACCGGGTGGGAATCACATGGCGGTTCAGCGGTTCCCGTCGGGAGATCGGAATAGGGACGACGTTTCCAAGTCGTCGAAACGCCTTTCGTGGCTTGAGGACCATCGGATAGAACAAAACTTCGAACAGGCTCGCCTGGTTGATCACGCTGCACACGAACGGCGCCCGTCGTCGAAGGAGCGCCGCCACCTGGTGAGGTACGTTCGCAATGTCGGGCTCCATGTTCAGCGCGCCCGCGTGGGAATAGCCGCCATCGAAGGACTCCTGGCCGAAGTCACTTCCTAGAGCTCCGACTTCGCGGGCCGCAAGACGTCGCGTGCGGACGCGCTCGGATAAGCCCTCCGCCCTGGATTTTTCGGAAAGCTGTGCTAGCATCTCTCCAGAGATGTCCGTGGCCATGACTTCCAAGCCTTGGCGGGCGAGCCAGAGCGCCTCGAGACCAGTTCCGCAGCCAATTTCGAACACGAAGTCTCCCGGGCGGAGGACCGACATGAGCGCCTTTCGGAACACATCCCTCATCCGCAGACCGATCTCATTGGTGCCGATCTCGTCGTCATAGCTCCGCGCGAGTCGATCGTATCCTTGTTCGACATGCTCATAGAACCCTGCCTCGGGTTGCGATTCCGGAACGGACTGGCCCGTCGACCTCAGCATCGTCGTTGCCCCAAAGCACCCCCTATCCTGCTGAAGCGTCTCTTAAGTACTTCGACCAGTGGACTATCATCCCACGGAAGGACGGCTACGAAATCATTCGCGTCGTTTCCCGGGAGCCATGGTCTATCGCAGACGATCCGTCGCGACGTAGATGGGGAACGAGGCGAGCTCCATCCGGAGAGCGAAGGATTTCAGACGCCGAGTTGCGCGAAATCCGAGGCCATACTTGGGGTCGTGCCGACGGACCGTTCGAAACGTTGCGTGGAGCACGGTCTCCAGGTCTGATGCGACGAAATGGTGGTGGTCCCGCATCATCCTCCCCTTGCCGCCGGAGGCTGCGAGTCGCTCCTTGAAGTCGTTCGAGGCGCGCTCGGCGCTGCGACGATCGCGGTGGACCGGCTCGTTCATCACGATGAATGTTCCCCCGGGTCGGAGAACCCGTGCAGCTTCCGCCACCGCGGGACGTATGTCCCGGAGATAGTGCAACGTAGCGTTGCAGATCGCAATGTCGACGCAGGCGTCCTGTAATGGCCAACGCGTGAGGGTCGCGATAGCTCGTTCGAATCGAAAGGGGGCTGAGTCATAGGCCTTCGCGGCGCCGAGGCCAACGGCGTTGTCACCGGAAATGTCCGTTGCATAGCACACGAAACCCGCTCGCGTAAGGCGGTACGAGAGCCACGCGCTGCCCGCGCCAACGTCCACGACGACACGACCCGAGGCAGGGCCCAGCAAGGCGAGGAGTGCATCCAGGCTCCTCGCTTTCTGCTTCCAAGCCCCTCCCCTGATGTATGGAAGTCGAGACAACACATGAGGCATTGGGGCCCATGTAGTCCGCTTCCAAGCGGCAGCGAAGTATTCAGCGTCCTTCAGGAGCGGTTCCTCCTCGGGCTGGAGAAGGACAGGCAACCCTTCTCGGATCGGGAACGTTCGGCCATCAGCGGAACATCGCAAGCCCTCCCCCATCGGGATGAGCGGGGAAAGGCACACTGGGCAAACCCACACATCCAGGTTCACGGATGGACCCTCACCCTCTGCCCTAGAGCACGCGCGTCTTCACGACCTCCAGGTCTGGGCCTGCGGAGAGAAGATAGCCCCTTACGAGGAGATTGTCCCGCATCCCAAGGATCGGCTGCGAGCACACGAGGACCGCCTCGCCAAAGTGGTCGTGGTAGAGCGTGTAGTAATCCCCGTTCTCTTGGTACTCGCGAAACGCGTGCAGCGATTGGCCGTCCGAGAGAAGGAAGTTGAGGCCGGTATAGCCGAACTCTGCGCGAATCGTCTCGACGGTCGCCCTCGTCGCCTTCGCAACTTGCTCGGGGTCCGACCCGTCTAGGTTCCCGAGGAGTGTGCGGAAGAGGACCTGGGAGTCGCCGACCTTTTCGTCCTCTCCGTGTGCAAAGCTCGCAAGCCCCCCGTTGTGCGCGAACGCCCATGTGTGGTCGCCCTTCGTCTTGATGAACGGATGGGACCACTCCGCCCCGATCGACATCCCGGGGGATGCCCGACGGATGTGGGCAACGAGAACGAGGGCCTCGCCCGCCTTCCGATCGATGTTCGTCTTCGCGATCCTCCACGCGTACCCGTAATACCGCGGTTCCGAAGGCGCCGCGCCCCGTCCGCGGACATGATGAACGAGCTTGCCGTTCTGGTAGAACGCGAGTCCCCATCCGTCCGGATGGCCGCGATGGTCGGGTCCACCGGTGGGCGTGTTGCCCATAATCGCGAGGTCCGCGAACTCCTCGAAGAGGTCGTAGTAGATCGGACCCGGCCCGATCGCCCCGAAGAGCCGGCACATGGTGGAGGTGGCAGGCGGGCCGGGCTATTTCAAAATGAGTGGTGACACTCGGTAGTCTGCTTGTCATCTATGCAGGCCTCGAATCCTCCTGGATTCGGGTTCCGCGCTCAGGCGTTCAGGGGACAGAACTCGGTAGGCGACCTGCGTCGTCCTCGGTTGGCCGAAGGCTTATGCGCGCGGTGCAGGATGGACCCGGAAGGGTCGAGATTCTGACGACTAAGAATCCACGCCGCGACATTTCGATTAGTGTGACGTCCGTAAGCTTCTTCATCACCGGTCTCCTCGGGCTGGGCATCCTTTGGGCCGTGGTGTACTTCGTCGTCTACGGGACCAGCCCTGTGATTTTCGGCGGGATTCGGTCGATGCCGGAGGGGGGGCCGTTCGAAGCCCTAGGGCCGACTGCGATGACAGTCCTAGGGTTTCTGTTCGTCTTCCTCAGCGGGTTGGGTTTCGTGGCGGGTTATTGGCTCTGGCAGTCCCGAGCAAGGGGCGGGAAATTGGGGCTCGTTCTCGCCGCCGCTGGCATCGTCTTCGCGATCGGCTTCCTCGTGCCGTTGTGGCTTATCCTCCATCCTCTTCAGCTCGTGCTCATCATGACGGCACGGAAGAACCTCCGCGAAGGCTGAACCGACTGGCACTTCGGGTCTCATGGTAACTGCGGACGGCACTGCTTCGTGTTCATCGCGGGAAACGGAGACTCTCGGTTCACCCCGTGTCATCGAACATCAGTAGGATCCGCGAGGGCCAATTCCTGGCTTCTATCTCATTAACGGGTCCAGAAGTAGATCGCACACCTTGTTCACCGATTCAGGGTCGACGTGTTCCCGTTCGTCGAGACGGCGCTTCGGCCCGATTTCTCGTCCGCCCTGCATCACGCCGTCAAACCCATCGATGCCGGCCGGCATCCGCACTCAGATCACCTTCTCGTCGGCGAGGACGTCCACGCCGGCCGTGCCGATGTGAAAGGGATGTTTCGCCGTGTCGTGGCGGGTAAACCGCATCTTGCGGATCGTGAGCGTTCGCCGCAACTCCCCCTTGATTTCCTCGAGTCCGAGGTAGACGAACGAGTCCGCAAGGAACTGCTCGACGCCGTATCGGGTAAGCCCCTCACCCTCAACGGCCTCGGACACAAGCAGCGTCGTGACCTTCGCGTTACGCAGGAATCGCGAGAAGGAAAACATCCGTTCGCGGAAGTCCTCCGGCGTCGGGTAGTACGGACCGACCGCGCTCAGGGAGTCGACGACGAGACGTTTCGCGCCCGTCTTGGGCAGGGTCGTCTTGAGGAAGTCCTGAAGCTCATCAAATCCGACAACCGCCTTCCGATCCTTTCCGCCGGGCCGAATCTCCCCCAAGTCGATCAAGAAAAAGACGCGCCGGTCCTCCAGCGGCCGAAGGTCCATGCCGAACATGGACATGACCCGTTCGACGTTCGCCCGGGGCTCCTCGAGCACGAGGTACAGGGCGGGTTCACCCACGTCGGACGCGCCGTGATACGCGAAGTGGAGGGCGAAGAGGCTCTTGCCGCTCCCGGCGGGTCCGCCCACGAGGTTGATCGTTCCTCGGGAGAAACCGCCCGCCGCTAGGCGGTCAAACCCTGCAATGCCCGTCGACGCTCGCTCGTTACCCATTCAGGCGACCCCGAGGGGCTTGTTGAGATGGAACCGACGGACGAGCTCCTCCTTGCCTTCCGACGCCTCTTCGTACGCGGACTCGACCAGGTCCGAAGCCGCCATCTCTCCCATCGTCTTCGTGCAGAGATCCCGGATCTCCGCCGCGATCTGCCCGTAAAGTCTCTTCAGTTGGTCGACCGTTCGCAGGGGTCCATCCTTGGGGATGCCGGCGAATATGTACTCCTTCAGGTCGTTGCGCGCCGCCTCGAGCCGCGCGAGAATTTCCTTGTCAAGCCCGGGCCAACCAAGCCGTCGCGCGAGTTCGATCGCGTGCGTGACGAAGTCGGTGTAGAAGATGAGGCTGGCCTCGAGCGGCGTCTCGCTCTCCGCCAGATCTAGCTCTAACGTGAGGTGGGGGGACCCGAGGCGATACTCGTACGCCTTGCGCGTCCCCGCCTTACGGGTGCGACGGGCTAGGAAACCGCCCCGGTGCAACTCGTACAGCCACTTCGACGCCGTGGACGTGTGGATGCCCAGGGTGTGGGCGACCTCGCTCGCGATCCGCCACCGTCCGTTCTTGAGGAGCGAGAGGATTCGGAGGCCGTGGTCGCTGCTAAGCGCGCGAGCCGCGTGCGCGAACGGTTTCTCCTCCATGCTGGTTCCATTCGTGTCGGGTGACCTGACGGTCTCTTCTCGAGTGGTAGTCGACGAACTCTGGAGTCGGGTCCGCGGATATGTGAATGCTTCGGGGAACTGTCCACTTTCCGACGGTGTTCCTGACAGGGTTCCTCTAGAGAGATCCTGCCACGACTAGCCGAGTCCATTTTGTCCTTTTCCATCGCGCGCGCTGCTTTGTAGAAGCCAGGTATTGTTTCCAACGAGGGTGGCTCGCCCCCGCCGTGCACGAAGGTACCTCTAACGAAACAAGTTCCTGGCCGAGAGAAGACAGACCTTCAACTGGATCCTGGGACTGGGAAGCAGCGACGACCAACTCCACATTGCGTTGCCAGGCGGCACTCCGCCTGTCCACATCAGAAGTCCACGATCCGCTTCTGTCCCCGCTCAGGTGCGTGGATCGCCTGGAAGTCCACGGGCGGGAGGCCCGCGAGGTCGCGGAACACATTCACGCACGCGGGCCCGAACCCTGCGAAGTGATTGTTGAAGAACACGTACGCACGGTCGACCTGGCCCTCGAAGGACCGGAGGTGGCCGAGCCACTTCCGCATCTCCGGGGTCCGGTCGATCTGAACCCAGCCGAGCTTTTTCAGCGAGCGATCCCCGATGAACCGGAGGTACACGAAGTCCGTCGTGAGGATCGGCGGGGGATCCGTGTATTGAACCTCGGACCACGCCATCGCGATCTCGAGCTTCCGCAGCGAGTCGTAAACGGTCTCGTTGAACCACGATCCGTGGCGGAACTCGACCGCGTAGCGATAGTCGTCCGGGAGGCTCTGCAGGAACTCGAACAGCTCCTGCTCACCTCGGATGAGCGTGTACGAGGGCGCGAGCTGGATGAGGAGCGCTTTGACCTTCGGCTTTAGCTCGGCGATGGCCGCGAAGAACCGGGCGAGGGGTTCCTTCGCGCGGCGGAACTCGAGTTCATGAGTGACGACCTTCGGGAACTTTGCCGAGAACGAGAACCCCTCCGGGGTGAGCTGCCGCCAGTCCCGTGTCATGTCCGGGAGCGGGATCCGGTAGAAGGTCGAGTCGATCTCGAGAAGGTCGAACACCTTCCCAAACATCCGGAGGAATTCCTCCTGCGAGGCGTGTCGGGGATAGAAGGGGCCCACCCACTCCGGGTAGGAGTAGCCGACGCACCCGATTCGGAGTTCCACGACCCCGCCATCGCGGCGCGGGTAGATGGAGCTTATTCGCCCGGTGAAACCGCCGCCCTGGATCGAATCGTCGGGCGGGGAGAATGTCCCGCTTTCCGGACGTCTCGGCCGCGTCACTTGGTGGCGGCAACCGGCTCTGCTGCGAGACCCTCCTTCGGGCCCGTTTCCGGGAACCACTTCCTCGCCCACACGGACACCCGCACGAGGTTTACCAGGACCGGGACCTCGATGAGGGGGCCGATCACCGCGGCGAACGCCATTCCGGAGCCGATCCCGAACACGCCGATGGTCGTCGCAATCGCGAGCTCGAAGTTGTTGCTCGCCGCGGTAAACGCGAGCGTGGCGGTCTCCTCGTAGCTGAACCCGAGACGCCGGGACATCGCGAAGGACACGGTGAACATGATCAGGAAGTACAGCGCGAGCGGGACCGCGATCCGGAACACGTCCCAGGGCAGCTCGATGATCTTGTCGCCCTTCAGGGAGAACATCACGACGACCGTGAACAGGAGGCCCAGACTTGCTGTGGGTGCGAGACGGGGGATGAACCTATTCTCATACCACGCCTGGCCCTTACGACGCACGAGAATCGCGCGCGTCGCGAAGCCCATCGCCACGGGGATCCCGAGGTAGAACAGGACCGTCTTCGCGACATCGACGATCGAGATGGGCACGACGGCGGAGGCGGTGAGCCCGCCGATCCACCCCGAGAGGAGGGTCACAAAGAACCACGCGAGTACGGAATACAACAGCATCTGGAACACGCTGTTCAGCCCAACGAGCAGGGCGGCGTACTCCGTGTGACCCCGGGCCATCGCGTTCCACACGAGGACCATGGCGATGCAGCGCGCGAGGCCGATGATGATGAGGCCGATCCGGTACGCGGGCTGGTCCGGGAGGAACAGCCAAGCGAGCGCGAACATGAGGAACGGCCCCACGACCCAGTTCTGGACCAGGGACACACCCATCAGGCGCCGGTTCGCGGCGAGGCGGGGGAGGTCCCCGTACCGCACCCGCGCGAGGGGCGGGTACATCATCCAAATCAGCCCGATTGAAAGCGGGATCGACACGCCGCCCCAGGAGATGGCGTCGAGCCACGCGGGCAGACCCGGGACCACGGCCCCGAGGCCGACGCCGAGGCCCATGGCCAGGAAGATCCACAGCGTCGTGAGGCGGTCCCAGATGGAGAGCCGCTCCTCCGTCATCCCGCACACTCCACCCGCAACACCGTGGCGGTCCTGCCAACGAGGCCCTCCCATAAAGCTGAGCCGAAGGAGTCTCGGCACCGCACGTCTGGCGAACGGACTCCTCCGAGGAGTCCTCCGCGAATTCCCCGTCTCAGCGAGATACGACGAACGGCAGGGGCACAACCGTCGCCCGGAGCTGCCATCCGTCGCTCTCGACGATTCCCCGTGTCCCCGGGACATCGTGGGGGCGGCGGACGTAGCCCATCGCAATGACGGACCGCACGGTCGGCGAGTACGCGGCGCTCGTGATGTGGCCGACCTTCCTACCGTCGACGACGACGGGATCCTCGCGGACCGGAATGACGTCCGTATCGAGCCGGAATCCGACGAGGAGCCGGTTCATGTGACCCTGGTACGTTGCCCGGGCAATCGTCTCCTGACCCTCGTAGCACCCTTTCGTGAAGCTGATTGCGGACTCCATGCGAGCCTCGAGCGCGATCGTGCTCTCGTCCATGTCAACCCCGGCCCGCGGGCGCCCCGCCTCAATCCGGAGCGTGTGCCACGCCTCCCGCCCGACCGGCCTCGCCCCCGCGGACGCGAGACGCCGCCACACCTCGTCGAGTACGTTCGTCCACGAAAAGATCTCGAACCCAGGGACCCGGAAGTAACCGGACGTCGCAAGGACCATCGAGCTCTTCTTATCGATCGGGACCGCCGTGAATCTGGCCGGGCCCTCGGGGAGCGCGGCGTCGCCGACGAGCCGACGCACGAACGTGGGCGCGAGCGGGCCGTGAAGCGAGATGTGGGCCGCCGGGAACTCCTCGAGGATCACATCGTCGCTGATGAGGTGCTTCCGGATGTGGTCCATCACCCAGCCCGCCTCGTCCGCCGGGAGATCCAGGAGAAACGCGTCCGCGAGCGCATAGACCCAGGCGTCCCCGACGACCTTCCCTTTCGGGTTCAGGATGAGCGCATACGTCCATCGGTTCGGGGGGAGGGTCGCGAGGTCTTTTGTGACGAGTCCGTTGAGGAACGACACACGGTCGTTCCCGGTCACCCGGACCTTCACGCGATCCGACATGTCCATGATCCCCGCGGCGGACCGGACCGCAGCGACCTCGTCGTCGAGGTTCGAGTAGCTCGCGGGGACTTCCCATCCCGCGTGGACGACGAACGTCGCGCCGTTCAGGTCGTGGCGGGGGCGAAGGGGCAGCTGCCGCATTAGGTGTCAAGTAGAAGGCGCTCCCATATCAGCCTATCGCGCGTACGAACGCAATACGGGAAGCCTGAGTTGCCGTAGGGGAATCGCGCCCAAACATGGCCCCCGGACCGCGCGAGGGACCGATCTCTCTCAAGGCGCCGAAGCCCATGCGGAAGCCCCGGTCCGCGACCCAATCCTTAAGTGTCCGGCGAGGTTCCGGCTCCGTCCGAAGGATTCGGGCAACACTTGGGGGAAAGAAACATGGCTCAGACAAAAAGCACGGCGGCGTTGGCGGACGCGGTGTTCAAGGCGATCAACGCCCACGACCCCGCCGGCATCGGGGCGTACATGGCAGACGACGTGACGGCCTGGGACGTGACGCTCCCGGCGCCGGTGAAGGGAAGGAAGGCCGTCGAGGAGTACTTCCGGAACCAGTTCCGGACGTTCCCGGACGCGAACATCAAGACGCTGAACCACATCGAGAACCCGAGCGGCGACACCGTCGCGACGGAGATGGAGTGGACTGGCACGCAGAAGGGGCCGATCGAGATGCCTGGGATGCCGGCAATCCCGCCGACGAACAAGCGGGTCAAGGGGCGCGGCGTGATCGTGGGCCGGTCGAAGAACGGGAAGGTCACCTCGTTCAGCGTCTATTACGACACCGGCTCGATGATGGCCCAGCTCGGGCTGCTCGGGCAGAAGTAGGTCCCGGTCAGGCGGGTCCCGGCTCTCCGTCAGAGATCTTCCGAAGGGTAGCGAAGCTCCGACTCCCGGGAACCCGCCCAGGTGGACAACGGTTGCCGAGAAGCCCGCAGTCACGGACCCATTTCCTTCGTCGTTGGCGGTGTCCTGACGCCGGACTCCGTCGAACTTGGTCCGGGGAGCCAGCAGGATTTCACCGCCACGGCGAGGGATGCAGACGGGAAGCCTTAATTGCGGTCCGGGGAATCGCGCCCAAACATGGCCCCCGGACCGCGCGAGGGACCGATCTCCCTCAAGGCGCCGAAGCTCATGCGCAAGCCCCGGACGCTCCACTGTCCGTACTGTGAGGGGAAAGTCATCTTCACTCGGAATGAGGAGCACCTCGAAGAGAAGAACTGCCCGCACTGCGGGATGCGGGTCGTCCGGCGGGAGTGGCCCGCACCGGAAGCACAGAAGCCGCCGGCCTAGAGGGGCGCCTCACAGGCCATGCATCGAGCCCAGTTCGTGCCGACGGGGGACGCGCACTCCCCGCACTCGCCCGCATTTGCGGTCTCAAGCGCCTTTGCGACGACGAAATCGCCGCCCTCGAGCTTCTCCCACACGGGCGAGCGGACGAGCATGAACGCGTACTTGTCTGTCCATGTCTCGAGCTCGAGGAACCGCACGCCGGAGTCGACGAGGATCTCGTTGATCTCGATGAACACGTCCCTTGGGTTCCGGTACTGGATCGTGACCGCGAGGTCTCCCATCCGAAGGGTTGCCTCCCGAAGTTTCTCCGCGTCGTTCACGTGGAGCTCCGTGGAGGCGTCGACCTTGAGCTTGAAGCCGGAGAGCCGTTGGTTCGCGTGGTACAGAAGGCCGGCAAGGGGTGCGGCGGGTTCGAGCTCGAATCCGAGCCAGGACGCGAGGAACCCTGTGACCGCACGTGGCCCGTCCGCCTGGACGTCGCGAACGAACGCCTCGAGGGACCCGAACTTCTCAGCAACGCGCCGAGTGAACACCTCGCGAGTGCCCTCGATCGTCAGGCCCGCCTCGACGAGGCGTCGATGGATATCCGCGACGATGTCCTCAGGTTTGGGGGGCGGCTGCGGCGGCCCCTCCGCCGCCTTCGCCTTCTGCTTTTCCGGAGGCTTCTTCTCCCCTCGCTTCCAGAACTTCAGGGGCATCCCCGCGCCTCGAAGACTAAGGTCGATTATAAGGTTTCCCGCCGGAAAGCACTACGCGGTCCGCCTGCGGCTGGGATCGCGAAGGGTACGGACTTCGACGCGGAAGGGGGATGCGTGGGGCAGGATTTGAACCTGCGGACCCCTTCGGGACAGCGACCTCAACGCTGCGCCTTTGACCATGCTTGGCAACCCACGCAGCACCCGCGACGATGTAGAACCCCGCTATAAATTCTTGGAGGTCGGAGACTCACGCAAGGTGCGGTGAACGATTAATATCAGACTAAGCATCCTAGAGCGGGGTGGTCTGATGGACCCCGACTTGACCAAGGAATTCTTCGCGGTCATCAAGTCAGGCGAGACGGCCAAGGTTGACGACTTGCTGAGAAAACACCCGGGCCTCGTCGATGCTCGGACGAAGTCCGGAGCGTCCCCGATCCTCTTCGCCCTGTACACCGGGCACGCGGACCTTGCGGAACACCTCGCCTCACGCGAGCCAGCCCTCGCTGTTCACGAGGCTGCATCGCTCGGAAAGACGGACCGGCTCCGGAAGCTCGTTGCGGCGGATCCCCAGGTCGTGAACGCTGTCTCCGAGGAAGGATTTACGCCGCTCGGCCTTGCCGCCTACCTTGGCCAGGCGGAAGCAGTGAAATTCCTCCTTTCGAAGGGGGCCGACGTGAACTACGTGTCGCCGGCGACGGGTTTCACGGCCCTCACCGGGGCTGTGGCGGTTAACCACAAGATCGTCGTGGAACTCCTCCTCGCCCATGGTGCGAATGTGAACCACGTATACGAGGATGGTCTGACGCCCCTGAGCGAGGCCGCCGCGAACGGAAATGTGGAGATCGTGAAGCTGCTCCTCGCGAACGGCGCGAACGTCCAGGCAAAGCACAAGGACGGGAAGACCGCCCTGGCCTTTGCGCTCGAGAGAGGTCACCGCGAGGTCGCCGACCTCCTTCGTCAACGAGGCGGGACCGCTTAGCCTCCGAGGGAGTCGCATGCGTCGGGCCCTACGACTCCTGTGCATGAATTGGACTCCCCAGATGATTCTTATACACGGAGACGTTCCCAGCGGCCCCGTGGAATCACAATGACGATACCGGCGGGCAGCCCGAGCATTCTCCGTTTGACGATGCCGATGCGGTGGCTCCTCTACGCTGCCGCCGCGTTGGTCTTCCTGGCGGGCGTTCAACTCTTCATCTTCAGCGAGCAGACCGCGATGTACTTCGCGTGGACCGTCGCGCCACCCTTTACGGCGGCCTTCCTGGGGGCGGCCTATTGGGCCGCTGTTCCCGTCGAGGTCATCGCGGCACGCCAGATGTCTTGGGCGCAGGCTCGGGCTGCGATTCCAGGCATCTGGCTCTTCACGGCCCTCACACTCGTGGCGACGCTCCTCCACTTCGACCGGTTCCACTTCTCCAGTCCAGACCCGACCCCGCAGGCCGCTGCCTGGCTTTGGCTCGGCATCTACACGGTGGTCCCAGTCGCGATGCTGCTCATCGCCATCCTGCAGACGCGCGGCCCCGGAGGAGATCCCGACCGCGTGAAAACCCTTCCTTCCTGGCTTCGCATCGCGTTGATCGTGGTCGGTGGCGGGATGATGGCCGTCGGTCTCGTCCTCTTCGCGACTCCCTCCGCGATCATCCCGGTCTGGCCGTGGCCTCTCACCCCACTGACCGCCAGGGCGATCGGCGCATGGTTCCTGGGAATCGGCCTCGGCGCCTTCCTCGCCTACCGGGAAAACGACTTTGCAAGGGTCCGACCCGTGGGCGCCGGGTACGCCTTCTTTGCCGTATTGGAATTCGTCGCCCTCGCGCGGTATCTTGGAGAAGTGAGCTGGAGTAACCCGGCGGCGTGGGTCTACCTCGCCTTCCTCATCGCGCTCCTTCCCATCGGCCTCTACCTCTGGCTTGGCTTCCGGGAGAGACGCGAGTCGCTCCCGGCGTGATCCGACGCGGCCGAGGACCATCCTTCATTCATCGGCCGCGGCCCCGCTCTCGCCGTCATCGGAGCGCAGCGCATCAGGTTCGGCCGCGCGTTCACGAAAATCCCGAACGGGTTCCCCTCGCATCGTCGTGGCGTGGCGGAAGACGGAGTGAGAGACGACGAGAATCCCGCTCGCAATGCTCTGGTTCTTCGCGCTCATCGCCCTCCTCTGCGTGATGTATGTGATCGCCACGACTGCGGCAGAACCGATCGTCCACCTGGAGCGGCCGTTCCCCTGGGTCTGGTTCGGACTCTAAACCGTCTCCGTGATCGGGGGCCTCTGTGCTACCACGTAATCTACCCGCGCTCGTTTTGGAGGAAAAGCCTTTTAGTTTGAGCGGTTCGCGTAGCGGCGCGCACGATGCGCACCAGGTGATGCGATGGCGGTAATGCGAACCCAGGCTCCCCGACTGACGACCCCGAGGCTTCTATTCGCGCGATCGAGCCGAGATGTGGTGAAGCTGTCGAAGGAGGCCTTGACCCGGTCCGAGAAGATCCTCGCGAAGATCCTCGCTCTGAACGCACGGAGGACGGTCGACAACACGCTCGTGCCCTTCAACGATCTCCACAAGATCGTGTCGGAAACCCAGAACCAAAGCCACCTGCTCTCGAACCTGCATCCGAACGCGACGATTCGCGAGGCCGGCGACAAGGCGTTTCAGGCCGCTGTGAGCTTCGAGAACGCGCTGAACCTGAACCGCCCGCTTTACGAGACGCTCGCGGCCCTCAAGGTGGATCGGGAGGACGAGGAGACGCGCTACGCGGTGTTCAAGATCCTCCGGGACTTTCGCCGCGCTGGGGTCGACCGCGACGAGGCCACCCGCGCGAAGATCCAGAAGCTGTTCGATGAGATTACCGCCATCGGGCAAGAGTTCGAGCGGAACGTCCGGGAGGACGTCCGGTCGCTCCGCGTGAGACCGAGGGAGCTCGAAGGCCTGCCCGAGGACTTCCTCGCGTCTCACCCGCCCGCTAAGGACGGGCTCGTCGCGATCACGACCCGGTACCCCGACGCGTTCCCGGTGTTCACGTACGCGAGGAACGCGGACGTCCGGCGGCGCTTGTTTCTGGAGTTTCAGAACCGAGCGTATCCGAAGAACGTGGTTGTGCTCGAACAACTTCTCGCGAAGCGGCACGAACTCGCGACGCTCCTCGGCTACGATCACTGGGCCTCGTACATCACGGAAGACAAGATGATCGGCTCCGCGAAGGCGGCAGCGGACTTCATCGAGAAGATCACGCAGGCCGCGGAGAACCGGGTGCACTCGGACCTTGGGACGCTTCTCGAGAGAAAACGCAAGGACGTTCCGGACGCGGCGCGGATCGAGCAGTGGGACGTCCGGTACTACACGGAACTCGTGAAATCGGAACGGTACACGGTCGACTCCCGCGCGCTCCGACCGTACTTCCAGTTCGAACGTGTCCGGGACGGGATCTTCCTCATCACATCGAAGCTGTTTGGCGTGCGGTACAAACGCGTTCGCGGCGTCCCGGTGTGGCATGAGTCCGTCGAGGTCTACGACATCTACGAGCGGGACCGACGGCTCGGCCGGTTCTACCTGGACCTGCATCCCCGGGAGGGGAAGTTCAGTCACGCGGCCGCGTCCGGCGTGACCGTGGGGCTCAAGAGCCGGCAAGTCCCCCAGGCCCTCCTGATGTGCAACTTCCCGGACCCGCGCACGACGAAGGGTCCCGCCCTCATGGAACATACGGATGTCGCCACGTTCTTCCACGAGTTCGGCCATCTCCTCCATGCGATTTTCTCCGGGCAGAGGAAATGGGTGAAGAACACCGGCTTCAACATCGAGTGGGACTTCGTCGAGGCCCCGTCGCAGATGCTCGAGGAGTGGATCCGACGGCCAGAAGGACTCCGGCTCTTCGCGAGGCACCACGAAACGGGTGAGCCGATCCCAGAGGCGCTCGTGAAGCGGATGGAGTCTGCGGACGCGGTCGCCAGAGGGCTCGGCGTCCGCCGGCAGATGTTCCTCGCGGCCCTCTCCCTCAGTTACTATGACCGGGATGCGAAAGGGATGGATATGACGGAGTTCGCGAAGGCGCTGAACCAGAAGTACTATCCAGTGCCCTGGGCCGAGGGGACGCACTTCGAATGCAACTTCGAGCACTTGAACGACTACTCTGCGATCTACTACACGTACATGTGGTCCCTCGTGATCGCGAAAGACCTGTTCAGCCGGTTTGCCCGCGGGAAGTCGATCATGGGGGCGTCGACCGCGCGACGCTACCGGAAGACGATCCTCGAACCCGGGAGCGTGCGCCCTGCGGCGGCCCTCGTGCGAGACTTTCTCGGACGAGCCCCGAGCTTCGACGCATACGCGAAATGGCTCAACGAGATGCCGGGCACCTAGGCGGGCTCTTCCCGCGGGGCGCTCTAGGTTGAAATCTTTTGAATCGTCGTAGGCCGTGCGGCGTCGGCATCGCACACCATGCTAGTAGCGGTTCCCCCAGGAACGTGCGTGAAAGTTCCTCATCTATGCGGCTGGAAGATGACGAGCGTTTAGCGACGGTACATCGCAGGGCGGTACGCCCAGGGCAGGATTCGAACCTGCGATCCCTCGCGGGAAGCGGTTTTCAAGACCGCCGCCATACCGGGCTTGGCGACCTGGGCTCGGCGTTTCATCAGAGGAGTTCGATAAAAGGGTTTCCGGCCGAATTCACCACCTCAGAGGAGCGGCGTGACGTCCATTTCGAAGGCCGCGATCGGATGCGAAACCTCGTAGGCCTCGATGAGCCTGGGATGAATTTCACCGAAGACGCCCACGAGTGTTCCGTTCGCGCGTACCGCAGCGCACCGTCCGCGAATGAAATTTCCATCCTCGCGGGCCTCAATCTCGCAGGACTTCCCGACATCGCGCAGGACACTCTGGACCAGGCTCTTCATCTCTGTGAACGAAGCTTTCGGGTGAATCGAGGCTGCGCCGATCCGCCGGACGTTCCCGCCGTCGATCACGATGTCGCCGATTTCGAACACCCGTTGCGGGAGCTCGCGATGCTTGTTCAGCTTCAGGATTCCGAGAATCGAGCCGAGGAGAGTCGAACGGATCACGGAGAAGTCCTCCCCAATCGGGTTCAGGATCGCCGCGGTCGCGGGCGCCTCAATCGGTTCCTTCGGAGAGGTCATCGAGAGGGACATCACCTCCAGATACCCGTAGCCGACCATGAGATCCCGCAGCTTCTCTGAGAAAGCGCTGAGGGGACGCGACTCGCCAATCGTCTGGTGCCGCGCGAGCGTGAGCGGGAACTTGTCGTACCCGTATGCGATTGCGAGGTCCTCGTGGACGTCCCATTCGTGGAGGATGTCCGCGCGATAGGCGGGGATTTCCACGGCGAGCTTCGTGCCCTGCGCGTGCGCGTCATATCGCATCCGCCGGAGGAGTTCGACGGCCTGTCCGGGCGTGATCAACACGCCGAGGAGCTCGTTCGCCTTTTCGAGGTCTACAATCCGGATCTTCGTGTCGAGGTCCGGCGTCGTTAGCGTGCGATCCGGATACACGGTCTCGACGGTCTCGATCCGGCCGCCCCTCTCCGCGAGTGCGGTGCAGAGGATCGTGAGAGCAGATCGGATCGCCGCGAGGTCCGTGCCGGTCACGTCGATGAACAGGTTTCGCGTGTCCGGTGTGAGTTGCGTCACGATTCCGTTGATGATCGGGGGAAAGCTCAGGACCGTGCCATGGGCGTCGAGGATGATCGGGTATCGCGTCTTCCCCGCCAACACGGGGCCGAATTCCTGACCCTTCTCGTGCCGCTCCAGGATGGAAGTTAAATCCATCTCTTCAGCGCGGCCGAGGGGTACGAACCGGATCGACGTCGGCGGGACCGCCTTGTAGGAAAACGGGGGCGTGACCTTGTCGAGGTCGTGGATCCCGATCGCGACCTTGCGCCGCCGGCGGCCGAGGGTGAGGTGGAGCTTCTCTTGGAGGTCTACGAGCGAGGCGACGGACTCGTCCGTCAGCTCGACATTCCGCACGATGCCGCCGACGGCATACGGCCGGACGTCTTCGACGCTCCTGTCGACGATGAAACGGATGCCCGAAGGCTTCGCGGGAAATCGGGGGAGCCCGACCTCGAGGCCGAGGAACCCGCGGAGTGCTCGAGCGATTCCCTCCACGCTGTACATGTCGGGCCGGGACGGGAAGATGTCGAACGTAATCACGTCGCCATCCGTCGCCTCGTGGCCCGAGCCCATCATCGTGATTCGATCGATCAGCTCCTCGACAGAGAGCTGAACGCCGAGCAAGTCGGTCAGGTCGGGGACACGGATGCTCACGTTCGTCATGTAATGCGGGCGAAGGAGAGCCTGCTCTAATAAATATCGAACCCGGGCGCTCGCCATCCCGGTCCCTGGCGCCGATCACGAGCCTTTCCCAGGGCCGCTTGAGACAAACTATATCCGAGCCGAGCGGACTGAATCCCGCATGGCGGACGGTATCGGGGACGTAACGACCTCGGAATGGGGGTCGCGGGTCCTCTCCTCGGAAAAACCCGTCGCGGTCGATTTCTGGCACGAGAACTGCGTCTGGTGCAAGCGACTCGACCCGGAACTCGCCGCCGTGGCCGCGGAGAGATCGGATAAGATCGTGTTCTTCAAGCTCCACGTCTTTAGGGAGCCTGAGATCGCGCGGAAATATGGCATCCAGGGGACGCCGACGATCAAGTTCTTCTGCCGCGGGCGCGAGGTGTACGAGATTGTGGGCTACAGGCCGCGGGCGGCGCTCGCGAAGGAGGTCGACCGTATCCTGGAGAACTACGCAGACTGCTTACGGCAGAGCACGGAAATGAAGGGCCAGTGATGGTGGTCCGGAAAATCCTGGGCGCGCGAGAAATCTTCGAGTGCGAGGAGTGCGAGTTCGGGTACGCCGATGAGGTGACAGCGAACGCATGCGAAGCGTACTGCGCGGCCCACCAGTCGTGCTCGCTTGAGATCACCGCCAAGGCGATCCACCGGCCCACCTAATCCAGTCGATACGGGCAGTGGAGTGGGCCCGCCCAGCCTTGAGGCGTGGGAGATCGCGGAGAGCTGGAGGCAGTTCGCGGTCCGCAAGGCTTATCATCGGAGCTAGGATTCCCGCGCGGGGGAGTACGAATGCCAAGATACATGGTCCTGTACAAAGCAAATCCTTCGGTTTGGCCGACAGATCCGAAACAAGCGCTCGCTGTTTGGGAAGGGACAATTGCGGGAGGAGACCATCTCCTGAAGTCGGGTGCGCTCAAGGAAGTCGGCTGGTTTACCCCTCAGGAAGGCTACGGGATATTCGAATCGGATTCCAAGGAGAAGGTATTGGGAATGGTTCAGCCTTTCTTCCCCTACTACGAACAGGACATCCGAGAGATCGTATCCTGGGAGAAGGCGAAAGAAGCGCTCTTGGGCAGTGCCCGTAGGGCCGCCTCGCGCTGACTGCCTCTTGTTGACTTCCGGCTCGCTTCTCGGAAAAGGAGGAAGTATGGGCCCGGCCAGATTTGGACTGGCGACCTTCCGGTTATCAGCCGGACGCTCCAACCGGGCTAAGCTACGGGCCCACGCGCCGGGCGAGATTTGAGGTTGGCTAATAAGCTTTGGCCGACGACCGAGGATCTCGCGTCAACACACGTCGACGCCGCTCGTAAATCAGGTGGAATTCATCCAACCGCATGGCCGAGTAGTGGCCTCGAATGGAATCAGCCCGAAAGCCTTATTATCATACTTCGAAATCCAACGGGTCACGAGATAATGGAGGTCCTAGAGGCCATCAAATCGTGGAAGAGCGCGAGCAAATTCAAGCCGATGCCCGTACCCGAGCAGAAAATTCAGACGATTTTCAACGCCGCCCGCCTTGCGCCCTCCGCGGAAAACCTGCAACCTTGGAGGTTCATCGTCGTGACGGACGAGGACCTCAAGAAGCTGGTAGCCGCGGCAACGGTGAACCTGAAACGGCTCTCGGACGCCCCGATTCTCATCGTGGCGTGCGCGAGGCTCGACGAGGCGGAGGCGACGGTCGGGGGGTACATGAACTCGTACCCGCTGGACATCGGGATGGCGCTCTCCCACCTGAGCTTGGCCGCGACGAGTGAGGGGCTAGGCACCTCGTGGACCTTCGCCTTCAACGAGGAGAAGGTGAAGGCCGCGCTTCACATCCCTCCGGACGCCAAGGTGGTCGGGTTGTCTCCCCTTGGGTTCCCGGAGGAGCATTTCCCGTCGGACGGGCGGAAGCATCTGTCGGAGATCCTCTCGTACAACGGGTACGACTAGGCTCCGATTTCCTCGTGGGACGGTACCAAACCATGGCCCTCCGCGCCCTCACTCCCAGCGGCGGCACGCACTGCAGCGAGTGCGGAGCGGATACGCCGCGGGCCGCAGACGCGTGCGCGGTGTGCGGCCGGCCCTTCCAGGGGGAGCTCGAGGCGAAGCGGTGCCCGTTCTGTGGCGGGATCCTCATCCGGAGCGCGATGCGGTGCTACCACTGCGGGATCTCCCTCCCGGCGGAACCCGGCGTGTCCGAGGAATCGTTCTTCAAGTCCGTGATGGATGCGGCCGCGGCGCGGGCCGGCGCGACGCCGTCAGCCCCGGGGAAGCCACTCCTCTCGGGGTCCCTAGACCCGCTCGCGTCAAACGAGGCCGTCCTCTGGAAGCTCTCCGAGCCGTTTGAAAAAATCCTTCAGTCTCGGAAGAAGCGGATTGAGCAGATGGACGCACTCGTCTCCCGCGCGCGCCGCCGAATCAAGATGCTCGAGACCTCCAACAACCCCGTCGAGTTACGGGAGCGGGAGGAATTAAAGCGGCAGGTCGAGGAGATCCTCGTCGAGCGCGAGGACATCCTGAAGATTGAAGAGGGCATCACGGAGATGGAGCGGACTTACCACAACATTCTCAACTTGCAACAAAGCCAGCTCCGGGTCCGCGAGGACCCGCTCCGCGGAAGGATGGAAATGTTCCGGAAAGAGCTGGAGCGGCAGGAGCAGGAGAAAGCCCAGATCAAGGAGAAGGAGGGCGAGCTCGTCCGACGCGGGGAGGAGTTCCGGCGCCTCGTCGAGAGCCTCCAGAAACGGGAACGTGAGCTCGCAACGCGAGAGGATCAGATGAACGAGCGGTTGCGCGCGCTCGAAGAACAGGCGCGACGCCTCGCGGTCCTCGAGGACGGGATTCAGCGAAGGGCGCGTCCACCGGAGCTCACAACAGAAAGCGGCGCGCGCACGTCGTCCCAGGAGATCACGCTCAAGCCCTCGGACGTGGAGATTCGCGACCTGAAGCTCCGGATCTCCGAGCTCGAGGAGAACATGGAGCATGTCCTGGAGGAAAAGAACCAGCTTGCGGAGGACCGCAAACGCACGGCGGCGTTCGGCGAGGACGTCAAGTCCGTGTTGAAGGTGCTCGACGAACTCCTTGGCAAGCTGCCGGAGGACGAGATCAAGAAGTTCGCGCGATCGAAGAACTTCTCGACCTACGAGAAGATCTTCGAAGAATACGGACTGTGAAACCGTGAGCCTCCGGAAGAAGGCGAGAGAGTCCCTCGAGGAACCGGAGTTCGAAGAAATTCGCGAAATTTCTGAAGAGCGGACACGCTCAGCTCCAAGAGGACCCGCCCCCGAGGACTCCCGGGTGTTGCACCTCACGAAGGAACTCGATGCCGTTAAGGCGAGCACGGGCGAAAAGGACCGGGAGCTCGCGAAGCGGGACCGGGAGGTCGCCGAGCTGCGGGCCGGCCTCGAGCGGCTCGATAGGGATCACGAGGCCACCCTCACAGAGCTACAGTCCAAGATCAGGAAGGCGGAATCAAACACCGAGCGTGCCCGACGCGACCTCGCGGCGAAAGAAGCGGAGGGCGAGAAGGTCCGCGCGAAACTCGCCGCACAGGCCGAGGTCGAACACCGCGAGGCCTCGATCGACGAGCGCGAGCGAAAGCTAGCGGGGCGGGAATCCCTCGTCAAGGCCCAGCTCGACGAGGTCGGGTCCGCGATGGCGACCCTGGACTCGCGAGGGCGGGAGATCGCGTCCCGCGACAAGGCGATTCGCCGGCGGCAGGAAGAGTTCGACCGAAAGACTCGAGAACTAGACGAACTCGAGAGACGGAGTGCGAAGGCGGACGCGGAGCTTGTCGCGAAGGAGAAATCGGTCTTGGACCGGGAGCGCAGGGCCGAGACGTTGCGGGAAGAGCTCACGCAGGCGCGTGAGGAACTTCGATCTCGCGAAGTGGAACTGACGGCGGTGGCGACGAAGGCGAAGACCGCGCTCGAACGGGCGGAGGAGCGGGTTCGCCTCCTCGAGGCGCAGCTCGAAGACCTGCGTCGAAAGGCCGGACGTGCGGGAGAGCTCACCGCCAAGGAAGCCGAGATGAAGTCGCAACACCGGACCCTCGAGGAACGGGCCGCGCTCGTCGATGCCAGAGAGGTCGAGCTCGAGAAGAAAGCGATGTGGGTCGAGAGCCGCGATGCGGAATTCGTCCGACGAGAGAGGGCCCTTGCACAGGGGGAGGGCAAGATCGAGGCGGGCGCGAACGCTCTTCAGGATCGGGGAAAAGCCCTCGAACGCGCGGACGCGGAGTTGAAACGTCGTTCCCAGGAATTCGAAGCAGATTTCTTGAATCGGCGCGCGGAGCTCGAAGCTGCGATGACGGCCGCGAAACAGGCCGGACAGGCGAAGGACCGCGAGCTGGCGAAGAGGGACCGAGAAACCGCCGCTGCGCGCGAGGAGCTCACGATGGCGAGGGACGCCCGGGCGAAGCAGGAGGCCGCTCTCGCATCGAAGCTCGCCACCGCTGAGGCGGATCTCGATCGGCTCCGGCGGGAACTCGCGACCGCGGGGGATCTCACCGCACGGGAGGCGGCCTTGCAAAAGGAGCGACATGCGCTCGAGGAACGCGGCCGGCAGCTCGAGTCGATCAAGGAAGATCTCCAGACGCGAACGAAGGCCCTGCAGCGGCGGGAATCGGACCTTGCGAAAAATGAGAAACTTGCGATTGCGCGAGATTCGGAGTTCGGGGACAGGGAGAATGCGCTTAGGGAGCGCGACCAGGAGATCGCGAAGTCAGGAGCGGACCTCCAAGCGCGCTTGGGAGACCTCGCCGCCAGCGAAAAACACCTCCAGGTCGTGGCCAACCAGATCCAAGCAGAACGCGAGGAGATTGCTCATCTTGCGGAGTCGCTGGATGAACGGCGGACCCAGATCGAGTCGACGGAACGCTCCGTCGAGGAGAGGCTCGGGGAGGCATCGAAGCGCCTTGAGAATCTCCGGACGCGCGAAAGGGACCTCGACGCCCGAGCACAAGTGATTGCCACGGAGGAAGCGAACTTCGCCACACGCGCACAGGCGGTTGAGCGGAAGGAGATCGCAGATCGAAAGCGATTGCAGGAACTGGCCCGGCTCGGGGATGCTCTGAAGGCGAGAGAGTCGGACCTGGGTGTGAAGCTGTCCCAGCTCCACACGGATCGCGTGAAGCTCGAGGATGGCCAGAAAGCCCTGAAGTCCCTAGTCGCAAAGCTCGAAGCGGACCGCGCCGCGCTCGACACTGAGGTACGAGGCCACGAGGAACGGTCGGAGAAAATCGCTCGGCAGGAATCAGAAATCGCGAAGGCCCGCAAGCTGCTGGGGGCAGAGCGCGCCGGCGCCGAGGCGGCTATCGCCGCCGCGCGCGAGAAGCTTGCGCGTATGGAGAACGATCTGCGCACACGTGAACTCGCCCTCGCGGTGGAGAAGAAGCGGTTCGACGGATTCGTCGCTGACACGAAGGCAAACGCCGACGAAGTGAAGAAGCAGGAGCAGAGCCTCGCGAGCCGGCTCAAAACAGTCTCCGAGCGGGAGGGTGAAGTCGCACTTCACGGAGCGCACCTCGAGGCCACGGAGGACCGGCTCGCGAAATTGAACCGGGACCTCGCCGCGGCGCGGGGGTCCCTTGGACGAAGGGAGGCGGCTCTGGGCGAAGAGACGAAGCGTTTCCAGGCCGCACAGGATCAGTTGCGGGAGACGCACGAGAAGCTGAGACACCATGAAAAGGACCTCGGCCTCACATCGCGCGCGCTCAATCAACGCACGCGGAACCTCGACGCGCGAGAAGCGAAGCTCGACGGGGAGACGAAAGCACTCGCCTCCCGTCGGCACGACCTCGAGCAGTCCGAGCGAGAACTTTCCGAGCGGCAGGAGGAGCTCCGACTCTCGGAAGCAACCGTTGCCAAGCGCGCCGGAGAACTCGAACAATCCGAGCGTGATGCTCGGGAGAAGATCGCGGGTCTCGCAAAGAGCGCGGGGGCCCTCGAAGCCCATCGGGCAGAGCTTGCGGGGCGCACGAGAGAGCTGGACCGGGGGCGGGCCGCTGTTGCGAAGAGACAGAAGGAGATCGAAGCCTCCCGTTCAGAGAATGCTCGACGACAGAAGGCGCTCACGACACGCGAAGGCAAGTTCCTCCAAGCAGAAACCGCTCTCGAAAAGTCTAGACGGAAGCATGTCGCTGAATCGAAGTCACTGTCTCGCCGCCACACGGACCTTGAGTCGGAGCAAAAGAGGTTCGCCGCGGACCGGAAGGCCCTCGAGCGACTCGAGGCTCATGTGAGGAGCGAGCGCAAGAAGGCAGCCGCACTCCTCCAGAGTGCGGAACGACGAGCACGAGAGAAAAATGCGGACCTGATCACCCAGCTGAAACGGGAGAAGAGCGAGGTGGAGCGGGAACGGAAAGCCCTCGAGCGACTCCTGAAGGAGAAGGAGGCGCTCACCCGCAGGGAACGGGAAATCATGGATCAAGATCGCGCTGTAAAGGCGGAGCAAGAATCTCTAAACAAAGAACGCCTCCGGCTTGAACGGGAGGGCCAAGCCCTGGGCCACGAGAAGGCGGACGCCGCGAAGACCTGGGGCCGAATCAAGGAGGAGACGAAGCAAGTTCGCGAGAAGGAGAAGCGGGTCCAGCGAATCGTCGAGGATGCCATCGCGAAAGAGCGGGAAGACCTCGAAAAGGAGCAGAAGGCGATCCGCTCCCTCATCGCCGAACACGAGACGAAGGCGACCCGCCTGGATCGGGAAGGTCGGCGGCTCGAGAAGTTGCGGGTGGCCCTCGCAGCGATGGACGCAACACTCCAGAGAAAGCAGCACGAGCTCGTCACTCGCGAGCGGCAGATCGATGAAAGCCGCGTGAACGTCGAACGGCTCCGGCGGCGTCTCGACGGCCTGTTCTAGGGCCTCGACGGTTCACCCTCCGACGCCTCCGGCAACGGCAGGTATTCCGGGGCGGGTGAGAGCCACGAGAAGATGGAGCCGAACAGGGGCACGAAGACGATGCTGCTCGCGAGGTGGACGAGGGTGAAGGGAATCTGCATGAAGTACACGACCTCGATCGGAACGCCCCTCGGCGCGGCGAGGAACATCCACTCGCCGAAGGCGGTCCACACGTCGTACAGGATGGTGGCGGGGATGCTGATCATCGTGAGCGCCGCCATCGAGCGCGTGGTGAAGAGAACGCGGCGACGGCCTGAGACGGCCCCGATGAGGCCGACGAACAGCATGCCGGACCACGTGAACGCGGTGATCCCGAGAATCGGGAGGAACCCGAACGGGTCGCCGAGCCCCATCGCGTAAATCACGCCGTCCGTGATCCCCATCACGGAAATCGAGACGAGGAGCGCATGCCGCCACCCGAGGAGCGCGCCCGCGAGCATCGACACCGCGAGGACGGTTTCGACGTTCGCCACCCGGAGGAGAAGGAGCCGACCCGCAACCCCGCCGAGGATGAGGAGGAACGCGAGGTCGAGTTTCGTGAGCTTCCGGAACCGGGACCGACGGGCCGCCATTCACTCACCCCTCCTCGGAGACGTCGAACTTCCATAGGACGGTTTCGCCGCCACGAAGGACCGCGAGATCCGCCGCCGTGGGGCCGTACACGCTGTTGACCCAGAACTGCCAGTATTGATGCGCATCGCCGTTCCGGGCACCATTGATTGCGATGATAAAGACCGCGGATAACGGTGGGGAGTAGTTCTCCCATTCGAGGGTGAAGTGGCGGGTCCGGGCCGCTTCGAGGAGGAACAGAAACACGGTGTTATTGACGGTGTCGTTGTTCTGGTGCGTAATCGTCCAGCCCGGACCCTCAATGACAAGGGAAAGGGTGATCCCGCCCAACAGAGTCGGCGGCCTCGGCTGAAACGCCTGCGCGGCGAGGATGAGGGACGTCGCGATGACGACGACCGCCGCGGTGAAGAGGATCGCCCTCGCGCGCTCAGTCAGGAACACGCCGACGCCTCCAGAGGATTGCGATCACCACGGCCGTCCCGAGGACCAGGACGATGACCCCGGCTGCCCTGAGCGAGTCGACGACGAACGGCGGCTGCCGTGCAGGATCCCGAATCGCGTACACGTGACCGTTATCGCTCGGCGCGTAGAGAGTCCCGTCCGCGACGATCGGGGATCCGAGGATGTAGTTCGCCGGGGTCGGCTGGAACTTCCACACTTCCTCACCTCGCGTCGCGTTCAATGCGTAGATCGTGCCGTTCGCCGCGTTCGTCGAGAAGAAGATCTTCCCGTCCGCGTACGTGGTCGAGGCCTGCACAGGGCCGTTTGGCGTGAAGGTCCACCGCACCTGGCCATTCGCGATGTCCAAGGCCCGCACATCGCGCGAGCCATCGAAAGATCCGCTCGCGACGAACACTGTGTCCCCGTGGACGGCGGGGGAGGAGACGGTCGAGCCGACATTGGCCCGCCAAACCCGATCGCCCTCGTTTCGATCAAGTGCGTACAGGAATCCATCCTTTGATGGCGCGAGGACGAGCGAGCCTGCGATGGCGGGAGATGCCGCGACGGGGCCTCCGGTTTCGAAGAACCAGACCTCCCCGCCCGTCGCCGCGTCAAGGGCGAGCACGCCATACGGCGGATCGAACGTGATCTGCGTCGTGGTGTTGTAGCGGCCCATCACGCCGACGTACACGGTCCCGTTTGCCACGGCGGGAGAGGAAAAGTGGACCGATCCGGTCGCATGCCGCCAGGCGATCGTGCCGTTCGAGACCCACACGGCGACGACCTCGCCCGGTCCGCCGGATTCATTGAACGTGCCGACGTAGGCGTGGTCGAAGGCAACCTTCGGAGAGGACGTGATCCCGCTGAACACGGTCTCCTCGAGGAGCGTCGCGGTCCATCGTTCCGTGCCGTTTGACGCGTACAGGCGGTACAGATGGCCGTCCGAAGCGCCGAGGAGGATCGTTTCGTCGAAGACGGCGGGAGAGGAGAAACCCCGCACGATCGGATTGTGCCATACCGTCTGCCCGGTCTCGGCGTCGAGCGCAAACGTGCCGTTGAAGGTCGCGAAGAAGAGGCGGCCGTACGCCACGGCGGGCGTCGAGACGATTTCGCGGACGCCCATTTCCCGGTCCCACAGAACTCGCGCCGCGTTCGGGGCGGCGGAGCGAGACACGCCCGTGTTCAGGGCACTCCCGCGGAACATCAGCGAGGGATTGCGGTGGGCCGGAGTCGGGACCGGAAACCGCGGCTCATAGGTCGTGCCGTCGAAGCCGGCGTTGTACCACGCGATCGCATCTCCATCGCGGAGGACGAGATCCGAGATGCCCGTCGGTGCAAGGTCCCACATCTCCGCCGTTGCGTTCCAGAGATACAGGCCCGCGAACCCGGCGGGAGGATTCCGGTCGCCGATGTCGACGACTGCGACGCCGCAGCAGTCGAACCAGGCCCACTCGATGGCTAGATTGAGGGCGCTCGCGGCAGACTGGGTCGCGCTCCACGACGCGTTCCGGGCCGATGGGTCCTCGATGACGACATCCCGCCAGAAGTACTCCCCGTCCCCGAGATCAATGAGAATGCTTGCCCGCACGGCATCCTGACCGACCGTGCGCGTTGGGACGGCCACGAGTCCCGTCATCGTCAAGGCGACCGCGAGTGACATCGCGAGCACGGTTCTCAACCCGCGCTGACCTCCTCCTAAAGTTAACTTGATATAATTCCAATTCTCTTTACCCTATAAGAAGATTCCGAGCGGGGACCTCGACATGCAGCTCTTGCGGAACCTCGGTGAACTCACTCGACTACTGATTCTGCGCGAGACATCGATTCGGCGTCACGCCGTTCAGCGCACGATTGCGGAAGAGCTCGACATGACAGTCCAGGGAGTCTCGGAATACCTGCGGGCCATGGAGAAGGATGGCCTCATCCAGGTCGTGGACGGCGAGTATCGACCGACAATCGAGGGCGTGCGGGTACTGCACGAGCGGTTTCGCGACCTTCGCGACTTCGTGGATCGCACGTCCAAGAATCTCGCGATCATTGAGGTAACCGCCGCGGTGGCGGGAAATCGGATCGCGCGTGGCGAACGCGTCGCGCTGTTCATGGACGGCGGGGACCTCGTCGCGTACGCCGGGCGGGAGTCCCCCTCGACGGGACGGGCGGTCCAGCCCGCAGACCGAGGGGAGGACCTCGCGGTCACGAACCTCCAAGGGATCGTCGCACTCCACCCGGGCCGCATCACGCTCCTCCGGATACCGTCCGTCGCGGACGGCGGGAGCCGGGTGGTCGATCTGGAGCGGGCCCGCAAGGCTCTCCGGCGGGTCGATGCGGACATCGTCGGTGCCCTCGACCTACCCGCGAAGGCCCTCGCGAACAGGCTGCGGATCCGGGTCGACATCCGGTTCGGAGTGATGGCCGCCGTGATCGAGGCGGCGGAGCGCGGCCTCGACGTCGCCATCCTCGTGCCGGAGGATCGGGTCGCCGCCGTCGTCTCGGCAATCGAGGAAGCGAATGAGCGTCTCTCACAGAAGATCGCGTACCAGACGTCGGCGGTGGCGTGAAGCTACTCGAGAACATCGACGGAGTCTGTCCGCCCGTCGCCATCGCGGTCGAGCCCCTGGACGACACGATAGAACTCCCGGCCCGGCACGAAGTCACGCAACGTAAGGTCCGAGAAGGCGGTGATCCCGAGGACGCTCGCCTCCGTTCCGGAATAGTGAAGGCCGGATACCACGAGGATCTCCGCGTTCGGGTTCCACGGATTCGGGATCCGCGCGAGGAGGCCGATCCCTTCCTCCGAGTATTCCCGCCCGGTGAGGGAGGATCGCATCCGCCATGCCGTCTTCCAGTCGAACGCGACTCGGAGGTGCGGGTTGAGGTCGAGGGTCATGATATTCGCGACGGGCCCGCCCACAAGGACCAGGTTCCGCGTCTCGAGTCCCAGGGCTTTCACCTCGGTGTCGAGCCGGACCACCATATCTGCTCCCGGGGCGAGGAGGCCGCCAAGGAACAGCGCGAGATGGACCGCGAACGGAGAGTCCCGGGCCACCGTGAGGAACGGGCCATGCTGGTATGGCGAACCGATGACGAGCAGCGCGCCTTCACGGACGAACCGGTCGAGGAATCCGCGTGCCTTCTCGGGAATCGCCCGACGAGAAGGAGCGCGTCCGCCCGATGCCGTGGGCAGCTCGAGCGCGAACGCGTCCGCTGTCGGAGCGAAAGTCCGGCTCATGGCCCCCTGCCGCCGTTCCTCGCGGACGACCCGGATCAAGCCGGCCGCTGCGAGGCGGCGGATGTGGTAGTACACTTTCTGTTCGTGCATGCGGAGACGGCGGGCGAGGGCCCCCGGGTAGTCCGGTCTACGGGCGAGCTCCGTGAGAATCTTCCAGGATTCCGGGTTCGACAGCGGCCTGAATCGCTCAGGGCGGTCCGCGACAAGGACAGATCGGGCGGGGACCTCGGCCTCCTTTGGGTCGACAATCAACTTCGCGCGCATATCTCTGAGGCCGCATCGCAACCCAGTATAATAAACATTGTAGTGGTAAGGGAACTGTTATAGAATTCCTTATAATTACTCGAGGAGTACAGCCTGCAAAGGTTGCAGAGCCGATGGTCATGATTTCTCACACGCCGATCTGCCGTATCCGACATGATAATCACCAGAGAACGTACTTGACCCCCGCGGGCGGGATGCGATTTCCCTGCCGCGAGGAGGACACCGCATGAAGGCGATTGTGCTGGCCGCGGGAGAGGGCGCCCGGATGGGACCCTTCACCGCGTCGGAACCGAAGGTGATGATTCGCGTCGGAAATCGTCCGATCTTGGAACACGTCGTGCGCGCGCTCGCCGCGGAAGGGATCGTGGACCTCGTCCTCGTTGCCGGTTACCGCCGCGAGCGGATCATGAGCTATTTCCAAGACGGGAAGGCGTTTGGCGTCAAGATCGAATACATCGTGCAGAACAAGCAGCTCGGGACCGCGCACGCCCTCCTCGAGGCGAGCCCGAAGCTGGGCAGCCCCTTCGTCGTCCTGAACGGGAGCAACATCCTCGACCGCCAGGCAATCTCCGACCTCATCGCGGGAGAGGCAAGCCCGGCGGTCCTGATCACGGAGAGCGACCAGCCCGAGAAATACGGCGTCGTCCTCCTTGCGGACGACCGCATCACGCGAATCGTCGAGAAGCCGAGGCAGCCCGTCGGAAACCTGATCAACACGGGCGCGTACCTCCTCGACGCGTCGATCCTGCCCGTCATCGAACGGCTC
>Ga0209619_10000395_pt1 | contig 30529 bp, 31 predicted proteins | sample Rifsed16ft3_FD_184011 | JGI IMG/M metagenome (GOLD analysis project Ga0209619, IMG submission 184011) | Soil microbial communities from Rifle, Colorado, USA - sediment 16ft 3 (version 2) | ecosystem: Environmental > Terrestrial > Deep subsurface > Rock core/Sediment | place: Rifle, Colorado... | reverse complement strand
TTGAAGCTGATTGTAGTTTTGGATGGTGACGTTCGGCGGCTGTCGCTCGATTTGCGCTCGCACCGGTCGCGCCATCCAAACGGCAAGCGCAAGCAACGCCAAGATAGCCGGTAGAAATCGTCTCATAGCTTCTCCTCACTCTCTGGAAACACGCTCCGACTGCGGGCTCCACAACCCCCGTTGTCAGGACGGTGTCCAAAAGAGGCGGGGCGACCGGCAATTCGGCCTCCCAGCCCCCTCCCTTGCCAGGATAGCATGGCTCGAGGAGGCGGCCGGCGGTTCCATGTTTCGATTTTCGAAGCTCGTTACTCCTGGTGTCGAAACTCGTCACTCGAAAATCGGAGCGCTTTTCCCGTAGCGGGCGCATCCCTGCTCCATTTTGGAAGCCGATCGGCGATGCGATCGGCCAAGGGGACACCACTAGGGACGGCTTCTTTGCCCCGCCGCCGCTACAGGGGCACCTGTAGGTACGTTCAGGCTCCAACGAACCGTTTCAGGGCCCAGCGGGCAGCTTCGGATAGGACTACGTCCTCGTGCTCCGCAAATTTCCGCAGAATGGGCACAAACCGAGCATTTCCGGAATTTCCCATCGCCACCAGGATGTTTCGCAAGACGCCTTGCTTACGCGCTCGCTTCAAGGCGCTGGCGCGGAATATCTGGCGGAATTCCTCTTCGCTGAGCGAAGCGAGCCACTTGAGCGATGGCGAAAAGAGGGAAGCGCTATCCGCGGACGAGGAAGAGTTCACAGCTTGTTTCTCCATCCCCACCCTCGCTCCCTCGGCTCCGCTCGGGACAAGTTCGCGAGGATGGGGCACCCGTCGATTTTCGATTTTCGACTTTCGATTTTCGCCCTCCGTGGCGAGCGTTCGCGGAAGAAATTCTGGCGCACTGCTCACCGGCGACTTCCGATTCCACGGGCATACGTCCTGGCAGATGTCGCAGCCGAAGACCTGCCGGCCCATCGGGGCGCGAAATTCTTCCGGGATTGATCCGCGCAGCTCGATTGTCAAATAGGAAATGCACCGCCGAGCGTCGAGCACATACGGCTCAACAATCGCACCGGTGGGACAGGCATCAATGCAGAGACGGCAGTTGCCGCAGAGGTCGGGCGGCGGGCTTGCTCCCGCCGCATCCGCCCCGGACGGAGCCGGCGAGGCAGTCGGCGACAACTCCAAGCTCGTCAGGATCACTCCAAGAAAGAGCCAGGAACCGAGCTTCTCGTTGATCAAACAAGTATTCTTTGCCAACCAGCCGATTCCGGCGTACTTCGCGGCAACGCGTTCGACCACCGGCCCGGTATCCACGTAGGCCCGCGCCTCAAAAGGTTCGGCAAGGCTCGCGCGCAAGGCCGCCATCACTGCCTCGAGCTTCTCCATCAGGATACCGTGGTAGTCCTCGCCCCAGGCATAGCGAGAAATCCATCCACGCTCAGGGTCGAGCGGAACTTCAGTCGAATAGGGGCGGTCCGTGTTGTAATTCAGGGCGCAGACGATAATCGAGCGGGCCGACGGCATGACCTGCCGCGGGTCGTTTCGCCGCGGGTCGGTGAGATAGCGCATCTCTCCCGCATACCCGCGCGCCAGCCATTCCGGCAGGTTTTCGAGTTCCAGCAGGCCTTCGACCGGCGCCACGCCCCAGGCGTCAAACCCGGCGGCAAGCATCACCGGATCCAGGATCTCTCTCGCGTCCATGGAAAGGATTGTACCGGTCGCCGTGGCGACCTGCCAGCCGACCCGCTTGACAGTTGGCTGGCGATAGTCAAAAGCCCGCCGGGCTTATTTGTTTCCTTTTAACCTGGGTGTTATACTTCGGTTGCTTTATCAGGGACCCTCACACAGAAATTCCAACATCGCGAGAGCCAGTCCGTGCGAGCCAGACTAACTTCGCCCGGTGCCGTGTGGCGCGGGGCTCCGGCCCGGGAGGCAGCTGCTCCCGCGGTCAACGGCGCGGGCGAGAGAGGAAGACACCGGCTCGCCACCCGCGCTCTCCTGGCAGGCGCACTCTGGCTGGTATTCGTCCAGCCGGCCCGCGCCGCCACCGTGCAGGGCGACATGAAGATCTACGTCCTGAACGTCGGCCAGGGCGATGCCATCTTGATTGTTTGCCCCCACGCAACCCATCGTATGCTGATCGATGCCGGCGCTCGCGGCTACCCCAATAGCCAGAAGGCCTTCCAGCAACAACTCAGGCAGCTTGTTCCCGGGCAGCAACCGCCCCTGCAGGTGGTAATCGCCTCTCATCCGCACGATGACCACATTGCCGGCCTTCACTGGGTCTTGCAGACTTTTAAGGTCGGCAAATTCGTGGACAACGGAAAAAGCTACACCAAAACCTTCAAAAAAATTCGCACCCTGGCCAATCAGCAGAAAAAAGCGGGCACGCTCCAGTACATTCCCGCCGGCAAGTCCCTTTCCTCGATCGCCGATTTTTGCCCGGCGACAAACCTCCACGCCGAGTTGCTTGTGCCCAAAGGCTTTGGCAAGGCGAAGAACGTCAACAACAACTCGGTGGTGGTGCGGGTGAAGTATGACAAGCTGAGTTTTCTCTTTACCGGCGATGCCGAAAAGGAGGAGGAAGCCCAGCTCCTCGCTGACCCGTTGATCAAGCCCCGCCTGGGCGGGGCGGCCTTCTACAAGGTGGGCCACCACGGCGCGGAGACTTCTTCCACGCACGATTTTTTGAGCCAGATGAGGCCGCAGTGGGCGGCCATTTCGAGTGGACGGAAAAATATTGGCAAAAACAAAGGTTATCGCCACCCTCGTGCCCTCACTCTTGGGGCGTTGCTGGCCGTGATCACGGCGGATGCCGACAAAGAAATCCGGACAGTTGATGCCGGGGAGAGCGCCAAGGGCGAGTGGACCACGGTGAAGATTCATAAAAGGATTTATCTGACCGCGAAGGATGACTCGATTCTGTTTCTTTCCGACGGCCAGACGGTGCGCCAGCAGCCCGCCGGCCTGGCCAATCCGATCGGCCCCGATTGATAGCCGATGCGCGCTGCTCCAGCGCGGAAGGAGGTCTTATGGCAACTCCTGGAATCCCTGCTTCTCGTGGTGGACGCCCGGCGCGGGGTGCAGCCGGAGCTGCTGCCAACGCCGAACTGGCTTTACTCCAGCGAAAGTTTCGGGAACAGGAACAGGCCTATCAACAATTCGCCGCTCAGGTGGGGCAGCTCCGGGGCATCACCCGGTTGCTTGTTCAGGCCTGGCTGGCCGAAATCCGTCTCATGATGGCGCAACTCGAGCGGCGGCTTCAGCAATTGACCGCCTCCTCCAACCGCGCCGGCATGGACGCTGCCTGGCGGCGCTTCTGGAATGTTCTGTCGGCGCTCAGCCCGGGTGACCTGCAATCAGTGGGCCGGCGGCTGCTGGTGGTCTCTCTATTTCTTTTGCTGCAGATCGCTGCCGGCATTGGTTTGCTCGGTTACAGCGTTCGCCTGTTCGGGCGGTTCGACCCGCAGACCGCGCTTACGCGAGAGCAGTGGGAAGAACGAGGCCATGCGCGGGCGGAAGTCCGCCGCGTGCAGATCGTAATGGCACGCGCCGCTGAGGAAACGAAACAGCTTCCTCCGGCATCTCCGGTGCCGGGTCCCCAACAAGAAGGCGGGCAAGCAGCGGGCGCAGTCGCTGCGCCAGACACCAGCCTCCTGCGCGGCGAAGTGGAGGCGCTGGCCTCCACCCTTTCGGAAATGCGGCTGCCCGAGCGCGACCTGCGTCTCGCCAATTCGTGGCTGGAAAACGTCCTGGGCGACCTCAATAAGGAACCAGCCGATCTGGCCGATGCCGCCAAGATCCTGACCGAACTTGAAACGGCGTTGGCGACGTCGGCAGAGCCTCCACCAGCGCCCGTTGCCCTGATCGTACTGGGAAGTTTGCTCGGGATGATCACGATTACCATCCACCTCAACTGGAAGTTTCGCAGCCGGTGGAACACGCTGGGGTTTATGCCGTGGTACGTGACGAAGCTGGTCGGTGCGCCGGTTATTTCCCTGGCGGTGGTCGGTCTTCTGTTTCAGGTTTCGTTTACGGCTGACTTGGCTGCCGCTACCGATATTTCAGCGCTTGGCTTGCGCGGAGCTTCCCCCCTGCTGATCTTCGCTGTCTCGATCATCACCGGGCTGTTCAGCAACAAAATGTTTGAATGGCTCCGCGGTTTGGCCGGCGCCCGAGTGGCCACCATGCGTCCACCCGCGCCAGCCGCGACCGCTTCAAACGGCGGCGGGGAAAGCGAAGACAATTCCTCCGGCCGGCCAACCCCCTAGCCGCCACCGTTCCACGAAGAATTTTTCTTGGCTAACGACCAGGCCGGGCGGCGGCGCGGCACGCCCGGCTCCTCAGCCGCAGCGTTGACATCGGCGGGAGGCGCGGCTATATTGCCCCGTCCCGATCCCGAGGCTTCGGGATCGGGATGCCTCATGACCACCCGCATTTTTACCGCTGCCAACCAACTCACCCTCCTGCGCTTTGTCTTCCTTCCTTTCTTCATCATTGCCATCGAATACGGCCACTACCGCTGGGCTCTGCTCATCTTCGTTATTGCCGGTCTGACTGACGGGTTGGATGGGCTGCTGGCGCGCCTGTTTCACCAGCAAACCGACATCGGAGCCTTTTTGGACCCCATCGCCGACAAGCTCTTGCTTTCTTCCGCGTTTATCCTGCTGGCGGTGAAAGGCAAGGTGGGTTGGTGGCTGACGATCCTGGTGCTCAGCCGCGATCTGCTCATCATCGCGACGGTGGCGATCATTGTTTTGTTTTCCGATTACCGCCGGTTTTCTCCGAGTCTCTACGGCAAGATCAACACCGGCGCCCAGATCCTGGCGGTCCTGGTGGTGATGGCAGCGGAGGTGGCGCAAACGCCGCCCCTTCACTCGACGGGCCAGCTCTTGCTCTATCTCGCCGCCGCCACTACGGTGATTTCCGGAGTCCACTACATCTTTTCCATCGCCCACCGGCTGCGAGTCCATCCGAGTGCCGGCAGTCCGGGCTCCACGGGTTAACGCGGGGAAGCGCTCCCGAGCTGCTTGATTGCGGATTGCGCTGGCGGATGACCGCGCCCTTCCGGCAGGACGCCGTCCAAATTGTCCCACCGATCAAATGTCGCTGTCGCCGTGCATCACCGTCGAGGGTCGGTGCTTTTTCTCGTAGGCGGCGATCTCGTGCTCGTGTTCGAGTGTCATCCCGATGTCGTCCAGCCCTTTCAGCAGAGACTCTTTGCGGAACGGATCGATGGAGAAAGAAAACTTCACACCGGATTCGTCCGTGACGGTCTGGCTCTCCAGGTCAACCGTTAACCGATAGCTTTCGTTCCGCTCGGCGCGCTCGAACAGCTTATCCACCTCGCTATCGGCAAGCGTCACCGGCAGGAGGCCATTCTTGAAGCAATTGTTGTAGAAGATGTCGGCAAAGCTCGGCGCGATGACGACGCGGAAGCCGTAGTCCAGCACCGCCCAGGGGGCGTGCTCGCGGCTCGAACCGCAACCGAAGTTGGCCCGCGTCAGCAGGATGGAAGCTCCCTGGTAGCGTGGCCGGTTGAGCACAAAATCGGGGTTGGGCACCTCCCCTTCCAGGTAGCGCCAGTCGTAGAAGAGGACGCGCCCGAAGCCTTCGCGCGTCAACCCTTTCAGGAATTGCTTCGGCACCATCTGATCGGTATCCACGTTCACCCGATCGAGCGGCGCCACCACTCCGGTATGTGTCGAGAACGGCTGCATCACTACCCTGCTTCTCTGCCTCCTTGGCTCGCTGCCTCCTTGCTATTCGGTTCCGCCCACGTCCCATTCGCGGATGTCCACGAAGTGGCCTTCGATCGCCGCCGCGGCCGCCATGATCGGGCTCACCAGGTGCGTCCGACCGCCCTTTCCCTGGCGCCCTTCGAAATTGCGGTTCGAGGTGCTGGCGCAGCGCTCCCCGCTCGGGAGCACATCGGGATTCATCCCGATGCACATGCTGCAGCCGGCGTCCCGCCACTCGAACCCCGCCTCGAGAAAGATCTTGTGTAGCCCTTCCTTTTCCGCCTGCGCCTTCACCTGCATCGAACCGGGAACCACCAGCGCGTTCACCGTGCGCGCCACTTTCTTGCCGGCCACCACCCGCGCCGCCGCCCGCAAATCCTCGATCCGCGAGTTGGTGCACGACCCGATAAACACGCGATCGAGCCGAAGGTCGGCAATCCGCGTCCCGGGCTCGAGCGCCATATATTCCAGCGCTCGCTCGGCCGCCCTTCGTTCCACAGGATTCGAGAAGGAACTCGGATCGGGCACGCGCCCGGTCACATCGGTCACCATTCCCGGGTTTGTGCCCCAGGTCACCTGCGGCGCAATCTCCTCCCCATTGAGCTCAACCCTGCTGTCATAGACCGCTCCGGCGTCGGATACGACGGACTTCCACGCCTGGACCGCCATTTGAAAATCTTTTCCGTGCGGCACGTAGGGACGCCCTTCCAGATAGGCAAACGTGGTATCGTCGGGCGCGACCATTCCCGCCCGGCCGCCAGCCTCGATGGACATATTGCACACCGTCATCCGGCCTTCCATCGTCAGGTCGCCGATGGCCTGTCCGGCATACTCGAACACATGGCCGGTGCCGCCGGCAATGCCGATCTTTCCGATAATCGCCAGGATGATGTCTTTCGCCGTCACACCCCGCCTCCGCTTCCCATGCACCCGCACCAGCATTGTCTTCGACTTGAACTGCGGCAGGCACTGCGTCGCCAACACGTGTTCGACCTCGCTGGTGCCGATGCCGAACGCCAGCGCCCCGAGCGCGCCGTGCGTCGAGGTATGGCTGTCGCCGCAGACAATCGTTTGCGCGGGTTGGGTGATGCCCAGTTCCGGCCCGATCACGTGCACGATGCCCTGGTTTTTGCTGGACATATCGAAGAGCCGCACTCCGGTTTCCGCGCAGTTTCTGGCCAGCGCTTCAAATTGCTTGGCGGCGACCGTGTCCAGGATAGGCAGGTGCCGGTCTTTGGTGGGCACCGAGTGGTCCATCACGGCGAACGTCAAATCGGGTCGCCTCACCCGCCGCCCCGTTTGCCGCAACCCGGTAAAGGCCTGCGGTGAAGTTCCTTCGTGGATCAAATGCCGGTCAATGTAGATGAGGGCAGGCTGGCCCGGCGTCTCCTGCACCAGGTGGGCTTCCCATATTTTTTCGTACATTGTCCGTGGCGTCATTGTTCAGGAAATTCCATTCTAGCAAGGGTGGCGGCCTCCGCCAACCCCCGCTTTGCCCGCCTGCGGATAGGAGTCAAGCAGCTTTTTTCTTGAGGAATGCCCGAACAAAATTGCGCCGGGAAAAGTGGCCTCCGGTGAAAAAGCGCCAAAAACGATCGCCTGAGAAAAGTTTTCCCGCGATAGCCGCTTCACTGAAGCCCTCCTGGTGGAGAGCAAGCACCCGGCCGGCAAGCTCTTCCAGGAACGCCAGCTTCCTCGCCAGCATCCGGCGGCCGTCTTCCACCTGCCCGCGATGCTGGCAATAGATCTCGCGAAAGTCGAGCGTCAAGAGCCTGCGGAGCGAATCCATCAAAGCATAGACGTCCTCATCCGCGCGCAGATAGCGCAGGTAGGGACCCAGATAGAGATCGCCGGTGAACAGCCAGCCTCGGTTGGGCTCGAACAGCGCCACGTGGTCCTCGGCGTGACCCGGGGTGTGGATCACCTGGAAGCGAAGCTGCCGGGTCGCAATCTCCGGCCCAAGCGGCTGAGCTAGGGCGGCCTCAGGCGTGCCCCAGGCAAGGCGGCGATAGAGATGCAATCTCTCTGGCGGGTGAGCGAGGCGCGGGATGGCGGTGGAATGAGCGAACAGGGGAATTCCCATGCGTCGAAGCGTGGCGTGGTTGCCGACATGGTCCTCGTGGTGATGAGTGGTCACCGAGAGGCGAATGGCAAGTTCCCTGGACAGGCGAGCGAATTCCCGGGAAATATTCGGCGGGCCAGAGTCAAAAAGCAGTCCGTCCACCCAGAAAACGCCGGTGGTATAGAGCAGGCGGCCGAAGTACCGCCGGGCCATGCGAAAGTAGCGAATCTCGCCGTACTCGACCGGTTCGATCACGGGAAGATCCGATTCTTCCAGCCGGACCTTGTCCTGTTCCGAGTGCCGTTCCAACTGATTGCGCCTATTGCGAGCGACTCCAGTTTAAACAAGTTGGAACGGCACAAGCCGGCTGACGCGGCGAGGCCGTCAGTTCGGCCCCAAAGCTGCCAGTTCCTGCATCTTGCGCAGCACGGTGGACCACTGCATGCCGTCGAGCCGGCGCAGATACGGCCGCAGCTCAGCGATGAAGTAATCGTCAAGCATCGATCCGTTGACCGGCGTGAAGAGCTGAGCCATGGTCACCTGCAGCGCCGCTGTTACCTTCTCCAGCGTGGCCAGCGAGGGTGTCATCTGCCCGGACTCAATCCGCGAGAGATAAGACCGTGAAACACCCGAGCGCGCCTGAAGGTTGCTTTGCGTAAGCCCGCGGCGTTCCCGCAGCCGGCGAATCATCCGGCCGATGTTCGCCACCGTATCGCGGTTCAGATAGCGGCGCAGCATTTCTTGCGTCGCCTCGGGCAGCGGTGGTGGCACGGGTGGGCTGATCATCTCGGGCAGCACCGGCTCGGGCAAGTGTACCAAACACCGGCGGCAGAGGTTGTTGCGGGTGCGAAACTGGACTAATCCACAGGCTTTGCAGCGAAGCGTTTCACGCTCAAGCGTCGTTTCGGCCATGCGTCCCCCGAGGTTGTCTCCTGGCCGCAAACGGATGCTGCAAATCTGGAGGAGTCGAATGGCGCGTATTGTGTGTTGTTCGTAACCCCCTGTCAAGCCCCATTTTGCCTCTTGAGGGAATTTTCACCGCTTTGGTGGGTCTCTTTTGACTCTGGTACAATGCCGCTTTTGACGACGAGCGACCCCGGCACGGGCCGCCTGCCGGGCGGAAACGACCATGTACGATCGCGCTGCTGTCTGGGAATTGCTCTGTGAATTCACCAGGAACGAGAATCTGCGCAAGCACGCGCTGGCGGTCGAGGCCTGCCTGCGCGCCTACGCTCGCAAATGGGGAGAAGATGAAAACCTCTGGGGCGTGGTGGGCCTCATCCATGATTTTGATTACGAGCGCTGGCCTGACGCGCCCCATCATCCGGCCGAAGGCTCGAAAATCTTGCGGGAACGCGGCTGGCCGGAAGAAATCATTCGCGCCGTCCAATCACACGCCGATTACATGAATGTGCCGCGGGTGAGCAAGCTCGAGAAAAGCCTCTTTGCTTGCGACGAGCTGGCGGGGTTCATCACGGCCTGCGCGCTGGTGCGGCCGAATAAGAGCATCATGGAGCTGGAGGCCAAGTCGGTGACGAAGCGGTTCAAGGACAAGGCTTTTGCCCGCTCCGTGAACCGCGAGGATATCTTGAAGGGCGCCGAAGAACTGAGCGTGCCCGTCGAGGAGCACGTCGCCTTCTGTATTCAAGCGATGCGCGGGATTGCTGACCAGCTCGGCTTGAAAGGCAATGCCGCCTGTGCTCAAACGGGCGCGGGCGGCTGATTTTTCATGGCCTTCTCCGTTTCTTCCCGCGACCACCCAAAGATACGCGCCAAATCCCGAGCGGCCTTCCCGGGCCGGGATTCGAGGTACTTCGCGGCGATCCTGGCTCGTGCGGTTTCCTTCGGGATTGTTCTTGCCCGCGCCACCTGTTTCGGAAAGGCACGGCACGTCAATTCATACTTCCCCGAGGGCCACGCAGCCGTCTCCTGCTCGGTGCCGAAGTGGACGATGATCAATTTTCTTTGCAGTTCCTCAGCCGCTTTCTTGAAGCGGACGTTTCCACTCTTGCCGGCCAGGCCGCAGGCGTGGCGCAGCTCGAGAACGGCCAGCGGCCCATGCTCGGCCAGCGCTTCCCAGACCGCTCTCGCTGTGGGCGAGATGCGGCCGGCCTCAAAAAAACCTTTGAACTCTCCGGGCGAAGTGGGAGCATGGTGCAGCGCCAGAAAGGAGGGAAGCATCTCGAGCGATATGAACGTGCCGCGCCCGCGAAAATACTTGGCAAAAAAGGCGCGTCGCTGCCTCGGCAACTCGTCTTTCCACGTCCAGCAGCGCTCGATGTCCTCGTTCCACATCGGAATCTTGATGCGGGCGTTGCCGACCACTTCATACAGGCTCGGCATGTCCAGACCTTTTGTCGGAAAAAGCAGGCAGAAGCCAACGCGGTTAACGTAACCGAATGCTTCAGCGGCGGTGCGAACTTTGGCGCGAGCGCTCAATGGGCTGCCCCGAGCATTTTGCGGAAATAGAATAGTGGATTGGGTGGCCGCCTGGAGAGCTGGCGTCTTTTCCGGAGATTCTTTGATGTGCGATGTAGAATCACCCTCCGTCTCAGGAGAGCAGCGCCCCTACACCACGATCGTCTCGCGATACTCGCCAAACACGCGTCGAAGAGTATCCGCGATTTCACCGACGGTGGCGTAAGCCTCGACCGCGGCGAGAACGGCGGGCAAGAGATTTTCCTCGGTGAGCGCCCGGCACTCGACCTCGGCAAGAGCGGCCTCGACAGCGGCGGCATCGCGTGATGCACGCAGGCGGCGCAAGCGCTCGACCTGGGCCCGCTCGATCTCCGGATCGATGCGCAGAATTGGGATGGGCTTATCTCCTTCGGTGGTGAAGCGATTCACGCCAACGACCGTCTGTCTCGTGTCTTCAATGGCCCGTTGGTACTCGTAGGCTGCCTGCTGCACTTCGGTTTGAATGTAGCCCGTCTCGATCGCTCGCAGCGTGCCTCCCATCGCTTCCATCCGGTTGAGGTATTCGGCAGCGCGGCGCTCGATCTCATCCGTCAGGGCTTCGATGCAGTAAGAGCCGCCGGCCGGGTCAACGGTGCTGGTAACCCCGCTCTCGTGCCCGATCACCTGTTGCGTGCGAAGAGCGAGCAGAGCCGATTCCTCGGTCGGGAGGGCGAGTGCTTCGTCCAGAGCATTGCCGTGGAGAGATTGGCAACCGCCGAGGACGGCGGCCAGCGCCTGGAGGGTCACGCGGACGACGTTGACATGCGGCTGCTGCGCGGTCAGGGTGGCGCCGGCCGTCTGCGCGTGGAAACGCAGCATCATTGAGCGAGGGTCGCGCGCGCCAAACTCTTCCTTCATGATGTGCGCCCAGAGCCGGCGCGCCGCTCGGAATTTGGCTACCTCTTCCAGAACGTTATTGTGCGCGCTGAAGAAGAAGGAAAGTCGCGGCGCAAAATCATCGATCTCGAGTCCCGCCTCCAGCGCCGCCCGAACGTAAGCCTTCGCGTTTGCCAGCGTGAAGGCAACCTCCTGGACAGCGGTGGAACCGGCCTCGCGGATGTGGTAGCCGGAGATGGAAATCGTGTTCCATTCGGGCAGCGTGTCTTTACACCAGCGGAAGAGATCGGTGACGATCCGCATCGCCGGTTTGGGCGGGAAAATGTAAGTCCCGCGGGCAATGTATTCTTTCAGGATGTCATTCTGCACGGTGCCGGAGAGCTTGAGCAGATCGGCGCCTTGCTTTTTGGCGATGGCAACGTACAGGCACAGCAGGATCGCCGCGGTGGCATTGATGGTCATGGAGGTGGAGACGCGCCCAAGCGGAATGCCTTCGAACAGCGTCTCCATGTCTTCGAGCGAGGCGATCGCCACGCCTACCTTGCCAACCTCGCCGGCGGCCAGGGGATGGTCGCTGTCCAGGCCAATCTGGGTGGGAAGATCAAACGCCACCGAGAGCCCGGTCTGGCCCTGTTCCAGGAGATAGCGGAAGCGACGATTGGATTCTTGAGCGCTGCCGTAGCCGGCATATTGTCGCATGGTCCAGAGCCGGCCGCGATACATCGTGGGATAGACCCCGCGAGTGAAGGGAAAGACTCCGGGCTCGCCGAGCTTCTCACCCGGATCGAAATCACCTCGATTGGCAGGCGCATAGCACCGGGCGACTTCAATGTGCGAGGTGGTCTCGAACTTTTGCTCTTGCTCGGACGGTTTCTTTTCAACCTTGCTTGGTTTGTTCACTTTACCCGCCGGGCGCTGCGAAACGAAGAAATCGCAAAAATCAGCATCATCAAGGAAAATGCCGCGCTCAACCCGAAGCGAAGCCAGTGGTAGGCCTCTTGAGAGGAGTGCCGCCATTCGCGGATGGCGGCTGCGCCGCCCATAAACGCCAGGACCAGGAAAAGCGCTCCGGTGATCTCGTGGAACAAGGCGCGCGCCACGCGCCAGAGCGATCGCGCCACGCCCCAGCCCGCGCCAAGCGCAGCGTTGAAAATCCGGCTCATGGCGGCCATGCCGGCTATCTTAGTGGCTCGCGCCGGCAGGCGCAAGCCGGGTGAGTCGCGCCTGGTGCCCGGCCCTGTTGAACCACGCCGCGCCATGAGGGAACAAGCAAGCCGGCGGGAGAGGCAACGATGACAAATCCCGTCACCTCGACAGACCATTGACCAATTGCCTGTAACTGGCCCCCAAGATTGGTACTCCCGGTTCCTTGACACTGCGGGAAGTCGGCACGTAGAATGTCGCTTGGTGGGACGCGACGGGGGGAGGAGACACTTGCGGCTCGATGATCGCCTGAGGCAACTTCTCCGCGAACTGGGTAAGGCCATCAACGAATCGGTGTCCGATTCTGACCAAGTCGCTGATGTAATCGGTACCATCCGCGCGTCCGGCTACGACATTTTCCTGGTCCTCGACGCCACCATTGGCTTGAGCAAGCGCCCCGAAGATGCCTCCCTCGTCATCACCAGCCAGGATAAACGCTTCCTCAAGCGCCTTCACATTCGTCTCGACGATGAAGGTCAAGCGACCGTAGATGCCGACGCCGAACCCCGCCAGAGGCGGGGCGATGGAATCACCTCCCAGGACATGAAGTTTCTGCGTTCGCTCAAGATCAGCCTCGATGAAGACGCAAAATAGGCTTTCCGCCGCCTGGCGGCTGGCGCAAATCGCGCTTGCTGCCGCAATTTTCTTGGGCCTTCCCCAACTACAGTTGGCGCAACAGCCGCCTCCTATCAAGCTGAAGACTCCCAAGACGAAGCTCGAAGTATTTCGCGGCACTGTTTTGAGCATGACTCGCGCCGCCATCATGGTGCAGGGCAAGGACAATCCCTACGCCGTGCGCACCTTCACCTACGATCCCAGGCTGTTGCCGAAGGTTGAGAAAATCCTGGACCGCGGCGGCTACCAGCACGGCGACAGAGTCAGCGTGGAATTCCTTCCGGGAACGGACACGGCTGTCAAGATTCGCGGAAAGCCTTCGAGACCTATCTAGCCTCTTCTTTCCCGCCTCAATCGGCTTTTCGATGGAGTTTGTAGCGCCGGTGGCGATGATCTTTGTCACCCGGGGCATTGCGCGTAGTGCTATTCGTAGCGCAAGGCTTCAACCGGGTCGAGGCCGGCGGCTTTCACCGCCGGATACACGCCGAAGAAAAGTCCCACGCTTACCGCGAGCATCACGCCCGCCGCAACCGCCCAGGCCGGCACCACCGACGGCAACTTGGGCGCGAGGGCGTTGATGAGGAGGCTGAGGCTGATGCCGATGAGGATGCCGATGACCCCGCCTATCCCGGTCAGCGTCATCGCCTCGGTGAGGAACTGCCAGGTTACGTCACGCTTGCGGGCGCCGATGGCCTTGCGCACGCCAATTTCGCGGGTGCGTTCGGTCACCGAGACGAGCATGATGTTCATCACCCCCACTCCGCCCACGAGCAGGCCGATGGAACTGATGACCACCATGGCCAGGGCGATGGCTCCGGTAATATCCTTGAATTGCTCGACGATCTGTTCGGCGCTGGAGATGCCAAAGTTGTCCGGCTTGTTGTAGGGCACGTTGCGGCGCCGGCGCAGGAGCGTCCGGATTTCATCTTCGGCGTCGCCCATCTTACCCGGATAGGCCTCCGCGCCGATGAAATGGTCGTCGGCACCGGGGTTGTTCTTGCGATAGGTGAGGTAGGGCACCAACACCTGCTTATCGGCTGACTCGTCGCGGAAGAACTGTCCCTTGCGCTTCTCGAGCACGCCGACCACCTGATAGGGCACGCCATTGACCAGAATGGTTTTCCCCAGCGCGTCTTGGTTCAAGAAAAAGGCCTCGCCGATGTCGTGGCCGATCACTGCCACGCTCGCGCGGTGCAAGTTTTCCGCATCGGTGAAGAAGCGGCCTTGGGCGATGCGCGCGTTGAGGACGTCCTGATAGACGGGCAGCGTGCCGGTATGCTCGACCTGGAAAACCTCGTGACCCTTGTAGCGCACATTGTCCACGTGTGGCGGCTGCATGCCGAAACGATAGAAGGCTTCGGCCACCGCCCGCTTCACCGAAGGGCAGGATTCGGCAATCGCCTCCATGTCCTCGAGCGTAAGCGGCTTGCGCATCCGCTCCTCGTTGCTCAACCGACCAATGTGAATTCCGGGACTGAATTTGTAGATGAACAGCGTGTTGGTGCCGTAGTCTTCGAGGTAGTCGGCGACGTCCCTGCGCAGGCCCTCGATGATGGAGCTGACCGTGATGACGGTGGCAGTGCCGACGATGACGCCGAGCAGGGTAAGGAAGGAGCGCAACTTGTGGCTGCGCAACGTGTCGAGCGCCATGCGCACATTTTCAGCAACGGGCAAGGGCATGCTATCCCTCAAACCGCAACGCTTCGATCGGGTCGAGCCGCGCCGCCTTTCGCGCCGGATAGATGCCGAAGAACAGGCCAACGCTGGTGGATACAAACAACGCCAGAAATACCGCCGCCACCGGCACCGCCGTCGGAATCGAGGTCGTCATGGCCACCAGCCACGAGATCATATATGCCAGCGTCACCCCGATCGCGCCCCCCACTGCCGACAGCACCGCAGACTCCACCAGAAACTGGAGCAGGATGTCCCGCTTGCGCGCGCCCACCGATTTGCGGATTCCGATTTCCCGGGTGCGCTCGGTGACGCTGGCCAGCATGATGTTCATGATGACGATGCCGCCCACCACCAGGAAGATGGAGACCACGCCGACGGTGGTGCGAGCGATGGCGTCGGTCAGTTGATGCCACAGGTCCATCACCGAGGCGGAGGCAATGATGCCGAAGCTGTCCGGCTCGTTCGGCTTCAGGTGGCGCCGGCCGCGCATGATCCATCGAGCCTCGTCTTGCGTCTTGGACATGATCTCCGGGCCCCGGCTCTGGACGTTGATGGTGAGGCTCCGGTTGGTGCCGTAGATCTTCAGGAAGGTTTGAATGGGGATGTAAACGAAATTGTCCTGGGACTGGCCGAACACAGTGCCGATGCGCCTGGCAAGCCCGACAATCAGAAAGGGTCGGCTGTCCACCAGGATGGTCTTGCCGAGCGGGTCCACACCGGGGAACAGGCGCTCGGCTACCTCGGCCCCGATGACCGCGGTCATGGCGCGATGCCGGTCGTCGCTATCGCTGACATAGCGCCCGGCGGCAACCTCTTCCACATCCATCTCGGCGATGTTGGCGGTGACCCCGCGAATGTTGACGTCGGCCAGGTCACGGGTGCCATAGCGAGCGCCGCCGTAAAGGCGAACCTCCAGGCCGACGGCCTGAGCCAGCCGCATGCCGTCACGTACCGCTTCGTAGTCCTCCCAGTTGATGTTGCGGTTGCGCCGGGCGGCTTTGAAAAATTCCTCAGCGTCGGTAAGGATGGGAAAGCGGGTGATCAAGAAGACGTTCGACCCCATGTTGGCCACCCGGTCGGCGATGTAGCGGTTCATCCCCTCGATGACTGAAATCACCGCAATCAACGTGGTCACCGAGATGATCACCCCGAGCAGCGTCAGGAACGACCGCAGCTTGTGCGCCCGGAGCGCTTCCAGCGCAATGGTCACCGGCTCGCGTAAGGCCAGTCGCGGACGCACCTGCTCCCTCCTGCTGCAATCAACGTATCGAACCCCGGGAAAGTTTCTATCTTGCATGAAAAAGGGGAGCTTGAACACAAGGTCGAAGGAGCCTGCCACGCTTGACACCTGTAGGGTCAGGTCATACGATACGGGGCAGGCTGCTGGAGGTGTGCCGTGATACGTCAACCTGCCGTAGCCGGCCGTTTCTACCCCGCTGACCCCGAAAAACTGATACACGACCTGGATCGCTTTCTCGTTGCCAGCGCCGAGAGGACGCGGGCTCTTGGCTGTGTGGTGCCCCACGCCGGCTACCTCTATTCCGGTCATGTGGCGGGCGCCGTCTTTGCCCGCATGCAGCCGGTGGAACGCTACATCATCCTTTGCCCGAATCATACCGGGTTGGGCGAATCGCTGGCGATCATGTCCTCCGGAGCGTGGCAGACCCCGCTCGGGGATGTGCCGGCCGACCCTGAACTGGCTGCCGAGCTGAAGAAGGCTTGCCATCTGCTTGCCGAAGACGAAGCTGCTCACCGGTTGGAGCATTCGCTGGAAGTACAATTGCCTTTTCTCCAGCGCCTGCACAGGCAATTCCATTTTGTTCCGATTGCCGTAGGCGTGAGCCGTTTTGCGCCGCTGGAAGCGCTGGGCGAGGCCATTGGGCGGGTGCTTGCGGCATCCAAGGTTCCGACCGTCGTGGTTGCATCCTCGGACATGAATCATTACGAGAGCGACTCGGTCACGCGGGTGAAAGACCGCAAGGCGCTCGACCAGATTTTGGCTCTCAACCCGAGAGGGCTTTACGACACCGTTCGGAGCGAGGGCATCACGATGTGCGGCTACGGCCCGGCAACGGTCATGCTCACGGCAGCCTGCCATCTGGGTGCCACCACCGCCGAGCTGGTCCGCTATGCCACCAGCGGCGACGTCACCGGCGAGCGCGATGAAGTGGTGGGCTATGCCGGGGTCGTTGTTTCCTGACGCGCTGGCTTTTCTTCCAGGCATCCAACAGCAGGGGTGAGTCGAAGCTGCGTCGGGAGCATCTACCTATCCAGGAACGGGCATGCCGATTCGTCTTGTCCATCTCTCCGGCAGCCATCGCGGGCGTGCGGTCACGCTGAAAGAGCGCAAATTCTCGCTGGGCAGTTCCCGGAAGTCCCGCGTCCGCTTTTCCACCCGGCTTGACGCCCCTGTCAAACCCCACCACGCCGACATTGAATTCGTGGACTGCGAATATCTGCTCCGCGACCGGAGCGCCGGCCAAAGTTTTTTGAATGACCAGCAGGTCGAAGAGATTTTCCTTCGTGAAGGCGACATGATCGAGCTGGGGATGGGCGGGCCGCGGCTCCGGGTTCACATCCTCCCCGATGGCCACTGTATCCCCCTGCGCGAGATCATGCGCGACACCGCCGCGCGTTCCACGATGGTTTCCGGCGGCCGCCTGCGGCGCGGCTGGTTTGCGGCGCGCGATTTCACCGAACATTTCTTCCGCTTTGCCTCGCGCCGGCAGCGCTGGAGCGTCCAGGGAGCCATGCTCGTTGTCATTCTGGTTCTGCTGGTGGCGGGCGTGCGTGGATTCTTTGTCCGGCGCAGCCTGGAGAGACAGTTCAGCAACCTGATCGTTCAGGTGCGCGCCGAGCGCACGCGGCAGCAGGCGCTGATGGAGTCGGTGGAACGTGAGCGGCAAGAGTGGATGGCCACAGCGCAAAAGGAGCGCCGGCAATTCCAGCAGCAACACGAGCAACTGCTGGCCAGTCACGAGCGCCTGAAACAGGAACTCGAAGGCGCTCGAGCAGCCGGAAGCCGCAAGCCATCGGAGCTGGCGCGTCTGGAAGCGCAGTTACGAAGCACTCGCGGCGCCATCGCTCGGCTGGAGGAGGAACGGACAGCGCGTTCCATGATCATCCAGCGCTATTCCCACAGCGTTTGTCTGATTGCCGGGCGATTCCATTTCGTCGATTCGAACAACGCGCCGCTGCGCTTTGCCGGGCTGGACAGTTCAGGCCAACCTTTGCGCGACGCCCAGGGGAACGTCGTTTTTTCCGTGGAGGGCACCGGGCCGGTCTTCAGTATCACCTATTCGGGAACGGGCTTTCTGGTGAGCAGCAAGGGACACATCCTGACGAATCGCCACGTGGCGGAGCCCTGGTGGCAGGACGACGACGCGGCCCGTTTCCGCAGCCTTGGTTTTGAGCCCAGGCTCACCCGTTTTGTGGCGATTTTCCCGGACGTGGGGGAGATGTTGGATTTGCAAACGGCGCGAGTTTCCGTTCAGTCCGACGTGGCTGTGGTCCGCCTGGAGATGGAGAAAGCGCCCCCTTCTCTCAAGCAGCTTTCCCCGGTGCCGCTTGAGCTGGATGAAAAGGCGACGGCAGCCGGCGATCCGGTCATCTTGCTTGGTTTTCCCACCGGGCTGGACGCCGTGCTGGCCAAGTTGGATCTCGAAATGGCGCGCGAGGTGGTTCGCTCGAATAACGAAGATCCTTTTCGTATTGCCGCTGATCTGGCGCGGCGGAAGATGCTCCGGCCGTCCACCACCCAGGGGCACTTGGGGGACGTTCTGCCCAACAAGCTTGTTTATGATGCACTCACCACATCGGGGGGAAGCGGCGGGCCGCTGTTCAATCTCCGGGGACATGTGGTCGGCATCAACTTCGCCATCCTCGAGCAATTCAGCGGCACCAACTTTGGCGTGCCAATTCGCTTTGCCCTTGAACTCTTGCATGAAGCCGGTGTCACCCGCGCGAGCTTGGCAGAAGCACGCCCGCTCCATTAGCGGCTCCGACCCGATCGGCTTTCTCCACTCCGTTGGCGGGTTTATTCGGGCTGAGGTGCACCAACCTCTGGCTGGTTTCCACCAGTCGTCGGCAGGTGTAAGCCCCAAAAGGTGGTACTGTACCTGCCCGAATGCTTCAGCAGTCCGACTAATTGCTACGCGGGCGCAGTCCGATTTCCTTTGCTTACAACAAATCACAAATTATGGACAGCCCGGAGAGTGATTTGCTCATCCAATAAAGTGGAAGACAGGAAAATGGTGAGCAGAGCCCAACTCGAACGGTTCACCGAGAGCATCCACCGCGAACGGAAACCAGAAATGGCCGGACTGACCGGATTCCACTTGGAACCGGATGGGAGCATGCTCCTTGAGTTTGACCTCGCGCAGGCCCGGCTTCAGCTTGACTCAGAAGCGCAGCTCAAGGACGGAGAGGCAGCCCCGACGGCTCTAGTAGCCCTTTGCCACGCTACCTCACTGGCGCTTCCCACCTCCCCGCACGCTCGTTAACACGCCTGCCCGGCCACTTACTTTGGCGTGGCCTGCCGCAGGCAAAAAAGTTCTCCGGCAGCGCAATGCCTCTCTACCGAGCGCCCTGTCGCGGCGAGTTTCTGCGCCTGATGAGTGGGAGCATTACTCGTGTGGTCGCGGTGGCGACGAAGGCCGGGGTGTTCCACCCGGAGAAGCCGGCCGCGAAGCCGGCGGAGGGGAAGGCCGGGGCGAAGCCTGCGGTTCACCCGAAGGTCGCGGTGACGCCGATGGCCTGCCTGAATCGGGCGAGCTCCCACCGCGGCCGCGCATCTCGCCTCGATCAAAGTCTCCCTGGCCCCGCATTCGAGGCATTGCCTCTTGCGAGGGCGGCATCTTCACGCCGCTCCTGCGCTCTTCGGCTGCTTTGAGCAGGCCGGGCGCCATGACTGAGCCGGGGGCTCGCTCCCGGGCAGACTCGCGGGCTCGAGTGAGATCGGATTCGCGCGCCTCTGGATTGGCGATGAACCGCCGCTCCCGCGGGTCAAAGACAAATCGTCCCGAGGCTTCGGGACTTGCTGAAGGGTGCTGACCGGCCGTCCGCGCAGCCGTTTGCCTGGCCGCTGACTCGATCGCCAGTCGGCGCATCTCCGGAGTTTGCGCCAGCCGGTCCATGAAGGTCGCGCGCATCACATCTATTCCCTCAACATCGGCGATGCGCTTGTTCGGCCCGCCGGTCGCTACCCCCTCGGGAGTATTGATGACGGTGCCCGGCGGCAAGCCTCCCGCCGGGGCTGCGGCAGTTGGGGGCTGCCTTGCCGGTTGCCTAGGCGCCCAACCAACATAGTTTCCACAATTGATCCAATTAACCGGCCCCGGTGAAAACCAACCAAAATACCCCGGCACCCAGGCCCAGCCATAGGGTGTCAGCAGCCAGCGGCCATAGTGATAGGGCAGCCAGCCCCAAGGCTCGTAAGAAACCCAGGTGTAACCCAAGCCAGGCACCGAGTCCCAGAAGCCGTTGAAAAAGGGCGACCAACCGGCTGCCGCATACGGCTGCCAAACATAACCGTATCCCGGATAGGAGAACCACAGGCCCCAGGCATCGAGCGAGCTTGCCCCGTAGGTCAGGCGAGCGGGAAGGTAGCTGCGACTCTCCGCGATCTCGATCGTCTCCTGGCGCCGGCCGCTCCAGCGATCCCATTCGTCCGGTGCGGGGGCTTGCGCCATTTCAATGGCCCCGGTCTCTTCCGCGCGAATCACCGCCGACTTGCCCTTGGCCAGGATGACCGCACTCCCGCGGGCATCCAGTGCTACTTTTCCCTGCCGCACGATCACTGCCGACTCGTTTCTGTAAACATCCAGACGAAATTGGGCTCGTTTGGAAACGGAGAGTTGAACCTGGGGCGTGGTCACCTGGAAGCCGTCGGCCTTGCCCAACTTGACGTAAAAAGTCGCCGTGCCTTTTTCAAGAGCAAGATGAGTCACCCGCCCGCCGTTCCCGCGCAACCCGAGTTCCGTCATGGCCAGGCGAGAATTTTGCGCCAGGCGAACGATGGCATCGCTTTCGAGTTCAACCTCAGCGATGCCCTCCGCCGTGGCCAGCGTGGCGCTGTGTCCCACCGGATCGTTCAGGACGGCCTTCCGGCCATCGCTTTCGCCCGCGCGGGTCAGGAAGACCTGGCCCTCCACCAGGCTCAGCCGGATGATGCGGACATGGCTGTAGCCTTCCTCCTCAGCCGGCTGCGCCGAGGCGTAGGGACAAATGGAAAGCGCAAGAAGGACGAAAAGCATGCTCCCCACGAAGGAGTTCCGGGCCATCGAGACCTCCCCGGGGCAAAAGGCCCCTTTTCAAACGGATGCCAAAACCACTCTAAGGTTTGCTTGCATTGTAGTCCAGTTGGAGCAGGCTGGCCAGCGCCCGCGCCCTCTTGCGGGCGATATCCACGTAACTCGCGTCTGCTCCGATTTCGAGGAGCAGCGGGACGAAGGGGGCGGCATCGGCAATGCGCTGGTTGCGGAGGTCAACCTCAAACTGCCGGAGGGCATCAACGAGCCCCAGCCGATCGTGCTTCATGGCGTGCTGGATTTGTTCGAGATCGAGCTGTTGTCGGGTGAGCACTTCAAAGATTTCGGCGAGTTGAGTTGCTGTCGGGTTGCTCGTGTAGTTGAAGGAGGTCTCGTAGTTTTCTTCGCCACGCTGATAGCGGAAGCTCTTTTTCCCAAGGTTGGCTATCTTTCGGTGCCAGTCAAGGGACACGCCTCGGAAATTCTGCAACCGGGAGGAAAGATCGAAAATTCTCCGAGTCAGATGCATGGGCAGGCGAAAGACCCGGGGCCGCGCCTCTTCCGCCATGCGGCGAACTTCATATTGTCCCGCGCCGTCTTCTCGGACCTCGATCCAGACATACTCGGGCGAGCTGCCCGGAAAAAGTTTGGAGTAGGTAATGGTGGCGGGAGACTGCGGGGTCTCGTCTGACTGCGTCACGCCCGCATCGGGCGCTCGGGCGGCGGTCACTCCCAGGGAAAGAACCAAAAGCCAGAGATAGGAACGCGTCATATCTTGCCTGATGCCGGATGACTACCGCGAGCCCCGATTGGATCGGGGCGAGCCCTCCGCCGCGACGGAGGCGGCAATTTTTTTGTGGGTCGAGGCCGTATGCAAATGACAGAGGGCCACCGCGAGGGCGTCGGCGGCGTCATCCGGCTCAGGAATCACTTCGAGCTGCAAAAGTTGCCTCACCATCCGCTGCACCTGGCATTTCTCCGCCCGGCCGTAGCCGACGACCCCTCTCTTCACCTCAAGCGCTGAATACTCGCTGACAGGCAAGCCGGTCTCGGCGGCGGCCAGCAACGCCACCCCCCGCACCTGAGCCAGCTTCAGCGCGCTGCGCACATTGACGGCGCTGAAAACCGCTTCAATGGCCATAGCCTCGGGCGCAAACCTCTCCGCCAGGGTTTTCAATTCGCGGTGAATCTTTTGAAGCCGCTGTGGCAACTCCCAGGAAGGACTGGTGCGGATGGCACCGTAGGCCAGCATCCGGCAGCGGCCGCCCGCCAGCTCGACAATGCCGTAGCCGGTGCTCGCCGTGCCGCAATCGACGCCCAGAACCCGCATCCGCCGTCCCGAAGCCTCGGGAGGCCATTCGCCCCGATAGGAGTGCCCGGCTTCAGCCCGTCATGCATCCCGGGATGAATCCCGGAACTCCTGTCGTAGCCCCTCACATCGGGGCGACCGCCTCCTGGATTTCTTTCTCGCTGATGTCGAAGTTGGCGTAAACGTGCTGGACGTCCTCGTGGTCTTCCAACTCTTCCATCAACTTCAACATGTGGTGCGCCTGGGAACCTTCCAGGTGCACGTAGTTCGCCGGCAGCATGGAGATTTCGGCTACCGCCGGGCTGCATTGATTGGCGACGAGCGCGTTACGCACCGGTTCAAAACTCTCCGGCGGGCTAATCACTTCCCAACTCGAACCATCGTCGCGGAGGTCTTCTGCGCCGGCGTCGAGCACAATGCCCATCAGCTTTTCTTCGGAAGCCTTTTCCTTGGGCACAACCAGATAGCCTTTTTGAGAGAAGAGCCGCGCCACCGAGCCCGGCTCTCCCATCTTGCCGCCAAAGCGGGTGAAGATGTGGCGAATTTCGTTGACGGTGCGGTTGCGGTTGTCGGTGGTGGCCTGAACAATCATGGCCACCCCGCCGGGCCCGTAGCCCTCGAAGTGCACTTCCTCGATCGCCGCCCCTTCAAGCTGGCCGGTGCCGCGCAAGATGGCGCGCTTGATATTGTCCTGAGGCATATTTTCCTGGCGAGCTCCCAGGATGGCTGTGCGCAGCCGCGGATTGGAGTCCGGGTCGCCGCCGCCAATGCGCGCCGCAATGCTGATTTCTTTGATCAGCTTGGTGAACACCTGGCCGCGACGCGCGTCAGCCGCGCCCTTCTTGTGCTTGATGGTTGCCCATTTCGAATGGCCGGACATAATATCCTTCCGGGAAAAGATTCCCTGTCGAGAGGAATATCAGAGCTTTCGCAGTTCAACAGTGTAGCACAGGCTTTCCAAAGATGTAACAGGAGCCGGCCAGGCCAGGCAGCTAGTTGAATTCTCGACCTCACAGGCATCGTTGTGGATGATCCCAAACCGCATGGTTTCAACGCAGGACATCTTTTTTAAGCTCACCTTCGGCCATCCGACGAGGAGCTTTCCCTCTAACGGGTTCGAAAATGCAGAGGGTCTCTGAGGTTTTGCAATTCCCGGTAGAAATAGAGCGGGGTGGGTCGCTTTCCCTTGAACCTCAGCTTCTTTAGAAACTCGATTTCCTCCTCAGTAGCATCACCGCTCAGGGAAGGCTTACGAAGGAATTCTTTGAGCCCCGGCTCTTCCTCGGGAGGTTGTTCGGGTTCCCTCTCAACAAACTCAAATTTCTTAGGGTGCCCTGGGGCCAGTCTGCGGTTTAAGACAATTTCTATACCAAAAGTCACAAGGTCGATATCCCACGATTCAATCAGCGGATCCAAGAATGACACGCAGTTTTCAACCGACACGTTGAAAATATCTGTGTCCAGGAACTCGAGAATGATGACCCGCGTCTGTTCATAGCTTCGGCCGCTGAGTCGAGCCACCAAGCGGAGCCAGTTCTCACTTTCCAGTTCTTCTTTGGTGACTCTCTTGACCACGTCCAACAGCTTCTGCGTGACGAGGCGTTCGAGTTCGCCGAAGGGCTGCTTCTCAAAAATCGCGCGTACTTGTTTTTCTTTGTGGGGATTGCATTTGCGCAGAATCAAGTCTCGAACTTGTTTAAACAAGGGCGTGGGCGGCCCGCTTAATTTTTTCTTCAATTCTTCTTTACGCTGGAGGTCAGCCAGCTTCGCAAGCTCACCGCTAGGGAGCTTCAAAAATTTTCCCATCTTGTCATAAATATCTGTCCGCTCAGGTGCGGGGGGCGCTTTTTTTCGTGTCAGCAACTGGGAGATGTAGGACTCCGTAACTTCGGCGGCAGTTGCCAGTTCCCGCTGCTCAAAACCCAGCTCTTCCAGTCGCTGCCTAATCACTAAAGGAACATCCACGGCTCCCTCCCTTGGCTTAACTCTTTTTGCTTAAGCCTAGAAGTCATTTCAAAATATCCCAGATTTAGCTTGACAAGTCAAGTAAATTGACCTAGAATGGTTAATTGACTGAGGGGGTGCTAGGCTAACCTAAACTAATTCGGGTTATCTGTAATCGCGCTCTTGGCCACGACAACCTAGGAGGTTGACATGTTTGCACGCAGAGTTTCCATGCAGTTGAAGCCCAACAGTATTGTGGAGTTTACGCGGACGCTGGAGAAGGAAATCATTCCCCTGCTTCGAAAGCAGAACGGGTTCCAGGACGAGATCACGTTCGTCGTCCCGGGCGGGACGGAAGCGTTCGGACTCAGTTTGTGGGACCGCGAAGAGAACGCGGAAGCCTACAACCGCGGAAGCTATCCAGGAGTGCTGAAGACCCTGGCAAGAGTGGTTGAAGGAACTCCTCAGGTTCACACCTACGAGGTTTCCAACTCGACCTTCCACAAGATCGCCGCTGCCGTAACAGCCTAAAGCGGACGGGTCTTTTCATTTGGGGGCGGCCAAGTCCGCCCCCCCCAGTTTTTCGGCGAAGGGGAAACTACAAGAACACAGGAGATTTCCAATGCTTACGAAAATCAGAGAACGGGTGGAGGAGGCGCCACTACGAGATGAGGCCCTCGGGGAAAGCGAGGCAAAATTCCGTACCTTAGCCGAAACTATTGCATCTGCGATCTTCATTAGTTGGCGGAAGCGGCTGCACTATGTAAATCATGCCGCCGAGGTCATCACCGGCTATACACGAGAAGAGCTCTTATCCATGAATTTCTGCGATCTTGTCCATCCTGATTCTCGAGAACTGGTCATAAACCAAGGGCGCGCGCGCCAAGGGGAGATCGGGGTCGCTTCGCGGTATGAGGTCAGGATTCATACCAAAAATCGTGAGGAGCGTTGGCTCGACATCACTGCAGCAACGATTGACTTTGACGGCGTCCTGGCCCGGCTGGTTTCAGCCTTCGACCTCGCCGAGCGCAAACGGGTGGAAGAGCACGTACAACTGTTGACCGTAACCGACCCGCTTACTGGCTTGGGCAATTACCGCCGGCTCCTCGACGCAGAGGTCAAACGATCCGAGCGCACTGGACGACCGTTTGCCGTTCTCCTGCTCGACCTGGATGGGCTGAAGAAGAAGATCAACGACGGCTACGGCCGCATGATTGGCAGCCGGGTATTGTCCCGCCTCGGCGATGGGCTCCGCGTCTATTGCCGGGCTATCGATACAGCCGCGGCATAGGGCGGCGACGAGTTTGCCGTCATCCTGCCCGATGCGCCGGGATACTCCAACCAGATCGGAGGAAGGGCTACTCTTCCATAGGTCGCCCTATTCCTTTATGGATCATCCACTGCGAACGCTGCTGTACGAGTTGTTCCTGGAGCCGTTCCTGCGGCTGTTGCAACAACCGTTTGAAGGAAAGGCCTACGCCCGTCGAACGAAGAACGATACGAGAGGGGCAGCATGAGAGCTCACCCACATGGAGTTGAACGTACCCTCGGAATCCCGAAGCGTCATGGCCCCCCGGGGGCACTCGCATCTTTATGATGGTTACACAGCCGAATTTGGAAACAGCTTCCAATCTTCAAACTTCTCTAGGTAAGGCGTTCAAATGAAAATTACGCGCAATCTGGCCATTTTCCTCCTTATGATCCTGCTTTCAGCTCCTTTGATTCACGGGCAGGATCTTTCCAAGTATCGGAACTTTTCGTTCGGAATGAGCTTGGTCGAACTATCGAAGCGGGTTAATTTAAATCCGCTCCAGACGAAGCTGATCCACAAGCGCCCGGCGGTCATTCAAGAGTTCACGTGGTGGCCGCGGGAATCTTCTGACTCTTCGCTCCAAGCGGACTCGGTTTGGCAGGTTTTCTTCAGCTTCTACAATGGCGAGCTCTACAGGATTTTGGTGACTTATGATCGGCAAGCCGCAGAAGGGCTAACTGCCGAGGACTTGGTACAAGCCATCTCGGCGCAGTACGGAACTGCAACGAGGCCTGCTGCCGAGATCAGCTTCCCGACGAACGAGCTGTATAGGTCGACAGAAAAGGTCATCGCCCGCTGGGAAGATTCGCAGTACTCGATAAGCCTTTTCCGTTCTAGCTTCCTGAACTCTTTTGGGCTTGTCATGTTTTCGAAACGGCTGGATGGACAAGCTGAGGCTGCGATTGCCGAATCCGTGAAGCTGGAGGGGCAAGAGGATCGGCAGAAAGAAATCGAACGCCAGAAAAAAGAAGCCGGCAACCTGGAAGTGGCGCGACAGAAGAACAGGAAGACTTTTCGCCCTTAATGTGGCTAGAGAACAACGAGCTAGTCCCGGCATCTTCCCCTTGCTGCCCAATTCTCCCTTACAGTTTGCGTGATGGCAGGCTAGCGGCTTCATTGTTTTTCCTGCTAAAGACCACACCCACGGACACACCACCCAGTTTCTCCAGAGAACGCGACAGTGGGGACGTTCTTGATTCTCGTCCTCGCTTGTCCTGCCGGCACAATTAGGACGCGCCGGGCCCCCCATTTGCGCACCTTTTTGAATTAAAAAATGAAAATAGCGATTGATGAAGCTGAGAGAAACGACTTTATTTCCTCGACTTTCTAATAGTTTAGTGTATAGTCCCAGTTTCCGTGAATATTTTGCTCTACAATCCGGACAATAAAGTCACGCACAACTTCATACCGCATCTTTGGATGTTTCTTCTCAAATCACTCACCCCCGTCGGTCACAATGTGTTTCTGGTGGATGGCAATGCGCAGCCGATGAGCGAGAAGGAACTGGTCCAGTATCTCCGGGAAAAGCGCATAGACTTGGTCGGGATTGGTGCCATGACTCGCATGGTGGCGAAGGCCTACCGGATGGCGGATGCGGTGCGCGCCGTGGGGGTTCCGGTGGTCATGGGAGGTCCTCACGTCACCGAGGTGCCGGACGAACCTCTGGGGCGCGACGGCGGCCCTTGCCACGCGGACGCGGTCGCCTTGGGCGAGGCCGACCAGACCTGGCCACAAATTGTTGCCGATGCTGAGCGCGGTACCCTGAAAAAAATTTATGCCCCTCTCGATGCCGCCGGGAAAGAGGTCAAGCCCTCCCTGGCCGATTATCCGGTGATCCCTTGGGACCGGATGGACCTGGACCAATTCAACCTGATCAAATGCTTCCCCAAGATGGCGCGGCGCATCCTCTCGCGCATGGGCATGACCTGGCAAGCCTTTCACCTGATCCCCATTGAGTCCGGACGTGGCTGTCCGTACGGCTGTGAGTTCTGCACGGTGACCGGGTTCTTTGGCGACTCGATTCGCTTCCGTTCGGATGAGAGCGTCGTCAATGAATTGTTGCTGCTGAAATCTTTGGGGAAACGCCAAAAGGGGAAAATCGCGGTCTTTTTCATCGACGACAACTTTGCCATTAACCCCAAACGGACCAAGTCACTCCTCCGGGAGATCATCGCCCGTGATGCTCAAGTGCCCTGGGTGGCACAAATCAGCATGAACCTGCTACGGGACGAAGAACTGGTCTCCCTGATCGCCCAGAGCGGCGGCAAGTGGATCTTCATGGGGCTGGAGTCGATTGACCCCGAGAACCTCAAGAGCGTGAGTAAGGGGTTTAACAAGCCGGAGGAATATAAAGCGGTCCTGGAATGCCTCGCACGACACGGCCTTTATGCCATTACCTCCTTTATTTTCGGGATGGACAGCGACCGCCCCGGCGTGGCCCAGCGCACTCTGGACACGATTCGTACTTGGCCGCCGGGACTGCCTGTGTTCGGTCCACTGACACCTTACCCGGCGACACCGCTCTACGACAAGCTGGCTTCAGCGGGTCGGCTCAGCCGCCCGAAACACTGGCTGGACTTCAGGCCTTTCGTCATGGCCTTTTCGCCCCAAGCGATTTCCATTCACCAGGTGAGCGACGAACTGAGGCATGCTTGGGAGTCGTCGTACAATCCGGCCGCCAACGCCTCCGTCATGAAGTGGTTGGAAATGAAATCCTTCCCGGATCGCCTCATCCACCTGCTTGCCCGGCTAGCTTTCCGAGGAATCTATTTCCCGCAGATGAAACGGAGGGCGTGGGTGCGGCTTGTTTTCGAAAATCGAAGCCCGATTCTCCGTCTGGTCTTTCAGGCACTGCAGATGAGATTCAGCTCCCGGCGGCCGGCGTTGAATACCGCCTCTTCCCGGCCGCGGCACGTGGCTACCTCCTCGTAAGCGCTCAGGGAGAAGCGCAAGGGTCGCATGCTGAGCCCCACCTGCGTATCAGCGAGCAGGATATTCAGGAATACTTACAACGGCGCTATCCCCACAAACCCTCGTAAGGCGGGGACCTGCTGCGGACCCCTCGGCTGAGCTGGCTGTGCGTGCCGAAACGGTTTGTTTTCGGCATGGCAGCGGCACCCTACAGAATGCTAGAACAACTTCAGAACAAGACTTGTCAGAGAGAGCTTTTTTCGAATAGAGCGAAGGAAAAAGGCGAGACGAGTTCACAAGTTGGCTCCACGTTGTCATAACTACCCGCCCAGGTACTTTGCGTAGAGGGACCGCGCCACGGCAGGGTCTTTGGTGCCTTTGATGATGGCTCGGCCATCGGGGAAGACCGTGAGTTCGTAGGGCGGAATCGAACAGCGAAGCAAAAAATCATTGCTGCGGACGGAGCCAAGGCGCCCGAGTTTGGCGCGCAGGTCGCCCAAGTCCAAGCGGCGGTTGTGTTCGTGAATCTGCACGGAATCGCGGCCGCACATCGTCACGTGCGGCTGCGCCTCGCCGGCCAGATAAACGAACTGGCGCTTTCCGCAGGGTAGGCAATCGGGGTTGCGGTCGGGCACGCGCATCGCAGCGCGCTGGTTGGTCCACATGTCGATCGAGATCAATTGGCCGTGCAGGGCATCCTCGCGGCCCAAAAGCAACTTCATCGCCTCGCTCGCCTGGATGGCGGCAATCGTCTGAGCGGCGACCGCCAACACTCCCAGGGTGTCGCAGGTCTCGACCAAGCCCAGCGCCGGGCGCTCCGCAAGAACGCATGCCAGGCAGGCCGTCTTGCCGGGCCGGATCGTCATCGTCACGCCGTAACTGGCCACCGCGCCGCCATAGACCCACGGGATATTTCGCTTCACGGCCACGTCGTTGATGAGGAACCGCGTTTCAAAATTGTCGGTGCCGTCGAGAATGACGTCGCTCCCCTCGACCCATTCCTCAATCGTTTTCGGGGTAGCGTCGCCGACAACCTCCTCAATGCGGCAATCGGGGTTGATGGCGAGGAGCTTTCGCTTGGCGGCCACCGCTTTGGGCAAGGACTGGCGCGCATCCTCCTCGTCGAACAACGTCTGACGCTGAAGGTTGCTGGCTTCGACAAAGTCACGGTCAATGATCCGCAGCCGGCCAATGCCCGCGCGCACCAAAGTATCCGCTTGGGCCGAGCCCAAAGCCCCGCAGCCAATAAGCACCGCTTTCGCGGCAAGCAATTTCTCCTGGCCCTCTTCTCCGATTTCGCGAAAGAGGATCTGCCGCGAATAGCGCTCCCTCCAATTTTTGCTGGTTTCGTCCATCTTCCCTGGGAAGCTTTGCCCGCATTCGGGCTAGCCCGCATTGGGGATCGCCCGCCCCTCATAAGCATGATAACCCAATCCGATAAAACGAGCGCAAAACCCTGCCAGTGCTATACTCTTATTGAAATTTTGCGCGGCTTCGAGTCCCGAGGATTTGGGATCGGTTCCCGGAGCGCAAGAGATGAAAGGCAACGGCTCCGCCGGCCACGCCACTCTCGAACTGGCCACGTTGCGCCAGGTCATGGTGGAGTTGCAGCTTCGCCGCCGTGGCATCCTCGACGAACGCGTCCTGCAGACCATGAATGAAGTTCCCCGGCACGAATTTGTGGCGCCAGCCTACGTCTTTGAGGCTTACGAAGATCATCCTTTGCCCATCGGCGAGGGCCAGACCATTTCCCAACCTTATATGGTGGCCGTCATGACGGAAGCGCTCGAGCTCCATCCTGCCGGCAAAGTGCTCGAAATCGGCACCGGCTCGGGCTACCAAACCGCGATCCTGGCGCGACTGGCCGGGCAGGTCTTCACCATCGAAAAATTCTCTTCCCTGGCAACTGCGGCGGAAGAGCGGCTCCGCGGCATGGGTTTCACCAACATCCTGTATCGGACGGGCGACGGCTCGGGCGGTTGGCCGGAACATGCCCCCTATCACGGCATCCTCGTCACCGCCGGCGCGCCTTTCGTCCCCGAGGTGTTGGTGGACCAGCTTGCCGAGGGCGGGCGCCTGGTCATCCCGGTGGGTGATACCAATCAACAGGAACTCTTGCAGGTGGTGCGGCGGGGTTTTGAGCGCGAAATTCATAGCATCAATTATTGCCGCTTCGTGCCGCTTACCGGAAAACACGGTTGGGGTGAATAGCCTGGACATCGAT
>Ga0209619_10000394_pt1 | contig 30532 bp, 27 predicted proteins | sample Rifsed16ft3_FD_184011 | JGI IMG/M metagenome (GOLD analysis project Ga0209619, IMG submission 184011) | Soil microbial communities from Rifle, Colorado, USA - sediment 16ft 3 (version 2) | ecosystem: Environmental > Terrestrial > Deep subsurface > Rock core/Sediment | place: Rifle, Colorado... | reverse complement strand
CGGGCGCCAGCACCGGTGGTCGCGGACGCCGGCGGATCAACAGCACCCTCGTGGCGGCGGAGATCGCGATCGCCCTGGTTCTGCTGGTAGGCTCCGGCTTGCTCATCAAGAGCTTCATCCGGCTGACCTCCGTGGAGCTGGGCTACGATACCCGCGACGTGTTGGCCGCACGGATTCGGCTTACGCCATCCCGCTACGCGGGGCTGCAGTCCCAGGCCGACTTCTTCCAGCGCCTCACCGATCAGCTGGCCCAGAACCCGGGCGTGGCCCGAGTGAGTCTTTCGCGCACCCTGCCGCTCACCGGCAGCGTCCAGATTCTGGCGTTCGACCCGCGGCACGTGCGGCCCGACTATCCCGAGCCGTTCCTGGCCAGCCGCATGAGCGTCGTCTCGCCGGAGTACTTCGCCACCACCGGGATTGCGCTGCGGCGAGGGCGGGACTTCACCGCCACCGATCGGGCCGACGCTCCTAAGGTGGCCATCATCAACACCCGCCTGGCCCAGCTGCTGTGGCCAGACCAGGACCCGGTGGGCCGGTCCATCCCGGTGGCGTTCCCTGGCGGCGGCGCCAGCAGCGTCACGGTGATCGGCGTGATTGGGGATGTACGCTACGCGTCGCTCGATGCCCCGATCATGCCCGAGCTCTATCTCCCCCACCTGCAGACGCAGGGCCTGGCGCAGATGTGGGTGGTGCTGCGGGCGAAGGGGTCGCCGCTGCCGCTGGCCGGCGCGCTGCGCGACGCGGTGCGACAGATCGACCCCGAGCAGCCCATCGGTGAGATCGCCAGCCTGGATCAAATGGTCTCCCGCTCCACCGCCACTCGGCGCTTCAACATGACGCTGCTCAGCGGATTCGCCGGGCTGGCGCTGGTGCTGGCGCTGGTGGGGATCTATGGCGTCACGGCGTACGCGGTCACGCAACGCACCCGGGAGATGGGGCTCCGGATGGCGATCGGAGCAGTACCTCAAGACCTGGTCCGGATGCTGCTCGGCGAGAATCTGCTCTTCGTCATCGTGGGCGTGGCGGTGGGCATCGCTGGGGCGTTCGCGGCGACCCGCGTGCTCCGGTCCATGCTGTTCGAGGTCTCCACCGCCGATGCCGCGACGTTCGTGGGAGCGGCGCTGCTGCTCACGCTCGTGGCCGTCGCGGCGACGTACCTTCCCGCGCGCCGCGCCGCGAAGGTGGATCCCATGGAGGCGCTGCGCTATGAATGACCTTCGCTTTGCGCTCCGCAGCCTGCGGAAGAGCCCGGCCTTCACGGCTGCCGCGGTGCTGACGCTGGCGCTCGGGATTGGGGCCAACACCGCCACCTTCAGCGTGGTGGACGGCGTCTTGCTGCGCCCCGCGCCCTTCGAGGACGTCGGCCGCCTGATGATGGTCTGGGAGACGGATCGGAAGAGCGGCACCACGCACGAGCCTTCCTCGGTTCTCGACTACCTGGACTTCCAGCAGCGGGTGACCCGGTTCGTGGATCTGGCGGCGTTCGCGGCCACGGAAATGAACCTGACGCCGGACGACGGCGAACCCTCCCGTCTCGCGGCTCTCACGGTCAGCCGCAATTTCTTTCGCTCGGTGGGCCTCACGCCCCTGGTGGGGCGCGGGTTCACGGAGGACGAAGACCGCCAGGGTGGGCCGCCGGTGGTGCTCATCGGAGAAGAGCTCTGGGAACGGGCGTTTGCGCGGGATCCCGGAATCGTGGGCCGCGCCGTGCGGCTCAATGAGACGCCCAGGACCGTCGTCGGCGTACTGCCTGCTGGCGCCGATTTCGGCATCCTCCAGATGCTCAAGGCCGCCGATTACTCGCGGGGCTTCGCCGACCGCGGCGACCGGACCGACGTCGAAGTGTGGATTCCCGCCGGTGCCCAGCTGGTTCTTCCGTTTCGCGAGGCCCACACCATCTTCGTCGTTGGGCGCCTGAGCCCGGGCGCCAGCCGGGAGCAGGCCCAGCTAGAAATGACCACCATTGCCGCCGATCTCGAGGCTACGTACCCGGAGAACGACGCGCGGGGCGTCAACGTCGAGCCCGTCAGCCAGGTGGTCTTCGGACCGGTGAAGCCGGCGCTCATGGTGCTGCTCGGCGCGGTCGCGCTGGTCCTGCTGGTGGCCTGCGCCAACGTGGCTAACCTGCTCCTGGTGCGCGGCGCGGCCCGGGCTCGCGAAGTGACCGTGCGCACAGCGCTGGGCGCCGGCCTGCGCCGGCTGGGGCGGCAGTTTCTGGTCGAAGGCGCCGTGCTCACCCTGGCCGGAGCCGCCCTCGGCGTGGCGCTGGCGATCGTAGGCCTCGATGTCCTGCTGGCCCTCGCCCCCGTGGATATCCCACGGGTCGCGTCAGTCAGCATTGACCTTCGCGTGTTGGGCGCCACGCTCGGCGTCTCCGCCATGGTAGGCCTCGCCTTCGGCATCCTGCCCACGCTCCAGGCGCGCCGTTTGAACCTCCAGGCCTCGCTCCAAGGAGAGTCCCGGGGAGCTTCGGCGGGGCGGGAGCAGCGCCGTCTGCGCGGCGGGCTGGTCGTAACGGAGCTGGCGTTGGCGGTCATGTTGATGATCGGCGCCGGGCTCTTGATCAAGAGCCTGTGGCGTTTGCAGCAGGTGGACCCCGGCTTTACGTCCCGGGGCGTGCTTAAGGCGCAATACCAGCTGCCCGCCAGCCGGTACCCGCGGGATTTCTCCAAGTGGCCTAACTTCCCCGAGATGCGTCGCTTCAACGACGACCTGCTGCGGCGGGTGAGCGCCTTGCCGGGCGTAGACGCGGCCGCCATCGCCGGGAGCCACCCGCTCGACGCGGGATACACCAGTTCCATCCGTGTCGTCGGCCGGGAGGCCGAGGCAGGCGATTGGCCTGAGCCATCCATTCGGCTGGTGACGGCCCGCTATTTCGAGACGCTGGGCGTCCCGGTGGTTGCGGGCCGCGCCTTCACCCAGTCAGACGATCTCGCCGGCGCTCTGGTAATCGCGGTCAACGAAGCGGCTAGGCGTCGCTACTTCGCGACGCAGGAGCCTTTGGGCCAGCAGATCAATCTCTGGGGTGCCAGCCGGCGGGTGGTCGGCGTGGTGGGGGACGAGCGAATTCACGGTCTCGCCGAGGCCACGCCGCCCGCGGTGTACCTGCCGTTGGCGCAAGTCCCCACCACCGCCGGGAGCCACAGTCTGTTGGTGCGCGCAGCTGGCGATGCGGCTTCGCTCGCCCCCGCCGTGCGCCGGATCGTCCGGGAGATGGACCCCGCGTTGCCCCTCTTCGGCGTGGAGCCGCTGGCGCGCACGGTCTCAAACTCGGTCGCGCAGCGGCGCTTCACCATGCTGGTCCTGGGCGCGTTCGCGGCGGTGGCCCTGCTCCTCGCCGCCGTGGGCGTGCACGGCGTGTTGAGCTACACCGTGGCTCAGCGCACCCGGGAGATCGGCATCCGCATGGCGCTCGGCGCAGATTTCCGTCAGGTTCGCCGGCTGGTTCTGGGCCAGGGCGCGGTGATGGTGGCAGGCGGTTTGCTCCTTGGGCTGCTCGGCGCGCTGGCTGCCAGTGGCGTGCTTTCCACGCTGCTCTACGGAGTCGGCACTGGCGATCCCGGGACGTTTGCGGGCGTGACGCTGGTGCTGGGTATCGTGGCGCTGGTGGCGACCTACCTCCCCGCACTTCGCGCGGCTCGGGTCGATCCGGTGGTGGCGTTGCGGTACGAGTGATCGCCGCCTCGCTGTCTGCTCCCTGCGAAAGGGCCCCGGGGTTGAAAGACCTCAAGGGTCCCGGACCAGTTCCTCCACCGAAAGGCCCGGCGGTCACTAGCCGCTCTTCGAGCGAAGTGTTCACCGGTGGGAACAGGCCGTCGCGTGGAGAGGACACTGCCGCGCCACGCCGCCTGGCTCAATTCATGTTATTTCAATGACTTAGGTCCTGGCACACAATTCGCTGCCACTCTTGCGGTGGAGAGGGTTGACCCGTAGCGTACGGGTAGGAGGTGTCATGGCTGCCGCCTTCCGCAGCGTTGTTCTCGTTTCCGTGCTTGCCGGGCTTGTCCCCCCCGCCGCGCTCCAGGCACAACGGCGCCCCCAGCGCCCGCCCGAGGGGGGGCCCGGTTTCCTGTTCCACGCACCCCGCGTCACCTTCGGCGTCCGAGGCGGGTTCAACCTGCGGCGCGCGGGCAGCAGCATCTACGGCCTCTTCACAGACACGCTGACGCTCAGGAAGAGCGACTTCAACGCGTTCAGCATCGCCGGCGACCTTGGGGTCATAATTGCCGGGCCGGTGGAACTGGTCCTGAGCGGCGGATATACCACCACCAGCGCGCCCTCCGAGTTCCGCAATTGGGTGGACCAGAACGACCTGCCTATCACTCAGCGCACCATGCTCTCGACTGTCCCCCTAACCTTGGCCGCCCGGTGGAACTTCGCCTCGCGAGGCCGCCAGATCGGACGATTCGTCTGGATTCCCTCCCGCTTGATCCCATACGTTGGGGCGGGGGGTGGCATGGTCTGGTACTCGTTGACGCAGACGGGATCGTTCGTGGATTTCGTGGACCTGTCGATCTTCCAGGATGAACTCAGGTCCGACGGCTGGACGACGCTGGCCCTGGTGATGGCCGGCGCCGACTACAGCCTTGGCAAGCGCGTCTTCGTCAACGCGGATGTGCGGTACCTGTGGGCCAACGGGGAGTTACGACGAGACTTCAGCTTCGATGACGGGATGGACCTCAGCGGGATGCAATTCTCGGTGGGGCTGCACGTCCGGATCTAGGGGGGGCGCCATGAAACGAATAAGACTCCTCTCGCTGTTGCTGGCCCTGGGCCCGGCAACGCTCGCCGCCCAGCAAAGCCTGGACTCGCGCTGGCTTCCCTGGCTGGGCTGCTGGCAGGTGGGCCAAGAAGCGGGGCCGGAGCACTTGTTGGTGTGCGTGCGGCCCTCGTCCGATCAGGGCGGCGTTGAGGTCACCACCATCGCGAACGGGGAGATCGCCTCCTCTCGAACCCTGGTGGCCGACGCCCAGCCCCACGATCTCCGGACCGAAGATTGCTCGGGCTCGCAGTTTGCCTCGTTCTCTGCCGATGGGCGTCGGGTGTACCTGTGGTCCACGCTCACCTGCGAGCGCGGCCTCAAGCGCACCGCTTCGGCCATCATGGCCATGGCGTCGCCCGCCGAGTGGCTGGACGCACAGGCACTGGGGATGGACAGTGAGCGCGTGCCGCGTGTGCTCCGCTACCGCCCGGCGGCGGAATCGAGTTGGCCGGCCGAGTTCATGCTCTCGACCCGGCGCGCCGCCGCGGTGGCCGACGCAAGGTTGCTCGCGGCTGGCGAGCTGTCCCTGGTGGATGTGCAGGAAGCGGCGTCCCACGTGGACCACGAGGCACTCGCGGCATTCCTCATGGAGCGGAGCCAGCAGTTCGATCTCTCGGCCCCGAAGCTCGCCGCGCTGGACGATGCGGGCGTCCCGGACGACGTGATTGATGCGCTCGTCGCGGCCTCGTACCCCGCTCGGTTCGCCATCGATCACGAGACGCTGCGGACAGCGCTCAAGCCAGACGAGCCGCGCGAGCGCAGTGGCGTGGCCTATGGCGATCCGTTCGGCTGGGGATGGTGGGGCTACGGGCGGTGTTATATGGGCCTGGGGTATTGGTCGCCCTACTGTGGCTCGCTCTACTACGGGGCGTCCGGCTTTGGGTTCGGTGGATACTGGCCGTACTGGTACGACCCGTACGGCTACTACGGATACTGGGGCCGGCCGGTCATCGTGGTACGAGACGGCAGCGGCGGGGCGCCGGGCGGTGCGGCGGTGAGGGGGCGCGGGTACACGCGCGGCGGGACTGGCAGTACCAGCGGGCGGTACGCCCGGCCCCGGGGTGCGCCAACGCAGGACCGCGCCGGCGGGAGCTACTCACCGTCGGTGTCCAGCGGCTCGTCCTCGAGCGGCGGCAGCGGCAGTGCCTCGCCGGGCGGCTACACGCGGAGCGGAGGGTCGTCTTCATCGGGCAGTTCCGGAGGGACGGCCAAGCCGAAGTGCTGTAGCTGAATTCACGTAGTGATCAGACATCGCGGCGCGGGAGACAGCTCTCGCGCCGCGTCGTTTCGGGCTACCCTTCCAGTCTCACCTCTCATTTCTCATCTCACGTCTTGAGGTCCCGCGGCAACAACTTCGGCGTTCCCACGAGCTTGACCGCCCCGAAGTGCTTGAGATCCAACGTCGCGATCGCCTCCGCCTTGAGCCGCTCGGCGATCGCCATCACCACGCCATCCACCAAACCCAAGTTGAGTGCTCGGTATTGGCCATCGAGGTCGTGCGCGCGCCCTAGATCGTCCTCGACGCCCCACTCGACCGCCCATCGGCCGTCGGCCAGATCGGCCAGGAAGGCTTGCGCCGCCGACGGTCCCACGCGCCCCAGGAGCAAGTAATCGAGCTCGGGGAGGATCGCCCAAGGCAGCACCCACGCGTCAGGATTTTCGTCGTACAGCGTCACGACCTTCGCGTGGTGCTCCTCATCGGCGTTGAGCAGGGCGAGAAGCGCGCCGGTATCAGCGACGATCACTCCTCCCCCATGCCCTCAAGCAACTCCTCGGCACGGGATCCGAAATCCGGCGTGCCACTCCGAAAAGCTCCTATGGTGCGCGGCCGCAGCCTCCGCGTCCGCCGCCGCACGTACTCGGCTACCGCCTCGCGGACCAGCTTCGCCGCAGGCACGCCCTGCCGGCGCGCGAGTTGCTTCAATCGGTGGTAATCCGCGCCGGTGAGATACACGGTGGTCTTGGTTGGCTCCGACATATGGTTACCATATATGGTAATTCTCCCGCCGTCAAGGTCCACCTCTGGCCAAGCTGGTCTGTTCGATTGTGGGACGGCGCGTCCCAATGACGGCCCGTGCAGGGCTATGGTCAGTTGTCATAACATATTGATGTGGATATAGTTACTCGATTAGCAGGCGTGGCACGCGTCTTGAGTAATGGAAGCGCCGAGACCATGAGCCGTCAATCGGACGTTCCCACCACGCCACCTGGCCCCACTCGCCGGATCTTGCGCCGTTGGTGCCCGGCAGACGTCGTGGCGCTCGTGGCGGTCGTGTCGTTCGGCGCGGCCGCACTCATCGTCGCCGCAGGGCTTTTCGTCCGGCTCGCTTCTCATCCGTGACGGGGCGATCAACGGTTGGGTATTCCGGCAGAGCTCTGGCAGACAAGCTGGGCATGGGTGCCGGCATGCGGGTCGCGGCCGTGAGCGCGCCGAGAGGCTATGCCTCGCTCCTCGGGCCGCTCACCCGGGCTATGATGATTACCGCCCGCCCAAGCACGCGGGCAGACGTGGTGCACTATTGCGCCGAATGGCGTCGGGATCTCGAGTCCCGGATCGCCGCCCTTGACCGGTCGCTCCGGGACGATGCCGTCCTATGGGTCTCCTGGCCCAAGAGATCCTCCGGCCGCCCAACAGATCTCACCGAGGACGTGCTGCGCGAGGTGATCCTGCCGCTCGGTCTCGTGGACGTGAAAGTCTGCGCCGCGGACGCCACGTGGTCGGGGCTCGAGTTCGTCCGTAGATTGAAACACCGTCGCTAACCGGCGCGCGGAGCGAGCACCCATCGTGACCCAGCCTGACCAGCCCTCCAAGATTCTCATCGCCGACGACCAGCGCGACGTGCTCGAAGCGCTGCGCCTGCTCCTCAAGGGCGAGGGCTTCGAGATCGAGACCGCCACCTCCCCCGGTGGTGTGCTGGCTGCGGTCGAGGCGCAGGATTTCGACGCGGTGCTGATGGATCTGAACTACCAGCGCGACACCACCTCCGGCGCCGAAGGGATGGACCTCCTGTCGCGCCTCCAAACGGCGGACGGTTCGCTGCCGGTCATCGTGATGACGGCGTGGGGCACCGTGGACCGGGCGGTGGAGGCGATGCGCCGCGGGGCCCGCGACTTCGTGGAGAAGCCCTGGGACAACGCGCGGCTGATCGCCACGCTCCGGACCCAGGTGGCCTTGGGCCGGGCGCTCCGCCACAGCGAGCGGCTGGAGAGCGAGAATCGCCTACTCCGGCCCGCGGCGGCGCCCACGTTCATCGCCGAGTCGCGCGCCATGCGCCCGGTGATGGAGCTATTGCAGCAGGTCGCCCCCTCGGATGCGCATGTGCTGATCACGGGCGAGCACGGCACCGGGAAGGAAGTCGTGGCGCGCTGGCTCCATGCCGCGTCGCGGCGCGTCCAGCGGGCCTGGGTCGCGGTGAACGTGGGCGGCCTCTCGGACGGCGTCTTCGAGAGCGAGCTGTTCGGCCACGTGAAGGGCGCCTTCACGGATGCGAAAACCGACCGGGTGGGCCGCTTCGAGCTGGCCGACGGCGGCACCCTGTTCCTGGACGAGATCGCCAACGTCCCGCTGGGCCAGCAGGCCAAGCTGCTCCGGGTGATCGAGACGGGCGACGTGGAGCGGGTGGGCTCCTCCAAGACCCGTCACGTGGACGTGCGCCTGGTCTCGGCCACCAACGCGGACGTCCGGGGAGCGGTGCGCGCCGGACGGTTCCGCGAGGACCTGCTCTTCCGGCTCAACACGGTCGAGATCGCGCTCCCCCCACTCCGCGAGCGACGCGAAGACATTCCGGCGCTGGCTCGGCATTTCCTGACCCAGTATGCGCGCCGCTACGCCAAGACGCTCACCGGGTTCGATCCCGCGGCGCTCCAGGCGTTGCTGGATCACCCGTGGCCGGGCAACGTGCGGGAGCTGGATCACGCGATCGAGCGCGCCGTGCTGCTGGCGCGCGGAGAGGCCCTGGTAGCCCAGGACCTGGGACTCCGGCCGGCCGACGGTGACGGCGCCGTGCTGCTGGAGCGCATGAGCCTCGAAGATGCGGAGCGGTATCTCATCCAGCGGGCGCTCCAGCGCGCGGACGGCAACGTGAGCGATGCCGCCAAGCAGTTGGGCCTGAGCCGGAGCGCGCTCTACCGCCGTCTCCAGCACTACGGTCTCAAGACTCCGGGGTAACCCGCCCTGACGCACGAGCGCCGCGTCTTCCTTCGAGCGCTGCTCGCCGGCCTGCCGGCCGTCGGGGTAGCGCTGGCGCTGCTGTGGGCGGGCGACTTCACACCCAAGGTGCGCTGGACCGCGGCCCTGTTCGCCGTGGGCTGGTGGCTCGCGGTCGCGGGGACCATCGGCGAGCGCGTGATTCGCCCGCTCCAGACCATCTCCAACCTGCTGGCGGCGCTGCGCGAAGGCGACTACTCCATCCGCGCCCGGGGCGCCCGCACCGACGAAGCCCTGGGCTTGGCCCTGTTCGAGGTCAACGCGCTGGCCGACGTGCTCCGAGGGCAACGCCTCGGCGCCCTCGAAGCCACCGCGCTGTTGCGGCGCGTCATCGCCGAGGTGGACGTCGCCATCTTCACGTTCGACCAGGACCAGCGGCTCCGGCTGATCAACCGCGCCGGCGAGCGGTTCCTGGGTCAAGCGGCGGCACGGACGCTGGAGCGTACGGCGGGCGAGCTGGGGCTGGCTCCCTGCCTCGAGGGAGAGGTGCCGCGCACCGTGGAACTGCCGTTCGGTGGACGCCTGGGACGCTGGGAGATCCGCCGCAGTGCGTTCCGGCAAGACGGCCGGCCGCACCAGCTCGTGGTGCTGTCGGACCTGTCACGGGCGCTGCGGGAAGAGGAACGCCAGGCTTGGCAGCGGCTGATCCGGGTGCTGGGGCACGAGATCAACAACTCGCTGGCGCCGATTCGCTCGATCGCGAACAGCCTGGCCGAGGCGCTGGACCGCGGCGGGCCCGGCGGTCCCGGTGTATCCGCCGAGTCCGCCGCGGACTTCCGCCGCGGTCTCGCGGTGATCGCCGCGCGGTCCGAGTCGTTGAGCCGGTTCATGGCCGCCTATTCGCGCCTGGCCCGGCTCCCCCGCCCGAAGCTGGCGCCGGTGGATCTCGCGGCCCTGATGCGGCGGGTCGTCGGCCTGGAAACGCGCCTATCGGTGCGAATCGCGTCCGAGTCTGCGCTATGGGTGACCGCCGATGCGGATCAGCTGGAGCAGCTCCTGATCAATCTGGTCAGCAACGGGGTGGACGCGGCCCTCGAGACCGGCGGCGGCGTCACCGTCGTGTGGAATCTGGTGGATCACGCCGTCGAGGTCCGGGTAGAGGACGAGGGGCCGGGAGTCCCGGAGACGGCGAACCTCTTCGTCCCGTTCTACACCACCAAACCCCAAGGGTCGGGGATCGGGCTGGTGCTGAGCCGCCAGATTGCGGAGGCGCATGGCGGCACGCTCTCCCTCGAGAATCGCGCCGAGGGGCAAGGCTGTATCGCGCGGTTGACGCTGCCGGTCTAGTATACAGGAACCCTCCAACCGGAGCCTGCCTGTGGGATCCTCGCGTGTGAGAGTCTGGCCTTCACTCGGCATCACTTCGCTGGTGGTTGCCGCCGTCGCGTGTGCGGGAGACGGGACCGGCCTCGACCAGAACGGCAACCCCGTCGTCTCCACGTCACCCTGTGTGGCCGCGACCGGGGGTTGCACGGGTGGCGCCTGCTTCGCCCAAGACATCCAACCCATATTCTCGAGCAACTGCGCGCTCTCGGGCTGCCACGCCGGTACGGCACCCCAGCAAGGCATGAACCTGAGCGCCGGAGTCGCGTACGCGAACATCGTCTGCGTTCCGTCCACCGAACGACCGGGCATGATGCGCATCAGGCCGTTCGAGCCCGACTCCAGCTATCTATTTCACAAGATCCAGGGAACGCAGACGACCGTCGGCGGATCTGGGGCGCAGATGCCGCTTGGCGCAGCACCCCTGTCCCCGCAGCAGATCTCCCTCATTCGCACCTGGATCACCCAGGGCGCCAGGAACAACTGACCCTATGCTTGCGACCCTTGTCGCCGTGATCGTCGCCGGGAACGCCCACGCCGCTCCCGAGCCCTACCTGGCGGTGCGCACCGGGCTCAAGTGCTCCGCCTGTCACGTCAACCGGAGCGGCGGCGGGGGGCGCTCGGCGTACGGGAGCGTGTATGCCCAGACCCAGCTCGCCCTGCGCGGCGGCACCGTGCGGAACCGAGCCCTGAACGACTTCCTCGCGCTGGGGTGGGACGTGCGGGCGCTCGGGTCCGGCGTTGTCGAGGATTACCAGCAGGGCTCGCCGCGTACGGCCATCGAGCTGGGCGAGGCCAACGCCTACCTCGAGGCGCGGATGATCGAGCGCAAGCTGGCGCTGTACTTGGACCAGACGCTGGGTCCGGGCCCGGCCAGCGCCCGCGAGGCCTTCGCGCTGATCGAGGGGCTGCCGCTCAACGGCTATGCCAAGGCGGGCAAGTTCCTGCTGCCGTACGGCCTCCGGCTCCAGGACGACGCCGAGTTCATCCGGGCCCAGAGCGGCTTTTCATACAAGACGCCGGATCAGGGGATCGAGATGGGGTTCGAGCCCGGCGCGCTGTCGTTCTTCATCGCGGTGAGCAACGGTACCGCTGGGGCCGCCGAGGACAACAACGGCAAGCAGTTCACCTCCACGCTGGCGATCGTGAAGCGGCCATTCCGGCTCGGCGGATCCGCCTCGCGGAACGAAGGCAACGGCCTGGCTCGCCGCGATGTGTTCGGTGGGTTTGCTGGGTTCGCCGTGGGCCCGCTCTCGGTCCTGGGTGAGGTGGACCAGATCGCCGAGCGGGTGCAATCGGGTACCGAGCTGAAACAGCTGGCGGGGTACGTGGAGGGCGACTTCCTCGCCGCCAAGGGCGTCAACGCCAAGGTGACGTACGGGTACTTCGACAAGAACCTGGATGTCCCGGAAGACCAGCGGGTGCGCCTGCGATTCGGGTTGGAGCTGTTCCCGGTGGGATACTTAAGGGCGGCGGCGTTCTACACCGCGGATCTGTGGATTCCCCAAGCGACGGCGCCGGATCGCGTGAGCTTGGAGCTACACCTCCATTTCTAGTTTCGCCCGCGGGCATACTTGACCCGGCTGGGTTCGTCGGGAGGTTGGCACGATCGCAACGCGGCAACGATGGCTGTGGCTCCTTTCCGCAGCAGTAGGGCTCCTCGTTCTGGGGTTCGGATTCCGCGCGCGCGGGGCCGCTCTCCGGGCTGACGCGCTGCGGCGTTGGGAAACCAACCTCGGCGCCGTGGCCGATGTCGCGAAGCTGGCCGTCACCAAGTGGCTCGAGGAGCGCGTGGCGGACGGCCGCGTCGTGGCGGCCTATGCGGCCACGGTTCCCGAGTTGCTGTCGCCGGCGGCCACGCCGTCAAGTCTGTCCCGTGCGCGCGCCATCGATCGCCTGCGGCGCCATCTGGTCTTTGTGCACGAGGCTTATGGCTATCCCGGCGAGTGGGTGGTGGACCGGTCCGGGCGTGTCGCGGTGCAACTGCCGGGAGGGCCGGGGCTCACGTCTCCTGAGATTGCCCTGGCCGTCCGGGTCGCGCGGGACGGGAATTCGGGCTTTGCCGAGCCGTTTCTCCATGCCGATAGCAGCGTCACCGTCTCCCTGGCCGTCCCGGTGCAGGGGGGAGCGCACCGTTTGCTGGGAGCTGCGGTGATCCGGCTCGATCCCGCGACGTCCTTGTTTCCATTGCTCCAGGGGAGGCAGCGCGTCGGGACGACCGCGGACGTCCGGATCCTGGTGCGGGTGGGTGGTGACGTGGCCCTGCTCAACCCGGAGAGCGGTTCGGGGAGCCGCCCGCTTGCGCTTCGCACGCCGTGGGACAGCGTGTCAGCCGTTTCCAAGCTGGCGATCGGCGGCGTCGAGACGTTCGATGCCTTCATCAACTCCGTCGGCGTTCCCATCCTCGCGGCCACGCGCCACATCGAGCCAACCGCGTGGGGCCTGATCAGCCGGGTCGAGCAGCGTGAGGCGTTCGCGGCCTACCGGGATCGGCTGCGGACCGAGATGCTGCTCGCCCTCGCAGTGCTGGGCGCGTTCGGGCTCGGCTTCGTCGCGATCGCCCGCACCGCGCGGCTCGCCCAGTGGCGGGATCGGATCCGGGCGGCCGCCGCGCTGGAGGCGAGTGAGGGACGATATCGGCAACTCGTCGAGTCGAGCCTGGGGTTGATCTGCACCCATGACCTCGACGGCGTTCTCCTCTCGCTGAACCCGGCAGCCGCACGGGCGCTCGGGCTGGCGAGTCCGGTCACGGCCGTCGGCCGGCGACTGGACCAGTTTCTTGCCCCCGCCGTGCGGCCGCTCTTCGGCGACTACCTGGCACGGATTCAAGCTAACGGGATGGACGCCGGCATCATGCGGGTGGTGACCACGGCCGGCGAGGAGCGCGTCTGGGAGTACCGCAACACGGTGGTACGGGAACCCGGCCGCGAACCGTATGTCCTGGGGCATGCCCGCGATGTCACCGACCGGCAGCTGGCCGAAGAGGGCTTGCGACACTCGGAGCGGAGCTACCGAACGCTGGTCGAGCGGGCCGCGTACGGCATCTACCGTTCCACGCCGGACGGGCGACTGCTCGCTGTCAACCCCGCGTTGGTCCGCATGCTGGGGTACGACTCCGAAGCCGAGCTCCTCGCGGTGGACTTGGCGCGCGACGTCTATCAGGATCCGGACGAGCGGCGCCGATTGATCGAGATGCACGGCACCGCGCCCTACGTGGAAGGCATCGAGGTGGATTGGAAGCGCAAGGACGGCCACCCGCTGCGGGTCCGGCTGAGCGGAACCGCGGTGCGCGACGGCACAGGAGCGGTGGAAGCGTTTGAGATGATCGTGGAGGACGTCACCGAGCGGCACACGCTCGAGGCGGAGCTGCGCCAGGCTCAGAAGATGGAGGCCGTGGGGCAGCTGACCGGCGGCATCGCGCACGACTTCAACAACCTGTTGACCGTGATCCTCGCGAACGCCGATCTCATCGCCAAGTCGTTGCCTCCCGAAGCCGCCGAGCTGCGGGCCGACGTCGAGGACCTCCAGGGCGCGGCCCGGCGCGGTGCCGCCATGGTGCGGAAGCTGCTGGCGTTCAGCCGCCGCGAGGAGCTGCGCCTGCGGCCGGTGGATCTGCCCAAACTGGTAGCCGATCTCACGGGCATGCTGCGGCGACTGGTGCCCGAGCATATCACCCTCGAAACCCAGGCGCCGGAACCCGTGCCCCCGGTGCTGGCGGACCCGGGCGCGGTGGAGCAAGTCCTCTTGAACTTGGTCACCAACGCGCGGGACGCCATGCCGTCGGGCGGCAGGCTCACCATCGCCGTCGCCGAAGCCGTGATTGACGAGGCGTACCTGTCCTCGCATGGCTGGGGCGAGCCGGGCGCGTACGTGCGCCTCTCGGTCACCGACACCGGGATCGGGATGGACCAGGCTACGCTGGCGCACGTCTTCGAGCCGTTCTTCACGACCAAGCCCCCCGGCATTGGGACCGGTCTCGGCATGGCGATGGTCTACGGCCTGGTGAAGCAGCAGCGCGGATTCGTTGACGTGCAGAGCCGTCCGGGTGAGGGCACCACGGTGGAGGTATGCCTGCCGGTGGCCACGCGGTCGGCGCGAGCCACCCCCACGGGCGCCACGGCCGACCTGCCGGGCGGCAGCGAGACCATCCTGTTGGTCGAAGACGAAGAGGGGATTCGCCGATCGGCTAGCCGGATCCTGCGCCGGTTCGGATACCAGGTGCTGCTCGCGGCGGACGGTGAGGAGGCCCTGGGGCTGTATCGGCGACACCGGGCCGATATCCATCTCGTGATCTCAGATGTGGTCATGCCCAGGCTGGGCGGCACCCAGCTGTATCAGGAGGTCCATCGCGATCCCGACCCTCCCAAGTTCATCCTCACGAGCGGCTACGCCGCGCGGGACGTAGGGGATCGCGCGGTGCTGGACCACGCGGGCCCGCTGCTCCAGAAGCCCTGGAACGTAGACGACCTGCTGCACCGAGTGCGGGAGGCGTTGGACGGGGGCTGACGCTCCGCCCGCTCGCCAGTGCATCTTACGCGGCAACCCGATTTCGCCGGCAAGACCGGTAAGAAGTGAGATGTAAGGAGTGAGATGTACTTCTCACATCTCGCTTCTCACCTCTCACAGTCGAGGAGCACGGCCTTCATGAACGGCAACATCCAGATTCCGATTCCCGTCAACGAGCCGGTGCGCTCGTACGCCCCAGGTACGCCGGAGCGGCGCGCCCTCAAGGCCCGCCTCGCGGAACTGGGGGCCGAGCGCATCGAGATCCCCCTGATCATCGGCGGCAAGGAAGTGCGCACCGGGAAGACCTGCGACGCCGTCATGCCGCACAATCACGGTCACGTGCTGGGCACCTGGCACAAGGCCGGCACGGACGAGGTGGCCGCGGCGATCGCGGCGGCGGCGGAGGCGCGCCGCGAGTGGGCGGCCTGGCCCTTCGAAGAGCGCGCGGCGGTGCTGCTCAAGGCGGCCGAGTTGCTGGCGACGTCCTGGCGCTCCACCATCAACGGCGCCACGATGCTGTGCCAGAGCAAGACGGCGCATCAGGCCGAGATCGACGCCGCGTGCGAGGTGGTTGACTTCTACCGATTCAACGCCCACTACGCCGAACGGCTGTACGAGGACCAGCCGCTCTCCGTCGGCGGCGCGTGGAACCGCCTCGATTACCGGCCGCTGGAGGGGTTCATCTTCGCGGTCACCCCGTTCAACTTCACCTCGATCGCCGCCAATCTTCCGACGGCGCCCGCCCTCATGGGCAACACGGTGATCTGGAAGCCGGCCAGCTCGACCGTCTACAGCGGCTACTACCTGATGCGCCTGCTGGAGGCCGCGGGGTTGCCGCCGGGGGTCATCAACTTCATCCCCGGGGACGCGGGGACGCTGAGCCAGGTGGCGCTGTACCATCCGGACCTCGCCGGCATTCACTTCACTGGATCGACCGGCGTGTTCCAGATGATGTGGCGGACGGTGGGCGAGAACATCCAGCGCTACCGCACCTACCCACGACTGGTGGGCGAAACCGGCGGCAAGGACTTCATCGTGGCCCATGCCAGCGCCGATCCCGCCGCGCTGGTCACCGCCATGGTCCGCGGCGGGTTCGAGTACCAGGGACAGAAATGCAGCGCCGTCTCGCGGGTGTACCTGCCCGATACCCTGTGGCGGACCATCAAAGACGATCTGCTGGGGCAGACCTCGGGAATCGCCATGGGGGATGTGGGCGACTTCCGCAACTTCATGGGCGCCGTGATTGATCGGGCCGCGTACAACGCCATCGCCGGCTACATCGAGGAGGCCCGGCACGCTTCGGACGCGTCCATTCTGGTGGGCGGCGAGGCGGACGATTCCACCGGGTACTTCATCCGCCCTGCGATCATCGAAGCGAAACGGCCGGACTACCGCACCATGTGCGAGGAGATCTTCGGTCCCGTGGTGACGCTGTATGTCTACCCGGAGCGCCAGTGGACCGAGACCCTCAAGCTGGTGGACGCGACCTCCCCCTACGCCCTCACCGGCGCGGTGTTCGCCACCGACCGCCGGGCGCTGCGTGAAGCCAACGAGGCGCTGCGGTTCTCGGCAGGCAATTACTACATCAATGACAAGCCCACCGGCGCCGTGGTGGGCCAGCAGCCGTTCGGGGGCGCCAGGGCCAGCGGGACCAATGACAAGGCCGGCTCCATGCTCAACCTGCTGCGCTGGGTGTCAGCCCGGACCATCAAGGAGACCTTCGTGCCGCCCACGGAGTATCGGTATCCGTTCATGGCGGAGGAATAACGTTGTCCGTTATCCGTTTTCCGTTGTCCGTAAGGGCAACGGCGGCCGACTTCCTCGCCCTCGGGAAGCCACGCATCGTGGCGTTCATCGTCATCACTGTGGTGGCCGGTTTCCTGCTGGTCCCGATCCCCGGCCCCGGCGCGCTGGTGCTGGTGCACGCGGTGATCGGGACGACCCTGGTGGCGGCCGGGACCAACGCCTTGAACCAGCTGTTCGAGCGGGACGTAGATGCCCTGATGCGCCGCACCGAGCGGCGGCCGCTTGCCGCTGGTCGCCTGAGTGCCCTCGCCGGGGCCGCGTTCGGATGGAGTGCTGGTGCGGGCGGTATCGTCTGGCTGGCGTGGTTCACCAATGCAACCACCGCGGCCCTGGCGGCGCTTACGCTGTTGTCCTACGTATTTCTGTACACCCCGCTTAAGCGCAGGAGCACCCTCGCCACGCTGGTCGGGGCGGTCCCGGGTGCCCTGCCGATCGTAGGAGGCTGGACCGCCGGCGGCGGAGAGCTGGGGCCGGGGGCGTGGGTCCTGTTCTGGATCATGTTTCTGTGGCAGCTGCCGCACTTCCTCGCGTTGTCCTGGATCCACCGGGAGGACTACCGGCGGGCGGGGCTCCGCATGCTCTCCGTGACCGACGGCGACGGTACCGAGACCTTCCGGCAGGCCTCGCTCTATGCGCTGGCACTGGTCCCGGTCAGTCTGGCGCCCACGGTGCTCGGTCTTTCCGGAACCACGTATTTCGTGGGGGCGCTCCTCATCTCGGGCTGGCTGGCCGGGGTGAGCCTGAGGGCGGCGCGGGTCCGCTCACCCAAGAGCGCGGGCAGGTTGTTCGCGGCCTCTAACCTGTATCTGCCGGTGCTGCTGCTGCTCATGGTGCTCAATCGGGCGGCGTAACCTCCCCCGTTTGTGACATTCGACCTTGACGCAGGCCCTCAAGAGTACGAGCTTCGGAGGCCATGTTCTTGTCACATAGGGGCTTAGGCGCCCGCTGGGCGGCCTGGACCTGCGTCATGAGCCTGATGCTGCTCAGCGCGGGATGTGAGCCCACGAGCATCACCGAGGCACGGAACCAGCTGCGCCGCGGGCCTGCGCGAATCGTGCAGTTCACCATCCCGGTCGCCCAGGACACCGTGACCGTGGGCGAGTTCCTGTGTCCGTCCTCGTCGACTACGCCCTGCGACACCGTCACCACGCCGGACGGGTTGATGGGGATCACGTTCGACCCCGAGACGCTGACGACCAAGGTGGGCGAGCTGCTCAAGTTCGACAACTTGAGCTTCAGCCAGTTCACCTTCGGCTACGACCAGATGCTCACGGCCAACGCAGAGTCGGTGTCGATCAGCGTGGGCTCCATCGCTCCGGCTCCCGGATTCTGGGCCCCGGTCGTAATGCCCGCACCGGGGGTCATTGGTGACACCATCCGCTTTGGAACAGCACAGGGCGCCCAAGTACAGGCTGCCAGCTTCGGCAGTGGCCGGGTCGTCCGACGAATGGTCAACAACTCGGGCTGCAACGCCACGATCTCGATCACTGTGCGGGATGCGCTGGGAAACACGGTGGTGACGCTCCCAGCTGTGGCCGTGGCCAACGGGGCCACCGTGACCGATACGACCTTGCTCGCTGGCAGTTCCTTGAGCGGTGGCTACGTTCGGGTCATCCCCAATGCGTCCGGTGCCGGCGCCTGCGTCCCGAGCGGATCGGCGGCGATCACCGTCCGATTCGAGCAAGTGACGTTGGCTTCGGTCACGCTCTCGGGAATCAACGAGACCTTCAGTCAGAACTACTCGCCGCTAGCCAGCGAGCCCCGCATCACTGCGGTGGACACCATCACGGTACTCACGGGCAGTTTCAAGATTCGAGTCCAGCACAAGCTGCCCCTCCAGTTCAAGGCGGTGCTCACGCTGAACGGCGTGACCAGGAGCGGCGTCACGGTGAAAGACAGCTTGATCGTGGCGGCGGCGCCTGGCGGCGGGGCGACCCGAACCGACAGCCTGACGATCAACCTGGCTGGGGCGCGCATCGTCCCCGGCGCGGTGAGCACGGTCGTCGCGGGATCAGCGACGTCGGCGCTGGCCACCATCACCCCCACCGTCACGACCAACGCCGTCGTGGTGTCCGGCGACGGCAACCTCCAGATCCAACGGCTGGCCGGGACGCTCGATCCCACGAAGACGCCGGAGCTTACCGTCTCCACCGAGGAGTACCAGGAGATCAACGCTGGGGACTTCGACCTGGGCGATCTCGAGGACGCGGTGAAGCAGGCGACCTTGAACGATGCCAAGATCCAGCTGAGTATCGTCAATAGCTCGGGCGCCCCGCTTAAGCTGTCCAACTTCAAGCTGGGCGTGGTGGAACTGACTTCCACTGGCCAGCTGCCGCGTGACGGCTCGGGGAACATCGCTTTTCAGACCGATGCCCAGGGCGCCATCACGGTAGCCGTGGTGGATTCCCCGTCGGTCACCACGTTCACCATCGCTCGGAACAGCACCAAGTCGGTGACCTTGCAGACTGCACGGGTGCTCGACCGCGTGATCGACCTGGTGCTCGACAACAAGCGCGCGGCCCTGGTCGGAGCGGACAGCGTTGTGGTGGGCGACGGCCAGATGAGTACCGTCACCACCACGGACTCGATCTCCCTCCGCATGGCGCTGACGGTGGCGCTGGACTTCACCGTCCCCACCGCCGGCGTCACCTTCTCCAAGACCTCGGTCACGGACGGCGCCGATTTCGGGGCGCAGGACGCCAATCAGATCGCGCAACGGGTGGATACGGCGTCCGCCATCGCCATCGTGCAGAACGGGACCCCGTTCGGCGTCCAGGTGCGGATCGCGATGGTGCCCGATTCGCAGCCGGCCACCGTGGATGCCGATAGCATATTCCGGATGACGACCCGCACCGAGATCGGCCCGGTCTCACTGGTGGCCGCGCCGGTGGATGCGCAAGGGCGGGTCACCACCCCGGTGCTCGACACCGCGACCGTGAGCATCGCGGGCAACAAGTCGCGGGTGCTCCTGGGCAGGAAGCTGACGGCGGCGATCAGAGTGACGCTACTCCCCAACGCTTCGAATCCGAGGGGCGCCATCCGGACCACGGACAAGGTGATCATCCGCGCCAGCGGATCGGTCAAGATCAAGACGGGAGGCGCTCCATGAAGCGCCCCCTCCTGGTGCTCGCGTTGCTGCCGCTCGCAGCGAGAGCGCTCGGCGCCCAGGCAGTGCCCGAGGGTTCGCAGGCCGCCAAGGTGGACCCGGCCTATCGGCGCACGCCCACGTTCCGGGTGGATCCCTTCCGGCACGCCATGATTCCCCACTGGGGCTTCGTGTTCTCGGGGGGCGCCACCGGGGAGAACAACACGCTTAACTTGGCGGACGCGCGGGCCGCGATCTACCTGGCTGACAACGACAGCCTGCTGGCTGGGGACGTCCTCGACATCCTGGGCCTCATCCCGGACGGCAAGGGCCTCAAAGGTTCAGCGCTGGGCGAGGGCGGGTTCTACCTTGGGGGCCCCTTCGGCAGCCACTTCAGCCTGGGCTTGTCCGCCCAGGCCCGGGGATACGGCGGGTTCCAGCTCGACGACAGCTTTGCCGCGTTGTTGCGCGACGGAAACGGGGCGCGCCAGCAGTTTAGCCTGGGTAACTCCAAAGGTGCCGCACTGGCGACCGCCGAAGGCGGCGCGCACGTGGTGCTGCGCTTCGGGCCGCTGGGCTCGGAGGACGGCATGAACCTCAACCTGGGGTTCGGCGCCCGTTATATCCGCCCCATCGCCTTCGCGCGCATGCGCTCCACCGTTGCCAACGGCGGGGTGATCAGGGTCACCGGCGACAGCGTGGTGGCCAACATCGGGGTCGAGTTGGCGACGACCCCGGAACCCCTGGATTCCACGCTCAAGAACGGCAAGGCGAGCCTGGCCGGGGACTTCCTGGTGCGGCTTACCTGGCCCACCTCGGGCTTCGCGCTCGAGGCCATGGTGGCCAACCTCGGCAACGTCACGGTCCACCTGGTTGAGACCGAGGCCAAGCGCTTCAACGTCGCAACCACGAATTTCCAGGAGGTCGCCGACTCGCTCGACAGCTTCGACAGCCGGTCCGTGAAGGACACGCTGGACCTCAAGGTCAAGCTGCCCCGCATCGTCCGGTTCACGGCCAGTGCCTGGGCCAATCGTTTCCTGCAGGTGGACGTCAGCACCACGCTTCCGGTGAGCGGCGACTTCGAGTCCCCGCTCTCGGTGGACGTGGGCACCACCTGGCGGCTGATTCGTACCCTCCCGCTCCGCGCCGGACTGGTGCTGGGCGGCGATCAGGGAATCGGCTTCACCGGTGGCCTGGCCATCGAGGGACGGAACATGTTCCTCCAGATCATGGGGCAGTCCCTCGGGGGTTTGTTCCGGAATGCGACGGGCGGAGGGGCGAGGGTCGAGCTAGGGACGTTCTTTTAGGAACGGGGCAGGGTGGGGCGCCTCTGCGCGCGCTGCAGTTGCGCGCGTGCCGCAGACGAAGGGAGTTTCATGGCGCGCGCTCCACTGACGCGCGCTCCGAGAGGCGCCCCATCCTGCCCCGTTCCCCCTTCCCCCCTGGTTATATTGCCCCGTCCGCAGAGAACCTGACTGACATGCGCGCCAATCACCGCACCCTGTTTCCGCTCCTCGTCCTTTGCACCGCCTGCGCCGCCGGTGGCGAATCGCCCAGGGCCACGCCCCGCGCCCCGGAACCCGGCGAGCGCTTCTTCGCCGGGCTGCGCCAACTCACCTTCGGCGGGCAGAACGCCGAGGCGTATTTCGCGCGGAGCGGGAAGCAGCTGATCTTCCAGTGGCAGACCAGCGACTCGACCTGCGACCAGCAGTACATCATCAACCTGGACGGCAGCGGGTTGCGCAGAATCTCGAACGGCCTGGGCCGGACCACCTGCGGCTACTTCTACGAAGGTGATGGGCGGGTGCTCTACTCCAGCACCTTCGAGCACGACCCCAAGTGCCCGCCGCCGGCGGATTTCTCGCAAGGATACGTCTGGGCCCTCTACGAGTACGACATCTACACTTCGGCGCTCGACGGCTCGGACCTGGTGCGCCTCACCAGTACCCCAGGGTACGATGCCGAAGCGACGCTCTCGCCGGACGGCACGCGACTGGTGTTTACCTCGGTGCGGGACGGGGACCTGGACATCTACACCATGAATGTGGACGGCAGTGACGTGCGCCGTCTCACCAGCGATATCGGGTACGACGGCGGGCCGTTTTTCTCGCCGGACGGGAGCATGATCGTGTACCGCTCCTGGCACCCGAGCACGCCCCAGGAAATCGCGGATTACCGGGGTCTGCTGGCCCAGGGGCGGGTCCGGCCCAGCCGGATGGAGATCCGCGTCATGAGCGCCGACGGCTCTAACCAGCGCCAGGTGACAGATCTGGGAGGCGCCAACTTCGCGCCCTACTTCCATGCCGACGGCAAGCGCATCATCTTCGCTTCGAACCATAAGGATCCGCGCTCGCGCAATTTCGATCTCTATCTCATCAACCTGGATGGGAGCGGGCTGGTGCAGGTCACCACCAGTGGGGAGTTCGACAGCTTCCCCATGTTCTCGCCGGACGCGAAGCAGCTGGTCTTTGCCTCGAACCGGTTCGGCGCCGTGCCCGGGGAGACGAACCTGTTCGTCGCCGACTGGGTAGAACCGCAGGAGTAGGGAGGTCGTCGAGACGTGAAAGCTTCACCCCACAAGTCGCTGGCGCAGTCCGCGTGGGAATGGACCAAGTCCCTCGCGGCGGCGCTGGTCATCTGGTTCTTCCTGCGGGCCCTCCTGGTGGAGGCGTTCCGCATTCCGTCGGGCAGCATGGAGAACACCCTGCTCATTGGGGATTTTCTGTTCGTGAACAAGGCGCTCTATGGCGCCGAAGTGCCGGTGGTGCACAAACGGCTGCCCGGGTTTCGGCAACCCGCGCGGGGGGACGTGGTGATCTTCGACTCGGTGGAAGAGCCGGGCGTCAACGTGGTGAAACGAGTCGTCGGTATGCCAGGCGACACGATCGCGATGGAGGACAATGTCATCTCGATCAACGGCAAACCGCTGGACGAGGCCTACGCCACCCGGAACGACCCCAGCAGCGATCCCGAACACCCGCAAATGCGGGCCTGGCAGGTGCGCTACCTGGTCGGGAGAGATGCACGGACGTACCGCCCCACCCTCAAGAACTGGGGTCCGCTCCTGGTGCCGGCCGACTCGTTCTTCGTCATGGGAGACAACCGCGATAACTCCTACGACAGCCGCTACTGGGGCTTCGTGGGCCGCGACCGGATTCGAGGCCGCCCCCTGTTCATCTACTACAGCTACGACAAGAACGGCGTCCTGCCCCTGCCGATCTTCACGGCCATTCGCTGGGATAGGCTGTTCAGCCATCCGCACTGAGTCAAAGACGTTGTCCGTTTTCAGTTGTCCGTTGTCCGTCCCCCGGCCACCCCACGGAAAATGGACAACGGACAGCAGATAACGCCTTTGCGAAGTTAGCGAGACTTATTATTTTGTAAGACACATCTTGTGAAGAATGGACTTTTGCAGAATCTCGACCAGACCGATCGCCGTATTCTTGCCATCCTTCAAGCGGACGGTAAGCTCTCCTACCAGGAGCTAGGCGAGGCCGTGGGCCTCAGTGCTCCGGCCGCGTTCCAACGGGTTCGCAAGCTCGAGGCGGCGGGTGTCATCGCGGGCTACCACGCCCGGATCGATCCTCAAGCCGCCGGCAAACCGCTGATCGCATTCGTGCACGTACACCCCGGCCCGGACGCACAGATGCCGCAGCTTCTGGCCCGCTGGCGACGCGCTCCTGCGGTGCTCGAGTGTCACCGGCTGACCGGCGCGGACCGCTACCTGCTCAAGCTGCGCCTGGAAAACGTGAGCGCGCTCGGCGCGTTTCTGGACGGCGCGCGCGGCGCCGGATGCACGGTGGAGTCCGAACTGGCGGTGGAGACGGCGTTTGAGAGATGGGTGGTCTGAGAAGCGTTGTCGGTTCTCGGTTGTCAGTGATCCATGAGCGGCGGAGTCGGTGCCGCCCTCACGGACAACCGACAACCGAAAACCGACGACTATTTGTACCGGTAGGTAATCCGGCCCCGCGTGAGATCATACGGCGAGAGTTCAACCGCCACCCGGTCGCCGTGGAGAATCCGAATGTAGTTCTTGCGCATCTTGCCGGAGACATAGGCCAGCACCTCGTGCCCGTTCTCCAGCTCCACTCGGAAGGTCGTGTTGGGGAGCACCTCTTTGATGGTGCCCATCATTTGAATGGCGTCGCCCGCCACTACCGCCCTCCCGTTACTGCGCCAACAGCTGTGAGTCCGAGGGCTGCGTCACGTTGCGCGGGACGTAAACTGCCTGGCGGCCGCATTTCCCGCAGCGGAGCGTCACGTGGCGGTAGGGATCGCGCCAGGCCGAGGTCAAGCGGCGGCGGGGAGTCCGCTGAATGGTCCGGTGCCCGCAGGACGGGCAGGACAGGGGTTCATGGTCTCGGTCCGCGAGGATGAGCTGCAACGCCTCATGGGCCCGGTACTCCTTGATGCCTCGCCGTCCCACTGCCACGACCTCCGGGCTTCTCAGGGGACGCTCAATCTACCCTCATCGAGGACTCACCGCAAACGGCCCATCCTCTTGACGGGCCAGGGATTGCGGTTACTCTCAGCGGTTCCACCCCAACCCTAGGGGCTGCCTATGGCGACCGACCAACATCCAGACCCCGACTTCCTGCCGGTGGCAGAGCTCGAGGTCGACTCCGTCGAGCCGGCGCGCTCCGGCTTCGTACTCCGAGGGTTCGGGGCCGATTCGGCAGAGTATCGCTTGGATATGCACCTGGACATCCGGGTGGATCCCAAGACCCAGACTGTCTTGGGGGAGATCCTGAGCCAGTCAGAATGGCGGATCTGGCGCCGCGCGCCACACCAGCTTCGGGCCAGACAGCCTGGACGATCCCCGAGCCCCGCCCGCTGAGTCCAGGGCCCGCAGGTCGGGTTCCCCCGGCAATACGGCACAGAACGTGACAGCGTAAGTCGTTAGTTTATAACGTCTTACGCTGCTTGGCCTCCGGTCATGCCCGCTTGACGCAGTCTCCCCGACCCGCTAGTCTTGGCGCACTGAGAAAGGAGCAGGCATGGCGCCCGAACTTGCCGGGTCGCAAATCACCGCGCTGCTGGAGACCGTCCCCGGAATAGCCAGCGTACTGCGTAGCCCCGTGGCCGATGCGATCGTGAACATGATCCGAGCCGGCGCGGGGGTGGCCGAGTTCCGGCCCGAAGATGCCGAGGAGCTGGTGCAATACGCCGTGCGGCGCGGGCTCATTGGCGCCGCCGAGGGGGACCGGGTGTTGCAGGAAGCGCGGGCGACCGCCAAGAAGCGCCGCATCGCCAAGACTCCCATCAAGCGGGCGCGCCAGCGCCCGGTGGCGCGAAAGCCGGCTCCCGCCCGGCGCCAGGGCAAAGCTGCCAAGAAAGGTCGCTAGACCCGGAATCCCTTCACCAACCCGCGCAGCCGCTGGGCCGCCTGGCTCAGCTCGCTCGCTTGTGCGGCCATCTCCTGCGTTGCGGCACCCTGCTCTTGGGCCGCGGCGGTCACCTGCTCGCTGGCGGATGCGTGGGTATGCGCCGCGGCGGCTACCTGTCCCAGAACCGCGCGAATCTCCTCGACTATTTTGAGGTTCCCCGCGGCGGCGTCCGACAGCTGACCGGCGGCCGCCTCCACGTCGGCCACCGAGGCGGCAATTCCCTCGAGCGCGCGGGCCGCCCCTTGGGCTACCTCCTCGACTCCGCGCACCTTCAGCCGGCCGCTCGCCATGGTCTCCGCCACCTGGCTCACCTGCTGGCGCACCACGCGGATGTGCTCGGCGACCTCTTCGGCGGCGGCCCCGCTGGAGTCGGCTAGCTCACGCACCTCCTGGGCCACCACGGCGAAGCCAACGCCCCGCTCCCCCGCGCGGGCGGCCTCGATCGCTGCGTTCAATGCGAGCAGGTTGGTCTGGGATGAGATCTGTTTGATCACGTCCACGAACTCGTTGATGGACTCCGACCGCCGGTCCAGCTCGTCCACCTGTGCCGCGCTTTGTTGCACCACCGCCCCGAGGTCCAACAGGGCCTTCGCGGCGGCGGCGACGTCCTGCTGGTAGCGGGCTGCCAGGCGGTGAATCTCCTGCCCCCGTTCCGCCACTCGGTGGGCCAGCTCCGCGTTGGCCGTGGCGGACTGGGCGAGACGTTCCACGGCCCCCCGGGCCGCCTCCGCGCTGCCTACCTGGTTCTCCGCGCCCTGCGAGATGTCAACCATCGCGGTGCTGATCTCGCTCGCGGTGGCGGCCAGTTCCTCGCTCACGGCCGAGAGGTCGGCTGCCGTTGACGACATCCGTTCGCTTTCGGTGACCACGTCCTGGACCAGGGAGCGAAGCGTGGTTCCCACGCGGCTCATGGCGTCCCCCAGCAGCGCCAGCTCGCGGGGCATGACGCCGAGGTGCACGGGGCGGAGATCACCAGCGCTGAACCGCTCGGCGGCGAGACCCAACCTCTCGGTGGGGACCTGGACGGAGCGTAGGGTCGCCGCGCTCACGCCGGCCGCCAACACCACGGACAGGACCAGGACGATCCACACCAGAACCTCGCGCTCGTTGGCTCGGACCAGGAGCACGGCGCCGCTCTCTTCCGCGTCCGCGGCCATGCTGGTGGAGAGGGTACGGACCATTCGCATCATCTCGCTTGCCGGCCCGCGGGCGGTGACGCCGGCCGCCAGGGCGCGTTCGCGGCGGCCCAGGTCTCCCAGGGCGTGGGCGTAGCCGTAGGCGGAGTGGACCCGTTGCTGGAGCGCGCCGATCCGGGCGATTGCGGCGCGCTGCTCTTCGGCGAGGCGCGGCAGGGCCCGGAGTCGCCGCTCGTAGTCGTAGGTTTCTTCCGCCGAGCGCGTGAACTGGAGCCGGATCTGCGGCGTGGGAGCGACCAGATACAGTTCCGCCGCTCGCACCTCATCGAAGGCGGCGGCCAGGATACCGCTGCTCAGCACGGACACCTGGGAGAGCAACGCGGTTTCCTGGGTGACGGCCCGGCGCAATGCGCTGAGTGAGGACAGGGCCAGCCCCGCGGTGGCCACGATGCCGGCGATCAACGCGCCGGAGCCGAGCAGGATCCGCGCACGGAGCGTGCTGAGGCGCAGCGCCATTATCGATCCTCCGCCATGACCACCAGGCCGTTGCGCAGTACTCCGAGCACCACGGTCTTGGTGGGCACGTCTCCCTGCGGATCGAAGGCGATGCGCCCCGTGACACCCTCGAACGCGGGAGAGGCGGTTCCAACCCCGGCCAGATAATCGCGCAGCCGCCGGCGGTTGGGGCCCGCGGCGTCGATCGCCCGAGCCAACAAGTACACGATGTCGTAGGCCGCTGCGCCCCGGTGGTCGAGCGGCTGGGCCCCGTAGGCGGCGTGGTACGCGGCGACGAAGGCCTGATTGCGCTCTCCCGGCCGATCCGGCAGGTACGCGGTGGACGTGACCACGCCGTCGGCTCCGCGGGTGGTCTCCAGTCCGGCTAGCGCGTCTCCTCCCAACACCTGCGGTCGGATGCCGACGGTGTCCAGCGTGGGCAGGATCCGCCGTGCCGAGGTGGCGGTGCCCGCGATGAGCAGCACGTCGGCGCCGCCGCGTTGCTGCAGCCGGCGCAGGAAGGGCTCGAAGCTGGGCAGATCCGTCACGTAGGGGTCGTCGCTGGCGAGGCGGCCGCCGAGTCGGATGAACTCCTCGGCGAAGGTGCCGCGGATGCCACGCCCGTACTCGTCGTTCTGGTACAGGATGGCGGCGCTTCGCGCGCGGAGCCGGCGAGAGGCGAACGCCGCGAGCGCGGTGCCGTGAGCCACGTCCGTGGGGCAAACGCGGAAGACGTGCGGCCCGGCGTCCGTGACGGCCGGAGCGGAGGCGGAAGGACTGATGACCGCGAGCGGCCACCGGCCGCCGCCGTAGACCGGCGCGGCGGCGAGGGTGGCGGCGGACGTCAAGTGTCCGATGACGGCGATGACCCGGCTATCGGCGTAGAGGGCACGCGCGGCGGCGACGGCGACCTCCGGCAGCGCGCTGTCATCCCGGACCACCAGTTCCAGCCGACGTCCCCGCACGCCTCCGGCGCGGTTGATCTCGGCCACGGCGAGCTCTGCCGCGAGACGCATGGATGAACCTCGCGGCTCCGAGAACGGACCGGCCAGCCCCAGGGCAACGGGCTGGTTCCCCGCAGCACAAGCGAGAACGCCGGCGCTCAGGGCCGCCAGCCCCATTCCTGCGAACGGCGCCAGGGTGGCGCGTTTCCACGTGACGATCACGGTGTCGCGGGCTACGTTATGGCCGTCCAAACGCGAGCGCAATGCGGCAGCACGGCGTAGATTCGAGAACCCCAATGCCCGAGACGGTCTTTCAGTTCGCCGAAGTGCTGCGCCGCCTGCTCTACGCGGGCGATCCCCAGGGATTCGAGGCCGTCTGGGTGGCGGAGGGACTGGAGGATCTCGGGTGGGACGCGCTGGGCCGCGCGTGGCGTGCCGACGCCGGTCGCTGGGAGCGCGCGCTGGATGAAGCGGATGGCTTGCTGCTGCGACTGCTGGATCGGCTGCCGGTGCTCGCGGCGTCCGCCGAACCGGCGGCGGTGCACGTCCGCACCTTCCGAGAGCCCGAGCTGGAACGACTCCAGCATGCCACCGCAGCGGCGCTGGTGGCGCAGCGCTACGGGGTGGCCGGATTGCGCACCGTGGTGGCGGACGAAGCGGCACCGCTGGCGCGGCGGTACTTCGCCTTCCTGGCGCTGGCGGAACGGCACCCACCCAGCGAGTGGCCGCTGTTCGCCCGCTACCTCACGCCCGGTGCCCATCACGCATTCCTGGGCGCGGCGGCCGAGGCGGCGCGGTTCTATCCCGGAGGGGACGCCGCGGCCCGCCTGGTCGAGCTGTTCGATGCCGTGCGCGACGATCTGCACCTGCGGTCTTTCTTAAGTCCGCGGATCCTGGAGTCGCTCTACGTGCTGGCGGACCCGAGCACCCTGCCCTTCTTCCGGACGCTGCTCACAGCGGGCTATACGGACCCCGACCCCGAGCATTGCGAGGTGACGCGCGCGCTGGTGATGGTACGCCGACTTACCGGTGGCCTGGAGCCCAACATCAAATACCTGGACCCGACCGCGCCCGACGTGCTCGAAGCCCTGGGCGGCGCCGAGGAGCTGTTTCAGCGCCGGCGAGAGGTGCTCAAGCCGGTGAGCGTGATCTAGCGGAACACCCGGTGGAAGATGGTCGCGCGCGAGTTCGGCACGGTGCGCTCGAACAGGATCACGTTCCCCTCCACGTCGTAGTGGCCCACCCAGGGGATCGTGTCGCTCCCGGCCCAGGTGAAGGTGATGATCCGTGTCTGGCGCTCCCATTCCCCCTCCGTCCACGGGCCGTCGGGAAGCACATGCCAGCGGGCCGTGCCGGTGGGCGCGAGCCGCAGCTCCGCCTCCGCCCCGTCCGGGGTGCCCAGCTCGCCCACCCAGCGGCCCGTGAGCGGCCGGGCTAACACTCGCTGCGAGGACATCGTGATCACCGAACCCTCGGCCGTCTCCAGCAAGAGGCGGCAGAGGGAGAACCAATAGCGCCCCGCCACAGTGGTGTCGCCCGTGGCGATGAGCGAGTCCGACGTGGCGCGGTAGGTGAGCGGGTACTGATCGTTCACGACCAGCATGGTGTCGCCGTAGAACTCGAGGTGCAGGGTCTGGCTCTTGTGCAGCCCCACCCAGCGGCCGGCCAGGGACGTTTCGCACTGGGTACCCTGGCCCCGTTCGAAGGAATGAGGCTGGCGGGTCGCGGCCGCCGCCGCGAGCAGGAGCAAGAGGAGGGGCCAGGATCGGGTCATCCGGCCGCGGCCTTGCGGTCCGCGCACATCACCAGGCAGGTCACTCTATCACTGTACACCGTAACCCCGGGAACGGCGCTGGCGTTGGATGGCTGGCCGTCCATCATCAGCGCCGCACGTTCCGCGGCTGATAGGTCGGTCGCGGCACCTGCCGAAACCTGCGCTCGGAGGGGGGCGGCAGCCAGCAACGACGCCTGGGTTGGGACACGCATGGGAGATAACGTTATCTTGCACGTATGGGGGCGTCCACTTTGACCCGCACGCATCGGACCTTTCCAGACCGGGGTGAGGCGCTCGCGCACTTCTTCGCGCGGGCCGGCGAGGCCCCCCGGCTGGTCGCCTACGACGACGAGATGGGCTGTCCGTTGGATACGGCGCTCGCCGCGCTCGAATGGACCAACGCCGTGGGGATCCTTGCCGACACCGATCTGATGCATGCCGCCCGGCTGGGCGGGGATTCCGCCGCGGCCATGGTCGAGCGGCGCCGCGATGGCCGGCGGGTCTTCGTGTATCTGGGGCCTCGCATGGACACGCCGCCGGCGGACCCCTACGAGGGCTCCCTCCTGTTCGACGAGCCCGGAGTGCGGGCCTACGAGTTCGTGCAGCGGGCCCATGCCCTCGCCCACTTCCTGCGAGTAACCCAGGGTGTGGGAGCCATGCTGTCGGTGCTGTCGCGCCGGGCGCCGGAGCTGCGCCACGCCAAGCGCTGGCTGCGCACCCTGTTCGAGGAGGCATCGGGCGAGCGTCCCACGCAACTCCTGGCGGCCTGGTTCGCGACCACGGGCGCTGGGTTCGTGTTCCTGCCGCGGGGCGAGGGGCAGCCGTTTTTCTACGAAGAAGTCGGGGCCTGATCCATCCACTTCCGTCCGCCGTCGGGTCATGCACAATTCCACACGACGTGGACAACTACTGCAACCACTAGGGCTATTCGCGGTTAGCCGTCCACACCGAACCCACACGGAATCGCGTAACCCGAAGGAACATCGGCGCTTGCGCGCGTTTGAGCGATCCCTAGATTTGCCTCCGCGCCGTACAAGGGAAGGGTCGGGACTCGCTGTCTTGACCACGCCTTGCGTGGCGAGTCCGAGCGGAGATTCCGGGGAGGGC